>Ga0247760_1002262_pt1 | contig 15157 bp, 17 predicted proteins | sample UWRJL171409R4_FD_179936 | JGI IMG/M metagenome (GOLD analysis project Ga0247760, IMG submission 179936) | Plant litter microbial communities from Arlington Agricultural Research Station in Wisconsin, United States - UWRJ-L171-409R-4 | ecosystem: Environmental > Terrestrial > Plant litter >... | reverse complement strand
CCCCCCCCCCAAAAAAAAAAAAAAATAAAAAAAAATAAAACAAAAAAAAAAGTTACCTAGTAAGGTGCCTACATATATACTAACCCAAACCCAATCAGACTGTAGAGCTCACAACATTCTTCACCCGGTCAGCGGTCTCGATGGTCTTGACGAAAAAGAGGTACTCCTCGCCCTCGGTGAGCCGTACAGAAACCCTGTTCTGAGAGTCCACAATGGCCAGCGTGAAGCCCACGCTTTAATGACGGCACCTAAGTATCTCGTCTACCCTGTTATCTGGGACTCTGTCGATCTCAAGTTCCTTGTTAAGACGGCGGTTAAAATCATTTGATTTCGGCGAAGCCTTTTACATCGATCAACCTCCGTAGTTCAATGGAATACCAAACCGTTTCCGGTCCCCGGAGTTGCTTTTGGAAGATAGAGTCGGAATATCCTGCGACCTTTCGGCGTTAGCGTGTACGCTTTTTGAGATTCGAACTGGAAGGAAACTCTTCGAGTCATTTGATGACGATCCCAATGAGTATCTACAACGCATGTGTATGGTACTGGGCAGACTCCCGGAGCCATCCATGGTGGTCTACGACCCGGAAAGCTCGACGCAGGGGATTTAAAGATGAAGCTGCCGATCCAGAAAACAACACGGCGATTCCTGTTATGGAGCCGAGAATTCGTGAAAATGTCCACCCGTGTGTCCCCTAGGGAGCGAGGTCGCTGGTTGATAAATTGCAGCCGGGAATCTGGTATATGGATACCAAAGAGCTGGAATGGTTTCACAGGGATATACCCGAGGAGGAAATGCCCATTTTTGCGGACCTGCTGAAGAAGCTGCTGAATCTCGAGCCGGAAAAGAGGATCAGTGCTAAGGAGGCGTTGGAGCATGTGTGGTTCAAACTCTAGACTGCATTCAATGTCGTCATGTTATGAGTCGGGTTCTTTTGGTCGCGGGGGGGAGTTAGTAGACACATTGGCTTTCGTAGTGCCGCGGAGGATAGTCTCCAGTCCCCAACCAATGGCATAAGGATGCAAATGGTTTTGTCAAATAAGAGAGGGCCAGTTTTGATAGAAACATAGCCTTACCGTTAATCTTTGACGATGCTGATGAACTGAGGTGAATCCTACATGTACTCATTGTGGGGTAATGGCGTTACCATCCTCAGTGCGAACCCACGACCAAGCTTCCCCCACATCAACGGGGAAACCCAGCGATCAACTCCAGTCACCATCACATCCAACGTTACCAAACGAGGCGACTTTCCCAATCGTGGACTGATCGGAAATGATCGCCGTCCCTCACCGACAAGCCAAGCCACCCGCCCGTGTAACCTCCCAGGACTTGAACTGGTGTGAAAGTCATCGGGCAGTGAAATCTGCCCAAAGCGGCCTCGGCAGTTGGCCTGCAGCCTGCAGGAAATAATTGAGGGGCTTCGCCACGGCGACTTGCATAAGAGTCAACCCCACCATGCCCAAATGAGACTGCACAAGGCTGTGGGTGGGTCAGTCCAGCTGAACAGACCCTAGCTCACTGACCAGATCCTTGGCACCCAACACCATCCCCCCGCAACTCGCCTCCCCTCTCTGCCGTTCCCTTCCCTGCAGAATGTTGAATGTGCAGACACGACACAAAAAGACCAAATGTCGCCCACCCAGTCAGTGCTGGGGTTTCAGACCTCACTGCATGTATACGCATTTGACCGTGCTTATTACAAAACCACCAGGTTGTCCAGTCTGGTCGGTCTCCTTGACTCTGACTCTTTGACTCTTTGACTCTTGCGGCTCTGCAAAGTGCGCTAGTTAGTGCATGTGGTGTCACTGGTTCACTGGTGTGTTGTCTCTCCTGCATCAGCTGCGCCTCCAAGCGAGCAAGCGACGGGAGGATTTAACGTAATATATCTTGGCGACGTTTTCCGGGAGCCTTATCCTTTTTCTTCTTTTCTTTTTTTCTCCCTTTGCGAATTTTTCAACTCACCTCACATTTAAGTGGTGGTTTCGCCCACACTTGACGTTTGACGACCGACACTCGTTGACGACGACGACGACAACAACAACAACAACAAGGACGACGACGACCAGACGCAAATCCCAACTTGGGACGAAACTACGCGCTTAAAAATACGCGCGCGCATTCAGCTAGCCACAATATCATCACCAAACCTCATCCCAACTCAACTCAACTGAACCCAACTAAACACACAAAATCGTCACCGTCCGGACGTGCAGTCCGAAGAGAGAGAGAGAGGGAAAATGACAATCCAAATCGTCCCCGGTTTTAGCAAAACCAACCGTTGGCTCCTATACGCGTCCTTTATGCTTTCCCCCGCGCAATTCTTCTCTGGCCTTCGCAACAACTGTCCTTCGAACCTCGGATTTCTCGCATACAATTGGTACAACCAGATTGCGTGGTACCATGCGATTCAAGACAAGAACATGCATGCTGTTTCTCTGATTCTTCCACATTTGAATCTCTTGTTTGCATTCACGTACCTCGGCGGAGTGAGTTCGGGAAATATTTTCATGGGCGTGCTCATGGGCTTGGGCACCGCAGGGGTGATTATCTTCAACACGGTATGTGCGTGGACGGCCTGGGCAGTGCACATGCCTGAAGGGTATGGCCAATACCAATTCTTTTTTTTCGGGTGGCGCACGCTGAATGAGGATTGGCGGAAATTCTTTGCGGTATGGCAAGTGAGCGATTCGATTTTCGCGACGATTTGCTTCCTCGCTGCGATTGGCATTGCAATATATGTCGCGCTGGAAGATAAGGAGATTCCTTGGTTTTTCCGCTATCTGGCGATCCCCTTGGGCGCGGCGGCCATGTTGTTGATTGGTTGGCCGCTGATCATGTGGACGGAGCTGATTGTGCAGCGGAATGAGATTGAGAGCGAGACGGACATGATTGCGGTTTGGTTGTTTGTCGCGCAGGCCGTCACCATGATGGTGCCGAGTTGCGGGTCGAGTTTGGCGTGTCTGGGAGCGGGGTTACGAGGGAAGAAGTCGTCGTCGGATGTGGAAGTGGGAGAGACCAAGTAGACGTGCTCCCTACCTTATCTTACCTAGGTACCTAGATAAACTATACCTAGATGTACTCGGCATATATATATGTGACTTGGATATTTTGTGTGCTATAATTAATCCTCATAAATCGTGCTTCCATCGCTACAGCTTCATCAGAATTACATGCTCTCTCTCTTGGTCTTTTATAGGGATCCCCCCTTCTACATCTCCTTACACCCCATGGCATCAAGCACCTCATCACCCTCGAGCAACATCTTGTAAATACCCAACATTCTCTTCTCAATCATGGCTCGGTAAGCATCTAGCTCCTTGCGCAGGGCATCCCTCTCCGCTACCACTTTCATCTTGCTCTCCCGGAGCTCGTCCATGTCCTTTTTCCCCCGTTCCAAGTCGCTTTTCAGCTGTGTCTCCGTCGTCTTAAAGACATGTTCATTCCTTTGCGCCCGCGTCTTTTCCTCCTCCAACTGCACCTCCAACTTTCCCTTGGCCTCTCTCAACGTGCCGACCTCTTTCGTTGTATTTTGCAAGTCAATCTTCAGTCGAGATTCACTCGCAGCTAGAGTTTCAATCCTCCCCTTTGCGTTGTTCAGGTCCGCAACCAGCTGGGTTTCCCTACCCTCGAGAGCGCTGGCCCGGATGGTGGCTTTGTTGAGATCCGAGGAGAGATCCCGCTTTTCTCGCTCCAAGCTCGCGATTTTCTCCTTTGCTTCGTCCAGGTCGGAAGAGAGCTGTGCTTCAGTCTGTGAAGCTTCCTTCTTTTGTTCCGCGGCCTTGTCAATCTTGCTTCTCACCCGGCGGAGGAGTGCCTCGGCTCGGGCCATATCCTTGGGTGCATGGAGAGCGTCGTTGATCCCGTCGAGTTCTTGTGCATCAGACTCTTCCGTGATCGCTATGCCAATGGTGCTCAACATTGTATTTTCCAACCGGATCAGCGCATTAGATGGTGGGTGACGGGAAGCAAGACTGCTTGGGGCCCTGTCTGGCGGGGGCACGGAGAACGGCCCTTCGACATCGCTGTCGGTTGGGGGAGTCGAGTAGCGGGAGTGATGGACGGTATCGACAGAACCTTGAGAGAACAGGGAGATGGTGTCGTCGTCGGGATAATCTGCGGTGCGGGCGTGTACTTCGCTGAAAAAACCAGAATTTGCAGACTGTCGCCTCCCGAAATCACTGGTAGAGGCCTTCTGGTGGTGGCGCTTCCGGCCTGTGAGACCCCGACGTGGGTCCATCTGGACTGCCGATTAACTTGGGTCTTGCCGATGTGCTGTCTGGGTTCAACTTGCAATCTGCCGTTTAACAAGTCAAGAAGTATTTCTCGGATTCGGGAGTGGTAACAAGATGGCAGATGTGTGCCCCTGGACAATAGCTATCTTAAAGCATCTTCCGTCGGACTTTGATCAGACATCGGCAAGGAATTACGCATTCTCCTCTGATGACTCACAGGACGTGGCAGCTTGTGACCGTCGCGATAGGACATGCCAGGAACGGTGGTCGATTAGACTGTGAGTCTAGTCTTGCCAGTGGTTGCGAATGTTGCCAAATGCGGAGCAGCAGCTGAACTATATCCGTCGAGAACCAACGGCGAATGGTAGGACTCGGCGGGATGAGGCAATCCAATCACCCGCCCCCACATGGCAACACGGTGCTGTTGCAAAGGTTGCAGCCAGCAAGTCATTGCGGCCCAACATGATGGTCTGGAATAATTCCAGAGAGCGTGATGGGGTATCAGGAAGATATCGAGAAAGGAGGTGGAAGACAGATATCTGGCCGGCACAGGCAATCCCCCCGGAGCGCAAAATCATGCTTGGCACGGGGGTCAGGAATCCCAACGTGGGCCAGGCATCACCCCTGGTTCTCGGTGATTTGCCGGGCAGGACGGTCACACACGGTAAGCTAAAGTGTCTCTGACGCAATGACGGCGGAAATATTGAACCGGCAATGGAATTCCCGGTCACTGGGAACGCTGCCTGTCTGATGGGTGGATGCGGGGTCATCTCACCTCAGGAGGGGCTACTTTCGACTCGCACCTTCCCATTAACGCCAACACGCCAGATTCTCCAGAAAACCGACGCCACTAACCAAAATGGCTTCTACAACACTCACCGGCCAATGTCATTGCAAATCCGTTCACTTCACCATCACCGTCCCCACTTCATCGCTTCCGCTCCCCACCCATCTCTGCCATTGCTTCGTCTGCCGCCAAACCCACGGTTCATTCTGCTGCTTCCATGCGCCTCTCCCTAATCGAACCCAACCCATATTCATCGCCCCTTCCTCCCTCTTCACCTCCTGCACTGGCTATACACACTCCCCTGCCGCCGCATCCATCCGCTATTTCTGCTCCACCTGTGGCTGCCATATTGGCGACCACGACATTCCCGATTCGTCGGACAGGTCCAACCCCGAATGGCGTATCGCCACATCCATCCTTTCCCCTCGGGGTTCTGAATTCTTCAAAATAACCACCCACTTCTTCGCGGACACCTTCCCTGGAACCGCACCCGCGCCCGGAGCCGCACTCGGAGTCGGAACTGTACCCGCACCGGGCTTACACACTTGGGTCCCCCGCCTGGATAACCGCCCACTCAAATCCATCACCCCCGCTCCCGGACCTGAGAATGAAATCTTCCCACTACCTCGTCCGCCACCGCCCGTGCGTGAAGTGGATTCTCTCGGACAGGATAGGCTTCGCACGGAATGTCATTGTGGGGGGGTGAAGTTTTGGATTTCCCGGCCGTCGCATCCTTCTTTGTCTCCGTCTCCGTCTCTTTCCCTGGATAAAAATGAAAATGGAAATGGACACCCGGCAGCGAAGAGTGTTACCAGTCCCGTGGACGGAAACAAATGGAAGGCATGTTTAGATGTCTGTGATGATTGTCGACTGGTCACCGGCGCCCATGTCATCGGATGGATGTTTGTGGCCAGAGAAGCGATAAATCCGTCGCTTCCTTCGCCAGAGAGGGGATTGGAAGGCTATGGCATGGTGCGGGAGTATGTTTCTTCAGAAGGGGTGGTGAGGGGTTTTTGCAAGGGTTGTGGTGCGACGGTGTTTTACACTTGTGTGAACGGGGGGAAGGAGAGGGAGGGAATTGTGGATGTGGCGGTGGGGCTGCTAAGAGCGCCAGAGGGGGTGGCGGCGGGGGAGTGGGTGACTTGGAGGACGGGGAGGGTGGCGCACTTGGCAGATGGGAGGAGGTTTGATAAAGCGTGGGCAGATGCGGTGGAGGAGGGATTTAGGGAGTGGGGGGTTAAAACGCATGGGGAGGCGTTGGATTTCGAGATCCCGTAGTGCTGGTGGGCTAAAAGTGTTAGTTATGGAAGGCCTGTAAAGTAACCACGCGAACAGTCTTTCAGGCGTTGGCCCGTACGTTGAATCGTTGAACATGCTATTCTACGTGCCTGCTAGCTAGGTGCCTAGGTAGTTGTCAATTTCATGTTGTGTTTTGCATCAAGGTCATCCCGAAAAGTGCCCGAGCCGCACGCGCAGTCAGCCTCGCAACAGCACTTCTACTCCTCGGGGCCCCAGCAGCAGCAACAGCAGCCGCAACCAGACATGAAGCACTCCAGTCGGCGCGTTCCAGTCTCACGTTCTCACGACTATCTTCCTCGCCCATTGACGCTGGTTTTCTCCACCGCTACATGAGTTGAGCAAAACCCGGCTATTAAGTTCGCAGATGCCATTCAACATTCCGAATCCCTAGCGCCACGTGTCTAGGCTACATATGAAAGACATACAGGGCAGTTAAAACAACTCAAGTTCCGACAGATCTGACGATTCTGCGTCCAATGGTCATGACGGACCCTACCATCGGCCCTCGCGACCAAGGGTGAGAATTGGTACACAGATTTCCACGCAATTTCTGGACAGGGGGAAATTATGGAAATGAGGAGGATGACAGGGCTGCAGGATAAGCTGCAAGGACTTGGTTTGGAGGGGTCTACTTGCATGCTTGCTTACCCTATAGTTTCCTCTCTAGTGCTTGTCAACTGCCTCTGTTCCAAGGCACCCAAGGGAAGTGATACATACGTGAACCTGACACGAAGACACGCCAAGACACACAACAAAATAAATGGCAGCATGGAGATAAAATGCTGGAAAAGCAAGCAGCTACATGCAAGTCATTTAAGAAAAGCGTTTATTTGACCAAAGAGGTATTACAAAATCCAACCATTGAAAGATTGTTCGCGCGGTACTTTACTGCTTTGACGGCCAAGAACATCACAACACCTCATCTAGTTCCTCAATTCCCCCCTCGAATACATGTAGAGACATCCCCTATCCCCGCCACAGCGGCATTAGTTGCGCCCTTACTGTCCCCTCGGTCCACCGACCACACTGCCCGTAACAGATCCGGAGAGACCACCGCCACCATCCCATAAAAGACGGGGATAGCGGCCCATGAGACACCCCCATCGCACCACATAGTATCTCCCCACCCCACCCACGAGTCATACGGCTCGTCTGATTTTGACTCTGTCGTCACCTCGTTAAACCCAATCCTGAAACCGGGGAATCAAATGGGGTTAGGCTCGACTAAAACCAGACCAGAGCCCATAAGAGACGGCGACAGCAGCTGCATAGAGCGCCTGCGAGTCTCCAGACCAGGGGGGGCATATTTCCGCTTATAATTAGTCCATCGATCGGAAAGACAAAATGAGGTGCTGCGGAAATGGAGGGGTGTGAAGAAACGGGTGAATGAGCTTTTGTTGTCGTGGATGAACGGATAGATGCAGTTTCATGTCTTGCCCAGACCGAATGCCTTATCCGGGACCGAGACCCAAGGGTCCGTGTAGTTGGAGGCGAGGACTCTGGCTGCGGTAGTTGATCAACCAGAGCCCCGCGAAGGTCTCAGTCCCGGAAGATATGATGGGTGGATTGGTAAGTTGGTGGGATTGTGGTGTTGTGTGGGGATGTAGTTTAATGTCTTACTCAGGACGCTTTCCTTGCGTATTCCGGGACCGAGACTCACAGACCGAGGTTAGGTTGGAGGTGGGGACCCTGGCTGCTGTAATTGATCAGCCAGAGTCCTGCGTAGGTCTCAGTCCCGGAATGTGTGGTGAGGCAGTGATCCGATGCTGGGGCTAGGACCGGCAGAGAGCGAGTTGTGAGGACTATGGGTTATTGGTTAGTCAACCAGAGTCCCCACGCTGGTCCCAGCCCCATAGCAATTGGTGGGTTGGTGTGTTGGCTGTTGACGGTTGGTGTTGGAGTTTGCTTGGTGTTGGAGTTTGCTTGGTGTTGGAGTTTGCTTGGTGTAAGGGGTGGGTGCAGTTTAAGGTCATGCCCAGGACAAATCTTCAGTGCTGGGGCTGAGACCCAGCAGAGAGGGTGACTTGCAGGTTTGTGAGGACTCTGGCTGATTACCTACTCGATCAACCAGAGTCCCCACGCCGGTCTCAGCCCCGTGAGTGTGTAGAGATGGTGTCGGGTGTGTTGTCACGCAGTTTGATGTCTTGCCCAGAACACACCGAAGCGGAATTGTCATGTGTTCCTTAAACCTCTATAGAGTTAGCGATGCAACAATGTGTTTGGGGATGCCAGTCAAACTTACTCTCTTCAGGATGATATTCTCGACACGGTGTGAGCTTGACGCGTCGTGTTCCATCTTGACTTATGTACGGATTGATCGACTTCCTAGAGGGCCTGCCTCATCTTCATGCCGTTGCTACAGGGAGCTAATGAATGTTGATACAGTTCAACCCCTGAAAGATTGATTCCGTAAAGATTTTTCGCGCGGTACCTGATAAGACCACGATAGCTGCTGCCCAGTCAGATTGTCGCTCGTCCAGATCGATAATGAGGACCAGACGACACAGTGAGTGAAGTTGAGATGTGTGAAAGAGAACGGCCCGAAAAAGAGAAACAATGCAAAAACCCAAAGGAGTCAAAGCCAGCAACAAATACTGACGCGGTTGAACGCGAAGCATGAGAACGCATGATAACCATCGAGTGGGAGAACCTGACGCGAGTGCCCACTTCCTAGGTGCGGGGTAAAACAAGACTGCAGCTTCGAGTGTAGTGAAAATTGAGAATAACCGCAGAGAGGGTGAGAGGCTGCTTGGGAAGGAGAGGCTTGGAAAGAGGCATGAGGGTCGGCAAATGGAAGATGGAAACTGGGCAAGGTTGGAGATGGAGAGGAAAGTCTGTCGGTCGGGGATAAGCTTCATGTTACCTACCTGGAATCCTTCACCGACGACACCGCTGGATCAAAGGCTTGGTGCCCGCAGGAGAAGCACGATTCTCCATGGCGCAGGAGACTGGAGAGCGTACGAAAGAGAAGAGAGGTGGTGACGTGGAGGTCGTGTGGAAAGTGGAAAGTGGAAAGTGAAAAGGTGGAAGATGGAGAAAGAAGGCGAGAGAGAAAGAGAGAGGGAGGAGTGTTTGAAATAGAGAAAGTGCCCGCCAAGTTTGGTGGCCAGTGGCTAGGGCACGTGCCCGAAGCAAAGTGCTCTGCCCTCGGTGAGTTTCGGGAGGAAAGCAAACCCTAAGTACGCCCACATACGTAATAGATGAGGCAACATGTCCAAAAGCCTCATGGGCCTTCCAGCATGTGCAAATGGGGCTGATGCCCGTGGCCTTGCTGCAAACTCCTGAAGTAGATGTTGTCCTTCTGCCATCAAGGGGTTTTATCATCAACCTCGCTAGACAAGAATGTGCTCGCATACACGTACACGCCCTGTCGCCTTCGGCAATGGATCCCTAGGGGACTTTGCACGCGGCCACACCAGTTCAGTTTTCAATAAACAACAGCCTGGTAATCTGCGACGAATCTGGGCACGCGAAATTTCCTTTTTCGTTCCTAGTCCTGAGCTGGGGTGAGCTAGGGTGAGCTAGGGTGAGCTGCAGCTAATTTTGTCCTGAGCTTTCCCTGACTCTTCCCTGAACTAGGGTGATCTCATAGAGGCCCGTTTTCAGCCCTCCCGGCTAAAGTTTCCTTTCGATGCCCCCGCAGTGTCCACATTAAGCCGAGGCAAGCCAGGGCATGTACTGGTATATTCTGAGACACTCCATTATGTACTAGTATACTGTGGGGCATCCTATCGGTGCTAGTATATCATTCCGAGCTGGGATACTATGTACCATCCTAAAACTCGGGCTGGGATATTATGTACTATCTTAAGGTATGTACTGGTATATTCTGAGCTAAAATTCAGGACTGTGGCCCAGGATTCGGGTGTAAGGAAAGGCAGGTATGCTTAATCAAGGTGGTCACTGAGCAGAACGTACAAGTATATAGAGAGCCAACAAGCAATTCAATAAAGTAGTTGCAACCCCTTTTATTCCACAGATTCCAGTGTGCTAGTGTTTCTGACAGAAGGCAGTGGTGTGTCGAATGTGAAAGCAGTGGCCGTCTGGGAGGTGAAGTCTAGAAGGTCGGTCAGATCTGGTTCCGGTTACTAAATTATGGATAATCACACCTCCTCAAACCTTTAGAGGAGCTGTAATAGTTGTCTGCGGGGACAAAGTCGTGTGTGAGAGTTAGTAGCGGTAGCTGCCACGGCCGGGGCGGACGGCGTCCTTCCCCGCTCTCGACACGAAATCCCCATTAACCTTCCGCGATCGAACCATCGTCGGATATAGGGATGGTTGTCGCCTCGGAGGATGTCGCGCTGAACTGTGAGAAGAGCGTGCGATCATTTCTATAATTAGTGTCGAGCGGCATGATTTGTGCCATGGTCTGTCGAGTGCGATGTTCGTGCCATGATTCGTGTGATGATCTGTCAAGCGCGATGTTGTTGTAATGATTCGTGTAGAGCGCCATGGTTTGTGTCGAGATGAGCGAGCGATGATCGTCGAGTGCGGGGAAGTCAATGGTGAGAATTGGCACGTGATGAGGACACCATGCCCACCACTTGGTCTGCACATACAATTGTCTTGCATGGTCTGCTCTCAAAGCCCACAGCACCTATTGGGCTCGTTCCAGTCATATGAGCCGATACTCCTTTTCGTAGATATTTGTCCACGAAAATGTCATGCTGCCTCCCCTTCCGTTCCGTGTTGCCGCCGAAGATTTAAACCTCGACGTTTTGCCGAGTTTCAATGTAGCGTCCCACGCATCGGGAACGTCTTCCTCAAGGGCGACGGGCTGTAACTTATCTCATGGCCATATGCCCACGAAAAAGACGCAACCTCTTGATGTCACCAGCCACCCACAAGCGATTGCGGGCGCGAGGATTTCAGCGCGGTCGGGTTGCAGATGCGCGAGTGTGGGGTGCGCGAGGAGATGGTGGGGCTGACAACGTCGTTCACCGAATTACTGCCATTTCCTCTGCCAAAAAAAGTTTTTCACCCCTCTATATTCCAGGCCACTTCTTCCCAGCAACACCACAACATAGGCCGCATTGACAGCAGTTTCAGGTACCCATCACGCCTTTTTTCTTTGTCGCTGACATTTCTTTTTGCGACCAAGGCTTGTCAATCAGGCGTCGTTCATCATGGAGCCAAACCAAACCATCCAAGTCAAGTTCGTCGGCAACTACCCAATCGCCTGGGAACCACCGGCACCGGGTGAATCGCAGGCATCTTCTCAACTTTCCGATTTGCCGTCGGAAATGTTCGACTCGCAGCCCACCGTCTCCGATTCTGGGTTCCCATCAACAAATGAGGAGCTCAAACAACAGTTTGTCGCTTTCGTTGAAGAGCGGATGCGCGGAGCGAGGGGCGACTCCGACCCCGAGGCCGAGTTTTGCGACCCCGAAACCGACAAAAGGAATATGCTGAAAGGTTACCACGCCTTGTTGGCCATCGTCCATGATCCAACTTCGACCCTCGTAGCCACCAACACCACGCGGCTCAAGTTGTTCATGGAATTGAATAGGATCAAATTCCTTGAAAGCGCGTTTGATGCACTCTGCAGAAACTACCTCTCCGATATCGACAAGTTGGGGAAGCTCTGGTTAGAAAAGAGCATGCAAGATCCTGCTCATGCTGGTCGCCGCAAACCGGATCGGGAAGCCCAAGAGATCGTCCCAGGCTGGTACAACAAGATGTGCACCCTCACTGGCGGCACTTTCCTTGTGGAAGCAGCTCACATTATCGATGTCCGAGTAACAAAGAAATTGGGAGCAGACAAGAATGCCCATAGCATCTGGAACCTGTTGAAAGTTTTCTGGCCGCTCGAGGATCTTAGAGCTCTCACTATCAGCGGCGACGAGCAGCGGAATATTCTCCCTCTAAGGGTTGACGCCCATAGATTTTGGGATAGCCACCAGTTTGCCCTCCGACCCCTTGAGCATCCTGCGGATCCGACCCATCGGCTTTACCTACAAATGGTATGGTTGAAGGATATCACGACGGAGGGCAATCTCGCTTCAAGCCCGTGGGACCACCGAAAGAACGGAACGATTACCGATTTTCGACGCGGTAACCACGATAACGATACCTTTCCAGCCATCCGACACGGGGATGTGTTCGAACTTGTGACGGCGGATAAGGCGATGCGCCCATTGCCAAACCCACACTTCCTAAGACTTAGGTACGCCGCACAAAAGTTGCTTGCTGGCATGATGGCTGCCGGGGCCTTGAAAGATATCTTCCGCGGCCCGCCGCCAAGAGGGATTGAAGGCCCAGTTCGGGATGAAGCACACATGCCTGGCGATTGGGAAGTGCTTATCGAAGCTGCACAACAAGGAGGCGTACTCAGCCCGGAGGCCGCGGAACAATGGAGGTGCTACATTTTAGAGGAAGCTTACCAAGAACACCAAAAACAACTAGAGGAGTATACCGAGTGGAGGGCGAAAAACAGGATTCTGCCCAAGGGGAAGGAAGTGGACGACGAAGGACAAGGCAGCTAGGATCTCACTACTTCGACCAATCCTTCCCCCCCCGCTCGGACAAGCGGTAATCACCTTAGCGGCAAGGCTAAGGGCCTAGCTCAAGCGATAACCGACAAGCCTGGCAAGGCCGCGGCAACTCCTCAGGCAGAGTCTGGCCATAAGGAGGAGAAAGGAGAGCAAAAGATCAGCGTTAATGTCGCCAGCGTTGATAAGGGCAAGGGCATTGATGAGGGAGGGAAGGAAACGCTCACCACTCTCAACTATAAGGTCTCGAAGCTAAGCCTCAGGGGAAGCTATCGCAAGGCCACGGATAAGTTCAAGCGGTCCCGAGTCGCATCGTTGTTCAGGATACCAAAGGAAGAGGCAGGCATCGGAGAGGAGAGAGAGTAGGGGCAAAGGCTAGTATCCATATTTTGACTCTGTAACTAAGAAGAGATGATTCCGTTGCTGGCGGCGAAAGGTCTGAGTCCATAATGTCAATTTAGCCAGGTGGTCACCAAAACCTTCAAAAACCCACTGTGACAACCTATGCAACCCGAACCCTGAAGTCAAAGTTCCGGACTATGGCTGACACGAGCAAGGTGCGTCCACGGGAGGCGTATAAACGAAGTGTGCGAAAAAGTGTAGGTTACGATCGTAAGCTGTCAAAAGATGCTTCAGTACAAGAATGCAAAGCAATATTGTTACCGTTACTGCCGTAACAAAAGAAACTATCTAACGTGCGTGATAAGCGAGCGGATCATCTAAGCGAGTGGATCAAATTTCTCACACAACGCGACCTTCTATCTGCAACTCTACTTTTCTTCTACCACACAACATATCTTTGCCTTCAATGGAAGCCAAATTGGTTATTGCCCTTGAGGCTTGTAAAAATGACTCTAAACTAAGTCTTCGAGCTGCATCCAAAATCTATACAGTACTTTATACTACCCTTCACCGCCGATATTCTGGTACGCCTTCACGATGCGATACTCCAGCCAATTCGCGCAAACTCACGGATTTAGAAGAGAAAACGATTATTTAATATATACTTGAGCTATACGCACGCGCATTTCATCCCCGGCTCTCGTACGTAGAAGATATAGCCAACCGATTACTACGCGAATACAACGCGCCCCCTGTTGGCGTACGATGGGCTTACAACTTTATTAAGCGTTAACTGGAACTTCGGACGCGTTTTACGTATAAATACGACTACTAGAGGGCCAAATGCGAAGATCCAAAGATTATTCGCGAGTAGTTTACCCTTATACATAACGTTAAGGTTAAATACGGCATCCTTAATAACGATTCGTACAATTTTAACGAGACTGGCTTTATAATGGGCATTATCATCGCTACTATAGTAGTTACTACCTCAAATAGCCGCAGCAGCAGGGCTAAACAGGCCCAGCCCGGCAATCGAGAATGGGCAATAGTTATCCAAGGGGTAAATACTTTAAGTTAGGCCATCCCGCCATTCATTATCCTAACTGGGCGATATCACCTTGCCAACTAGTATCAAAAGTGCAACCTCCTAGCTACTTGGCGCATTGCAACAACCGATAATAGCTAAACTACTAATAAGAAAGGCATAGATTGGATTCGGTATTTCGATTTCCATATAACATCTCGTATAAAGGGCACATACCGGCTACTAATTCTTAACGGCTACAATAGCCACCACTCTAAGGAATTCGAAAACTATTGCAAGGAGTATAATATTATTACGCTTTGTATACCTCCTTACTCCTCGCACCTACTTTAACCATTGGATATTAGTTGTTTTTCACCGTTAAAAAAGGCGTACAGCCGCCAAATTGAGCAGTTAATGCGGATAAACATTACATACATTAGCAAGTTGGAATTTCTCTATGCGTTTAGAGAGGCGTTTTTTGCTTCAATTACAAAAAATAACATCCAGGGGGGGTTTGCCGGAGCCGGCCTTGTACCGTACGACCCAGAGAGGGTAATATCCAAGCTGGATATATCCATTTAAACTCCAACACCCCCAGCCTTAAACCCAACCACAATACTACCTTGGGTTTCCCAAACGCCACACAACCCTCGAGAGGCTACCTTACAATTAACGCTTATCAAAAATCGAATTTCCAACCATCAAGGCAGCTCTCCAATACCTATATTAACTGCTATAGACCGATTGGCTAAAGGTACAATAGCGGTTATATACGAGGTAGCTCTTCTCCGTACAGAGGTCTCGGCACTACGTAAGGCCAATAAGGGCCTTAGTAAGCGACGGAGAGTTAAAAAAACACGTGTACGGCTTGGAGGATCACTTACTGTACAAGAGGCACAGGATCTACTGGATCAGAAGGCTGTGGGTGAGCAGCTGGCTCAGGAAGGACGTCGAAATGGTGGTGGTGCAGGGGGG
>Ga0247760_1002258_pt1 | contig 15194 bp, 12 predicted proteins | sample UWRJL171409R4_FD_179936 | JGI IMG/M metagenome (GOLD analysis project Ga0247760, IMG submission 179936) | Plant litter microbial communities from Arlington Agricultural Research Station in Wisconsin, United States - UWRJ-L171-409R-4 | ecosystem: Environmental > Terrestrial > Plant litter >... | reverse complement strand
GGAGCCTAGGAGGCTTGGCTCAAGATCCCCGACAAAGTCAGGCAAATGGCGAAGAAACAGGAACCCCTATTCCGTGGACCCCATCGCCACCGCGCCCTGTACGACGCCCGAGTCCCGCGGAGGAGCCCATATCTCAGCCACAACTACCCGAGCCCCGCTCCTCAAGTCCCCCAACGCATCACCCGACACCTAAGCCAGTTTCGAAGGCCCTCTACCTGCCAATGCCCACGTCGAGCAGCGTGGTCTCACTTGACCTAGAAGAGGATGAGCCACTGGTAACCGTGACGAACAGCGCACAGCCAGTAGTCCCAGTGCCTGCAAGAGTGGCCGCTGTCTCCATCCCCGAGCCAACCCCGCCTTCGGCGCAAATCATTCCGGGCACGTGTGCGGATGGAGGTACTCCCGCCCGTCCACCGCCGGCCAAGCGTCAACGACTCATGAAACCCTTAGAGAGGAAGTTCAGTCCCGAATTGTACCGGCCCTCGGAAGTATCGCTCCCTACCGAATCGTTGTCCAATCAGCTGCCTTGGACGGCTTCTCGTATTCCGAGCTCATCCCTCCCGGCAAGAGCGCTCTTGGTTGATCCAAGCTATAGCGTGCCACAAACGACTTCTTCCACTAGTGTGTCGCGGTTATCAGGTGCCGGCGGCCAAGCTCCCTTGGACGCTCCAGTTGCCACTTGCACGGCTCGACCGCTGTCTGGTGATTTGGAAGTACCACCCCCGAACGGGCCCAGGTCACAGGTTCCGTTCATTGCCTTCATGGTAGCCTATCGTGATTACCAGTGCACTCTGAACACCTTTCTTCGCGGTGTCAAGGCCATCCGGGATGTTCGCGACAGGGAACGCCTTCCTGCGTTTCTTTACGACGACCTGATGCGAGTATTCTGTGGGGACTATATGGACTACATCGAAAAACTTGGTCCTGAAGAAAAGCCCCTTACTTTAGTACGATGGTACAACCGTAACGTCTCCAGTTTCCAATACATGCAAGGTATTCTCACCATAGACAACCTGGATCGTATCCTGGACCAGCACCCCGATCCCGATGGGAAACATTCCGAGAATCCTGCGAGAGTAGATCCTGCTAAGGATGCTGAAGCGTTGCCTCCGGCATCTTTAAGCAGCAACCCCAAACCCAGTGCGTCTGCCGCTGTGCCCACGCCACGAGCAACTCATGTCGCCGAGTTGGCATCAGACCCGATTGAGATTGTAGAGAACACGCAACCGAGAAGGGAGTCTCGTCTCCCGTCACCCGACCTGTCCATTCCTAATCCTCAAACACCCAACCTCCCACCCCGGGCATCAACGTCAGCAGCGAGTCGTGAGCATGTCGAACCCGTAGCGAGTCGCATGCAGACCCAAGCCGATTTCTCACTTCACTCCAGTCAACAGAGCAAACGCCGAAGGCCTGTCGAAGATTACACGCCCGTCCCAGAGACCTTACTGAGGCCAAAAGACTCCAATCGGCCACCGATCGACTCGGCGTCTTCAGTTGTCAGAAAAAACAAAGAACTATCAGCACAGGAACTACGAACTATCCGTCTCAGGAAACATTTCGAAAAAACGATCGCAAGCTCGGCACCCAGAAGTTCGATGGGCCGGTAATGACAAATGTGAGGGCGGCAGGTTTGGTTGAAATTTCGTACATACATAGCATGGTGCAGGGCGTATCAAAGTAGGGAGGTGTTACGAGAAGGAACGACGACTAGCAGCGTTTAGCTATTCACGAGTAGAGGCTATAACTTAGGTAGCCACACAGCATACCCTGTCTGGAATTGATGGGCGGGTGAGACATATTGCTTGGGATCATGGCGTTCGCCTTGAAATTCTATGGGTATCATTAACTTTTAGTTAGTTCTATGTGAATTGGTGATCGCCTCCATCACGTGGAGTTATCGGCCTGCTTGCGCTTCTCCTCTTCCTCCGGCGTCATGGTGCGTAGTTGAAGGGCGTGAATCCCGCCTTCCTGGGCCATCTCATCCTTCAGGACGGAGTATACAAGGCGATGACGGGCTGGTTGCATCTTGGATCGGAAAGCTTCAGAGGTGATGACGAGGCGGAAGTGAGTCTCGCGGGAAGTGCTACCCTCCATGGCCTTATGGTGGGCATGGAGGTGCGAGTCATTGAAGATCTCGAGTGTCGACGGTTGCAGGGCGGCGGTGATCTGGAAGAAGGCAACGGCATATTGTTCAGCCGCAGCTCACCTAGTGCGGGTGTACACACTCTACAGTCGATGTGTTTTTGGGTGGGTGGGGGGAAAGGGGTAGGAGGGGCAGGGAAGATAGTATGTCTTCTGGCTGGAAGGACGAATCACGCACCTTTTCCCGGATGGTATCCTCAACGGGCGTCTGGGGCGTGGCCATGCTGGATAGCGGCCGTCGGGTTGCTGCTCTCGCGAGGCTGACAGCACTGCGGCGGAACATGGATAGGCCTAGATCGGAGGTTTTGTGATGCGCTGTCAACGACGGGCAGGAGGCTTACGGTGACTATGGCGCGGGAGCTGGCGCGGGAGTCGACGGCAGTAGATACATTAGGCAGAACGCAACTGCCAAAGCCAAGCGAGGCCCCAGGTCGTGATGCGGACCAATCAGGTGGGGCCCGAGCGGCGGGACTGGCTGCAGCAGCGGAGAAACGCGCTGTAAGTTGCGGTGCAACGCAAAGGAGTTCCCCACGCTTCTCCATCTCGAAAGGCCCAAAAAAGAAGCAGTTTCCGTGTCGTCATCCCAGGCCGAAAAAAAAGCCAATTTGCCGGCTGCACCTCCCGGAGAAAAATGTAGGGTGCGCCGGACTCGCAAACCCGGCATCAGAAGACCGACCAGAGCGCGGAGGCCATGCTTAGATCCCTGTAATAGTGCGACTCTGTTACCGGCCGAGCCCGCGTGGGCAGTACCCGAGTAAGCGTGCCTATCGTCGACCGGCCTACTGCGTAAGTTACGGAGTAGGTGCTACACTCGTTTTAGATTCCATCCAGCAGCCCAGGCTCCGATTGCTATAAGTCCGACAAAGGGCCACCCCTTTTCCCCCTTCTGGGGGCCCGCTCCCCCTCCCAATGTCCTTTGCCTTTGCCCGTGGCAGGATACTTGGACTTGGTGCCCAGCTGTCGTCGTCTGTTGCGTCCGCTGTGTCCCTCGCCCCTGCTCCTGTCCGCAGCAGCCTTTGCCGCGCCGCGCCCGTCCGCGCCGGCGTAGTTGGTGTAGTCGGCATTTTTGGCGTCAGGATGCTGTCCTCGTTCTCGCTCCCCCGTCTGCCGGTCTTCGAGGCAATCGCTCGCCATGACCCGGACTCGACCGTGGTCGTACACTCCGGCAGCGGCCGCCGGTTCCGCTACGGGGAGCTGCTTGGCGACGTCTGCAGGACCCGGAATCGCCTGTACGACGCCGCGGGAAGAACCGACATCGACGGCGAGCGCATCGCTTTCCTCGTCGAAAACAGTTACGATTATGTAGGTAAGCCGATCACAGCCCCCTCCCCCTTTGTTATTGACATGTCTCCCTCTGCCCCCTTTTTCTTTGCAGGCGAAGTTGAATTGACAAATAAACCGAAAAGTGACCCTACTGGCTATTCTCGCGGCAAAGTCCATTGCCGTGCCGCTCTCCCCGGCCTTCCCCGCGCCAGAGCTCCAGTACATCATGAACCATAGCGAGGCCTTGATGCTTTTGTCGTCAGCCAAGTTTGCCCAGAAAGCACAGGAAGTGCTAAGGACAGAACTCGATGTCGAGCCAATTTACCTGCAGCTCTGCAAGTTTCAGGGTGGCGGATGCCACGAGAAGGTCTCGTTGGAAAAGGCGAAACCTGGACAGGCGGGCATGATGCTTTACACCTCGGGCACCACTAATAGACCGGTATGGAACCCCCTCTGTGCTCCAGCGTAGCTTTTAGAGACCCGGATTGTTTCTGACATGCGGGAATGGGAATAGAAAGGAGTCCTGCTGCCACAGTCTGTCATGACGGCTCAGGCGCGCTCTCTCATACAGGCGTGGGAGTATTCGCCCTCAGACCACCTCCTCCATGTCCTCCCGCTACATCACATTCACGGGACGATCAACGCCGTCTTCACCCCTCTGTTCGCTGGCAGCAGCGTCGAGTTCCTGTTCCCCTTTAACGCGGACGCGGTCTGGAAGCGCTTCGCTGCCCCTTTCCTCACGCCCGACCAGACGCCCGACCCCGACTCCCGATCCTCGTTCGGCCACCAAGAAAAGATTACGTTTTTCACCGTTGTTCCTACGGTCTACTCCAGGTTACTAGCTACCCACAAGCTCCTAGACCCCGATATGCAGAGCGCAACGCGCACCGCCATCAGCCCGGCCAATCTCCGCCTCGCCATTTCCGGCTCTGCCGCCCTACCTACACCAATCAAGCGTGCCTGGTCTGATCTGAGCGGGGGCAACGTTCTGCTGGAGCGTTTCGGCATGACTGAGGTGGGCATGGCGCTCAGCTGTGGGTTAGACGTGGCAGACCGCGTTGACGGCTCCGTCGGGTGGCCGCTGCCTGGAGTTGAGGCCCGCCTCATCGATGTGGACAATCACCAAGTTATCGAAAAAGGACATGAACGCGACGCCGACGGTCGCGAGCGGGTTGGTGAGATCCAGCTCCGCGGCGCAACCATCTTCGCCGAATATTGGCGGAATCCCGAGGCAACAGTAAAAGAATTCGTCGACTCTAAGGACGGTCGCGGCCAATGGTTCAAGACCGGTGATGTCGCCGTGCGCAGGCCCGTCGAAACAGCTGGCCGCAGCAATCTTCCCAGCCAGCGTGACTGGACTCGCGGGGACATGTACTTCATCCTCGGCCGCCGCAGCGCCGACATCATCAAGAGCGGCGGCGAGAAGGTCTCAGCCCTGGAGGTTGAGCGCGAGATGCTCGCCCTTCCCCAGGTCGCCGAGGTTGCCGTGCTAGCAGTGCCCTCAGGAAAATGGGGACAGAAGGTCGGCGCCGTCGTCATCATCGATAGAGACCACCTCCCCGAGGGCCGCTGGACACCGCTCGACATGCGCCGCGCACTCAAGGGCCGACTGGCCAACTACAAGATCCCGCAGGTGCTCAAAGTCGTCTCGCACATCCCGCGCAATGCGATGGGTAAGATCAACAAGAAGCAGCTCGTAAAAGACATATTTCAAGATGAATTCAGCGGGGACGAGATGTAATTAGACCCAAGAACGAATCAGTTCTTGGAGAAAAGTCAAATTCCCGGGCAGCGCTTTGGATGAATGGCTGTTTGGTTGGTTTGGTTCGGCATGCGAAGCATCATCACATCATTACCCTAGAAACTAAGGGGAGGCGAAACCCGGTAGAGAGGCGGCATTCTGTACATTAACAACATACCTAGTACATATCTACGTCCGGAGTATTGATCAGTTATAGTCGTACGCCTGTCATGTCTGTCTGAGATTCTCGAGTGTTGACATGTCCCTTGTGGCGGTGGCAAAAGGATAGGATAGGAGGGCCTAGTGTTTGTTTACTTACTCCTATCCGTCCGTGTCAGGCAGTACTAGTGGCAAACCGAGATGGTGGTGATAGTTCAAAGCAAGGGGGCATTCGGATGGAATTTACAAGTTAGCAGTGCATCAATTCGCCTCACACATGAGAACTTGGGTAGGGTATGAAGTCGGCTCTAAATGGGAATCCTGCAAAAGCTAAGATGGTAGGTACCTAGGAAAAGGTTCAAGTGCAGAAAACGCCACGAAAACCCCCCGCATACGTCCTATCAATAAAATCAGGAACAATTACAGGGCAACCTTCTCCACGTCCGGATCCCCCATATCTCAAGGCCTGGCAACGCAAGAGAGCTAACTTTTGGGTGTAGTTTCCCATTTGTACGAGCCAGAAGTATTCCACAGTCGTCATATCTGGGTCGTCGCCCACCGCAATCGTATTATCATGGAGAAATCTATGTTGTTTCGCGGCAAAAAGGTGAGGGAGAGAGTAATGCGAGTCTCGTGTAAGGGTGAGTAAGGTATTTTGTCTTGCAGTGCCGCGGGGACGGCTGGAGGGTGGTGCTACCGTGAAGGTGCGACTAGACTGTAAATTTCGCCTTGGCGCGCGTGCTGCCGCTGTGAGCGCTGTCGGTGTGGCCGGAGAATTCTACCAGCTCAGCAGGCGGCAGCTTGAGGACCTCCTTGAAGCGCATGCCGATAGCCTGGAGGATCTCCTTGCCCTTCTCGGGGGTGCGACCCTTGCCGCCTGCAATGTCGCCATCGCCGCGGCCCGGGATACTCTTTCCGATGGTGCGAGTCCACACACCGATGCGGAAGAAGGCCTTGCGTACGTTCACGACGACACCCATGACCTCACCGTCTTCCTCGTCCTCGAGCGTCTCGCCGATGGCGGACAGCATAGTGTGCAGCCACAGCTCATCAATATTCACGGAGCGCTTGTCCTTGAACTGGTAGGACCACTTGCCACCATGCTTGTTCTGCGGGTCCTCCCACTCTGGCCGCACACCCTCCTTGAACAGATGGTAGTCGGACTTGAGTGCGAGACCGGATACGGGGGCAATATTGTTCTGCAGGTCGCGTACAGTCAGCGTCGGGGGGCTCAACCCAAGGTCGGGGCAGAGATGGGTATGCATACGTAGATTCCCCAAAACTCCTCTACGGACTCAAAGGTGATAACCTCCTTGAGCAAGTCATTCCAGTTATCGCCCTGATGTGCTGGTTAGCAAAGGTCGAGATGAACAGGCAGCCCCACTCGTGTTGCGGGGCGGCAGAGGACATACCTTTCCGCTGGCAGGCTTGGTGAACCATAGTGTCCATCGGTTGGAGAGAGGGTGCTTGACGTTGAAGTTGTCCTTGTCGTGGAAGACGGTGACGAGCTTGTTGGGATCCTCCGAAGCGCTAGCATCGACGTTGCCGCCCTCGGGCGAGATGGGGATCGTGGTGAGATCAACCTGCTCCGACATCTTGAGGTGGGAAGGGGGCTTGTGAATTGAGAGAAGCAAAGGAGTGCAGAGTGTTCACGAGTGTGGTTATGTTGGTGGTGGGGTTTGCGAAGTGCTCTCGGAAATGCGACCGGGACAGGGCGGTTGACGGGGTGTTGCGGGACGTCGTCGGGAAGAAGCTAGATCAAGGTGTTTGGTAATGACCCTCTGCGCGATTCTGAAGGGAAAGTGCGACCTTGCTCCAGGCAATAGTCGTTCCGGAAAGGTATGGCGTCTGGCGATGGCGATGGGGCAATTTTTTTGCGGGTTTGAAGACGATCGCAAACTTCTCTGAAAACGTCAGCCACAGTAAATTTCAGGCGAAACCGAAACCGCGGCGCTTTGCTTGTGGTCTTAGTCTTCTCGCTGCAGGCACCCGCCCCAGAGAATCTCGGCCAAGCCTCAAGGGTCCTCAAAGGAGGGGCTGAACCGTGCCTGGTCACGTGCAGGGAAAATCCTCGAGTAAGCAGCAGGGCCTAGCGAAACCAGTTCTGCCTCAGCCAGAGGAGCCAGGGGATTCGGTGGGGAAGGGTGGGGCTTTAGGGACCTTGGCAATGCAAAAAAAAAGTTCACCGCATTCGAAAATTTCAAAATTTAAGACCTTCGTCCAGCCTGCCCCACGCCTATCGGCTTCTCTCTTCTGCGCCAGCTTCACCGTTCTCAACACCTTCCCTCTACACACACACATCCTTCATCATGGCTGAAGAGGTTTACGATGGTGCCATTGGCATCGATCTTGGTAAGCTGCGATCCCAGATGCTGCACTCTGCTGCACTCTGCTGCACTCTGCTACGGCTTTGCCGTCGGGCGCATTTTGTGTGCTGACCAGAATCTGCGATAACAGGCACGACCTACTCCTGCGTTGCCACGTACGAGGGAACCAATGTTGAGATCATCGCCAACGAGCAGGGTAACTTCACCACCCCCTCGTTCGTGTCCTTCACCGACAGCGAGCGCCTGATCGGTGAGGCGGCCAAGAACCAGGCTGCCATGAACCCGGTCAACACCGTCTTCGATGTCAAGTAAGGCTTATCCTCTGCCGAACCGATACGGCACAGTCCGCTAACTCTTGATTCCCTAGACGTCTCATTGGTCGTCGCTTCGAGGATCCTACGGTCAAGAAGGACATGGACTCGTGGCCCTTCAAGGTCATCGACGACGGCAATGGCAACCCCAAGGTTCAGGTCGAGTACCTCGGGAAGACCGTTGCGTTCTCCCCCCAGGAGATCTCCGCCATGGTCCTGACCAAGGTGAGTTTGCAAAATCTGCCGCTGTTTTCCTTGGTCCTGACCGCGTTTCTGTGTAGATGAGGGAGATTGCCGAGGCGAAGCTTGGTAAGAAGGTTGAGAAGGCTGTCATCACTGTGCCCGCCTACTTCAACGACAACCAGCGTCAGGCCACCAAGGATGCTGGTGCCATCTCTGGCATGAACGTTCTGCGTATCATCAACGAGCCAACTGCCGCTGCCATTGCCTACGGTCTCGGCTCTGGCAAGTCTGCCAAGGAGCGCAACGTCCTGATCTACGATCTCGGCGGTGGTACTTTTGATGTGTCGCTCCTCAACATCCAGGGCGGTGTCTTCACCGTCAAGGCTACCGCTGGTGACACCCATCTCGGTGGTCAGGATTTCGATACCAACCTCCTCGACCACTGTAAGAAGGAGTTCACTCGTAAGGCAAAGAAAGATCTTAGCGGCGACCCGCGTGCCCTGCGTCGCTTGAGGACTGCTTGCGAGCGCGCCAAGCGTACTCTCTCCAACGGTGCCCAGACCACCATCGAGATCGACTCCCTCTTTGATGGCGAGGACTTCAACATGCAGATCACCCGTGCCCGTTTCGAGGATTTGAATGCCAAGGCTTTCGCCGGTACCCTCGAGCCCGTTGCCCAGGTTCTCAAGGATGCCGCTATTGAGAAGAGCGGTGTCGATGAGATCGTCCTTGTCGGTGGCTCCACCCGTATTCCCCGCATCCAGAAGCTCCTCAGCGAGTTCTTCGACGGCAAGAAGCTCGAGAAGAGCATCAACCCCGATGAGGCTGTCGCCTACGGTGCCGCCGTCCAGGCCGGTATCCTCTCCGGCAAGGCCACCTCCGCCGATACCTCCGACCTCCTTCTCCTCGATGTCGTTCCCCTGTCCCTCGGTGTCGCCATGGAGGGTAACATCTTCGCCCCTGTCGTTCCCCGTGGATCCACGGTTCCCACCCTGAAGAGTACGTTATGAAACCCATCACCCCCTCGGGGCGTGAATAGTTGGCTAATATTTCTCTCTAGAGCGTACCTTCACCACTGTTGCCGATAACCAGCAGACCGTTCAGTTCCCCGTGTACCAGGGCGAGCGCGTCAACTGCGAGGACAACACCTCGCTCGGTGAATTCACCCTTGCTCCTATTCCCCCCATGAAGGCCGGCGAGCCCGTTCTTGAGGTCGTCTTCGAGGTCGATGTCAACGGTATCCTCAAGGTTACTGCTACCGAGAAGACCTCGGGCCGCAGCGCCAACATCACCATCTCCAACTCTGTTGGCAAGCTCTCGTCCAGCGAGATCGAGAACATGATCAGCGGTAGGCATAACCCGCTCCCCTAACTAGCACTTGATCTTTTACTGACAAACCCACAGAGGCTGAGAAGTTCAAGACCAACGATGAGGCTTTCAGCAAGCGCTTCGAGGCCAAGCAGCAGCTCGAGGCTTACCTGTCCCGCGTCGAGGAGATCATCTCCGACCCTACTCTCTCCCTCAAGCTCAAGCGCGGCCAGAAGGAGAAGATTGAGCAGTCCCTAAGCGAGGCCATGGGCCAGCTCGAGATTGAGGATTCGTCGGCTGACGACCTCAAGAAGAAGGAGCTTGCCCTTAAGAGGCTGGTCACCAAGGCTATGTCCACGCGATAAATTCCCGGGCGTGCAGTTGACCTTCACCTCGGTTGGGGCGCGGTATAGGCAGGATGTATAGGTGGGATTCTGAGGAGACACGATCTAGACCGGAGCGGTCTGGCAGGAGGCGTCTTCATCTCGTTTTTGGGAGCGGAACATGAGGTTTTTCCAGCGCCTAGCAACTTCGAGCTGCATTTCTGCTCAGTCATTCCCAAGTGGGGAAATGGCCAAGATTGACGACACGGATTTTCTTTTGATCGCTTGGCTCGCCATCGATGACCATCTCATGACCCAAAACTCCTCGGCGCATCATGTAGACTAGGGGGGTAATCAAAAAGTTCAACAACTTTTTTTCACCAAGATAAAGGTGCAAGGAACTCGTGAAATGTCATGAAGTCTTGTGGAATCATGCATGCCTGTCTTTTCAGATATATCGATCCGAAGTAAGGTCTCCGAGGATGTACAAAATGCCTCCAAAACAGGCTGCGACACCTCTTGACAGCTTTACAATGCCTGCCTTTTGACTCCTATGCCCCTTTCGCTTTGCTAGCACGCCCTAGCTACAATTTCGGAGGCCTTGTTGAACCTTTTGAAGGCCTCTGTACATTCTCAAACGGCGCGATCCCATATCTCGTACACCTTCATTCGTAAGAGGAAGGGGTCTACATGTTCAAGATACGCCTAGTTATGTCCCGAAGAGGCGTTGTCGACACTTTTATATGCCTACAAAATGTCTATTAGCACCGTACCCCCAATGTCGAACCGCATTCCTACTGTTACCATAGGCCTTATTGTATTTGAGAGAGGCCTTCCTACATTCTTCGACGGCCTATGATAATCCAACGAAGGCCTTCAGCAATGTGAATGATACGTCTCGCAATGTAAGGAGGGCCTCTAACAATGCACATAAGACCCTAAGCAATGAAAGTAATGCCTCGTAATAATCTAGGCCTCAATATTTGACTGTGAGGTGTTCAAGGATCTTCGCAACGCATTCTCGCATACATGCCTTGTCGTGCTATGGTGCAAATAGGTATTCCCTATGGCTATCATAATGCGAGTAGGGGGTCTTGTACGCTGTCATGGGGTGTTCATTCCTACTGGCCACGCCATACAAGATGACGATGGATGCGTTTAGCATTACTCCGGATGCCTTGAGGAAGAAGTTGGTAGGAGACGGAAGATTGGACGTTGGGTCATTGAAATGGTGCTTCGCGAGCTGTTTGAGATAGGGATATATCCTCAGATGACCAAGTCTACAGCCAAAAGATATCTTCGGAATACAACAAGGGCTTCAAAGAAGACAACAAGGCCTCTCGAAAATTCAGCGAGGCCTCCTAAGAATATTACACGGCCTATGACACTGAACCCAGCGCTTGCCTGATAAACAAGAAGACATTCCTTACAATGATTTTTGCGAGTTCTTATTGTGCAGGATTCTTCATATCCATCTTCAAACAACAAAACACCAGCAAGACACGACAAGACACGAGTACAAGAAGAGTGAGATCGTTTATTCGTATCATTGCCCAAACAGCCGGAAAGCATATCTAACAAGACCGACCTAACGTTGTGGTGTCTTACATGCCAGCTCAGTCCCCAAAACACAAAGAAACCCCCAAATAGACAGTCGAGACGGCCATGCAAACGAAACAACTCCAGCCACATAGCAGAATCGCTCACAACATAAACAAATCAACAATCAGTCACTGCGCCTCAGTACCCATCATCCGCCCACCTCCGCCCCGCACGCGCCCACCGCCGCTCAACAGGCTCATCCAACAACTCATCAATCGCATCATCATCCAGCACCTGTTCCGCAATCTCCCCATCGTCATCCTCCTCGCCCCCATCTTCCCTCTTTCTCTTTCTCGCCTCCTCCTGAAGCTCCTCTCTCTTCGCCTGTCTAGCCAGCTCGCGTGCCGGGTTCCAGCTCTGGGGCACCAATTTCGGATCGACCGGCCTCAGGGGCGGGTGTTCACGCGGCAGTTCGCCCTCGGCGGGCTGCTCGATGGAGAGGAATCGTGCGATGGGTCGGGGCAGCCAGCTGAAGAAGCTGCGGTTGGGGTCGGGGCGTTGGATGCCCACGGCTAGGAAGGTGTTAGTATGTTGTTGTTAGGTTAGGGGACGGGACAGTGATAGGGGGGGCTCACCGGTGTGGACTAGGTCAGTCATGTACTCCTCGATAACCCGCTGCTGGTGGCGCGTGTCTCCGACGGGAAAGACGGGCCTTCCGGGGCGGAACCTGACTTCATCGCGGTCCTCGCCGTAGCGCCTCAGTCTCGGGCGGCAGAAGCGCGGGTCGATAGGGTCGAGCTTGGACGGGTCGTAACTGAATGTGGGGTCGAGACGGTCGTCCACGTTGTAGGCCTGCTTCGCATCGGAGGAGAGGTAGCCCTTGCCCTGCGGCCAGCGGTTGATGTCCATGAATCGCGGTGCCGGACGGCCGCGCACCTTCTCGGATGCCCAGTCCCAGTCATGGTCGCGCACCAGGGCTACGCATCGCTTTTTGTCCGAGGTGCGGGTGTAGATTCGCTCGCGGCCCGGCGCGAGCATGGTTTCGTTGGCGCTGGTTTCGTCAATGATCTTCTGCCGGACCCAGGCCAGGAGCTCCGCGCCGCCGGTGGGAGCGTTTGGATCGATACCCCGGGCGAGCGTGCTGAGGCGGTTGGCGGCTTCGGCGCCGCATTCCGAATTCCATTGCATGAGAGCCAGGTTTAGGTGCGCTGTGTGGGTGGGACCCTGGGAAGGGGCCGAAAGCCGTTGTTCCAACCGGTCTAACATGCAGATGGTATAGCCCAGGCGGAAGGCGAGTGCTCTGAAGAAGTTACGGGTTTGTGGGCCCGCGTGGAGTCTGTTGCGCACAACGGATCCCCAGTCGGAGACGCCACCGTTGTAGCTGGGACGTACAGGGCCGTTGGTCAAGCGGACGCGGTCCTCCGGGTAGTATTCGACGACGGGGCGTTTGACGACGCCATAACATGCGAGATCCTGGCGGAAACTCACATGGCCGCTCTTTTCGAGACGTGTCAGCCAGGCTACGGCATCGTAGGGCCCGAACTCGACCTTCTCGACGGCGCTGCATCCCACGCCGGCGTTGACGGCATCAAGCAGCTGTTCGACCGGGACCTCCTTGTCGTGCGTGCCGAACAGGCTTCCGGGATTTCGGTCGTCGAGCAGCTTCTTCACGCGGGCGGCAAAGATGAGGAACAGCCGGTACTTGTCCTTGGGCTTGCTCGGGCTGAACTCGCCCGTCCACGACTGCTTGCTGGCGCCATCGCTGGCCAGGAACTTGATCCATTGGAGGTCCTCGGGGCGGACGTATGCAGGGTATTGGCGAGGCTCTTCTTCAGTGCCATCCCACTCGTCGTCTGCCAGGTGGACGTCGATGGGCACCTTGTTGTTGTTGTTTTTGCTGTTGTAGAACTCGCCGCCCACACCCCTTTCTACTAGCTTGATCATCTGGTCGAGGAGGGGCCGCGGGGCGCGCCGATGCGCCTCCTTCAGCACATTGAACACGGTTTGGCACCGGGCCAGGAGGTCTTGCTCGCGCTGTCTTCTCCCGTTAATGCCACGCCAGACGAGCGGCCCGCCGATCAGGAGGTTGCGCGGCAGCAAGACGAAGTTCGCATCTTCCCGATTGATCGCTCGCAGTCGATCCAACGCCTCCATGCGCGGTATCCGCAGACCGTGTAGATACTGCCGGTAAAAGACGGTGACGGGCTGTGTCTCGAGCTGCGCCGGCATCTGGTCGCGCGGCAGACTAGGCGCAACCCACTGGGGACCGCGAGGGCCCTCTCGCGCCTTCCGCAGGGCCGTAGGGCTCGCGGGTAGCGATACTCGCCCTAACGCCGTCGGCAACCCTCGCTGCTCTTGCGCGTCGAACCGCTGCAGCATGTACTGGAGGGCTGCGCGCCGCACCCCGCGCTCCTTTGCCCAGCTCTTCTCGTCTTCCGGCTGCGCAGGCTTGCCAAGGGGGACACCGCTATTGTAGCCCTGCTCGACACAATCATCGAATGCCTTGGCCTCGATAACAGCGAGATTGTCCTCATTCTCTTCTTCACGTCTTTTGCCATACCAGAACTTCGCAGTATCTCGGACGAAAGAGCTCCAGGCTGTCGACCCTTCGGGCCTGATCTCCGGCATCATGTTCACCGCTGTTATTTCGCGCGGGACTAGCGACCGTGGGAGGTGACGCTTCGGAACGGCCGGTTTGTCGCACGGCTCCGGCCAGTCATGCACGGCGCCCGTCCAGTCCAGCCGCGTCGACCTCCGGGGGATCGTGGGGGGCGGCGGGATTTCGAACGGCACATGGCCGTACTTGTGCTTCTCGAAGAGCGTGTGTGTTTGTGCCATGGCCACGACCTCGTTGAACAGCTTTCGTACCTCGTCTTTGGCATTTACCAGCTGCTTATTTTCGTCTTTGTATTTCAACCAGTCCAGGTACGTCACCACCTCGCCAAACTCCCTGTCCCAGTTGATGCACCGGTCGACGTCCTCGTCAGCGAGGAAATTCCGGACGGTTTCGAGCCGACTTTCCAGGGGTGGCTGCCTCTGCCCGCGGTACAGCGAATGTCCAGGACTGAGACTTCTCGTCCGCAGCGGCTCCCCTACATCGCCTTGCGGCGCGAGAGTTGGCGGCTCGGAGGATACCGGCTCGGGGGATAATCGGAGCGCGGTAGGGAGGGTCTCTCCCTGGGCACCCCTGGGAGCCTCCCCATCGTCCATCGTGTCGTCGCCTGGTATCTCTACCCCCGTAATCTCCTGAATTTTTTTCAGCAGCTTTTTGTCCTCATATGCCTGGAAGTCGGCCTCCTCTGCAGCGGCGGCCTCCCCATCCTCGTCCTGACCAGAGGGCCGAAGCATGTCCGGCCTGGGATGATACGACTCTGGGATCTCGGGGGAGTACAGCGAAGGGTCCGGATCGGCCCAGTTCTCGGTGAAGCGATAGCCGTTTGTCATGTCCCAAAACTCGGGGCCAAAGCTGAAGCATCCAACGACGGGATTCTGCATATATATCTCGACGAGCTGGGCTATGTCCACATCGGGTGAGGCCTCGTATAGCACCACCTCTAGAAACCAGTGGCGGAAGTTTTGCGGACACTCGCTGCTTCTCCTAACGTATTCGGTGAGGGAGTCGACAAGGGTTTTGTCGACGGGCCTGCCAGACCATTCCCGGAGAGGGCAGTTCAAAGGATTAGGAGTAATCGGCATTTTGAACGGAGGAGCTGGTGCTCAGGTTTTGCGATGGGCAGTGTGGGTGTGTGTGTCTGGCATCGACCAGAAGAGAGTGGAATTGGGGAGCTGCCCTGGATTGACGGGTTGGAAGTATTTCTGTGTTCTGTGGGAAGGTGATTGGGGGGGGGGGGGGGTGGGGGGTTAAGGGGGGGGGGGCCCCCTCATTTGTATGTCA
>Ga0247760_1002257_pt1 | contig 15195 bp, 6 predicted proteins | sample UWRJL171409R4_FD_179936 | JGI IMG/M metagenome (GOLD analysis project Ga0247760, IMG submission 179936) | Plant litter microbial communities from Arlington Agricultural Research Station in Wisconsin, United States - UWRJ-L171-409R-4 | ecosystem: Environmental > Terrestrial > Plant litter >... | reverse complement strand
GCCGTTCGGCAAAAGAGTGATGGAATTGCTTATTCTAGATAAAAAGGAGAGGGTGGCAGAGAGCCAGTAATATAGTGGTGGAAGGTGGCGAGTCACGTGGCCAACCAGGTGACCATATTGTATCACATTCCGCGATGCGGTGAAGCACGTGCAACCTGCCATTTACACCTGCCTACTCCCCAAAAATGCAGCGGCCTTCATTTCCCCAGCCCTTCCGCCCGGCTTCCGATCCACGATGAAACATTCAGGTGCTTTTGGCCAGACTGGGAGTGTCTAGTCCTGATTTAGCTCGACAAACTTTTTATTACAGCTGATACTTGGAAGGGGGAGGATAGGAGGTGGGGTGGGTATTGGCACCAAAAGAGGCCAATGAACGCCCCAGTGCAGCTAATTGGGGCTGACTTGCAGTTATACAAAACGGACCTGTGACACACTATGTCAACCTGAATCAGCGGGCTAAACGGCCTATGCAGAGAACGTCTCGACATCAAAACTCTGGATACTATACTACCTCACACACACCTACGTGGTAGAGAAAGGTCAAAACTCATGGACTTGGTTGGCAAACGTCTAGCGAAGACGAGGCCTGCTATGTCTTTGGATAGCATATGAGAAATGCGCTGTCCTTCTTTTAAGCTGCCGCTCCTAAGTGGAAAATTCCAACGGAGTCCCCAATGATGGATGAGAACGGCCCCACTGCCGGAATGGTGGTGGTGGCAGCAGCGCGAAGACGAAGGCGCTTCATCAACAAACACACCTGCTCTACAAACCGCTTGTTCTCCGCCCCTTTTCCGACGCTCACGCGGATACACCCTTCGCAGCCGTGCTCTAGCCCTTTGAACCGCACCAAGATGCCGGCAGAGTGTCGCAGCAGCCCAACCAGCTCCCTTGCGGCGGCATTGCATGGACGATTGAAGCTGCCGCCGGCTTCGCTGCTTGCACTTGCTGTCCCAGCGATCCCGAGCACTTCAAACAACACAAAGTTCGCGTCTAACCCTCCCTTGATTCCGATGCCTGGAATCCTCCCCAGATCACGCGCCAGCCGTGTCCGCTGGTCAAAGATGGCTTGGAGCTTCGCGTCCAACACGGCGATGCTTGGTTCCGCGAGCGCTGCCCTCGCGAGCGCGATTGACGGGCCTCCGACGGCGTAGGGCTTTCGCACGTTGTTCAGCACCGCGCAGAGATGGGCGCATGCGATGGCGAAGCCGACGCGTATGCCGGCCAGTCCAAAGGCCTTAGAGAGCGTCTGGAGGACGACTAGGCGCGGGTAGCGGCCGATAAGGGCGGCGGCCGAGGGCGACCGGGGAGAGAAGTCGATGTAGGCTTCGTCGACGACAAGGATGCCACGCCAGCTGGGGTTGTCGAGGATGGCGGCAATGTTGTCAATAGGGATGGCGTGGCCGGTAGGGTTGCCGGGGGTGCAGATGAAGCAGATCTTAATGTTGCGGTCCGAGGAGAGGGTCTGTTGGAGCTCAGACAGCTGCAGCTGGAAGTTGCGGTGGGGGTTAAGGGGGACGCTGATGGTCGCGACGTCGTTGATGGTCGCCGCGGTTTGGTACATGTGGTACACGGGTGGGCAGACGACGATCCGGTCGTGGCCGGGACGGCAGAGACAGCGGATAACGAGGTCGATCACGTCGTCAAGTCCGGCCGAGAGGCAGAGGTTCGCCGGGGTAAGCGTCGTTCCATTTCGACGGTTGCGGAAGTCGCAAAAGGCTTGCTTAAGCTCCAGTTGCCTCCTGTCGGTCCAACGAAACACGTAAGTATGTGGGTATGTATAAGTGGATGGAAACGTGGCAAGATGGGTGGGATTCTTTGCAGGAGACCCTTTTGGGACGGGGAGGGCGCGGCATCTGTCTTACACATCGGGGTATCTGCTCAGTCTCTCACGAGCTTCAAGCTGCTGGGGGCCTTCAATGAGACACGTCTCAGCCAATCCGGCATCGCCTTGACCAGCCCCGAGCCAGCTTCCCCAGGCAATGGCTGGGCCGAATGGATTCTCATTGAGGTCGGCCAGCAGTATGTCGGTGATGTCGTTTATCAGACTTGTGAGATGTTAGAGGAGCATGGGTCGGGTTGATATGTTGTGTGCCGTGATGAATCATCATTGCACCAGCCAAGGCACCGCACTGACCTTCTCTCCGTCTGGAACTGCCCCACCGACAGGATGTTGGGGCGCACCATGCGGACGCACTCGCAATCACACCCTTCCGGATATGAAACCATCTTCAGTGCCGGCTTCGTCTAGGAGCAGCAGCCTCCAGTCCATTGACCAGCTCGTGGGAGAGAAGAGCAAGTTGTCAAAGACGGATGTAGAAATGCCAAATCCGCCAGCTCGTACGATGCGGCTGATGGGAATAAGCATCTGCGTCTCGACGGGGAATCATCGCTGCTTCCCACTCGCCACCTCCATATAACCTCCTCAGTTGCCAGTGCATCAATGGCTCCCTTCGAACTGGAATCGATGCGGCTCTGCTGCCCACCCTCTTTAGATCTGAGCGCAACCCCCACTGCGCGCGACTTTGGAGGATGGCTGGCAAGCTGCATTAATGTCTTGCTGTGATACGCTCCTCGGTGGAATTGTCATGTCACAGCAGAGATTTGACCTGGTGTCGTAGTCAACAGCTTGGCGAGATGTGCGACCTAAGATCTTAGGCCGTCATAGCTGTTAGTGCATTTTGGAGCGACCCCACGCGGCTGCGCCTCTCTGCATCCCTCTGCATACCGCCGACAGACGGCCTAACCGAAAAAGGAAATGATTAATTGCTCGGTATCGAGGCGGGCAAATCGGAAAGTCTCATTAGCCGGGGCTTTCTGGTTGCTTGACGCGGCAAACCGACGGGGCAGAACTTGAGGATCTCCAATGCACTGGAACCTGCGCCTCGCTGGTTACAGAATGCTGAGATGAAAACTTGAAGATTTAGGGGTCATGTGACAGGCCCATCAAAGGGCCAGCTCAGCTCCGTGTCACAGATTTTGTTGTGTTGGGATTTAATTTTTTTTTTTTGTTGGCCAGATGGAAGCGAATCGAGTCGAGTGCTGAAAATGCCCCCAGGTAGGCAGCCGTAAAACAGTAACCGTGCATTCGTAGCTTTCAGGCTCCTCTACCTCAAGTTTGGTTATCGTACAACTCGGAAGCTCCAGGAGTACTTCTACGGCGCGGTCCCGTCACTGCAAACCAATTGTCTTGTATTTGCTAGCCCCAAGAAAGAGCCACGGATTCCATCCGCTGAACTGCCGCCCCACCTCTCCCGAAAATGCCATTCCCAGACTACCTAGATCTCAAGCCCAAGATTATCTTCTTCACCGACTTTGATGGCACTGTCACATACGAGGACGTGCCTGACTGGCTAGTATGGACTTCTACACACAACTTGGGTGTTTTTTTCTTCTTCCGTTTTTCTTTCTTTCCACCCTCCTAATCACCAGTGGCTGTTAAACAGGTAGCTACCGAGGGCTACGGCCTCAAAAAGCTCCGCGAAAGCAACCAAGCCGTAATGGACGGCAAGATGCTTCACCGGTACGATTGCAGCCTTATCTGTTCCCTCGCCCCGTCCTCTCCACCCAGTTATCTCAGGCAGTAGCAGTCGGTCTGTGTCTCCTGAACTGGGATTGCTATGCCCCCTTATTTACCTTTTTCTCTCCTTTTTCTCTATCTTTTCTTTTCCTTTCCTTTCTTTTCTTTCTTTTGAAGGATTTAACTCCCGTCTCTTCGAGATCGGTTCAAGTTGTACGCCTGGACCTGACAACTAATCCCATCCATTCTACCCATTTTAGAGAAGCCTGCCGCGAACAGCTAGAAAGCATCCCCCTCGGCTTCGCCAAGTGTATTGCCAAGGCCCTCGCCAAAGTCCGACTCGACCCAGGCTTCCTCGCCTTCTACGAGTGGGCCGCTTCTGCAGCCGTGCCCATTGTGGTGCTCTCGGGCGGGCTGGCACCACTAATCGAGGCTATGTTGGAGCACTTACTAGGGTGCGAGGCGCGCGGCCGCATCGAGGTAGTGGCCAACGGCGTGGCCGTCCAGGAGGGCTTCGAGTCGGTCGATGAGGACGGCGGCGCCTGGCGCGTGGTGTTTCGTGATGATAGCGTCTATGGGCACGACAAGGCGCGGGCGATCATGCCGTATACCAAGCATTGCGGGAGGGCGGCCACCGGCTATGACGGGGAGAGGCCGGTTTTGTTGTTTGCGGGGGATGGGATCAGCGACTTGAGTGCGGCGGGACAGTCGGATTTGTTGTTTGCCAAGCAAGGTGAAGGTAAGTCAGGTAGAGGGGCGGGTGTCTAGTGAAGTAAAGTACTGTAAATGCGGTGCTGACGAGGGAACCGGGGCAGATCTCGCCGAGTATTGCAGACGTCGAGAGCTGCCGTTCACCGAGTTCAGCAGCTGGGAGTGTATTCTCATGACAACGCAAGATCTCTAGTAAGTAAATACGTTAAGCATGCCCCAGCACATTTATATCTCTGAGCAGATTGGCTAATTGGACGGTACGAAGTTACGGTCGAAGAACTGTCGCGGAGGTGGTGGAAGAAAGCTGTCTCACTGCAGGTGGCACGCAAGAAAGCAGCCGTCTATGACAGGCGTTTCGTGGTGAGCGCGACCTGATCCTCGCGCCAAACGAGGGCCTTCACTCCAGTATCCATAATACTAGATTCCGTACGATGCCATCAGATAGAGTCAATCAGCCACATAGACGATCGCCTAGCTAATATCTAGAGCTATGTAATGGGAGACGTCCACGTCCAAGCTCGCCATTTTTTCCCTCCCGAAGCTTGCGTCGTGACCCGCCGCCCAACCCAATGCCGCGCATCATCTAGGCCACCCATTTCCAACGCCGTGCAGCATGCAGGGTATTGTCTCTTGACCCTCTTAATCTGCTCCTTGTTGTCCATCCGCTCGTGGAACTCGATTAAGTCCTTTAGCATTAACAAAGCGCCTGAGCTCTCGTCGCCGCCGCACTCGAGGAAGCTCACGAGTGCCTCCTCGTAATACTTGGCGGCCTTGTCCATCTCCTCCTCCTCCTCGTGCAGCTGCGCGAGCTCGCTCGACGCAAACACGGCGAACACCCAGCCGTCTGAGGGCGAATCCTTCGTCCCCAGGTGCTTCCGCACCTCCCGGTACGCCGCCATAGCAGACTGCAGATCGGACGCCTCGCAGTGGTTTATGGCGAGGTTGTACCTGGCGCGGTTGGCCAAGAAAGAGCGGGTGCCATCGATAGCGATACACAGCTGGATTAGTTCCTGGCAACGCTGGATGGCCTGGAAGTAGTGTCCGTTGTTGCGCAGGACGCGGACCAGGTAGAAGTAGGCCTTGATGCGTATCTGCTGGGCCTCGCTGCGCGACGCAGGGTCCGAATCGTCGGCGATACGGTCGATGTGGTCGATGATGACCGTCCACAGGGTCGGGTACGACTTGCTGATGGCCGCGGCCTGCGCAAAGCAGCCCAGAAGGAGCGCCAGAGGGTGCTGAAGGCCGAGCTGCTTACCCGCTTCGCGCGACAGGAATTTGAATACGACAGGCTCGTACCCGGGAAACTTCTTCCAGCTCGACCAGGTGGCAATCTCGACTAGTCGGGTGAGGAGAAAGAGGTCTGGCTCGACAAGCATTGGGGCAATTGTCGGGGTTGCATCGTATAATCTCTGGATGGCTTTTATGGGCTCGCCGAGCTTGAGGAAGTAATGAGCGCTCTCGTATGCCTCGGCGGTGGCGTTGATGCACCTCTTGATCTGCTGTCGGTGGATATCGCCTCGGAAATGCGGGCTTGCAGAGTTGCGAGGCGGCAGGAACGACGAAGGAGTAGGTGACGTCTTTTGCCGATCGCATTTCATCAGGGACGCAAAGTCGCCCACACATCGCAGCAGACTCTCCGTGACGTGCATGTCCGTCGGCAGCTGGATCTGAGCGTATGGCTGTGGCGCCGTCGGTCTGGTGAGACACGAAAGGGCCTGCGAGGAGCCCGCTGTGTGGTCCTTATGGTCTGATTCGCTGGATTGGCCATCTTCGGAGCTTAACCCGGGTCTCTGAGCAAGTGGGCTGGTTTGGCTACTAATAGAAGAAGTTGAGGCTCGACTTGGTGTACTCGTGCCCGGTGTCAGGATCCCGAGGCCGTCGCTCGAAGACGTGTCGCCGTCGCTCAACCTCTGAAAGCTATCTGGCAGGTATTCCGGTCTTAGATAACCGGACCTCCTAATGGCAAAATCGGGGCCGTTGTCGATGGCGTCGAACCCTGGGCCCTGGATATGGGCCCACAATATCTCAGTATTGTCGGCATCGACATGTCCCGCTTCTTCAAGTGCCCCACTGAACTCGCCACCAACTCCCTCGAGATCAAGCTGCGGGGACTGGGCTTCATCGGCAGGGCCGCCTGCAGGATGTTGGGGTGTTGTCATAGCCGAGGCGAGTGGAGAGACAGTGGATTGGTATCGGTCGGTACTCGGAGTTTGTGAATGAGAGGCATGTGTGGACCTGCCTGATATAGACGTTGACTTCTCGTAGCGCCTTAGGCCCCAGGTGTTGAAACGACCGTTCAACTGGGGCAGGGATGCAACAAAGTCGTCCTCACGCTTCAGAATATCCAGCATCTGCCTCCGCGGGATGTTCTGTTTGTGGAGTCGTATGAGCTTCTCGCGGTGTCGCTCCCATTCCTCTGGTTTTATCCTTGCCGAGTACCGTGATTCACTCGGCAGGTACGTCTTAAACTCAACGCTTTGCGTCATCATCATCGCCACCGCATGAGACAGTGACTGCGAGTGACTGTAGTGGATCCACGCCGCACAAAGTGGTGTGTGCTGTGGAATGCAAACGGTGAATAACCTTGTCGCAAATCGTCAATCTTGTTTCATTGTTGTTGCATCACACGGAAGGCGGGAATGCGTTTTACCCCGCACGGGGTCTTTCGGTTTCCGACCAGGGGCGCACGTGAGGCAAGTCTTTCCAGCGAAGCTGCGCCTGAATTAAGGATTTCCTTTTTAGGAATTGTCAAATCTCGGGCTTGGCGTATGCCGCCCAACTAGCTACCCACCACTCTAAAAAGGCTGATTGTTAGTCAAGCCTGAAAGTTGAAAGAGTTGAACATTCTTCAAGTGCAGACCACGAAGAGAAGCACAGCCAAGGCAGATCAGGTCCCGCCATCACCTCAATTCATAACTCTCGTTGTGATGCAGCACGTTGCTCTTTGAATTTGCCCAACTTGAAGCCAGCAATTGCTGATTGAGTTGCCCAAGGTCTCCGCCGCCCCTCGGTATTAGGCAGGCAGACTTTCTGCCATTTCACTGGTGCCATGACACGATTTTGAGACTCGGCGGCTACCGCTGCAAGCTGAAAGAGTGGAACTTTTTTCTACCCTTGCCCTTGCAGAGCGACGAAGCCTTGGAATGCATACCCATCTCACCCAGGGACAACGATTGGATGAGTCGAGGACCGATTCAACCCGAGGTATGCACTGCTATGTAGGTTAAAGAGGGTGACAAGTGGGGGACAAAAAAACCGGTACACTCAAAAGCTCAGTACAAGAAAAGTCCTGATTCAGTGGCACTACAGCGATGCTCAGCTAGGGCTTTCTGTAGCACCCGTCGACCCTTTTGGGCCTGGAACTGTGGCTATTTTTTTGGACCACCAATTGGGTGACGTCCCGGATCACGGGTGGGGCCGAGGGTGGTCTATGCACCTGTGCACAGATCATACACTAGGACAGATATAGACTAGTTGGACCGCCCAGCTTTGGAGCACTTACCTCTCCATTGCTATCGTGATACATGTGAGGCTTCTTCTTCCTCACGCTTAGCTTTTACTGAAATTGGCATTCATTGCTTGCACCTTCTTTTGTGCCTCGATTAGAGCCATAATTGTTACAATGACCCTCACCTTAAGTTTAGGTCACCTTTTTAAGTCATCGTCCTTCATTGCAAAGCAGATAGAGGCTGATAACGTGTGGAGAGCTTTTCGTCTTGTGCTTTAACACGTGTACAGCTACGGGTGAGTGACAGGATCATTCACTGACTAAATCATTTGCTTGGACGGATATGCTTGGATTTGCTCGGATGAGCAAAACGATGCCTAGATTCAATTCTGCCACCCAGGCATGTAAGCCCATTAAACTCGTCGAAATACCGTCGACACAACCCATAGGCGCTGGTAGCCTTGACAAATATAAGACTAACTAAAGCGGGCAAAATTCCTGGTTTCGGAAATCAGGACGTTTGCATTAGGCCTGAGAAATCGATAGGCTGTGAGTCCACGACACCGAGGGACAGGGATTGCTGAAGCGGGGCGCGCATTTGGTTGTGGCAGTGCAGAGTTAGGCGTTTTAACATGAACGTTAGACTTCGCTGGTTTCAGCCTTATTAGCATACGACTTCCCATTTTGGACAATAGGCGAAACATGTTGAAATCTCACAGATTAGTTCTCTTACTTTTTAGATTATAAATAAGGGGGGAGTGGCGAATGTCATGGACCCCTCTGATCGTCTTTCAGTTCCATCAACAATCTTGCATAACATGATTTTCCTCCACATCAGAAAGCTGGCCACGGACAGCTCATCCGATGCCGCTGACGGCAGTCTACCTAGCACAGCAAAAGAAAACTTTGCTTTGTAAGTGAGGTAGCCATCCCAAGGCAGCGCAGCCCATGTGACACCGTGCTTACACAAGTCTTGAACAGTATGAAGGCCGATCTCTTTGGCGTAGGGGGGTGGGCTGAAGCGCCAGTTGCGATGGCGGATAGCAGCGGGGCGACATGCGATGCTCTTTCACCCGCACTACTCGGGCCCTCGGAGCTAGAAGCCTTCGGCAGATTTTCCCTACCACGCCTCTCGACCTCGAACATGCACAGCCGTCGGTCACAAACTGTCAGAGATTATCATCGATTACAAATCAGAGTTATGGGTTTACACGGGCATGTTCTAGCAGAGGCAGCAAGGAGGAAGGTAGACATGCTGGGCCGCTTTCTGAAGGAGATCCCGCCTCCACGAACTAGGCCCTCTGCCTCCCGATGGAGAAAGAGGGGTAGGAAGCCCAAGTATTTATTAGGGAGAGGAGTCTAGGTGGGTAGGTGTCAATACATGTAAGATTAGGTTAAAGCCTTATTATAGAGGTCATCTCGGCGCGTAGGCATCGCCTCCACGTACGGTAAGTGCTGTCAAAAGCACTGAACACTGGATTCGATGGAGGTGGACGGGTTGCAACTCGCTCTTGGAGCGTAACCCCAACGTACAGGTCAAATTTCAATTCTTTAACTAACACATCTTGTTACAAATATAACACCTACCGATATAGGCTAAGTGGGTCTAGAAAGGGAACATCGGAGAGAGTAGTAAGTAAAGTTGAAAAGTGGGATATAACGGTAGAGAGGTATAGCTGGGGCTGAATCCACTCTTTGTTAGGCTAGCTTAGCTCGCTCTGGCATGGGATATATCCTTGCAAGTAAATGTTTCCCTGCTCGGACAGGTCTAAGACTCTCTGAACTTGCTGCTTCGCAACGACGTGACGAGTGTGTAGCAAGATCAGACATTCGCTCTTTATGAAAAAGTGGTATCTCTAAACTAACGAGCTGCGGGGCCGGTTCGTCGTGCCGGGTATCTTGGGGTGCAGCTGGAATTGTAGAACACAGCGGTATGGACGCTGTTTTGGTCTCTGATGGGCCACTAACATTCTTATAGGTGAACAGCTTTCTTGCGCTATTAAGTACCTTGCCCTCGTCGGTCTGGTATTTCTACCTGTGGCTTGTATTGCTGTAAGTTGCCATGTTACTCGCTTTAAACTGATAACTTGAAGTAAGTATTGATAAGGGACCTTTACGGTAGGTAATTTATACGATTCCCGTGGAGTTTGGTGATAAGTACTGGGTTACTGTGACGACCTTGCAGGCCGTCACCTGGGCCGGCGCGGCCCGACGGATCCCCCGCAGAAGGAACAGTGCAGGAAGACAGTACACACGGTACTGCGCACTGGGCCAGGGGTGCAAAGACCCGAAGCCCCTACGACCAGTTAGAAGTGTCCCGGCCAGGAACGTTCGGGGACTCGGGATAACAGAGGTCGGGTCAGTGTCCCGGGAACATAACAAACAAGCATCGGGACGCTCGGGTAGTTAGTATAGATAGTCACCATCGTGCCCACAACGGCTGTGAGGGACTCTGGTTCCTCATGCTAGTATTTAATTATTTATTTATATCTTACTGTTTAGACTTCCCTTTGCATTACAGTGATAACGACCTACAGTGACATTAAACTCCTGTCTAGGAGTGTTATCTTAATAAGCCGTCTTCAGAACGCTTACTTAGTCTTTAGTGTCCTGCCATACGTTTTGTCTTAACCTGTACAGTCCTCTTAAGGCCTGTTTTAGGTAGAGGTTGTAATGATTAAGTCTTTTATATATTGTCCACAGTCCGCTCTGGTGATAATATCAGCCTTAGAAATATCCTCTCACCGTTCTGAGAACTAATATTAAATTAAGGTTTTAACGTTATTAATATTTTTATCTATAAATGTGCTTTTAAGGAACTGTAAGTAATAAAATTATCTACCTCTGTTAAATAAATATTAAATTAGTTAGAGATATTAGTCATAAACTCTAATACTTTATTAAACTACTTATAATGCTAAAGGTAAGTGTAAGTATTAATTTTTCTAACTACTAAGTACCCTGTACCGGGTATCCTGTAGTGTAGTTATGTACCCTGAAACTACCAGCTGAATCTTCTAGAATTTAAAGGGGTAGAACCCCCTGAATCCAGTAGGGCTACTGCCCTACAGAATTAACTATAACGTCACAGTGGCCACGCCAGCCACTACGTTAACAGAACTACATAGAATAGTTTAGAACAGTACTATTTTATTATTATATTAGTTAGTTCCACTTTATAGAAGGCTCTGGAATTCTTCCAGAGCCTCCCACAGCCTATAACAGGCCCTCTCCTCTCCTGTATCTAATTCTAGTTAAATAAGCAACCCTACTCAATTCCAGTCATTATACAAGGCACTGCCTTCCGGATCCTTTTATTTCCAGCGTTAATATTCGCTATAACACTCTTATTTACAGTAGCACTATGTGACGACCTTACAGGGTCGGCACCTAAGCCGGCGCGGCCCAAGGAATTCCCCGCAGACTGAGCAGTGCGGAGTAGCCATACGCACGGCACTACACACTGGGCCAGGGGTGTAAAGACCCGAAGCCCCTACAACTAATCAGAAGTTGCTCTGTTACTCTAGCTGCTCTGTTACAGAGCAGGAGAGCAGACAGAGCAAGTTACTCTATCTGCTCTACCGCTAAGCTAGAGGGTAGACGGAGTAATGTACAAAGTACCTCCTAGTTAGTTAGTATAAGCTAGTTATAATTATACCCACAACCTCTGTAAGGGACTCTAGTTCCTCACGCTAGTATTCAATTATTCATTTATATCCTACTGTTCAGACTTACCTCTGTGTAATACAGTGATAACAACTTACAGTAACATTAAACCCCTATTTAGGAGTGTTAATTTAATAAGCTGTCTTTAAAACACCCTTTACCTATTAACGTCTTACTATACGTTCTGTCTTAACCTGTGCTAGTCCTTTTAAAGCTTATATTAAGTGTAAGTTATAATATAATATTAATATTATAGTTCTGAACGCTGTTTATTAAACTCCCAGATATTACTCCTCCCTTATTACTAATATATCGACCTTTAGAAAAGGTAAGGAGCTTAAAGAAGCGTAAGCTTAGTTTTAGCTCTTTATTATTAATAAGTTAGCTATACGCCTTAAAAAGTTAAACCTGAATTAGTAAGGATTAGTTAAGGAACTTAACGAAACCTTCCCTAAAGATATTAAGAGCCGTATTAGTCTTATTAAGAAACTTTAAGCCTGACTTAATGCTGTCGAATTAGAGAATAACGACTTTAAAGGCTTATAGAAGAAATAAGTAAAGCTCCTTTTATTATTGCGTTTTAAGGGAGACTTTATGTAATTAGAGTCTTAAATAGCTTAGCTTTAGAGTTACGTTACTTATTATAATAAGTAGTTCTTTAAAGAAGAAGGAAAGGTTAAATTCACTAAAACTTTACTAGATAGAGTAATAGCTTACTAATAAAAACCTTATATAAAGATAATTAATGACCTCTCTGTAGATAAAGTGTGTAAAAAAGCCCTTAAGACTTAAGCCCTTTTTAACAATTTTAACGTTTTTATTAACTAACTCTAGATAGAGTTTAGAGAACTAGATACCTTAAGGTGGGCTGAATAACGCTTTATAGCTTTAAGATAGATATTTTTAGTCTTTAAGTTCTCTATATACTTTAAGCTAAAAACTGTAAAAATTAAACTTAGTTAAAAGGCTTTAGTAATGCTGTTCTAGAGCAGCTTAAAGGAGTATGTTATTAAAGACCTTTACTAAGAGGATCGACTAAACTGTCTTTAAAAGTTAATTAAGATAGTTATTAAAGTTGATAATTAGTATTTTAATTACCATTATTGAAAGAACTTTTAGAAGAAATAAGCTTCCTATTAGTAAAGTAAACTTAAGAAGGGGAATTAGTTAACTGTAATAAGTTATTACCTTAAGCTAATAGATATTGTATAGTAAACTGTTAAAGTTAGCCTAATTACGATAAGTTTTAACGATAATAGTAGTAAAAGCTATTTAAGGACCTGTCTTAAGTTTAATGCTTTAACTGTAGTAAAAAAGGCTATATAGTACGGTAATGTCTATTATTAAAGTAAGTCAGTTAGAAATTAGTCTTAAATAGACGAAAGTATATTAAGTTTAATTTAAGAGACGTTTACGTTAAGATAGTAAGTAACAAAGAAGACTACACTTAAATAGATAAGTACAATTTAAAAGATAAGGGAGAAGAAGAGGAAGAACTTTAAGATATAATATATCTAATCTTTAAAGGTATTTTAGAAAATTTAGTTATAAGGTATAGGTTATTACAGACCGACTTTAAAGTGGAAACTTAAAATAACTAAAAGTGTAAGTTATAAAAGACTAACTTTAGGAAGAGATGTTTTAGTTAGCTATTACAAGCTTTAAAAACCTTACGTTATAAGTTTAAGAATTAAGGAAGTTTAGGAAAGACCTTAACTTAAACCTTATTAAGATAGTGGAAAAAGTTAAAGAATTAGCTTTTTAAGCTACTTAAGTAGTAAAGTAAGCCTTAAAAAGTGAGAAAGAGTAAGTTAAGAGAATTAAGTTAGAAAAACGAAAGTTCTTCTTAACTATACCCTTTAAAACTCTTAAACATTTTAAGCATGTTAAGTAGATCAGCACCCTTACCTCTTTAGAAGAAAGACAGCTTAAATAGTTACTTTATATTAAAGTTAATATACCTTAGATTAATACTTTAAAAGTCCCTTAAAAAGATAAAAAATAAATATATTAATAAAAGGTCTAAAAGCTAAAGGAAAAACATTAAGAACTGGTAGATAAAGTAGAGGACTTGTAAACTAAGGGCCTTACTGTAATATCTAAAGATAAGGTAATTAAAGTTAGGTTACAGTTTTAGAATAAAGTTCGCTTTACTAATTAGTTTGAATATTAGCTTATTAAAGAAAACCATTTGGTAGAAGAATAAGTTAGTTTACTGTTACTTAAGTTTTAGAAAAAGGTTTAAGAAAGGTAACGTATATAGAAGTAAGTAGAAGAAGAAAAGAAATAAAGTATTACTTCCCCTATTCTGTACTTTATAATTACAGCATTAGTAATTAACGTTAACTACCTTAATTATAAGGATATACTGTAGATTAACTATATATACAATAACTGTACCTTTAACTAATACAGTAGGTTTAAGGCCCTTTATAACTATTTCTTTAGTGTGTGAAGATAAGATTATTCTGTTATAAGGGTAAAAGTAAAGGCAGCTTATTATAAAGTTTCCTACGCCTTAATAAGAAAGTTTAATAACGACAGTAAATAGAAGGTTATTATAATTAACTAGACCCTTACTACCTACTGGTAAGGAGGGTTGTTTAATAACTGCTTAGTTATAACCTATTCTGTTTACCTTAAGGGAAAAGCTAAAGAATAGTAGAAATAAGCAGATTATAAATAGATTTAAGAATAAGAGGATATTATTATAATCCAGTTTTAAAGAGCGTATTACTAACTTAAAATTGCTAGCGTCGCTTCGTTCGTCATTCCGCGACAGCCCTTCGCTACGCTACGGGGAGCTCCATTCCTCACTTTCGCTCCTGGCAATTTTAGCGTAGGGTATTAAGCTTATTTAAATAAGTGCAGCGAACAAAGCGACAGAAACCTGTCCAGAGGCCAATATATCTATTTAAAGAGATAAAAACATAATTAAAAATAAATCTTACTTTTTAAAGCTTTATTTTTTAAGATTTAAAGACTTTATTTTATACAGTTTATAGGCTTTCTTTTACGGAGTTTACAGGCTTTATTCTACAGGGTTTACAGGCTTTATTTTACAATTTACAGTTTTTTTTTCACTTTTACAAATGCAATTCGAACTGGGAACCTCTTTAATTAATATTACGCTATTTACCACTATACTATTTCTATTTCTATCTGTGAAAAACTAAAGGTTTTTTTTAACTTAACTAGGTGAATTAGAGTAATAATTTAATAATTTTTAATTATTATCTTACATATTCAAATAATACGTTTTAATATGCATCACGTGATGTAGAATCCAATTTTCACTCTATTTTCAGGGTTAGGGTTCAGTAGAAGGAGATATTCAGGTTTAAAGTGAAAAAACCATGACTTTCACAAGTATTATTTTAGTTTATAATATAGATAAGGTAGTATCATACGTAGATTTTAACTGTAATTCTTAATCTAAAGCCCGATTTGGAATAGCTATTAAAACTAGAGAGATATTTGAGTTTATGTTAATGTTATTATTGTTATTTTAGTTTAAACAGTAATATCTTTGTTATTATAAGCCGTATAGTAAAAGGAGTTCCTGTTCTGTGTTCAACATAATAAACCATATAGGAATCGTAATTATTAATTCTTATTATGCTACTTATTAACAAGTTATTATTATAACAAATATTATTATCCAACTTTAAACACTAATATCTTTCTCATTTTAAGCAGTACGGTAAAACAGATTCCAGTTATGGATTCTACGTAATAAGTCATATAATAAACGTAAATAATACAACTTATTATATTACTTATTAACCGGTTATTATTTAAATAAATATTATTATTAAACTTTAAACAGTAATATCTTTCTTATTATAAGCTT
>Ga0247760_1002256_pt1 | contig 15196 bp, 20 predicted proteins | sample UWRJL171409R4_FD_179936 | JGI IMG/M metagenome (GOLD analysis project Ga0247760, IMG submission 179936) | Plant litter microbial communities from Arlington Agricultural Research Station in Wisconsin, United States - UWRJ-L171-409R-4 | ecosystem: Environmental > Terrestrial > Plant litter >... | reverse complement strand
TACACCCACCAACATACCCTAAATCTCTACCGGTAAAGGCCATACCCTTTCGCCACCAAAGCCCACGACTTTGCATCCTTCCACGCCGCATAAGTATTGGCCCCTCCCTCACTCATCCACAAACACCACGCGGTGGATGACTTTGTTTCGGCAGGAGGCAGGAAACTAGGCCCTATGGCTTAGGACGAGGGTAGGTTTGGTGGTGATGGACACGGGTGGTTTGGGTTGTAGGTGAGGTTATGTTGGTGTTGGCGGGGGAGCACAGTAAGTAGTTGGCCTAGGGTTTGAGCATATCTAGGCCAGAGGATTGAAGACAGCAGTTTTCCTTTGCCCAGTTACAAACAAACCTACAGCCTAGCCCCTGGAGGATGGATTGATTGTTCACGCGGTGCTTCACGCAGTTAGATTGCAGCCAATAGCCCAGCCTGCCTAAACCCCCCCAAAAAAAAACCTATTTTTTGAGGGGCTTTAATGATTAAAAACTCAAGCTCAATGAGGGAGTTTCGAGGCCTTTGGTAACGAGGGGATTTGAAGGCCTCGAAACATTAGCATCATGGCCTAAATATTCTGGCTTGACCTCTTGCAAAACAGCTTCCCGGCTGTTAATGTATTGCACAAACACCTACTCACCGGATCCCACGCCAATAACTATTTAGGGGCTGGATTGTATTCACATGTGCCTTCAAGATAAAACTCTAGTATGTGTGTCCCGACATCTTATCGCCGTTACCAAACTGGTTCTTCCCAGGCATTCCCGAACTTGGCGCTGAATATGTACTAACCAGGGGTACAAACCTCCAACTCCTGTACGCTATTTACAGAAAGCATGTGTCAGAGCTTTGGGCTCAAAACTCGGGCTGACCAATACGCTTCATATTCCTTGACGGCTTTTCTTCTAGCTCAACGCCAACATATGACCAAGACCGCTAGCAATGCTGATGCCAAAAACGCCCCCATGAATCGTTCCCTTACTCTTTGGTGACCACGACGCCCCATTGATGCTGCTCATTTCCGTACATGATATCCATCATCCATCCCTTGATTTTGGCCGTGTAGGGTCCAATCTCGCCCTTATCACCCATGGGAATCTCCACGTCCTGACCACGGTGGTGGATCAACGATACGGGGCAGATGAAGAACTGCGAATACCCAATCAGAAAACGTACTTTGTATAAGTGATGGACACACATACCGCAGTTCCAGACGCAAACGCCTCTACAATCCTGCCCTCCTTTCCAGCTTCCATTACCTCATCGATTGTGTACCGTCTCTCGACGACCTCGACCTCGCCAGCAAGCCTCTCCTTGGCCAACTCGACCACACTTCGTCGGTTCACACCATCAAGAATCAACCTGTCGTCAAGCGGCGCCGTCACGAGCTGCGCCTTTCCTTCCTTTGTTCGCCAAACAACGAAAAAGTTGCTCGCACCAGCCTCGGTGCAGTAACTCTCCTTACCATACAACCAGAGAATCTGACCAAAGCCTCGGGCACGTGCCTCGGCCGTCGCTAGCAGGCTAGGGCCGTAGTTGGCACCCACCTTCGCGTAACCGAACCCGCCAACCCAAGCACGGACTTGATCCTCAGGACTGGTATGTAGCTTCATACCACCGGCCGGGGAGTCCATGCGAGGCATGAAGCTGGCTGTGATGAAGAGCAACGCCTCTTTCGGCGCTTGAACACCAAGCTGGGGCTGGGTGCCAATAACGGCCGGACGCAGGTAGAGGAACGATCCAGGCCGTGAACGAGGGAGCCACTTGGGTCCATCCACAGCAACCAACGTCGTGACGAGCTTCTCCAGCTCCTTGGGATCGAAGCCGGGAAGGGAGATGCGCAGTGTCGACATGAGCATGCGCTTAGTGTTCAGTTCGGGACGGAAGAGCCGCAGCTTGCCATCGTAGCCTCGAAAGACCTTGAGGCCTTCAAAGCACTCGGTCGCGTAATGGAGGACTGACGCCGTAGGCATCAGATACAGGGGTCCATAGGGCTTGAGTTCAGGCGCCCCCCATCCAGTCTCCAGTCGCCAGGTGCAGGTAATCATGTGGTCTGTGCAAATGGTCTCGAGTCCGGAGCAGGCAGTGACCTCATCCGGTACCTCCCGGGCCTTCGGGTCTGCTCGCTGGATGACAAGTTTCGAGGCATCAAGCTCTTGGATCTTGGTTCCATGGCCGTTGATCCCATTCGTACCATTCCTGTAGCCATTGGCGTGTCCATTGACATATCCATTAGTTGCTGGCGTTTGCTCTGCTATCCTATGGTCGAGAGCCGACGATGTGAGATCGACATCCTGCTCGCCTGCGTGGTCCTTTGGCGTCGTTTGAGTCATCGTGGTTGACTTCCAAGGTGAGCAAGGAAGGGCAAAAGGTGGTGCCAAATGGAGAAAAATATGGACAATATGAAGCCACTTGGGACAATGCCGAGGTCGGGAGAGGTGTGCTAGGCACAAAGGCGATGAGAAGCTGAGGAAGTGTAAGGGAAGGGGCTAGGGAGAAATGGCTACCAGTTAAGGTTTCGGAGAAGGCGGCATGTCGGCCTCGACTCGGCGAAGGCTGGGGGCAGGTGACCCATTGACCAATCGACAAGTCCCTGGTTAACCCTGTCAAGCGGAGGGCGTGAACGTCATGATGTCAAACGGCGATGTACCCCTGGGGATCCTGGGGCCACTTGGCACCCCAAGAGGCGGTATCAAATAACTGGGTATATGGGTCTTCCCCCTATGCCGGGTGTAGGCGCGACCTCCGTTCTCTGGAAACCCGCATCCTGATGGCGGCTGCAAAGACCACAGGACCTGGCAACGCTGTGGTTATTTTGGCTTTGGCCTGCAGGACCTCTGCGGCTCTCGTTACCCCAGACACCCGAAGACCGGACGACCGACCAAATTCAATGCTGTCCGCTCCGCAGCTTCTGAGCCAGCGGAGCAACATGTTTCAACCGAGTCGTGGCGGCTCCGCGAGACCCATTTTTTTCCACACCTTTTTTCTGCTCGCGCTCTCACAGCCGACTTCGCAGAGCCACCAGCCATTTCTCCATCAAACACAGCAGCTCCACCGCCGGCGGGAGCAATTGACCAACGTTGATAGGACAATGGAATGGCGGGTGACCGATTCAAACGCGGTCAAGCGAAGATTGATGCGAGCGTGGAATGTTCCGAGTTCGACGCGGAATCTTTGAGGTCAATTGGGCCGTGTTTAGCCGTGGTTAGCCTGTCGCTCTTCCCTTTTGCTGCCCATTCTTGCTTGGCATACTTCGTAGGAAGGAGAAGTTGAAGGACCCACGCTTCCCCACCATGCCAACTGGTTTCCGTGAGACCCGATCGGGTTCGGCATCGCTCCCCTCGGGAGCGGCGCCGATCTTGTCGATGCGACCATAAGAATCCTCTCTGTTGTCTCGTTTGGCGCCAGGCCCTGCTGTCTCCTCGGCACTTCCAGCAGTTCAGTCACACGTGGATCAGGCTCCCTCATGTTGCTTTCAGCTGCGTCATGGCGTCGCTATCTACTCGACTTGGAGCCCCCATCGAACGCCAGCAAGCCCGCTGCTGGACAAAGTGTTCATCCCCTGCATTTGACACGCAGACTCGATATCTGTAATCAGCAGCTACGGAAGCGGAAGCGGGAACGGTTGGTTCTCACCTGGACGGGAAGGGGGGTCGATGCCCGCGTTGGTCGTGTTACCCATCCTATTGTTTCTCGCACTCGCCCCGTGGCCAGAAACATTTCCTGTCGCTCCAGCGTGGCTATGAGGGTCTCGTGACCACGATAACCCCCTTGTCGTCGCCATGGCCTTCAGGGGCAGCTCCTAACAACGACAACGACAACGACAGCGACAGCGACAGTGACGGTGACGGAATCAAGAATGAGGACCAGGAACCCGAGTTCAAGCTTGTTTTCTTTTTTGTCGGGTAAATACATGCCTATCATCTAGTGATGCCAGATGGCACGACGGAAGCGCAATGCTGCACGCTTGCATACTGCCATTGTGATTGGATCCCCCAGTATCACGGCGTCTTGGGGCTTGTCGCCCAACCTGCCCGAACCCCAACCCCGGTCAACACAATGCTCAGTACTTCTTTAACTGCAGCTGCAGTCTGTATTCGCTGCATTCTAACCTCGTGTATATCGCGCAATTCTTCATGATCATAAGACCCCCAAGGTTGTTTTCTTTTTCTGTCTTTGCCCATCACACGGGAACAGTCGGCACCATGTCGTCCAAGGAAACTCGAGAGCCGAAGGAGCCAAAACATCGTCCCGAGGCACTCCGGCTGCCCCAGCGGAAGGACTCGCTCACGCAGGTCCTGACGTATCTGCAGGGGAGGACGCTTCCGCCCAGGCCTGCTTCGACCGCCTCATCGACCTCAACCCAATCCGCTCCCGCCTCCCTCGTCCAGGGACTCTCAAAACCGCGTAGAAACAGCACCAGCCATGGCTCCGATGCCAAGAAGAAGGCACGTAAACATTCAACTGCATCGAAGAAACTTTCCTTGTCGAATCTCGTGGGCATCCTGGAGGAGAGTGGTACTAAGACAAAGCATACGAAGACCCCAGACGGAACCCCGGGAGCCCCTGGCACAATGATTCAGCCAGGAACCCCAAAGAGTGCTACCAAGCCCAGTTCATCCGAGAAGGTCAACAAGACCAACCGCTCCAAGCCTCAAACCCAGCCTGCCGGGAGCAGTCAGGAACCAAAGACGCCAAGGTAAGAAGACCGAGACAAATCACATTGAGTGCCGTGTTGACAAGGCCGACCCAGCTCCCCTCCCCCAATGCCGAAGTCAATCCTCCGAGTTGCCAGTCCAGACGGGGCCAGACCTCTACCTAGGCATACCCGCTCATACTCGACCTCGGCAGCGAGCCCGGGATCGGGAGATTTTGCTGCCGTCACTGGACTAACACCCCTCACACCTACCGACCCTTCTTTCGCCAGTTCCGAGCAGGACGGCAACGGAACGTTTTCGCAACCAACTTCGCCCGTGTTTCGGCCCCTATCCCCTGGCGCAACTGTGAGGTTTGCAAAGGCGACCATCCACCGGGTAGATGTTGGTCCCGGCCGGAGGTTCATGCCGGTGAAGCGTCGTAGCAAGAGCACCACGACCTACATCTCACCTCTTGACCCGGTACAGCAGTCTAACACCCCCAGATTCACTCTGCAAAGCCCTACCAAGCTGCGCCGACACCAGGAAAACCAGGCAGCCATGGGCAGGTATTGGCGTCGAACTGAGCAGGAAGAGCAAGAGTCGAGGGCGCTTCTGGAGAAGCAGGCTGCCGAGGAGGCTGAGAGATATCGTGCCGAGCCTGCCAGTCCGGTCAATATTCCGGCAAGGCCAGCGTGGGCTGAGAGGCTCACAGTATTCGACAGACTGCCACCGCTTGATAGCATCCCCCTTCTAGACAAGACCGAGTCTTTGGCGAGATCGGATACCGATGATAAGCTCGAGACTGTGGTGGCTTCAGATTCAGATGACTCAGATGCGGATTCCGACGGGGGTGCGAGCACAGCCATGGATAAGGATGATGAGATAGTCATGACCGAGGCAGAGAAGACCGTCGAGGACAAGAAATTGTCTGAACCGGACAACGGGGTTGCCGTGAACCCAACCAATCTAGTGGCGTCTTCTGCTGCTGAATCCCAGATAGCCGAATCACCTAGGTCATCTGCGATTGCTACGCCGAACGTCACTTCAACAGACAACACCAACACCACTCAGCCGCAGCAGAATAAACCCTTGAAGGCTGCCCCAGCTGCGGGAAGCCCAGCTGCGGCGAAGCCAGCGTCAGAAATGGCCCAAGGATCCACTGCGACTACGGCCTCTCCCAAATCAATACCGGCGCAGGCACCCAGTCCTGCTGCCGCTGTACCCGAAAAAATCTCGAAGCCGGAACTGACCAAGGCAGAAACGCCCCGGGCCCAGGCTCCAGCTGTTTTGAAACTCACCCCGACGTCCACTTCTCCAACCAGAACCACAACCACGGCCCCGACGATTCCCACACGCCCACTGCGCCTAAGGAGCCAACCCTCCCAAGCCCAATCACCAACCATGCCGGAACGACCGATCTCTCGGCCGTCCTCGCCGTCTCTCAAACACAAGAAATCAATGGCCTCGCTCAACCTTAACCCGACCTCTGGACCCAGCCCGGGCTCCAATCACCTCCACCTGTCCGGTCGAAGGACAAGGGCTCGTCCCTATTTGGGCGAGCACAACAAGCAAGAGATTGTGGCGTAGCTACATCATCAACGCTTTGCCGTCCTCGCATCATGCATATTTTAGCCATCTCATCTTTACTGGATGTTGTGTATTCTCTGCCTATCTGTCTCGTGCCGTGTCATTTTAACGTACTTGTGCACTCTAACAGCCCAACCGATCGCTTCACTTATTTTACTTATACATTCACTTGGTGGATCAAGCATCAAGGAACAACGTCTTCCTCGTTGGGGGATAGCCAGCATCAATGAATCTCTGAATGTTCTGAATATACATCCACTTCTAGATAACAATGATATGGCTCAGAAACATGTCAGCTAACTGCTAGCCTAGAACTGTGCAAAATAGATATGCGTCAAGTAAGCCACTCACCCCGCCCCTCCTGTTCCATCCTGCTCCTTGTAAATGACCAATAACCGTGGTATATGCGTGCTTCCCTTCCCTAGCAGCAAAAAGTAGCCGGCCCTGACACTAAAACTCCACTCCATTGCGGCAAGATGAACGAAAAAAAGGAAAGAAATATACACAACCCCCCTTTTCGCGCTTGACTTCCAAAGGTTGGCAGGTAAGGGGTCACATTAACCCCCCCAAGACCACCTTCCCAACATTGGCAACTTCCCCTTTGACACCTGCCCTACTGGTGTCCTCGAACTCCTTGATGACACCCTGGATGATTATTTTTCTCACCCGTGCATCTACCTTGCTGAACAGGTCAACCACAGTCCCACCACACTCGCGAGGTGTCGGTATTAGGCTGAGAAGCCGCGTGTACGTATCTATGAGCACATCGCACAGTGTAGCAAATGTTTCAAAAAAGTCTGGGTCGAAGGGCAGGCTCGGTGTTAGAAGATGAGTGTATTCTTCCCCGGGTAGTAGGTCCGTCTCGGACGAGGCGAAGTTGATAACGCTTGCTGGGGGTATGGACGGGGGTCCTGCGGTTCCTGAGCCGTTGGTGGCTGCGGTCGTCAGGGAGACAGTGCTACCTGAGAGGATACCTGAGTCGGTGAGGTCGAGGGGAAGCCCTGTGTCGAGGGCGAGGGCGGGACCGCCTGATGTGGCGTTGCTAGAGCGGCGGCCTTTGGCAATAGAGGGACCGGCACGGCGGAACATATGAGGAAGGCGGGCGCGGGAAAGAGACGACGCTGTGGCTCCTGACTCGGAATGTAGTGTCTGGAAAGCTTCGAACTCGACGAGTAGGGTATGGAGACTGCGGAGGAACTCGGCTGCTGTGTTTGAGTTGAGGTCTATGACTGTCGGAAGAGAGATGCCTAGGAGGAGGTAGTTGGTGGCGCGGCGGGCGAGCTTCCGGCTGTCGAAGTAGGGCATGCGGGCGAGGTCGGGTTTGTCGAAGAGGAGTGTGTTGAACCAGTAGACACGGCCCTCGTGGCTGGGAAGCATCAGTCAGCGGGGTCTGTAGGTAGGAAGATGAGGAAGGGAACGTACGCCTTGCGGAGATAGTCAAGCGTGGATATCCGCTTGTTGGCCGTGTCCTGGATGTTCTGGTGGATGACGGTCAACTCGCTCGGTTGCTGTCCCGGGGCGACGACGGCCGGAGGGGCCAGCTGACCGGGCTGGGCCGAGTAGCCATTGACCGGGGTAGGCGCCGTGCGACTCAACATCTTGGAGAAGCTGTCGACCGAGGCGGGCGACTGCAGGACCTCGGTCTCGCGCGACAGCTTTGCAGCGGCAGCTAAAGCAAAGTCGGGCAGGGGCGGGATGTCGTTGTCCCCGGTCGTCACCATATGCAGGCCGGTGCCGCCATTCGACCCCGAAGAATTGGCGCGTTTCTTGCCCGACTTGCTGGGTGACGAGGCGGAGAAGGAGGCTTTACGGCTGAATGAGGGCCGCCGGTCGCGGTCCTTGTGGAGTACGTTCGGCTGTCTGGGGCTACCATCGACGACTGCAGCGGCCCCTGGAGCTTCGCCCGAGCTCGTCCCTGGACGAGATTTGGCAGGCGACGACGACGCGACGTTGTTGCTGCTGCTGTTGCTTCCGCCACTGAACAGTGACGAGAAGAATGGGGCGGCCGTCTGCGTCGGCGTTGCCCCCGACCGCTGCATGTCTCAGTTGGCGGCTTTTGCTCTCCCAGGGACACCTTGCAATTATAAAAACGCGCCGTTTCGTCATTCGTGAGCCACCAATCTTAGTGCGCCCCGTTCGGGCGGCACGTCAACGTTACTTGCCTGCTGCAAGGGACAGTGATCTCAGCTCAGGGGTCTTGCTCTGGCGGGATTTCGATCGATCCCGTCCTCGGGATGTAGTCTATAAGTTACTCGTCGCAACCGATAAGAAGTCACTTCGAATAGACAGACGCTGGGGTTTTGGAATTCCCAGTGGAAAATGCGGCAGAGACCCAGGGTTTTGTTTCCCACGCGGATGGATCGAGTGGGTAGCCAAACCAAAGCAAACGGCCCGTGTCAATTGCTTGGTACTTTAGCAGAGAAAGCTTCGACGCTTCACCAGGGCATTGACACTTTTTTCTCGGAGCCCATTCCCCCTCCTGGATGTCGACACGATTCAGCCGCCAGAGACGGAACCAATTGCCAGGGTGAGCATCGTGATGGGGCCGGGATTCACCTGGGTCGACGTCTTCCAGGATAGGTACACTAGAACTCAAGCGCTGTTGAAACGCCTGATGAGCCCTGTCCTTGGCGCCGTTCTATCGCCTCGTCATTCCTCAAGCAGCTACGTTGTTGGGGAGATTGGCGTGTAATTCCCGCTGCGCTGCCTCCCACTGGCTGCTCCGTACCAAACTACCTATGCACAGGTGGACGACGGTTCGACTGAGATCTACCCAGGTGAGCGAGTGCGAAACCCAGCCACGGTGATCGTTGGGCAGTTGCGCCCCGGTGCGGGGGAGGGGTTGAAGGTCCACTACATTCTCGCTCTTAGAGTCACCGCAGCGCAGACACCAAATATCTGTTCAACAACTTCATCTTTTCGCTCAGAAATTTTACTTCGGCTTGGGATAGGGAGGCTGAGCATATTTTTTACGATCTTCCACCACCGACTTCTTTTTTCCTGTTTTCGGAATTTCTTGTTCATCTGGAGCCTGCCTCGACCCTACATCTACCAAACCGAATTGCGGACTGTCAGCAAAAGCACTGACGACCTCCTCAATTGGGCGAGCTATAACACGTAAAACATGGCCGCCACGGATCCTAAACTCCCGCCTGGAACCCCCGCACCCGAACTTCTCGAGGGACGGCTCTGGGTCGACGGCTGCTTCGATTTCTTTCATCACGGTGAGTGCCAGGAACCCCCTGCTCCTGCTCCGAGATTTTCGCTAACCCTGCGCTCCAAGGCCATGCAGGTGCTGTGGTCCAGGCCCGGCAGTTGGGCGACGAACTCTACGTCGGTGTCCACTCGGATGAAGCCATCCTAGAGAACAAGGGCCCAACCGTCATGACCCTCCAGGAGCGTCTGCTTGCTGTCGACGCTTGTCGTTGGGTCACCAAGTCGATCCCTTTTGCGCCTTATGTAACCCAGCTGGACTGGATCAGCCATTATGGCTGCAAGTATGTTGTCCACGGCGATGATATTACCTCGGACAGTAGCGGTGAGGACTGCTACCGTTTCGTCAAAGCTGCCAACCGCTTCAAGGTGGTCAAGAGGACCCCCAGCATCTCCACCACTGATCTTGTAGGCCGCATGCTACTTTGCACGAGAGGGCACTTCATCAAATCCCTTGAGAAGGTGCTGGCTGGCGAGGAAGGCCATGGTACTGAGGCAGAGCGCAAAGCCACCGGCGAAGCCATGAAAGAGAGGATCAAGCTCTACGCGACAGATGAAACAGCCAAGAATCCCGGCGCCGATGTTTGGTTCTGGTCCGAGAAGGACAGGGGTGCCGGGGCTGAGCGTGAGAAAAATCGTGCCGGCTTCTTCAAGAAGCTGTTCGACGGAAAAGGACCCAAGCCTGGTCAGAGAGTTGTCTATGTTGACGGTGGTTTTGACCTCTTCTCCAGTGGCCATATCGAGTTCCTGCGCTTGGTCACGAGAGCCGAAGAAGACCTGGCTAAGAAAGATGGTTGGTACTCAGATCAAGCTGTTCACGAAAGAGGAGGGAAAGGCGTTGATTATGGCCCCGTCTTCGTTGTGGCTGGGGTCCACAATGACGAGGTCATCAACTCTTGGAAGGGAGTTAACTACCCCATTATGAATATCTTTGAGCGCGGACTCTGCGTTCTTCAGTGTCGGGTAAGTCTTGTTGGCCTTTTGTGTCTTGGCATTGGCTCACATATGTCTAGTACATCAATGCCGTTGTCTTTGGTGCGCCATTCACTCCCACAGTCCCGTACCTTACCACTCTTCCGTGGGGTACACCCGATGCTGTTTATCACGGCCCAACGTCCTTCATGCCCCATACAGACGATGTTTATACTGCACCCAAGGTAATGGGTATCTACCGAGAGATCGGACATCATGATTTCGAAGATGTCAATGCCGGAACTATCGTGCAGAGGATTATGAAGAGCAGAGATCTATACGAAGCGCGCCAGAGGGCCAAGGGTATGAAGGCCCATGTAGAAGCAGTTCACAAGTCGCGGGAACAGCTCGAGGAGGAGTAGCGGAAGTTGGAAAGGGAAAACTGATACTGGAAGAAGACTAGATGCCAGGTGCCATGATAGCTGAAATCGGAACAGCCAACAAGGAACGGAAACGACTTGAGAAGGAGTAGCGGAGATAGGGGCTGGGAGGTAGCTCTGTGGCTAGATTGATGGCACAGATCAAGATGCTGCCTCTGCGCTGTGGTGACCAATAGATCCCCGGCCCCCCACCCCCCTAACCTAGAAAAACTAACCTCGCTGAGGAAATCATGGTATGATCGGGAGATATAGAGCAAAATGCAGAGGGCCGTGGTCCTTCAACTGGCTGCAACACCCCTCCACGACACTATACAGAATGGCTTGCAAGCGAGCGGATATCAACTACCTAGAACGACACAAAGACAGAAAGGAATCGAAAGATTTGTTCAGTTCATCAGAGTTATTCATCTCGTCATCAACAGGTCCGCGACGATTTACGTCAACAGCGACCTCAGAGCTTGACTCTATGATGTTGTGTATCATCACTTGAACTGAACGACCCCCAGAAGCCACAGGCTTTGTTAACAAGCTCCTGACTGGAGGAAGCAATGGACAAGTCGGCCTCCAACGAAGCCCAGAAAGTTCGGCGTCCGACCATCCACCAATCAGGCAGCATGCTAGACAAAGCCAAAGGGTTTGAAGCCTTCCCCCCTCGCACCAAGAATAAGCCCCGTCGAGTAACTCAAACCTCCAGCGAGGATCGAGCGATCGCATTTCTGTGAGATCGTGACGAAACCTCTCGAGCCAGCCGTACGCTCCCAGTCCAGACTCGCCAACGTCAGCGCACCATCAAACCAACTTTCGCCGCGAAGAGCAAACCATCCTGTGAACAGGTATCGGAGCGCGGACTCATATCTTCATCCACATGGTCTCCAATAGACATGGCTGCCGCCCTAAGCGAGTGGAAGATTGACGGCCGACTTCGCGATGTGCCGGGCTGGACGAGACAGACAAGGAACTGGTGGCCGAGATCAGCCGCGGTGCTTCTATGGCGGCGCGTTTCCGCAGAGCTACTTCCAAAGGAGAGGTAACATGTCCGGGGACTTTCTCCCAAAGCATCAATTATAAAAGGAACAACAGCAACGAATTGCAACTGTCCCTCTCCGTATGTGAGCTTCGAATAGCGATCTGTTGGACGAGGGGGTGAGGCTTGCAAAAGAAGAAAAAAGAGTTAAGTTGTGGCCCCAGGATTTTCTTTTTAACTCTCAAAAATTTGTAAGTGGGCCCTATCATTCCCCGCCAAGCTGTGTGCCTGAAGCGGCCTGAGTTTTGGCTTGGCAAGACACGCGCCTCCCACCGAGGCGGAAGACGCCATAGTTATTCCAACAGTGACGAAAAAGCTTCAAACTTCAACGTCGACAATTCGCCATTGCTGTCTACTTCACGCGCACTCCCACCTACGGACTCGTTTTCTGACATTTGGTGAATGCGATAACATTTCTGTACCCAGTGTTTGCGAAAGCGCACCTACACGCTGAAGCAGAAACGAGGAACCCCTTCCAGCAATGTCGGGCCTGTTTGGAACGCCGAACTCCACGGTGGCAAGCAATACGCTCGGTGACCTAAAGCAAGATGTCGAACTTGCTAGCCCTCCAGAAGACAGCATTTCCGATCTTGCATTCAACCCGAACCCAGTCGATACCAAGGACTTCCTCGCCGTGTCTAGTTGGGACAAGAAGGTGCGCGTGTACGAGATTCTGAGCAACGGCACCGGTCAGGGAAAGGCGCAAATCGAGCACGATGGACCTGTTTTCTCGGTGGACTTTTCAAAGGTATTTTCACAGTGATAAGGAAACCTCGCGATGAATACGAACCTGCGAATTCTAACTCAGCCCAGGACGGAACCAAGGTTTTCTCGTCTGGCGCCGACAAGCAAGGCAAGTGCCTCGATCTCAACACAGGAGTCACTGCTCAGATCGCTGCACACGATGCCCCCGTCCGCTGCATCCGTTACTTCGAGTCCAACGGCTCACCCATGGCTGTCACCGGTTCGTGGGACAAGACGGTCAAGTTCTGGGATCTACGGTCCTCACAGCCAGTGGGGACCCTCGCCTGCCAGGAGAGAGTGTACACAATGGACGTCCGGGAAAATCTGCTGGTAATTGGAACGGCGGACCGCTACATCAACGTCGTAAACCTCAAGGACCCGGGCAAGTTCTACAAGACCCTTCAGAGTCCGCTCAAGTGGCAGACACGAGTGGTCAGTTGCTTCACCGACTCGAATGGATTTGCCATCGGGAGTATTGAGGGCCGGTGCGCAATCCAATACGTTGAAGAGAAGGATGCAGGGTGAGTTAAGCAATTAGACTGCTCCGGAATCAACCCACTAACCTGCGAACACAGGCTCAACTTTTCATTCAAGTGCCACCGCGACCCGCCTCAGGGTAACACAACAAACGTATATGCAGTCAACGACATCTCTTTTCACCCTCAACACGGAACTTTCAGCACAGCAGGTAGTGACGGCACGTTCCACTTCTGGGACAAGGATGCCAAGCATCGCCTCAAAGGCTATCCCAATGTCGGTGGTAGTATCACAGCGACGACATTCAATAAGACTGGCTCCATCTTCGCCTATGCCATTAGCTATGACTGGAGCAAAGGCTTCCAAGGCAACACCACGACATACCCGACCAAAGTTATGCTCCACCCAGTGCAAGCGGACGAGTGCAAGCCCAGGCCAACCAACAAGAAGAGGTGAAGCGAAGTGGTACTCGGTTGCGATAGCAAGTGATGGAACGAATGGGATGTCTAGAGGGCTTCGACACCTTTGGGGAAAGTGGAGATGCTGACGTTTGCACGGTCCGTGAAGGAACCAAAACATAATACCAATTGCCAGAGTGCAGAATCTTTGGCCAAGCAAGGAGCTCGGGGGTGAGCGTATGGGCTTGTAACTACTTCAAGCGATACACCCTTGGTGATGAAGCGCGGAGGCAAACAATGTGGTCTGTCATGTCTGTCGGTGGATTCTATCCGCTGAAATCGCGCGTCACAACCACCGTGAGAAATTCGTAGTGTGGAATAGATATTTGTCCCCCAATTCTCGGACAAGAGCATCTGGGATTACAAGGGTGTTTAGGCGAGCGTAAATGTCATAAGTCAGATGATACTACAAGGTCGATATGATAATTTCCAGCACGACAGGACCAGACCAGCTCCAAACCGTAAGACGAAATGAAAGAACACCCACACCGATGAGTCAGTTACTCACCCACCCAACTCATTATCCCAGGCCTAGCACGAAAGTTTATGAGGAGTAGCCCGAGCAGCATGACCCAACCTGCTAAACAGCAACCTTCTTCTCCCCAAACACATCATCCATCAACCCCTTCCATATATCTCTAACCATACCCTGTTCGTGTGCTTCCTCTTCACGATGCAGCTCGTGTGAAAAGCTCAACTCTACGCCATCCACACCCATGCCTTCCACTTCTGTCAATGCCGAAGGCAGCACCAAATGCGGATTTGCAGCCACTACACTAATTTGCGCCCGCGGCAGCGGCATATCCGTCGCCTCAGGCGCATGTGTCCCCGCCGGAGGAGAATCGTTGTCGGGCAGGAGCGGCACACGGATGTAGAACCGTGAGGAGGACTCGGCTTCGGCCTCGGCGGACCAGAGGTCAGGGAGCATGGCTGTGTCAACGGTGACTTGGAGGGCCGCGACGGGTTTTGGCGGAGAGGTGCGGAAGCCTTGCATTAGTGGGACGGCGCGCGTGAGCATGGTGGAGGGACGGTGGGGGGTTGCGGCTGTGTGGGCGGAGCGGGTGGCCTGCATTGGGGTCGTTAGCTTCTTCATTGGAGGTGAAGGTGAAATCGTGCAATGTGTTGGATTCTATTTTGCCAAGATAAGATAGCAATGACAAATGTTGATGAGGGGAGGTTTTAGAGAGGATAGTTGAGCTTCGACGGAGGCCCAATTGACTCGTGGATACGGAGTAGAGCATACCTCAGCAATACCCGACTCCTCCGCTACCTGAGGTTGCTGTCGTTTTCTCGCCGACGCGGCAGTGGCTGACTTGCTCCCATTGTTGAGGACGTGACTGGGGCGGGCGATGGCAGGCGTGGTGCTGATGGAGCGAGTAAGTTTGGAAACGGGGGCGCTAAGTCGGGACGACATTGGCGATAAGGCTGTGAGGGACTGAATGACAGCGAATCTAGGATGTGTGGATACCGATGTTGAAGATGGATGCGATTCTGATTCCGGTTCCAACCGAGCCTCAACAATTGGAAAGGGACGAGGGCGACGCTAATAAGTGGCGGGGAGATGGGAGACGGATGATAGATCAAGGTTGTTTAAACAGGATAGCCATTCAAACGTAAAACAGCCAAAGAGGGGGAGAGGGGAAACGAGGGGAACAAGAAAGGGAGTTGAATTCATGTATAAGTGATTCGGCCCCGACAATCCCGGACCTCCGAC
>Ga0247760_1002254_pt1 | contig 15213 bp, 20 predicted proteins | sample UWRJL171409R4_FD_179936 | JGI IMG/M metagenome (GOLD analysis project Ga0247760, IMG submission 179936) | Plant litter microbial communities from Arlington Agricultural Research Station in Wisconsin, United States - UWRJ-L171-409R-4 | ecosystem: Environmental > Terrestrial > Plant litter >... | reverse complement strand
TCCAGCTACCCCCGAGACATACCCAGAAGACGTGACCCGTCTATCATCGGCCGAGATTGTCCGGGTCACTGAATGGAAAGTATTGAGAAAAAGCCAAATCAAAAACAAAGCCAACCCCAACGCCATGCTAATATGTCAAATCATGGGAGCAACAGAATCACTCCAGTGCCCCAAGGTTCTCTAGCCATTCGTAACGAGCCTCACCGCGGTGAGGGGGAAAGATGAAGGAAAAGAGGTAGTAACCCTTTTTCTCTGCTGCAGGCCCCAGGTCGCTTGAGTATGATATCCTTTTATTTTTGTCACAATCGCCCGCGAGCCCCCAACTGACCTGTCTTCCTTCTCGGTTGTGCTCTTCAAGCCCTAGGTGGTTAACCGCCATTCATGGGCATCACAAAAATCGCCAACCGGTCAACCAGGTATCACCCTGAACACTGATCAGGCGCGGCTACTGCAAAGTGCCCATGCTTTGGTAATAAGCATGTGGTTGTCGCATCGCGCGGCTCGGACGAAGAAATCGGTGCGTCGAACGACCCAGCCGGGCGCTTGTCCACACAAACGGTAGAACCGCCCGTCATATTCCTGTCATACCAAGGCCATAGGATGGCTGTCGTGCTTGGGCATACGACTGTTGACTAACTGGATGGGACTATGGCAACGTCAGCGCTTGCCCCATTCAGTCAGGATCAAAGCCATCAGCAAGCACCTTTTTTCTCCGCTTCTGGCCCGGCATTTCGCCCTCTGCAGTCGAGTATCCGCCCTCTCCTCCAGCCTCATCGTCGGGGTAGCCCTCGCCGTAACCCTCGAAACTGCTGTCACCATAACTTCGCTTCTTGACGCTTCGCTTCGGTCGTGCCGCCTCTTGAGCGGCAGTGGACAGCGGCTTCGGTCGTTGCGGAGCCATGGCGGATGGCAGGGGTGTGTTCGGCGCGGTCGGTCTGGCAGACGATGGTTGCTTGTCTCCCTTGCCAGGTCCCACCTCTCCCAAAACTGAGCTGTCCCACAGAGCCTTGGAAACAACACCCTTGCTCATCGTCATAGCCCTCGGAAGTCGAGACTGGATGTCTGCTGGAATACCGTCCCTGATGTCCCTGCCCCGCACGAAGTGAACATTCCATTCATCCATGGGCCACTTTGCGAGGTTGAGCAAGCTGTCAGGCCGTTGCCATTCCTCTTTGACCGAGTCAAAGTGGCCTTGTACACCGAGCTTCTTGATGTGCCCCTTGTATGTCTTGCGGATAGCATTCTTTTCACCGTTGGGGAGGACGCGGGCGACTTCGGCAGCAAGGCCGGTGAGGCCATAAATCTCGAACAGATCTTGCGACACAAACGGCCGCGATGGAGGGTGGGCTGTGAGTAAACACATTGTTAACAAGTCTCTGCAAGTTCAAAGACCACACCCCGACTGCATAACTACATATGCGGCAAAGGGAGACATGATCGCGCGGCAGAAACGCCAGCGCGGGAGAGAAAATCAGAGTCGCCGCTCTTCGGGGTGCTGCTTTTCACTGCAGGTGAAGGGAGCCTTACGAGTTCTGCAAAGCAGGTATTTTTCACCCACATCCAAGTGAAGGTTCTCAATACCGAGTCTGCGGTCCTCGATCTGGACTTTCTTCTGCTCTCGCTCGCTGGAATCGTCGGCCGCGCGTTTGCGCTTATGCGTTGAGTCTTCGCCCATGGCGATGTCGTGGGCCATATCCAAGGGCATTGAGCTTCCGTTGACGCTGTGTGCGGGAGTCGGCAGAGTGGTCGTGATCGAGGTCAAGGAGCTTGTCATGCTCGTCATGAGGTCGCTCGTGCTGGGAGACAACTGCGAGGGACTTTGCGGGGTTTGAGGTTGAAAGGACATGATGGATCGAGATCGTCGGGCGATGAAAGTCTGGTCGTTTGCAAGAGGTTATGGCGGCAACGCCCCTCGATGGACAGTGGTGGCGGCCCTGACAAAGAAAAGCGAATTTTACTTGTGCTCAACGTTTCAGGCGCGTCTGGAAAACCAAAACCTGTCAAAAACCAAGATGCGCTGGATAGCAGGGTTTGGCGATGGGCTGTCGGGCTGTCGGGAGGAGGTGTCGTGACGATTCGCGCGAGAAGGCCGATCAGAAACCCTATCGCAGACGCTTCGTCCCCAACATTCACTCCCCCTTTGGTATCCCGCGCAGCGACGTCAATCAATCAATGCTGATTTTCGATGCCGAAGAGAACAAAAAAATCGCCGTAGATCTAAATGGATTTCGTTGCTATTTTCGGCAGCCGCGGGCCTCGTCCCGGTGTTGGCGATTGCGCGATGTTGGGAGGTCGGATTGTGTGAGGTTTCGATGATGATCAAGTGATAAAGAAAAGGTGGGCAGGTGAGGAGGCGCACGTATTGGCAACAGCGGAGCAGGCAGGCAAGGCAGGTTGCTGGGGGCGGGCGGGTACCAACGTAGTTACAGCGGGAAAGTCTCGTTTTCGCCTGGACCCACCGATCGATCCCTTTCGCACGGCGACCAGTCGGGTTTTGATTTCTCCTTGGCTTAGCTCCCTGTGTCTTCTTTCAGGGCGGGCCGTCGGGCAGCGCTTCAATAGCGAACAGTGTACAATCTCAATTTCGAAATAGGTAAATTCTTTTCGCAGAATACTCCTCATCTCACTTGATGTCACTGCAGCTTTCGCATGCGCTCGCTTGGCTCAACGAGACAACGGATGAGGCGGGGAACGCTTGGGCTTGGCTGTTGCTGGGCCCGTCCCAAGTTCAAGCCACACCTGCCCTTGATCGCCGCTCGATGCAGGTCATTCACCTTTCCCCGACGTCACCGCAGCAAGGAACAACAACGAAGAGACTGCGTGTGTAACAAAAGTGCTGTCGGCTGCTTACCGATGTCGAAACTCAACATTGCACAAGGTAAATCTTGATATTTGTGACAACAGCTTTCTTCTCCATACATAATAACTAAACATGTCCTCATCTCCAACACGCGTGCCAACAGCCAGGATCAATGACCAAGATGGGGGGGTGCGGCCGACATGAATGGGCGCAAGGGCGAAACTGAGGCCCCCAAAGCCCAGCGCGGGCGGGTGAACACGTCTGCGAGAGACATTAGGTATAATTGACAGGGATATGTCGCAAAAGACAAAAGGCGCCGCGCCTGGAGTGTAAAGGCCAAACCAATCAATTGGAACCAATAAATCGCTATTGGGCTCTTCCTTCTACACCACACCCCCCGCAAAGAGCGTTCGGGAAGGAAATGTAAAACGGGACAAAACTGCAAAGATTCCCCAGCCAGCTGTGACAACTGGGAGCGCTCGGGTTGTAGTGTTAAAATAGCAAAGGCATTATCTCGGACGTATCCTCATAGATCCACGTTTTGCCACTGCACTGGGATGGGGAACCAGAGGGAGCTGGTGAGTCTTGGATTGCAGGTGGTAGTTATATACTTCCGCAACGTGGTCCGTGCACATCGACAGACTCACCTTCGCCGTGTGATGAGGCCGCATTTTGATGACTCACAGCGAGGCTTGACAGCTACGTGACAGACACCGCAAATCTGCGAACACATTTGAGTGCAGAAAAAGAAGGTGGTAAGGTGATGCAACACAGTGTCAGCTCCAGTAACTATCAAGTCAAGATCACTACTTCCGACATCTAGAATACATGAGACACATAATACAGAGAGCTAGCTGTGCGCCAAGAGGCTCATGTCGCAAGTACCGTACCCGTGGGAAGACCCGTGTCCCGATGACCGTTAATCACGATCTTGCTGATCAAATCACTCTGGTGCGCCTTAATCATCTCCTTAAGAGCACTCCGCTCGACCACTAGCCGCCCTGTCTCAAGTAAGTCCTTGACGTCGACATCATCTAACTCTAGCGCTTTGCCATCCTGTCCAGCAAGCTCCATACTGGTGAAAAGATTTGGCCGGACACGTCCGGTGATAAAAGTTGTCCGGCCAAACTTCTTGCCCCATTGCAGTGCCGCCATCATGTCCCCGACATATTTGCGAACGAAGCCATCTTCGAGTTCTCTGCCCAGCTTCCCCGACTGAGCCAGCTGTAGGAAGTCTTGAGGAAGGGGAAAGTCCAAGCCGTCCTCAGTCACGATCAGCTCACCGCGGCGGTAGCGATATGACAGCGCAGTGCGCCATGCTAGATCATAGACTTTGCGGTTGAGCTTGGTACTGAAGTCACGCGGCTTAGGGCCAAACGACTTTCCACCTCCACGCAAAAGGGGCGATTGTCGTGTACCACGTCTGGCTCGGCCGGTACCTTTCTGCGGCCCCATTTTCCTGTGGGAACCAGCTACTTCCCATCGTGTCTTGGACGACGCTGTGCCCTGCCGTGTCTTGTCGCCTTCGTAGACAACGGCGAGATGTAGGATGTCGCGTCGCAAAGGGAGATAGAGATGTTTCGGCGACCAGGACTCAAGTAACCGCGGTTCAAGAGAGGGGAAGGAGTAGATGGTGAGAGGCACCGAGGCTACTGATTCTGTCGTTAGCTCGGAGAACTGAGCAATGTTGCAGGACAGCAGCTGCACGGACGGGGTTCCCAAGGTTCCGCGACGGATTTCGCAATGCGGGCAGTGGATGAATCTATTACTGTGGACATTGACCGAACCCACTGTTCATTGCAAATTGTCAGCAAGATTGTCCATGTGCGTGGGAAAGAAGTGCTAACTGGCAGTGTCCTGGATGCTATGCTCAGGCCCTTCAAGGCCTCTCGGAGGCCCCTCAATGTATTGCCGACCATGGCCGCCGTGTCCCCCGTAGGCAGGCGTCGATTAAGATGCTTGACGGTCAGCTGTCACGAGTTGCCTGCTGAACAATGAACGAACATTCAACGATTGACGACAAGACTGTTGTGCGGAACCTTGGGGTGAAAAAGATCTGGAGTGGCCGTGCGCGACAGGGGAGCTTGCCGCTGTGGAGTTTGCCGCTGCCGCTGCCGCAGCTCCCAAATTTTTTGTCCCTGGCCTCTGCTCCGGGAACCCAACCGCGAATCGAGCAACTGAAACCAGCAAGCCACCATTCCGACCCCTTCGACCAGCGATGTCGAGGCCCGAACAGATCTCAGGGCCGATCGTGCGGTCTCTTCGACAATGTAGCGGCGCGTCGGCGAGGCCACGATCAATTGCGATGCGGCAGTTCTCGGCAACGGCGAGTCGCAAAGAGGAAACCGGCACACAACACCCCTCTGGCTTTGAACTTACCCACCGTGCATCAGCCGGCTCGCAATGGACGCTAGAGCAACTAGAGAAGCTGGCGTCGCCATCAGAAGGCTCCCTAAGAAGGCGGGCAGCCCTCGCGACATCGTACAACATCCCATTCGAGCAGATGCCGTACCAGTGCTTCCAGGAAGCTCGCAAGATTTTGAACCAGGACCGCCAGAAGAAGATTACCCAGATCATCGCCCAGACCGAGAAGATCAAGCGCCTAGAAGCCACCGACCCAAATACGCTGCCGGGGGGTGAGACACTGAAGCAAAAACGACTGGCCAACTTGAAAACTTCTGTTGAGCGTCTCAAGATCTTCGCCGACATCAACGACCCGCTGGTGAAGAGGCGATTCGAGGATGGCATGGGTACGCGCACGCACTATGTTCACCCCCGCTTCTGCCCGCTGCAGCTAATAAGCATGTGCAACAGGCGACATGGACAAGCCTATCTACCGCTACCTTGCTGACCGCAAGTGGCGTTCCATGGACTACAAGATTATCACACAGCGTATCAGCCAGTTTTACATCGTCCCCGACCTCCTTCCCAAGTTTGACCCTGCTATGGATGTTAAGATGTCCTTTCGTGGCCAGCCCACAGCTTCTGGCACCATGCTAGACAGCCGCGTGACTGAGGTGGCCCCCACACTCAAGTTGCAGGTCTTTGACAAGGGCGAGCGCCTCCTGACGGTTGTTGTTCTTGATGCCGACGTGCCCAATATTGAGACCAACACCTTCTCCCGCCGCTGCCATTTCCTGGCCGCCAACATCCCCTGGAATCAGAACAAGAAGCAGCTCCCACTCCGCCACATCGGCACCCCGGCCTCCAAGACGGGTGGCGAGCTAGCCGTCCCCTGGCTGCCACCTTTCGCTCAAAAGGGCTCGCCCTACCACCGCCTGGCCGTATTTGTTCTTGAACAAGCGCCCGGTGAGGTTCTCGATGCCGCTAAGCTGAAGGAGCTCTACGACGGCCCCGGACGCGAGGGGTTCGGGCTCAAGAGCATCCGCGACAAATTCAACCTGCGGCCTGTCGGTTTCAACCTCTTCCGCACCCGGTGGGATGAGAACACGGCTGACGTCATGGAGCGCCATGGCCTCCCCGGCGCCGACATTGAACTCAAGCATGAGCATTTCAAGACGCTCAAGGGCCCACGCAAGGCTCGGGGTTGGGAAGCCAAGCGCCAGAAGCCCAAGTACAGGAGCTTGTGGAAGTATGTCAAGCGCATCGCTTAGGTTGCTTCTTGACGCTTTTGAGGTCAGTGCGGCGGTGAAGGCTGGAACTGGGACTGAAGCTGAGCTGGGAGCTGGATCTGGACGCTAGAATTAGGATACCTTCTCCCCCTTGTATCATATTGCTGTACCAAACATGTATAGGTATATGGCGTTTATATGTGCTATGTATCAAAGAAAGTAGAGGTCCACTGTACAGACTTGAAAAGACCCAGGGCAATAAGCAGTTTATGGAGACAGAAGGGGGACCTTAGCCAATCAAGCCAGTGTACCTTGAGTATTATGAAAAGGTTCAGTATCAATGCCTTATCAGATACTCTCCCAAGCCGACTGCACTGCTTGATAATGTATGCACCTGGCTGGTTGCCTTCTCAAATCACCCAAACTTGTTTTTCAAAGTTTGTCTTCTCTTGTCCAATCGTGCAGCGCCCTGGCCAGCAGTTTTATCCGTCATCATCGACACTCACCCTATGGTGCGTTTGATATACCGCCGAGCCATGGTCGCCAGCCTGGTCAAGAACGCTTCTATCCGTCTCGTCGCCCTCCATCTGCCCGGCTCCCAGTGACCTGCGGATCCAGTCAGCCATGGTACCATCACCCTCTGTATGTCCCACTGATGCCTCAGTCTCTCACTCTAGCCACCTCTCGATGTTGCACATCCTCGCCGCCTGAGTTTCGAGTTCTCCAGCATGCAATTCAGAAGTCCCGAATTTGCCATCTACCCCTGGGATCGAAGCTTCTCCCTTCATCGGCATATTATCACTCAGTCTCTTCATTCGGCTAGCAACCCGCTCAAACGCTGCTACTCTCTTCTCCGCCTTCTCCGCCCGCTCTCTCCAGAACTCGCGATCCCGTCCAATTAGTCGAAGTTGTTCGCGCAACAACACAGTGTCTGCATCCCGTTTCGCTTCTAGTAACTGACGCAGTTGTCTGGCTTCTTCTGTTTTCGCAGCCACTTGGTTCTGTAGGCTCCTCATCTGGGCCTGTACCGTTAGGTTTTTGGCCATGTGTCCGCGTGACAGAGTAGATATTTTACCAATTGGGCGCAAGACGACATCAGGGCTCGCGTCTTTGGTTGCGTTCGAGGGGTTTAGAGTCTTGGTATCCTGCGGGCGATGTTGAGGCGCTGCTAAATGAGGAAAGCTCATCGCGCGCGCTTTCCTCGGCAGTGTCTGGTCTGCGTCCCGCTCCGACTCCGAAAAATGCCCCCGGCGCCGCGGTAAAGTATGCGGAGTTGTTGATACTAACCTGCCATCATCGAACAAAATGGATGTGTCTACCTGTGGATGACCTTTGGCAGCTTCAGTGGTCGTTCGGCTGTCGAGTTCGTCCCGCCCCAAGAGTGGGAGAAACCGGCGAACCCAGCTGCCATTGTCCTCTTCGCCTTCGCTCACAATTGTACGAGATACTTCGTTTCCAGTCACACTCCGTTCACCCCACGGTATCGCTGGTGAGACACTGGAACCTTGATTTAATGCCACAGACGGACCCGAGGTTATGGAACGATTTATCGAGTCCAGCTTTGACCCCCAACCTAACCTCGTCGCCGATTTTCCTCTCGCTGTTGGCGACGGGTTTACTGTGTATTGCGATATAATCCCACCGTGCCTCGGAGAGTGATACGTGGGGCTTGGGACAAACACCGCCTCTTGAGACGCACTTTCAAATTTGGCCGCTATAGCCTTCACTGCACTTCTGGGCAGCCTGTCGACCCGAGTTTGGATAGGAGTCTTCGGGGCTTGTTGTTTGACATCGCACTCGCCGTTATTGATGGCACCACCCTGAACCAGGGCTTTTAACGGGTTGTCATCGTTCTCGTTGCCTGGCTTGGGTGTTTGCTTGCCTGCGCCTTGCTTGTTGAGGAAGCCATACATCTCCAGTTCTCCCGAAACTTTCCTGTCAGCTCCGCTGCACTCCGAAACATTACTATGTCTCTCTTCAGAATCGTCTCGGCTCGTCGACTGGTCCTGCAAGCTTTGAGAGTTATCTATGTGCATGCTCTGTGTAGCTTGCCGTTGGCGCAGCTGTTTAGCATGGGTGTGGCCAAGATCAAGGGCAGATGGTGTGCTGCCAGTGAAACCCCTGTCGCTAGGGGCTCTAGCGTGGCCTACATGACTTTCTTCATCTGACGATATTGATTGGCGTGGCCTTGACTTGCAAAGGAGGATCTCGGGGCGCTCCAGTTGCCTAGGTCCCAGAGCGATGGACCTTGGCCCAGCCTGCTGGAGAAGTCCTTCTAAATATTTCGTCGAATCCTTCGTAGCCACTTCTAGCAATATCTTTGTCGATAGTTCTGGGCTGTAATAAGATCTCGAGCCTTCCTCAGGGGGGATGATCGGGGAGTCCACGGACTTCATCAATTTCGCAATGGTTGTCTGAATAGGACTGTCTCTCGGCTCCGCAGCAACGCTCTCGACAGAGCCCCTTGAGTATCTTCTACCAGTGATTACCGGCGGCAGTTCAGATGTGGAGTCTGCCACAGCTAACCTGAGAGGGGAACAACCTGCTCGATGCAACTCTTGACCAACAACTTTTTGCCTTCTCTCCTGTTCCTGGCCGTCGAGATATCGAATGGAATCTTTCGACAGGACAGGATTCCGTTCTCTGGTGGGCGTATAGACTGCAATTCCTGCTTCCACGCTCCTTCGTGACGGCTCCACAGAGGTACGCCGGACCTGTGGCGCGGCGGGCGCCGCCGATTGTGAAGCCGTTTTGGACTCTTCGGGTCGCTCCTGGGATGGAACTAGAATAGGTACACTGGGCTCTTTCATAGGGGCGGCACATTCCATTGATGGCGGTGGAATACTGTAGGTTGGTACGACAGGTGGCTCATCCTCATCAAGGTTCTCTAGACCTTGGACAAGCGGCTCTTCTGCAGTTGGAGATAGAACCTCCACCGTTGTTTTAACAGTACCCCGGTTTCTGGGCAGAGACCGGGCACCACTTGGTCTCACTCGAGGTACGATGAGTGTTGGTTGGGATTCCCCCCGATTTGCGTTTCTCGTTGGCATTCTTGCTAGTTTTATGGTTAGCTAAATCTTGTGAGAAAATGGCAATGAACATACGAGCCGGAGATGGACTTGGGGGTGTGGGGGACTCGGCCCTATCACAGGAAGCCACTGGAAGTTGGTGGCAAGTCCAACCTGCAGGCTTTCTCATAACAAATGGTTCAGATGCCGACGGCCGCAGCCCAGAGGTTCGTCGACACGGGTCTGCGCTCACCATTCTTCCGTCAATGTGAGTTCTCAGAACCCCCAGGCTTCTCATGTGTTTTACAACCTCCCGCCAATGTGTGATGAGCATCTCGGCAATAGAGTTCGCTACGTGGATCTTGTCGACGGTGAGTGCTCCTGGGTCTTCCAAGACCCTAGACTTGCGATTCTCCCGCCTGATGTCCGGAGGAGTGAGGGGAATCAGTACTAGCCCAGCACTCGGATTGGCGAGTCCCATTGAGTAGTTGATGAGATCTCCAATTAAGAGTGGACCAAAAATAATCCCTAGGGCGTTATATCCCATCAGATCCGTGGTTGGAAGTGGCCTGCCATGTTTGTCTTCCCGGGGTGATATCTCGGCAGTTCGCCCAATCAGACATAATAGACCAAAGACCGCACAAATAAGGTCACGACGCAACCGGGACTTTACACCACCAATTGCGAGAGCAACCAGCCGTGCTCTCAGCTTCGTCTGCTTGGTCTTGGTGAACTCAGGATCGCCCGTGAGTTGGCTGTGAATTGCTACAAGAGCGTCAAACAGAGTTAGTGAGCCTAGGATGCCGCCCGGAAGTCCAGCCAGAAGCCGTTTGAATACGGATGCCACATCGTGGGTTCCAGCCTTGACATGTAGCGGCAGGTTGGGGCAACGTATGGTGAACCTGATCTCGTTCGGATCCCCCTCTGCACAGTAGTAGCCGTAAAGTGCGTTGACAGCTCGGATTGACCCTGGAACGCGGAAAACCCCACGGGTGCTGGGAGCTGGATTTCGTCAGTAACGAGGCTAAAAGAATGTAACCGTTATACTTACCGTGCTGAACAAGATACTGGGCCGTGGCCCGGAAGCATGTTGGTAGGACTAACGAGGTTGGGGCATACTCAGACGGTAGATACAATATGCTCTTTCCGCATAATCGGACTAGAGACCGGAGGTCTTCATCTCTGAGGCTATGTCTCTTGAACCGGGGACAGACAATCTGCCTGGCAATGTCACCAACACTGCGTTTATGTCGTATCTTCTTGTCTGACTTTGTCGAGCTAGCCACGCTCGTCGCCGAGACTTGCCGCAAGAACGTACGAGAGAACCAACTCCTCCTGTGGCCCTGAGACGATTGGTCTTCCTGTTGGGGTCAGCTTGGCAAATTTGGGCTCTGGAGGGGACAGAGGAAGGAACCGACGGGCAAGGGACTACGATCTCGACATGATAGTGACCGAATACCATGCTGGGCAGGATATGTTAGCAACTACGATCACTCACCCAAGGTGTGAATAGAGGAAAGCTTGCTTTTCTCGCGAGCCTGTTGTATTCCTGGACAAACTCGGGGCGATCTTCGACATCATCGGTGTCTGAGTGGCCGGCTACATCGCCGCTCGAGGAGGTCCATGTAGCGCTACTCCTGTTTGTTTTTCTGTCAAGCCCCGGTACCGGTAGCTGCCCGGCAGTGACAGAGTGTCGCATTTCACGTAGGGAAGCACCGGGGGGTTCATCCAACTGAGCGGAGCCCGCGCTTGGACTGGGTGGTGTGGTCGCTGTTATTTGGGAGGTTCCGTCGGATTCGCCGTGATACGTGAACCGATACATTGCGGCCGGGGTGCCGGGGTACGGCTCATAACTCGCGCGAATGCAGGATTTGTTTGCCGCTTTGAGGCAATCAGACGAGCGTTGCAGGCTGCAGGCGCAAGACATATGGCGTGGAAACAGCAAAATGAAAAGCCAGGTCCTTTCCGACGTCTCGACCGACTAGAGGCAGGACCTGAGTAGCCTCCACTCCTATGTCGCCTGCCGTCCCGAGGCATGTTGCCCTAGTAGACGCACCTTCCCGCATGGAAGTTTGTAGCCTCCAACAAGAATAGAGGGGCTGGGGAACTGTCGATGGGAGAGAGGAAAAGGTGCGTGGGCGTGCGCTCTCGACAGTTTGGGTTTGTCCCGGGAGACTGTAATCGGAGTCAGTTCACAGTGCCGGGGTATGGAACGGAGTGGTCATCTACTTTTCCAGATCCGGGCACCCGGCCTCTATTTGAGAAGTGGAAAGATGTTGGGTGGCCGTGGGGAAGTTACACCTGTTCGCTGGTCCTCTGAATACTATACTCCGTAGTCCAAGGTCCCAATACCCTCTCCAAGCTATCCACGGACATCTTCCATCGGAAGATTAGATAGAAAGCAGATCTATATCGTCGGGGTGAAATAAGATATGCAACCATGGTATTCCTTGCCAACATTTACCTCCTTGTTGCGCCTTGCAAATGCATTCCTAGACCACTGGTCGATCCTAGCCTCTCTGATCGCTCACGCATGGCCTATCAAAATCTACCAAGCCATCATCATCATCACCGCCCCTATCCTCTGATGCTATCGTCTTCTTCGCCATACAGAAGGACGTACTTCAGCACATCTGAAAGAGATATGACGCCTCGGAGGCGACTGTCATCGTCGATGACAATCAACCGGTGAACACGCGACTTTCGTATTGTGTCGAAGATGGAGTCAAGTCGATCTTCATCACCGCATGTATATATGCCCGGGAAGTCCTCAGCGCGCCTGGATATTGCATCTCCTACCGTGGCAGAGAGCTCATCGTAAGCCCCACCTTTAATACAAGGGATGACGTCGACAGCCTCGAATAGGTTGAGCAACTTGAACTCTTGGTCGACTATGGGAACGGCTGAGATGTTGTGCTTCACCATCAAGTGGATTACGTCAAGCACTGTGCTGTTCATGGTCGCCGTTGCCAGGTTAGTGTAGGTACCGAGATTGAGCTCCTTCAAAGGCTTCTTCAGAAGCATGGTATGCTGCTCGTTGTTGACAGCGATAAACTTGAGAATCCGGTATTGTGTGACAACGCTCACTACCGTCTCCCGGCCGGTTTCGTCGTCGGTATCAACTAGAGGGATCCTCCGGGCTCTTGTCTTTAGCATTCGCCGGCATGCCTCGTACAGCGGACGCATGGGGTGGATCGAGATTGTCTCGAGCGGCACCACGCCAATAGCTTTCTCAATATCTACGAACACTCAGCCTGCGCCCCAACCTTGAGTCCAACGTCATATATCGTTGACATACCTCTGAGGTTGCTCAACCGGAACTGATCAACCTGGTTAATCTCATCCGGAAACTGGCAGTAGTACTGGATGACGTTAATGTAGTCGGTGCTGGTCAGCAGCCCGGCAAACGTCGAGTTGCGTGAGTCCCATAGCGGCGCCGACACGATGCCTGCCGCCTGTCAGTTCAGCTCTCGCACAACGTCGGGAGAGACTAGCTTCCGGACCAGGAAGGTCAGGTGTCACTGCGTACCATTCTGGATCAGTATGTTCAGGCTCTTCTTGATAAGCAAGTCGTTGTCCAGCACGACGAGACGGAACGAGAGCGGGAGGACATCGTAGCTGGTGCGGACCTTGAGAAACTCGCGAATGGCTCTCTACATGCGGGCGACGACAAGAGATTAGTATCTTATTCAATGGTTCGAGTTTCGAGCTGCATGGCCCGCCCGGAACCCCACATCACAGCTCAAGGCGGGGGTCCTCTCGCGGGGTGGTCGAGGGTTCACGGAACCGGGACAATTTCGCGGGACGAAATTCGATGCGTGCAAGTACGGGGGTCATGGGGAACTTCTCACCAGGCCTTGCATCTGGTCCTTGTCTAGCGGACTGACTGTCTTGTCTACCATTGCGTGCGCGGTCGGCTTGGGGCGGAGGTACGAGGAAGGCGCGACGAAGGGCAGCTCGTGACCCTGTCGCAGTGGCTGCGATACTCCCCGGGCATCGCTGCCCCCGCTAGGAGTTGTCGTGGTGGTGGTCGGAGCGGTGGTGGGAGGGAGATTGCCGGCACTGCTACTGGAATCCGCCTTTTCAGCGGGAGCACGAGCTTCGTCCATTATCGCGGTTGTCGTCGTGGAACGCGCATCGGAACCTGAGAGCCGTCCCGTCAAGCACAAGCGCAGGCGGTTCCAGGTCCAGTTTCTGGGGCTAAACAACCTTAGCTGGAAGGGTGGTGGTTGCCGATGCCCGCCGACTGTCGGACCTGAGGCTGGAGATACGGGGGTGAGGGTGCGAAGGGAAAAGAAATGTTAACACCGCCCGAAGCCCACCCATTGTAACGGCCCTATCAACCGCAGCAACTTGAGTCGAGCCTTATCAGTGATTGATCTTAGGGTCGCCCTCTGTTCTCCATCGAATGCCTCCCAGTACGTCAACCTACCCTTTTTCACGCCCTTGCAGAGACAAAACCCGACTAGGACTCGAGGAAGTTCAACATGGCCTGCATTGGCATTTTATCAATGTGGTGCATGTCTGACAGACGCTCGCTTGAAGATGCAACAATTGGAAACCCAGCACTGGCGCCCCAGAGGGCGGCCTGTCTCCAACTGCCAGCAAATCCCATGACGCAGCAATGCGTAAGAATGGTCCCACATCCACCAAAACTTCATTGAGGGGTAAAAAGGTGCAGGAAAGATGCCTCATCAGAAAGATCCTGATATGAACGATCACGGCGAGCCCGGGCTTTGACAGAGCGACAACATGAAATGGCTCTTCTGCGGGTTCGTCCGTACCAACGCTATCAACGATACGTAGAGGAGTTGATTTGAGCTTGTATAATTGGGATTCTGAAAAGTGTTTGAACAGTGAGCTTCGGGCCATCATCGTGCGAAGCGTTGTTTCCGGTCCCAATCTCACTGGCGGCATTCCTTCCTCTTCCATTCCGAGAGAATAGCGAAGTACCTGCCCAATCGTAGGGTCTCCAGGGGCTTTACTTGCAGATGGGTTACTGTTTTGCTAGCCTGTGGAACATGACAGAGAAGACGGCATTCGGTTAGGCCTCAGACGTCTGCTTTTGTCCGACAGTGGCTACCTCTGGAAAGAAAGTGAGAGGCCGAATCTATCAACAAGGCTGACAACACCATCCCAATACTTGAGGTTGGCAGCCGACCACCTCATGTGCTTGCCGCGCTGGGTACCGACTGAAAACTGGTGACCACGACCCCAGCCGCCCCCAGGAACGTGTCACCGTGCACGGCCCACTCCCGAATGCGCAAAGAGGCAGCTTCGATTCAGGACTGGCGTTCTCGCTTCCTGACGTGCGACGAGCCCGTCCTCCCAAAACAATCCATTTCTGCTGCTCGACAACCCAACGTTTCTCGTCACATTTCTTTGTTGTTGGCCCGTTGCCACCCGCGGGTTTTATTCGACGATGTTTCTTTGATTCCTGCAGCCACTGGGAACCTGACACACCTCTTGCAGCTGACCGAAACTCTCAACGGACCAAACCTACCAGACGACCAGCACGCAGCTTCGCCCTACCGACCCTCGACGCCGGGAGAGGAGACGCATCTCCCCGTCGCAGCCATGGGTCTTTGCAGTTCCTTCTGCTGCGCAGGTATTGCGAGTCTCTATTCACCAAGGGATTTCGCGTGCTGATAGGAACCCAGGGAAATCGAGCGATGGACTGTACGAGAACGTTCTCGCCGAGAGCGAGCGCGAGGCCGTTGCTGACCTCCTACAATATCTCGAAAACGTCCATAAGCCCCCCTCTTTCGCCCGGACAGTATCTCACAGTGAAATAGCGCGGAGACACAGATTTCTTCTCGGGGGAGCCACTTCG
>Ga0247760_1002253_pt1 | contig 15214 bp, 10 predicted proteins | sample UWRJL171409R4_FD_179936 | JGI IMG/M metagenome (GOLD analysis project Ga0247760, IMG submission 179936) | Plant litter microbial communities from Arlington Agricultural Research Station in Wisconsin, United States - UWRJ-L171-409R-4 | ecosystem: Environmental > Terrestrial > Plant litter >... | reverse complement strand
GGAGGGTTTGGTGGCAGGGGGCCAACTGAGGGCGAGGACTTGAGTCAGGGGAGATATGAGCTTTTATGAATTAATGATGAGTGTTAGATGGGAGCGCGGTGGCTTAGATGATAACAGCAGGGACCTGGATAGAATAGCTTTATACCCTTTTCAATGTTTCAATTTTAATCTTTCAGTTTTAATCCTTCATCAAGATCACACAGATTCAATGAGACATGTCCCCTATCATAACAGATTAACTTTGTGATTCACTGATTAAGTAGCATGCCAGTAGCTCATCATACACACATCATCCATTGCACCCCGACCCTCGACACACAAGACACCCCTACTCCTCAAAGTACTCCAACGGGAAATCCTTCGGCCCAACGTAAGCCTGTACATCGCCCGTAGGCGTAACCCCCTTGATGGTCTGGATCTGCTCATTGGGAATAAGATGCCAGCCCCTCTTGTAGCTGAGGCGCGACACCTGCACGCTGCCGATGACGGTCAGGCCCGCTTCGCTGCGGACGATGTCGAAGGTCCGCGAGGAGGGGGGGCAGCTGCCCTTTGTGATCTCGGGGAGGATGGCGACGCCCGCGCCGGGGGCGGAGGCGCTGCAGTTGTAGCCTACGGTGTCCATGGTGCCGGGCTCGAAGAGGTTTAGGGAGTAGCTGGGTTGGGGGTTAGCTGGGTGGACTGGGAGGTTGCGTGAGGGAGTAGTGGGACGTACTAGCACATGGCGCTGTGGGGGATGCAGCTGGCGACGAAATCGCGGACTTCGAAGGGGACGCTGCGCTTGTTGATGGCGGCGGCAGAGGCGGCGGTGGCCAGGGAGATGGTGGAGAACTTCATTCTGGCGGTCTTGTGAGGTGTTGATTCGATTAAGCGAGTGTGTGGTTGAGATGTTGTTGATTGAAATGATGTTTGAGTTGATGTTGAACAAAAGAGGTTTTGAGCGGAAATGTTATCGAAGACTTATAGTTGTCCAGCATGCGGCCGAATCATCCGCTCGCGTCCAATTGAACCGCAGCAGTGGGCAATTACGGCGCGCTGGCTGCATTGGTGGATTCATGATGGCATGCGTCCACCTTGCGGTGTGGAGCTGCTTAATTGAGCCTGCTATGCATCGGGGTTATCGCCACGCAAACTTGTTAGCGAGAGGCCCCAGTACCGCCAGCCAAGCCCTGACCGTTGCAGTTTATCGTATTTCATCGCTTGCCGCAAGCCAAGTGCCGATCGGTAACCCGCAACATACGAGCCGTTGCGACCAGGCTCTATTGATCCTTGAGCACCTGCCTAGGTGAGCTACCACCGGCAGTATAACCAAAATCTCCGCTTCGTGTCGTCATATAACCCCACAATATTCTTTTCCACTGGATGTATGCTTCGAATACGAGGTTCTTCCCCTGTCGCCGTCCTCTGGTGCACCCTTGTAGGTCAACACCAAAACACTCTGGCATTGATCGTGAACAAGACGCCGGCGAGGTTGGGTGTCACGCATCTCCACAATCATTTCTCCGTCTTGGTCTTGACAACCGCTCTCTGCCACTTTGCGCAAAAGTTCATTCCATCCGAGTCTCCCAACCTAGCCAGTCACGTATCCGCTCTGCCACAGCCTGTCTTCTCTTGCCTGGTTTGCCATGTCCCAATATGAAGAAGTTGTTGCCAGCTCCTCCCGCGCTGCCTTGTCCTTCTGATCTGGTACCAATCCAGGAGCTTCTCGGACTATCATCGAGGGCAATGCTCGATGCAAGAACTCCCGCATGAACTATGTCTTGCGAATGCTGGGAGCATACCTCTCTTGTGTTGTCTGACGGGGCGTGTCTGGAAGTGAGCCAGCTCCGACGAGCTCGTTGAAGTCCTAAAAGGAGGTGTCAGCGTTGAGCTTTGCTTTAGCTGATTCGTCCGGCTTAACGTTTTTGATAGTGCCTCATCCTTTTGGACCGATAGCCACTAATGAGATCGGCAACTTCAAGATAATGGTAATTACTAAGTGTGTGTGTGTGTGACTCGGGTCATGCGTGTTAATATTCCAATTGCTAAAGCAGAACAACTTACGCCTTACTAAGGAATTTAAAACAAAGCTAAAGGATCTGATCATACCTATTATAGGTTTATAGTATCAATATCATACTATAGAAAGATGCAGGATTGGATATAACCAGCTATTAATAGATTTACTTAGAACTGCAGCAACATGTTACAACTTGCATCTAAGTAGGGTTCAGACTGCAAAACAGTATATCTAGGGTGTTGAAATCTAGCCAGCCTCGGCAGGCGGTTGCTGGGCCGTGCATAAACCGCCACAATTGGCAGGGAGACTTCGCTTAAAGTTGATCATCACAACCCTGCGGTTGTTATCGCTCTACAGCATGTTGAGAGCCCGCACACCGGCGTGAGTGGCGCCCATGTCCGTGAAGAGCGCGCGCAGTGCAGGCGGTGCGTAGATGCAGTTGCAAGTAGTGCGCGAATGCGATTCAAGCAACAGTCACCACACTCAACCTAAGCTAGCCTAAGCGAGTGTGAGCTTTGTTTTGGGCCACTTCTAGGCCCGAACCCACTTCTTGGCCATTGAGCCTACCTCGGCCACTGGCCCCTTTTTTAGGCCACTTATTTCCCTTCTAGAATATACCAGTACATTCCTTGGGATGATACACGATATCCCAGCCCAGAGTTTAGGATGGTACATAATAAATCTAGCACGTGATGGGATGTCCCATAGTATTGCAGTACATGATGGGATGTCTTGAATAATACCAGTATATAAGGCACGCTGGGATGGTACATACAGTCGGCTGCCCCCGTTATGCAGCTAATCCGAACCGCCAAAGTGCTTGCAATTTGAGGGTGCCTTGCAAGAAACGGTGTGCCAGAAGACCTGCTTTTCAGCACTTGGCTGTAGTTGCCACTAATGTAGGAAACCACCAAGCCCATATAAATTACGTAAGAAATTGAAGTCACTCGCAACTTTGTTGCTATTGCCGTAGTTTGAAGCTATAATACAGACTTCAGCCCCTAACCAGTGAACCCTTAAAGCACCAGCCAGCCATTCAGGGTCCTCTGCTGAAAACTACTGCTTCCAACTTTCATTTGATTCGCTGTAAGGCCCTCATATCCCCGAACTCCATCGAGTTGGCTGTCCTCAGACTCACAGGTCCCGACGACTTTGTCAATAATAACAGCTAAGACCTCTTCTGAAATATCGGCTTATTCAACCCTTCTCCTCGGGGTTCGAAAATCTGCTGATGGCCACAGCACTATGGTCTGCAACCCTGAGGGCTTCCTCAGCTCTAGCAAAACAGACGTTAGATCTCCACAATGCTATCGGGGCTTTTTAGAGTAGCCTGAACAGGCTGATACATCTCTAAAGCTGTAGAATTCTCCTAATATTACTCAATAGCGGACTCTTCAACCTCTCTAAACGAGGCCTGCGAAACACAAGGTAGTATCAGCTGAAGATTCATGTCACTGACAGGTTAAACACCATGCTTTCCCCTTCCTTCGACCCCACAGCCCACACAGCCTCGGATATAAACAGAACCGGGGTGAATTCGACGGTCGTAGACCCTATAACCGCCTTCATGTTATATGACATTTATGTCACCAGTACGAACGAGGTAGGCCAATTGCCGGTAGTAACTATCGATGGTGATCGAATTGGCCTGAGATCTAAACAAGTCACTAGTTTACCAGATGTGTCCTTGCAAGGAGTTTTATATCTTTTCTATCTATAGTTGCAGTAACGACAGAAAACAGGAAGCAGCAGAGGTGCGCCTGGAAGAGTGAAACACCCTAGAGCTGAATTCCCGAAGCTAATGGATGTCCGTAGGCCTACGGGTCGAAGAATGAAAAAGAGAGAATGAAAAAGAAAAAGAAATAAAACGAAATCGGGGATCCCCTTCCTTTCCCCAGTCTCACTCGCGGTCGCCCGCGTCTACGGTCTTGGTTCTAGCAGTCTACCGCGACGATCTCGGAGGGTGGTATTTCTGTCCATTTGCATCGTCAGTCAAGACGTCCCACCTACCCAGTACTCAACAGTCCCGAGGAAATTGGGTTAGAGACTTACAACAAGTTGTCTGGCTAGCAATGCTAACAGCCCAGACGTTATTCGCCAGCGATCCGTTCGCGGTGTTGTTCGGCCCGCGCTGCAGGGACAAGCTCCCCTCGAGCGAGTAGGGAACCACGTTCGGGGCTCCGGTCCCGATGGTCAGGCTGGCGCTGAACTGGTCGTTCTGGATGTAGTCCGGGACGCCGGGGCTGCTGACGAACCGCAGGTCCGCCGGCCGGTTGCCGTTCGTGGGGATGATGTTCTGCGCCGAGGGCAGGATGAAGGCGCGCTGGTACGTCCCCGTGGCGCCCGAGTCCAGCTGGAAGGGGCCGGTCAGGGTGTTGCTGAAGCCGACCCGCCGGCAGCCGGTCGGGAAGCGGATGTCGAGAAAGACTTGGCACTGCAGGTTCTGAACGCCGCCGAGCTGCACGCGGTAGTTGCGCAGGCTAACCTCGGCGACCTCGTTGGCGGCCTCACCCTCACCGCCGAGGACGACCGAGACCGAGTCCCGGGGGCAGCCGTTGCCCGAGGTGCGGAACCCGCCAGTAAACTTGGCGCGGTCCTGGGCAAGGGCCAGGGCGGGGAGGAGGAGGATGGCGGCGGCAAACTTCATTTTTGCGGTTGGTGGTATGCTGGATTGTGTGGAGTTCCTGGAAAACGGTTGGGTTTTGGAGACAAGAGCTGAGAGTGATGATGGCTTGGAGGAAATCTGGGATTGCGAGGAGTTTCGAGGCCCCTTTTATAGACAATATTTTGAACTCATGGGTCCTGGAGAAGAGACCGGTTTGCGTCGGAGAAACCTCACTCATGCCATCACAGCACCAATTGTCATCATCACTGACTTGATTCCACACCCCCTATTCTTTTGGGCACGTATGATGAGCGGCCCGAGGTTGCCAAGAGAAGAGGTGGCTCGATTTAATCCAATAGGGTAGTCCGAAACAACCAATCAACCTTGTTTCCTTGTCACTTTCAACTCCCTGGGGTGTTTGATGAGGAGGGGCTATTTGCCACTTGTTCGTATCCATCCTGACACTGTAGTAGATGCATGAGTTGCCGCAAAAGTGAGGACCAGTACCAAGTATGGGAAGCCTTGGTTTGTCAATGCCAGCAATTGCGGCGTTGAGCGTACACCATGCAGGTGCGCTTACTATGTCCAGACAGACAAACAGAGCGCGCAGCAGTTGATGTGCGTCTAGAACCTCTACAATGTAGTGGCGCGGACCTGATACGCCGCGTGAGAAGTACGTAACCACAATATCGATAGGGCTGCCTCGGTGAAACCACACCGTTAGCGCAGGTGATGATGACCTTTTCTCTCAGCAACCCACCGACCAAACTTGTTGCGTTTCTGGGACCAATGAGATTCAAGGTTACACAACCTCTTTGGGGTCATTTCGCATTGATTCAGGAGATGGCTCTGGAAATCGTGTCCCGTTTCGGCTCTTCCACTCCCCTTGTCGGATTGACCCCCACTCCGCTTAACCATCTCAAGAGCCATCTCATGATGGATTCAGCAGTGTGTACTCCAATCACGAAAGCTCGACAGGTTCTTGCGCCTGTTCTCGTGAACAACCGCGCCATGCCTTACCAATCCGTCTGACACACTCTGTAAGATGCAACCCCCATCTCACCAAAAATATAAGCGGACTTCCGAGCTTGCCTGAGCTGATGATCCGAGCCGGTCGGGTGGCCGCGGCCAGAAAGGGAACTTGAAGGCTGGGTTTCAAACATCATCTCCCATGGCAGCGAGATAAACACGAAAAAAAAGGAGAATTGCAAAGAGAGCTTCTAGGTGTACAGTAGCCCTCGGCCTCCGTGTATAGTAACCCCTATTTTCCACCACACAAACCCTAACCCCCGCATCTCAAATCCTCAGTCTCAGTCGCATCCAACATCACATCTGCGATTGCACCCTCAATTGATTTTTAATTGAACACAGCGCAAATAGGCCTAAATGAACCGATTCCGCAATCAATAAAATTGCAATTGCAATTAACTACTACTACTATTAGCTAACTCGGCCGTTTCTAACTTACGCGGGGGGGGGGAGGGGGGTGTTTGACAGAGGCGCAGTGACAGCTTTATCGGTGATGGCAAGGTTGTCCTTCATGGTCGGCATTGACTTTGGGGTCGTTGCTGTACGTGGCACCGCGTGGCGGGATGTTCTCAGCCATCTGCGCACCCAGTTAGCCCGGCAGATGATGTGGTGAATGAATACATACCTTTGGGCGACGGAAGCGAAAGCGCGCGTAACGGTCGAATTGGCAATTTGTGTGGCTAAGGGTGGGAAAAGCAATCGCGAATTTGGCAGAATTAATTGAGTTCTTTGGCTGAGCTACTGCTAGGGTGGCTTTTCCCATATCGCTACAACAAAGGATACGCTGCAGCAGAACATACCAGGCATACCAATCTCAAACTTACCGAAGACCTTGAGTGATGCCGTCGTTCTAACTCGGAGGCTTGGCATTCGATACATCTGCATCGATAGCCTCTGTATTGTTCGAGGTGGTGGGGTCGATTGGGTATGGATACTTGCAATTTGTAACCCCCAGGTTCCGATTGGTACCTTAGGGAGGAAACGGCTTGCCACTATTCACAGCTATAAGGAAGGATCTCTGGCTGAGCCAGAGAGCCGAAAAAGCAATACAATCACGCAGTTGCAACCCCTTCAATTCCACAGAATCCAGAGTGCATCGCTTCCAACATCAACTGCAACCTGGCAGCTGAAAGTAATGCAAGACCTGTTATGGGTTCTTTGTGTCAATATGAAATTGTGGGGGGAGGCCAATTGCATGAGATGAGCTAGATTGATGTTGATTTCTGGTCCCTCTAGCTGGTTTAGAAATTTTGCCTGTCGCTGTTAGCCGTGACACCTGAATGTGATGTCTGCCGGCCGCCGTGATTGGACGGGATGTTCACGGACAGTTGGTGACAAGCTGCAAGCAATTTGATGAGGAACGATGGCTTCAAAGTTGCAGCAAATGCGAAACCGGAGCGACGTGCAGGCAAGACAGTATCATTGGTTTGCCATCTGTAGTTTTGCTGGGTTGATTTTCTTATCCTAACAATATGGCCTCGAAGCAAACAAGGCAACTTACTCACATCGTTCAGCCACTAACTACGCATCATCCAAAATCTCCCCCGCCGCCTTCTCCCCTAACAAAAACGTCGCAATGACAGGAAACGCCCCCGGAACTCTCGGGAACGCGCTGCCATCAACAACCCTCAACCCCTCAACCCCTCTGACCCTAAACTTGGAATCCAACACGGCATCTGGATCATTCTTATGTCCAATCGCACAAGTCCCAACAGCATGGTGTCCGAATGCCTGGTCCTTAATCCACTGCTCATCACCCGCCCTACAATTCCCACCATTACACGGCGGCTCAGTCGGCTGAATCGGCCCCAACGGGGCAGCCACACCCCCATACGCATTCCTAGCCCAAGCGACGACATCAGCCATTGCACCGAGATCGGTTGCGCCGCCTTGGCTGAAGAGATTGAAGTTGATGACGGGCGTATCACGGGGATTCGCGCTACGAAGCTTGACGGTGCCGGCGCGGTTCTGGGGGTTGATCTTGACCATGGAAAGTCCGAATGTTCCGGGCGGATCAAAGGGAATGTTGGAGACTGCTTCAAAAGGCCAGTACCCGCGGAAGGCAAAATTTCCAATGCCAAACATGAAGATGTCCACCTGGTTGCTAGTCGAGTGGTTGGTTCTGAGCATGAATGCATGCGCGTTGCTGCCGGCTCGGGCGTAGGGGCCTTGGCCCTGGCGCCAGGCGTCGATGCACGGGTCAGGGGGGAAGCCAAAGGTGCATTGGGGGTCACCGGGTTCAGGGATGCTGGTGTAGGGTTCGTTGGCCAGGCCAACGACGGGCATTTCTTGGTTGTCTTGGAGATGCTTGCCTACGCCAGGGAGGTCGACGAGGACGGTGATGTTATGCTGGGCTAAGTCTGCTGCTGGGCCGATGCCGCTGAGTTGAAGGAGTTGGGGGGTGTTGAACACACCGGCGGCGAGGATCACCTCGCGACGGGCCTTGGCTTGGCGGAGGGTTCCGGTGGTGGAGGGGTTGGAACGGGGATCTGCGCTGTAAAGGCTTTGGCCTTCGAGATATTCGATGCCGGTGGCTTTGGGCTTTTTACCAGGCTTATTGTCGAAGAGGACGCGGGTGGCTAGGCTGTGGACCTTGAGGGTAAGGCGGTATTTGGGGGAACCGTTCGGTTTCTTGGCGTTTAACGTGTCAAGAACGATGTTCCGGGCACTGAAGCGACCCCACGTTTGGTTAACGTGGAAAGGCAGTCCGAACAAGCCCTGAGTCTTGTCCCTATTAGGACTGGGGTTGTTAAGGTCCCTGGTAAACATGGGCAAGATCTGAGCTGGGTTGTCTCTAACCAAAGCCACCATCGGCTTCAATGTTTCAACAAGCTGGGGATTGTTGTCCCAGATGTAACCATCGTTACCGTTAATCTTGAGGTAGCCATCAAAGCCATGACCTGCTGTTCCGGGAGGGAGGTAGAGATTTTTCTCAATGCGTTGGAAGATGCGACGGATCTTGTCGGCACTGCAGCTTGTCAGCTTTGCATCAATCCACACTTTGGGTCTTCACTCACCGCCAGCTCTGATCTCCGGTCAAGGACGCGATACTGTCCCAGTCACTGCTGGGCGGCAAGGCACTGACACCCGCATTGATGACAGAGGAACCTCCAAGTGTTGCACCCCTAGGATAGTAAACGCCGAGAAGTATCGCGTCAGCCGGCGCAGCACTACCATTCCCAACCCAAAGAGACCCGTCGGCGCGTCTCCAAGTTAGATGGTTGTTCTTGAGTTGCTGGAAATCGTCGGCGTAGTTCCGCACATAAAAGTCCCAGCGGTTTGTAAGCTGGGGGAAGCCAAGCGGCAAAATGTGGGTTGAGATGTCTGCACTCTGGTCATCGCCAGCTTCGAGGAGCAGGACCGAGTGCCCGGCTTTAGCCAGATTGGATGCGACGGGTGCTCCTCCTGGTCCACTGCCTACAACAATATAGTCGTAAGTATCGACCCCGTTGTTGGAGCCAGCGGTGGCTTCGCTGTCTTGCGCGTCATTGGCTGGTGCGGACAAGGCTGGGAGAAGGAGGATAGCGAAAGCCGTGAGGTATTTGCAAAGTTTCGTCACCATCCTGGCGGGTTGAGAACGGCTGATCCGATGAAGTAAACGAGCGACAAGTGGCGGTTGCTGGGAGTAGAGAGGTTGCGATAGGGATCCAGACTTCATCTTATACCTAGAAGTTGCGCACATGGGGTCATCCCCTTAGGGCATCACTAAAGGGTCAAGGGTGCTAGTTTCAATCCCTGTCTAGGGTGCTCGTGCTCAGGTCAGCCCTAACCTGGAAGTCTCAGCGCTCGGCCTGCTGGGCGGTGCCGAAAACGTGACAATAATGCAACCCACCCCCCACCCCCAATCCGATGCAGGGGGTCGGGATTGGTGGACAGCCCGTGATCGACTTCAAGGGAAGACCCCAGCAAGCTGTTCTCAAAAGAACATTTGACAGGCTCCCAAAGCTTTCTAACTAGACCAATCTCGTCAGGAGACATCGATGTAGTGTGATTGGACCTTAAGATACCTGTAACCTCTGCTATATAAAGGTACGGATCCGTATTGAGTTCAATTCCTTTTTCCATCAGCTTACCCGGGCCTCCATCACCTCATTTTCCATGCATGCGTTAACAATTATTGACATTGGGCGCCCCGGTCTGGGTAGGCGCCGCGGCAGGGATCCCGGGACCTTTTTATGCGGTCATTAGATGAAGAGTCTGGGACTGCATCGTTAGTTATGTTTTTTGGCCAATAATGTAACTATGGGCTTCCGCAATTTCAAATTGGCGCGACGTGAACCATGATCCTACAGGGTAATGGGGTGTGCGACGACTCCTTTAGTGACCACGCCGTCTTGGCTTGCATCTTATCGGAGAGGGCTGTGACGTGGAACGCAATCATAAATCTGATAATCATTGGTTCGTCACACGGAAAGGCCATGCAGACAAAATAATCGGCAGTTCTGTGGATTTAGCAAGCTACCTCGGTACCTCTAGATATATGATGAGTAATGACCGACCGACAGCAGGAGGGAAAAATGGTGTCTTCTGTTCGGTCGTCTCGGGCTCCTCGTGAGTTTCCAACCCATTGGTAGGTGTCATAGAATGTGTGGAGCTCATCCTCCAGGACTCGCTTCGCCTTGCTGGACTCTAGTTTGTACCAGCAAACCACACCGTTGGATGCCAAGATATGGAGAAGATTGGCGTTATTAGGCACCGCATACTCTTCGACGATTTCCTATTTGGTGTAATACTTGCTGAACAGTTCCTTATTGACCCGGCGTGGCGGGAAGCAGCGACTGGTAGCTCTTCTGGTGAAACAGCTGGCATATCAGAATAAAGGGCTAATAGCTCGTTAGGTTCTCTATTCGGCATCTGCTATCAGCTGCTGAGAAGTGGATTATTGGCCCACATAGAACGCGGTAGGCACCAACTTCTACGCGACTGTAGCCACTCGATCTCCGGAAACTCAGTCCTGAGCCTTTGGGCAATCCCACAGCTCGTTCCCACTCTCGGAATTCGGCGCAATAGAAAGCAGAATAGGCCTCTTAGGTTCTTTTGCTCCAGTTTCTAACAGGCCATCCAGAAAAAGCGTAAAATCGTCAGGCACTCCTGGCCAAGCATCTCTCGGGTCCGTAGGGCTGTTGAAAGAAAGAGCATCAAGATGATTTTTCCAGAACTGGGTTTTTCTAAAGACGCAGAAGAGAGGTTCGCACGACCGGAGCCAGTTAGTGAAAATACAATTGCGAAATATCCAATTGAAGGTGTCCTCGTGTCTCTCCTAAATGCCTCTACGTCGGTGGTCCATCGATTTAAATCGCAGACTACGTAATAACTGGTCCTTACCCTCGAAATCTGCTTGCCTTTTATCCCTCTCCTTAAAATCTGAAATGACTCTGGACTCTGACTTATGGGTCTGGCTAAGGATTCTCTCAGTTTAGCCGTTAAGTTTGGCACCGGCATCTTTCCAGATGCCGGCGGACAGATCGTTGAACTCGCTTAATTACCCATCTCAAATCTCTTTGACAATGCCTTTCAGCAGATCTGCGATAATGTCCTTAAACTGGGCAGTTGTGTTTGCATCTAGGGACTGCAAGAGGGTGTCTAAGGACTGTAATTGTGTGTCGATGCTCTATATAAGGCTTGTTATGACGTTACCGTTAGCGGCGATTTAAGATCAGAGGCTGTCACCAAAATCCTGCAACTGCTAGAATGTTTAAAGATTTTCCGATAACATCTTATCCCTATCTGACTGACGTATAAGTACAGTGAATCTAATTAAGAACGTATACTAAATGACTTACAATGTGGACTAGTAGGTATATAATGAGTTAATTATAACCGTCGCTCATTTGTTTACCTAGGTTGTCAAATCTTAACTTGCCCTTCAGGATCGTCCTTATTGCCTCAAATTACGCATTTCCCTAATAATCATGCTCCTAAAACTCTCAGCCCAGGTTATTAAAGATGCAATAAATATTTAACACGATATTAAGAATCTTTTAGTTAACTAGACTTCATATTACGACCTGCACCCGACACAGGCCTCGAGAGGACTGGCGCGGGTTAAGACAGAACGTATGGCAGGATACCAACAGGTAGGGGGCGTTCCGAAGACGGTTTGTTGAGCTAGCATTCCTAGACGGGGGTTCAATGTCACTGTAGGTCGCTGTCACTATAATGCACAGAGGTGAGTCTAAACAGTAGGACACAAATAAACAATTGAATACTAGCGTGAGGAACCAGAGTCCCTCACGGTGGTTGTGGGCACAACCATAGCTATCTATACTAACTAACTAGGAGGTACTTCATACCTTGCTTGGTCTTTTACGCTTGGTGGTGCACCACGCAGTTAAGGCCAAGCAGTCAACTGAGCGGTGCTTGGTGTTATCGGTCCTTATAGGCCACCAAGCACTTTCTTACTGGTCGTAGGGGCTTCGGGTCTTTACACCCCTGGCCCAGTGCGCAGTACCGTACGTACTGTCTCTCTGCACTGCTTCCTCTGCGGGGGATTCGTCGGGCCACCCCGGCCCAAGCGACAGCCTGCAGGGTCGTCACACTTCAGTACCCTACAACAGATATCATCTGTCTAAACAGATCCTACCTTATCTCCTCCAGGTTCACTAACCTTCCCTAAAGACGGGGGTCCAGTCTACGCGCGTTACAGACATTACGGGCAATCTTAGTAACTTATAGGACGGTGATGACGACCTGGATGATGCTGGTAGTAACGGAGGCAGTATCCATCGTAGAGACAGTGTCCATTGCTAAGACAGTGTCCATTATAAGCACGCCGCACCAGCGGGGAATGCAATTTCGTAACAGGGGGAGTATAAGGAAGGAGTAGTCCGGATTATAGCCCCACATCCACCATATCAGTACCGAGGAAGTGTTTAGTAATCACCACCCATGTACTCTTTCAAACAAGATCCTCAACTTAAACCTTCAAGCACTCACACAATACACGATATAATTATACTTCTCCCTTCCACAGCCTTTCAGGCAGTCTTGACTCATGCCCCAGAACACCGTGGCGGACGCGATCCCTCGGGACGACAAGGAAGATACAATTCCTTAGAACCAAACCATTAATAAGCCCACCACCATTCTTCTTTTAACTTCACACGCCTACTCACCACCCTTACACCGTACCCCACAGCTTAAGTATAACTTGCGACTTATCAAGAACCCACTTAAGGCGTTACGCGATTTACACACGGGTTTATCCAAACGGCTATATAAGTATCTGCAGAACTATAATGATTTCTTGGAGTTGCTGCGTTGGGCGGAGGCAGACATTTAAGCTGATGTTTGCAGCTTATACCACTGTAGCGGTCGATAATAAGGAGGTTACTGTTACAATTACCAGGTTTTACACGCGTGGTCACCATCGGAGCGTGGCGTTCGTGGAGGAGCTTGCTACGTTGAAGTGGCCGATGGGATAGGAGGTCAGAGTTAAGCATTTGAACTTACATTAGGGGCGTTTTAAGCGCTAGGGGAATGGGAGGGGAAAACGAGGCGGGCGCGGGGAGCGGCAAGCTGGCGGTTTTGATATTGTGCTACAGGAAAAATAAAACCACTTGCGTAGCTGGTATGAAGTTCTGGATTGATAAAAAATTATGCCCTAGCAGGATCCACAGACTCAGCAACTGCCCGTTTACAATTAGGTAGCCTTTGACAAACACACTCATCAGCTTGTGGTCACAGGTCGGATGCCTTTCTTTGCTCCCCTATTTGGCTATCTGGAGGAAAACGACAAGCTCGGCAGAATATCTATCCAAATTTGTCAGCAATCGCTAAATAGCTAGCAGTGAGGGCTGTAATATGCAGTGGGTACTCACGCCGCGGTCGCAGCAAGTGAAGCTTCAGAGCTTTTGCCTGTCGATGTGAAGAAAACCAGCGGCAAGAAGGCCACCACAAATGCCGTGATAACGGAGAGCCTGTGGAACATATCATCGACATATGTTAAGATCCAAAGCGGTGCGACGAGCATAACTAAGCCAACTATCGTCAGAACAAAGGAGACAAACATGTCAATTCTCCGCTCTAAATAGTAGTGAATTGTATCACCGTCAAGCTTTTTTTTCTTCCTCAGACCAAAGAGGCGAGAATGTGTTGACCGTTCCAGAAGATCTCGAAGAGGTGAAATTGGCTTCTGTGCCAATGGGAACAGGTCGTGGGGTCTAGACAGAAAATCGGTCTCTTCCTTCAGGATGGCATCCTTGTGGTTCCCCATCCAGTTGGAAATGCTGCTGACATTTCTCGCTCGTGGCTTGGATTTGGATAGAAGGGCGGAGTGCTGAAGTACCAGGTCATCTACACCTAATAGTGAGCTTTAACGTCTTTCCTTGGCAGAAGTTGATAACTAACTATAATACCGTAGCTTTCCGCCAATCTCGCGCACCAAGTCAAGTCGGGTGTCTTGTGTTTCATGTCTGAAGGATCCATTGTGAATATCAGGAGAACCAAAGGTTCTGAGGTGGCTCTTAAGGGTCTCCAGCTGGCCTTCTAACTTAACCAGTTCATCCTGAAGCGCCTTATATTTCTTTAAACCGCTTAAGGGCTGATCTTAGAGCGGTCCGTTATAAGGCCTCCTCCTCTCGGCCCACCTAATGACGGTATCTGCTAAATTTGACGTCTTAGATTCCAGTTCTATACTAAATCTTAGCGTTTTGTCGCGGTATATTGATGAATTTAGGGTTTAATAGCAGTAAGAGTGCTTGTAGGAGGTGTAAGAGCGAGACTTGGAGAGCAGAGGCTGACTTAATGTTTCTTGAGGTCAGATAAGTAACACGAAAATGTAAGAGGAAAGTTAAGACTGCTAATTTTCGAAGATGGGACCAATTCTGGGCTCACTCGGCTCGAGTTGAAGCAATTGAGCGTGCTGTGGCGCAGCCGGTAAGCTAGCCTGAGCGAATCCTGAGCAGGGACTGAGGTGAGCCTGAGCTAGGGTGAGCAGCGTCACGTGCGCAAGGTACAAAAAAGGAAATTTTGGAACCGAGATTCGTCTCGCAGAACAGAAACAATCTTGAATTTTAAAAGTTCATCTCTATACGCCATCTTGTCCCACATATGCGCCAAAGGGGAGGTCCTTTCTGAAAGTCCATTATGAAAATGAAACGGGTTAGCGCCCAGAATGGCTTAGTAGTAGTGGCTGTGACTTGGAGTTAACAGTAATAAGACATGATACCCGACGCTTGGAGAAGCCGAGGAGGTGAATCCCAGGAACAAACTTAGTTTCTGTGGGCCCGTCCACTGATACTGGGACTCAGCGGCAAAAGAAGTTGCTGGGACTGTGAATAGCCTCATTTGCACGCTGTCACGATCCACCTAGGGGTCGAACCTGGAACCTCCTGATTCGTAGTCAGACGCTCTGCAATTGAGCCAGCGGACTTAATGCTTATTCGATATATGTTGGAGGCAGAAAGGATATCCATGAGGCAGAGTTTGCTGTGGTGGAGTATGGTGGAGTGTAGTGGAAATGTGGAAACTGCATACTTAGGTAATGTCAGCTTATATAAGCAATTGGAGCCATTCGCGGAAGTAGCCGGCTTGGCAATAGGGGACCCTGTAGGCCAGAGATTCTCTTCCACAGAACAACAACA
>Ga0247760_1002252_pt1 | contig 15228 bp, 7 predicted proteins | sample UWRJL171409R4_FD_179936 | JGI IMG/M metagenome (GOLD analysis project Ga0247760, IMG submission 179936) | Plant litter microbial communities from Arlington Agricultural Research Station in Wisconsin, United States - UWRJ-L171-409R-4 | ecosystem: Environmental > Terrestrial > Plant litter >... | reverse complement strand
CAAGCGTCAGAGATGAGCGCTCAAGCGTCAGAGATGAGCGCTCAAGCGTCAGAGATGAGCGCTCAAGCGTCAGAGATGAGCGCTCAAGCGTCAGAGATGAGCGCTCAAGCGTCAGAGATGAGCGCTCGAGCGTCAGAGATGAGCGCTCGAGCGTCTGGGATGGAGCTGATGGCGGCACGCGTCGCGACTTGGCTAGGCCTCTCCTGTCGCACACCCGTGCCCCGTGCCCAAGCTCGCCCCAACTCGAGCCCGACGTGAAGTGCCCGTGGCCCTGCCGCTGACCTTCCCACCGATCGTCACATCGTGGCCGCGAAAATCCAGGGCGTGGTCTGCGCTCGTACGCAGCAGTCGCGGATGAACTGATGGCTGCTATCGGCGTCGAGCCTTTCGCCCGCGACGGCCCGCCGCGCCAAGCACGCTAGCGAGCCCCTTCGCCGACGAAAAGATATTGTGTTCGCGCAGTATCTTTTCGCCGAGCAAGAGGACTAGGAACGTCACTCGATCGTCGACCACGCAATGCGCGCGAGAAGATCTGACCCATCGTGAGCGGTGCGCGTCGTACCCGTGCCCGTGCCTGTCGTGCGTGCCTGTCGTGCGTGCCTGTCGTGCCCGTGCCTGTCGTGCCCGTGCCTGTCGTGCCCGTGCCTGTCGTGTCGTGTCGTGTCTGTCGTGTCGTGCCTGTCGTGTCGTGCCTTGCCCTTGCCCTTGCCCTTGCCCGTACCCGTGCCCGTCGTACCCGTTGCCCGAACGATGCAACCGGAGAGGCTGACGCCGACCAAGGATGGATTCTGCTTTTCGGGCAATGGCGCTAGCAGCCGGCACGGCACGGGCACGGGTGAATTCAGGGATTCTAGCGAGTGCTCACAGCCTGCGGTGTTCGAGACACGGGACTGCTGCGCGCACCTGAGCGAGGTACTCGAGATCCAAGTTGGCGCTGACCACGCCGACGCGATCCGAGGCCTGCGCGATGACGTTGCCCCAGGGGTCCACGACTAGAGAATGGCCGTAGGTGGTGCGGCCGCGAGGGTGTTTGCCCCATTGGGCCGCGGCGATCACGTAGGCTTGCGACTCGATGGCGCGGGCGCGAAGCAGCGTGTGCCAATGATCTTTGCCGGTGTGAACCGTGAACGCAGCGGGCACGAGCAGCACGTTCGCTCCGCGCGAGACGAGCCCGCGGTAAAGTTCGGGAAAGCGCAGGTCGTAGCAAATCGAAAGGCCAATTCGAAAGCGTCCGATGTCGAACGTCGACAGCGACTGGCCCGGTGTGGTGCCCGACGACTCGGCTAGCACCGTGCCGTCCTGCAGCGCGACGTCGAACAAGTGAATCTTTCGGTACGAGCTCAAAAGCGCGCCGTCTGGCGCGAACGCCAGGGCCGTGTTGAAGGGCCGCTGCGGGTCCTGCGAAGCCTCCGGGAAGCCACCCGCGACCAAGAACACCCCGGCCTGCCGTGCCAGCTCGGAAAGTGTGTGCTGGATCGGCCCGCTCGGGCCTTTTAGCGGCTCGGCCAACTTCCAGCGGGCCTCGTCGGCCCCGAAGTAGGCGAAATTCTCGGGCAGCACCACGAGCTTGGCGCCTTCGCTCTGGGCGACGGCGACGAGGCGCGCGCATTCAGCAAGGTTTTGCGCCACGTCGTCCTGGCTTTGAAGCTGTACGGCAGCGACGCGGAGTGTTTCGGGTTCCATGGCAGAAGCGCTATTCTAGCCTCTGGATGGTCGACTACACCACCGGTGCCATGCAGGAGTTTGGGCCCAGCGCGCAGGGGCCAGGCATGGGGCCGGTCTCGGGCTTGGTGCTGCTCTACGCGGAGTCTTGGGCCAATTTGCCGGCCGCCTTTCCGTTTCGAAAGGAACGAATCGTGATTGGCCGAGAACCCGGCACGGATCTGGAACTTCAGGTGCCGGCCGTGTCGCGCAAGCACGCCGAGATCGGTTGGGCCAACGGCGCGTATCACGTGCGCGATCTCGGTAGCCGCAATGGCGTAATCGTCAACGGTCGGCGAGTCCAAGGCGCCGCTCTCGATGATTGTGACGAGCTGCGGATCGGTGACGCGATCTTCAAGTTCGTGGAGCGGGATGCCGAGCTGTACGCGAGCTATCGCCTGGACGGCTCGATGACGCGCGGCGCGACTCGCCGTGCCACCCAACCGAGCTTGCTCGTGGGCGGCCTGCAGATGGACCGCATCGTCGCCGAGCTGGAGCGAGTCGCGCCCACGCCGCTCAGCGTGGTACTGCGCGGCGCGAGCGGCACGGGCAAAGAGGTGGTGGCCAGCGAGCTGCATCGTTTGAGCGGACGCCCCGGGCGCTTCGGCGCCGTCAATTGCGCGGCCATCCCCGCGCTGCTCCTGGAGAGCGAGCTGTTCGGCTTCAAGCGCGGCGCGTTCTCCGGCGCCGATCGCGACAAGCCGGGGCTGATCCGCGCCGCCGATGGCGGCACGCTGTTCCTGGACGAGATCGGCGACATGCCGATCGACGCGCAAGCCAAGCTGTTGCGTGTGCTGCAGGCCAAAGAGGTTTTGCCGCTGGGTGCGACCGCGCCCGAGCGAGTGGACGTGCGCGTGGTGTGCGCGACGCATCGAGACCTGGGGAAAATGCAGCGCGAGGGCCGCTTTCGCGAAGATCTGTTCGCGCGGCTCAACGAGTACGAAGTATTTTTGCCGCCGCTCCATGAGCGCAAGGAAGACGTGCACGTGCTCGCGCGCAGTTTTTTGGCACGCGCCGGACGCCCCGGCTACGTGCTGTCATTTCCGTTCATGACCGGCCTCTTGCAGCATGATTTTCCGTACAACGTGCGTGAGCTCGAGGCCTGCATCAAGCGCAGCGTGGCGCTCTCCGATGGCCCCATACTCGGCTCCGAGGTGCTGCCCGAAGCGGTCAAGGAGGCCATGACCGACTACGGCAAGGGCCACTCGCTGCCGCACTCCTCGTCTCCGCCGCTGCGCGTCTCGGAGCCGCAAACGCTGGCCGTACCGAGCGAACTCGAGCTGCGCGCGCTACTCGTCGAGCACCAAGGCAACGTGGCCGCGGTCGGACGCGAGCTGGGCAAGGCGCGTATGCAGATCCACCGCTGGATGAAGCGCTACGGCATCGCCGTGGATGAGTTCCGAGACGAGTGAAGCGGGCGCTCAGTCGCAGACATCGGGCGTGATCCCGGCGCGGGCCGAGGCGCAGGCCTCGGGCCCGGCGCAGCGAGCGCCGTCGCAAGCTCGCGCCCGGTAAGTTTTATCCAATGAATTTGGGCAGTTGCAGCAGAACTCCCGACACACGGAGGCGGCCTCACAAGGCGAGCCGGGGGGCGCCCCGGGCCGCGCGCTAGCCGCGCAATCCCCGCAAGTTTGTACGATTTCGGCGGCCAGATCGCCCTTGTCGACCCGCTCGCTGACGCGCGAGCTGACGATCCCTGCCCGCTGGCAGGACGCCTGCTCGAGCGGCGGGCTCGGGGCGCGCCGGCAGGCCAACGCGAGCGGCGCGAGCAGCGCGAGCCTGCGGAGGGGCGGCGCGAACCAGTGAGCTTTCGTCGCAGACGCCCGCATTTCTTCTGAAGATATTGACTTTCGGCAGGAAAGAAAGCTAGCGAATCGCGCGGTGCCGGCTCTCCCTGACTTTTTTAGGGGGTGCCGGGGAAGGTCGAAACGTTGGCGACAGGCAAGAGCAAGAACAAGCAGAACTCCTCCGGTAACGGGGATCCGCCCAAGAAGCGGCGTGGTGGCGGCGATGACGAGCCGCCGATGTTCAACGAAGAACCGGCGGCGCTACACGAGGTCGCTCAGACCCGTTACCTGAATTATGCCCTCTCGGTCATCACCAGCCGCGCCATCCCGGACGTACGAGACGGCCTGAAGCCCGTGCAACGCCGCATCTTGTACACGATGTGGCAGCAGGGCGTGACCGGCGACGCCAAGCACCGGAAGTGCGCGAAAATCGTGGGCGACGTGATGGGTAACTACCACCCGCACGGCGACGCCTCGATCTACGACGCCCTGGTGCGCATGGCGCAGTCCTTCAATCTGCGCGCTCCGCTGGTCGACGGCTCAGGCAATTTCGGCTCGCTCGACGGCGATCCGGCCGCCGCCTACCGCTACACGGAGTGCCGGCTGGCGACGCTCGCCGATCAGATCCTCGGGGAAATCGACGAGGATACGGTGCACTTCCGGCCCAACTACGACGGCACGAAGCAGGAGCCCGTGGTCTTGCCGTCGGCCATCCCGAACATGCTGATCAACGGCGCGGCCGGCATCGCCGTCGGCATGGCGACCAACATTCCTCCGCACAACCCGGAAGAAGTGGTGTCCGCTTCGGTGCGCCTGCTCGACGCGTTGGTCGAAGGGCGTCAGCTCACCTCACGTGAGCTGTGCCGCACGATCAAGGGCCCGGACTTTCCGACCGGCGGCCACATCGTGGCCAGCGCGGAAGAATTGAAGCAGGTGTACGAGACCGGTCAGGGTTCGATCAAGGTCCGCGGCACCTGGGAGCTGGCCGAGACTGGCAAGACCACGAAGACGCTGAACATCACCAGCATCCCGTACACGGTCAACAAATCGGTGTTGGTCGAGCGCATCGCCGACGTGGTGGTCTCGCGCAAGATGCCGATGTTGCTCGATGTCCGCGATGTATCGACGGACGACGTGCGCATCGAGCTCGAGCTCAAGAAAGAAGCCGACGAGCACAAGGTGCTGGCGTACCTGTTCAAGCACACGCCGCTGCAGACCAACTTCGCGGTCAATTTGACCTGCCTGGTCCCGACCGAAAACCCCGAGGTGGGCCGCCCGGAGCGCCTGGATTTGCAGCAAATCCTCTGGCACTTCCTACATTTCCGTCTAGACGTGGTGACCCGGCGCCTGTCGCACGAGCTGCGCGCGCTCGACAAGCGCATCCACATCCTGGAAGGCTTCGAGAAGATCTTCGACGCGCTGGACGCGATCTTGAAGATCATCCGCGCGTCCGAAGGCAAATCCGACGCCGCGCAGAAGATCATGGCCAAGTATCAGCTCGACGCCGAGCAGACCGACGCCATCTTGGAGCTCAAGCTGTACCGCCTGGCGCGCCTGGAGATCCTCGTGATCCAGAAGGAGCTCAAGGACAAGCGCAAGCGCGCCAAGGAGATCAAGGAGCTCCTGCAAGAGAAGGAGTCCAAGGGTCGCTGGGCGCTCGTTCGCCAAGAGCTCGTGGCCGTGACCGAGAAGTTCGGCAAGGCCGGCAAGCGTCGCACGCTGATCGAGACCGTCAGCGAAGAGCAAGAGTTCACCGAAGAGGACCTGATCGTCGCTGAGGACAACGTGGTGCTCTTGACGGCTGACGGCTGGGTCAAGCGCCAGAAAGAAATCAAGGATCCGGTCTCCACTCGCCTGCGCGAGGGCGACGCGGTGCTGGCCTGCGTCGCGGGTTCGACCCGCGAGAGCTTGGCGTTTTTCTCGAATTTCGGCACCGTCTACAGCTGCCGCATGATCGACGTCCCGGCCACCACCGGCTACGGCGAGCCGATCCAGAAGCTGTTCAAGCTGAAGGACGGCGAGAAGATCATCGCCTGCTACTCGCTCGACTCACGCGTGATCGGCGACACCGCGGAGCGCGAGGGCAAGCGGCCGAAGACCTACGCGGTCGCCGCCACCAGCGACGGCTACGGCTTCGGGATCGGCATCGCGCCGTTCCTGGAGCCGAGCACGCGCACCGGCCGACGCTACGCCAAGGTCGGCGAAGGCGTGACCGTGGTCGGCGTCTCGATCGTGCGCGGCAAGGAAGTCGTGATCAACGCCACGCGCGAGGGCCGCGCGCTGCTCTGCACCGTGGATGAAGTGAATTACCTGTCCGGTCCGGGTAAAGGCGTGATGCTCGTCAACCTAGACAAAGACGACGCCTTGGTCGGCATGAAAGCCGTGAAAGACGCGCAAGACGCGCTCGTGCTCGAGACCTCGCTCGGCGGCGAGAAGCGCATCAGCCGCGGCGACTACGATCTCAGCGCGCGCGGCGGCAAAGGACGAGAAGTGATCAAACGCGGGAAATTCGTGCGCGTCGTGATCGAGACGCCCAGCGCCCCCCAACCCTTGTCCAACTAGCATCTGTGACCGGGGCAGAGCCCCGCCCGGCTGAAGTGAATTCAGCGGCCCCCCTCAGGTTTTGGGGCCCCGACCCCAAAACAACAAAGACCTCATGGCAACGACGTACACGGCAAAAGACATCACGGTTCTGGAGGGGCTCGATCCCGTCCGCAAACGGCCTGGCATGTACATTGGTGGTGTCGGATCGGCGGGTCTGCACCACCTAGTTTGGGAAATCGTCGACAACTCGGTGGACGAGGCCATGAACGGCCACGCCAGCGAGATCAACGTCACCCTGCACAAGGACGGGCAATCGGTCACCGTCAGCGACAACGGTCGCGGCATCCCGGTCGACCTTCATCCGCAGCACAAGAAGTCCGCGCTCGAAATCGTGTACTCGACGCTACACGCGGGCGGAAAATTCGAGGGCGACAACTACAAGACGTCCGGCGGCTTGCACGGCGTCGGCGCCTCGGTGGTGAACGCCTTGTCGTCCAAGGTCTTGGTCAGCGTGAAGCGCGACGGCGCCGAGTGGCAGATCGAGTTCAGCCGCGGCGTGGTCGTCTCGAAGCTGAAGAAGCTGGGCGCGGCCAAAGGCTCGGGCACCACCGTGTTCTTCCACCCGGACCCGACCATCTTCCCGAAGATCGACTTCAACGCCGACACGATCCGGGATCGCCTGGAGATCGCCAGCTACCTGCATCGCGGCGTGAAGGTGATCTTCAGCGACGAGAGCAGCGGCAAGAAAGAGACCTTCTTTCACCAGGACGGCATCCTGGATTACCTGAAGAAGATGCTCGCCTCGGCGCACTCGAAGCCGGCCCACGAAGCGCCCTTCGTGCTGAACAAAGACGGCGACGAGCTCAGGCTCGAGGTCGTCTTCCAGTGGACCGAAGCCACCGAAGAGGTGGTCAAGAGCTACGTCAACGGCATCCCCACGAGCTCCGGCGGCACGCACGAGAATGGTCTGCGAGCCGGCGTAGCCAAGGCCATCCGCAACTACATCGACACTCACAACCTCGCGCCGCGCGGCGTCAGCTTGACCGCGGAAGACATTCGCGAAGGCTGGGCGGCGGTGCTCAGCGTGTTCGTCGGCGAGCCGCAGTTTCAGGGCCAGACCAAGGAGCGCCTGAACAACCCGGAAGTGCAGTCGGTGGTCGACGGCATGGTGCGCCCGGTGCTCGAGCAGTGGCTGAACTCGAACCGCACGGTCGCCGAGCAGATCGTCGCGCGCATCATCTTGTCAGCGCGCGCCAGAGAGGCCTCGCGGGCCGCATCGGCGTCCGTGTCGCGCAAGAGCGCCACCAACGGGCGGCTCACCTTGCCCGGCAAGCTCGCCGATTGCCTCACGCACAATCGCGAGAACACCGAGCTGTTCATCGTCGAAGGGGACTCCGCAGGCGGCTCGGCCAAGCAGGGCCGCGATCGCAATACGCAGGCCATCCTGCCGCTGCGCGGCAAGGTGCTCAACACCGAGGGCATGAGCATCGGCAAGGTGATCGAGAACAAGGAGCTCGCCGATCTGGTGACCGCCCTGGGCTGCGGGATCGGCGCCAATTTCGAGCTCAGCCGGCTGCGCTATCAGCGCATCGTGCTGCTCGCGGACGCGGATTCCGACGGCCATCACATCACCACGCTGCTGCTCACGTTCCTGTACCGTCACCTGCCGGAGCTGATCCGCCAGCAGCGCGTGTTCATCGCCCTCCCGCCGTTGTATCGCATCGACATCGGCAAGGAGACGTATTGGGCCGCCGATGACGCGGACCGCGATCGCCTGCTGAAAGAGAAGCAGAAGGGCAACGCCAAGGCCGACATCACGCGCTTCAAGGGCCTCGGCGAAATGATGGCCAAGACGCTCTGGGACACCACGCTCAATCCGAAGACGCGCCGCATGCTGCGCGTGAACATCGCAGACGCCTTGGAGACCGATCGCATCGTCAGCGAGCTGATGGGCAAGGACGCCTCCGCGCGCTTTCACTTCATCATGAATCGCGCGGATGAAGTCGGCGTGGGCGAGCTCGACGTGTGAAGCGTCGCGCGCTGAAACAATCCGGCCAGCAGGCGGATTGGGGCCGCATTTCGAGTGCCGGCCCCACGCGAGGCCCCGGTATTTTCGCTACGAACGACGGTTTTGGACGGTTTTGCCTGGCTTTTTCCGGCCCGGCTTGAGACAAGCCTGGGTCCGCGCTACGCGGGGCGCTCCCGAGACTCCGGCAGCAGACTTTGGCACGCACCTGAAGGCACGATTCGACCGGTCAAATGCAAGGTATCTTTGCCGCTCGCTGCCAAGCCTGGACGCGCTTCATTCTCGTTTTTGCGCTGTCCTTGCTCGTGGTGCGTACCGCGTTCGCGCAGGGCGCGACGGGCACGGCTGCGGGCGCTACCGGGGCAGCCCCGCACGACAAGTCGACCACCAGCGCGCCGCCGGCCGACGCAGAGCTGCCGAGTGAGCTGCCACCGAAGGCAAACCTTCCGGCCGGCGAAGCCGAGCTCGCGCGCGGGCTGCCGCTGCAGAAGATCGAAGTTCTGGGCAATCGCCGGGTCACGCCCGCGGACGTCCTCACGTACGTCCGGGAGCGCGTCGGGCAACCCTTCAAGCCCGAGACGCTGACCCAGGACGTTCGGGAGCTCTGGAACTCCGGCTTCTTCGACGACATCGAGGTCGACCTGGAGCGGCACGACGAAGGCGTCGATCTCAGGTTCGTGGTGCGCGAGCGCCCCAGCATCTCCAGCATCGTCTTCGAGGGCAACGACGAGATCTCGAAAGATGACCTGAACGAAGGCATCGAGATCAAGCCGAACACGATCTTGAGCCTGCCGGCGGTCCGCCGCACGGTGCAGAAGATCCGCGATATGTACGCGGAAAAGGGCTATTTTCTGGCCGAAGTTCAGAACGAGGTGGTGCCTCAGAAGAACAACGAGGTCAGCATCAAGTTCAAGATCACCGAGCACGGCCAGGTCAGCGTTCGGCGCATCACCTTCATCGGCAACCAAAACATCGGCAGCGGCGAGCTGCGCTCGTTGATGCTGACCGGCAACGCCGGCTTCTTCGCCTTCGGCTCGGGCGGCCCGTTCCGCCAAGACGCCTTCGAGCGCGACATCGCCGTGCTGAGCGCGATGTATTACGACCGCGGCTTCCTCTCGGTCACCATCAGCACGCCGCGCATCATGCTGACGCCGGACCGCAACGGCATCGAGGTCACGATCACGATCGACGAGGGCCCGCGCTACAAAATCCGCCAGCTGCGCGTGTACGAGCGCGGCGCGGGCGGCAAGGAGGTCGAGCCGATCGACGGTCGCCGCAACCTGCGCATGATGGTCCGCTCGGAGGCGGGCCAATACTTCAACCGCGCGGAGTTGCTCGAGGACCTGCAGTCGATCCGCACGCTCTACCGCGACAAGGGCTACGCCAACGTCGAGGCCAACCCGCAGACCCAGCTCGACCCCGAGACGCACGAAGTCGACGTCACCGTGCCGGTCGAGCGCGGGCCGCTGGTGTACTTCGAGCGCATCGAAATCCGCGGCAATTCCAAGACGCGCGACAAGGTGATTCGCCGCGAGCTGGAGGTGACCGAGGGCGAGCTGTTCAGCGAGACCAAGCTCGAGCGCTCCAAGCGCCGCGCCACCGCGCTCGGCTACTTCGAACGCGTCGACGTCTCGACCGAGGCCGGCTCGGCCCCGGACAAGATGAACGTGTACATCGAGGTCGCCGAGAAGCCGACCGGTACCTTTCAGGTCGGCGCAGGCTTCTCCAGCATCGAGAATTTCATCGCCACGGCCCAGGTGCAGCAGGCAAACCTGTTCGGCAACGGGCAAAGCTTGTCGCTGCAGGCGCAGGTCAGCAGCTTGCGGCAGCTGGTCAGCATCCGGCTGTTCGAGCCCTACTTCCTCGACAGCTTGTTCAACACCAGCGTGGATCTGTACGACCAGCTACGCGTGTACAACGATTTCGCGCAGTCGAGCCGCGGCGGCGCGCTCACCTTCGGCTACCCGCTGATCGAGCCGGAGCTGAACGCGAGCCTCACCTACACGGCGTCGCTCGACCGCGTGTCGACGGCCGTTCGCTCCACGTTACTCGGCACCAGCAGCGCGACCAGCGTATTCACGCAGCTGCCGCTCGCCAATCTGTTCAACGACGGCCTCACGTCCAGCATTCGCCCCGCGCTGACCCTGGATACTCGCGACAACCGCTTGTTCCCGACCAGCGGCGTCTATCTCTACGCCTCGACCGAGCTGGCCACGTCGAAGCTCGGCTCCGAGAACCAGTTCTTGAAGCACCGCTTCATCGGCCGCTTCTACTATCCGATCGGCGCGGGCTTCGTGCTCAAGTTGAACACGGAGGCCGGCCACGTCACGAGCCCGTCGCAAGACGGCGTGCCGATTTTCGCGCGCTTCTTCTTGGGCGGCATCTTGGACGTGCGCGGCTATCGCTTTCGCACCATCGGTCCGCGCATCGGCCTCACGCGCACCACCGATCCGAACAGCCCGCCGATCCTGCAAGGCGCCCAAATCGGCGGTAACCTCTCCTACTTCCAAAACCTCGAGCTCGAGTTTCCAATCGTCGAATCGGTGGGCGTCCGCGGCGTGCTGTTCACCGACGCCGGCAACGCTTGGAACTTGGAGAGCAACTACTGCGAAGCCGCTGGCGGCGCGATTCAATACGAAGCCGTGAGCCCGTGCTTCAACGGCTTGTCGAGCCTGACCACGCTGCGCACCTCGGTCGGCTTCGGCATTCGCTGGTTCTCGCCGCTCGGCCCGCTGCGCTTCGAGTGGGGCTTCCCGATCAAGCCTTTGCCGTACGAAGAGAAGAGCGTGTTCGAGTTCACGATCGGCAATTTCTTCTAAGTCGCGTCTCTGGCAGACCGCTGCAGACGGCTGGAGCGCCTCGCGTCTCACGCTTTCGGTCGAGACGGCCGTCCGCCTGGTTCCGGAGAGAGGGTGCAGACGGTTGAAGCGCCTCGCGTCTCACGTTTCGGTCGAGACGGCCGTCCGCCTGGTTCCGGGCGGAAGAGAGAGAGGGGGCAGACGGTTGAAGCGCCTCGCGTCTCACGTTTCGGTCGAGACGGCCGTCCGCCTGGTTCCGCCAGCTCTCGTGGGTCAACTCATCGTTGGTGGATCGTGATCTGATCGTGCCAAGGTCGGGAAGCTCGACGTATTTCCGGGGCATGCGGCTGAACTGCTTGGCGCGCGCTTAGGCACGAAAAGAGACACGGCGCGACGCGCGCGGGTGGAAGGAGCATGCGGCTGAACGGGCGCTCGGGCGCGCGCGTGCGACGCATCGCGCGCGCGTGGAGGAGAGAGGAAGCGCGGCGCTTGCGCGCGGCGGAGAGAGCGGATTTCGGGCTCTTTGGGGGCGCCTGATCGTGTCTGATTTTTCGGTTGTAAGGGGCCGAAATAATGGTGGATTTCGAGCGTGAATCGCGGGGGCTGGAAGGCTTGTAACTGGCGGATTCCCGCGGTACTTCCGTCCTAACTTGGAAAACGAACCTCCGAATAACCCGCAGGAACACCCGATCGGCATTCAGGACGAGATGCGGACCTCGTACCTGGATTACGCGATGAGCGTGATCATCGGGCGAGCCATCCCCGATGTACGTGACGGCTTGAAGCCCGTGCATCGACGCATCTTGTTCGCGATGCGCGATTTGAACCTGACGCCCGGCGGGTCGTACAGCAAATGCGCGAAGGTCGTCGGTCAGGTGCTGGGCAACTATCACCCGCACGGTGACGCGAGCGTGTACGACGCGCTCGTGCGCATGGCGCAAGATTTCTCGATGCGTCACATGCTGATCGACGGACAGGGCAACTTCGGCTCTGTCGACGGCGATCCAGCTGCAGCCTATCGCTACACGGAGTGTCGCTTGGCGCGCATCTCGATGGAGCTGCTGGCAGACATCGAGAAAGAGACCGTCGATTTCTCGCCCAGCTTCGACGAGTCCGGTGAAGAGCCGACCGTCCTGCCGTCGCGCTTTCCGAACCTGCTGGTCAATGGCTCCGGCGGCATCGCCGTCGGCATGGCCACCAACATTCCGCCGCACAATTTGGTGGAAGTGATCGACGCCACGATCCGCCTGATCGGCAATCCGGCCTGCGGCGTGGAAGATCTGATGCTCGACATCAAGGGGCCGGATTTTCCGACCGCCGCGATGATCTACGGACGATCAGGCATCTACCAGGCCTACAAGACCGGCCGCGGCTCGATCATCATGCGCTCACGCACGGAGATCGAAAAAGTGATCGGCTCGAACGATCGCGAGCAGATCGTGGTCACCGAGCTGCCTTACCAGGTGAACAAGGCCCGCCTGCACGCCAAGATCGGCGAGCTGATGCGCGACAAGCGCATCGAGGGCATCAAGGAAGCGCGCGACGAGAGCGACCGCGACGGCATGCGGCTCGTGCTCGAGCTGAAGAAGGACGTCTTCCCGCAGGTGGTACTGAACCAACTGTTCCGGCTGACGGACATGCAATCGTCCTTCGGCATCATCAACCTGTCGATCGTCGATTCACGCCCCGAGGTGCTGGATCTGAAGCAGACGCTGGAGCGCTTCATCGAGCACCGGCGTGAGGTGATCAGCCGCCGCACCCGCTTCGAGCTCACCAAGGCCGAAGGCCAGCGTGAAATCGTCGAAGGCTTGGGCATGGCGGTCACCGAGGTCGATCTGGTGATCAAGACGATCCGCGAGTCACCCGATCCGGACGAAGCGCAGACGCGCTTGATGGCCCTGCCGCTCAGAGGCTTGGAAGCCTTCGTGCGCCGCGCCGGTCGCCCCGAAGCCGAGATCGAGGCCGCGGCCAAGGTCACGGACTATCGGCTCAGCGAACGCCAAGCCAAGGCGATCTTGGACATGCGCTTGGCGCGCCTGACCGGTCTCGAGCAGGACAAGCTGGCCGGCGAATACGGCGAGCTGTCCGATCAGATCACGGGGCTGCGCGCGATCTTGGCCGAGGAGCACTTGCTGATGCAGGTGATCGTGCGTGAGCTGGAGGAGGTCAAGCTCAAGCACGGCGAGAAGCGCCGCACCGAGATCATCGACAACGAAGCCGAGATTCAAATCGAGGACCTGATCCAAGAAGAGGACATGGTCGTCACGATTTCGCACTCGGGCTACATCAAGCGCACGCCCGTCTCCATGTACCAAGCGCAGAAGCGCGGCGGTAAGGGCAACAAGGGCATGGAGGCCCGCGACGACGATTTTCTGACCCAGCTGTTCATCGCCTCGACGCACAGCTTCGTGTTCTTCTTCTCCAGCCGCGGCAAAGTGTACGTGAAGAAGGTGTACGAGATCCCGCAGGCGGCGCGCAACGCCAAGGGACGCGCGATCATCAACTTCATCGAGATGGAGGCGGACGAAAAGATCGCCGCCATCACCCCGGTGGACAAAGTCGAAGCCGGCAAATTCGTCACCACCATCACGCGCGGCGGGCAGATCAAGAAGACCGAGCTCGTGGAATACGAGAATTTCCGCGACAAAGGCATCATCGGCGTACGCATCGCCGACGACGATCAGCTGTTCACCGCGATCGTCACCGACGGCACCGCCGAGTTCTTCGTGGCCACCAAGACCGGCATCAGCATTCGCTTCGACGAAGAGCAGGTGCGCGCCACGGGCCGCGCCACAGCGGGCGTCAAGGCCATCGATCTGGACGAAGGCGACGCCGTAGTGGGGCTCGCGCGCACCGACGCCGAGCGCAAATTCGTGCTCGCGATCTGTGAACGCGGCTACGGCAAGCGCACGCCGATCGAGGAATTTAGGATTCAGAACCGCGGCGGCAAGGGCATCATTCTGATCGACGCCAGCGACCGCAACGGGCCGGTGGTCGGCATCGCCATGGTCAAGCCCGAGGATGAAGTGATGATCATCACCGATCGCGGTCAGACCATCCGCACGCCCATCGAGGGCATTCGTGAGACGGGCCGCAACGCCCAAGGCGTGAAGGTGATGCGCATCGAAGACGACGAGCGCGTGGTCGCCATCGAGCCCATCAACGAGGGGCAGAACGACGCGCCGCTGGAAGGCGAAGCCGAGGACGGCTCCGACGAAAGCGCGGCGTCGACGGAAGACGCTTCGGCCGAAGGCGGCGTGGCAGGGGCCGGTACCGAAGGCGACGACGGTCAAGGCTCGGGCGATGGCGGCCAAGAAGACGCCTAAAAAGGCGGGCACGAAGCCCGCTCGAGCCAAAGCGCCCCCTGCCCCGATCAAGCGAGCCGCCGCGCTCGCCGCGCCCTCGAAAAAGCAGCAGCGGACAGCGAAGAAGGCCGCCACCAACCCCGCGTTGGTGGCGACCACCTACGCCAAGCTACGCGAGCGGCACAGCGACGCTCATTGCGAGCTCGATCACCAAAGCCCGTTTCAATTGATCTTGGCGACGGTGCTGTCTGCGCAGAGCACGGACGTGATGGTCAACAAGATCACGCCCGAGCTGTTCGAGCGTTGGCCGACCCCCCAATCGCTGGCCAACGCCGAGCCCGCCGCGGTCGAACGAGTGCTGAGCAAGATCGGCATGTTTCGGCAAAAGACCAAGAACGTCATCGGCCTCTCGAAGCGATTGCTCGAGGAGCACCAAGGCGAAGTGCCTCGCACGCTCGACGAGCTGGTGAAGCTGCCGGGGGTCGGGCGCAAGACCGCCAATGTCGTGCTGGGAGTGGCCTTCGGCACCCCCGAGGGCGTGGTCGTGGACACGCACGTGCAACGCATCAGCCAGCGCCTGGGTTGGACGAAGCACACGGAGCCGCCGGAGATCGAGCGAGACCTGATGGCGCTCTTTCCGCGCAGCGATTGGGACATGCTCTCGCACACGTTGATCTTCCACGGTCGGCGGGTGTGCGCGGCGCGCAAGCCTGCCTGCGCGGCGTGCCCCGTGAGCGCCGAGTGCCCGTCGGCCTTCGCCGCCGAAAACGTAGGTCGGAAAAAGACTGGCGGCCGGAGCCGCGCCCCCCAAAAATGATGCTGTTACGAGTCCTTTGCCCCGCCCTGCTGGTTTCCATGGCCGTTTCAGCGAGCGCGTCCGCCGCCGAGCGCCACTTCGGCTTCGGCTACGAGTCCGCGGTGCTGCGCCCCGGCTTGGCAGAATTGCAGCCGTGGACCACCGAGCGTGTCGGCCGCGCTGACTACTACAACCGCTTGGAAGCCCGGCTCGGCTTCCAACTCGGCTTGCTTCCGAAGCTGCAGGGCGCGCTGTTCTGGAATGCCGCCAG
>Ga0247760_1002250_pt1 | contig 15232 bp, 2 predicted proteins | sample UWRJL171409R4_FD_179936 | JGI IMG/M metagenome (GOLD analysis project Ga0247760, IMG submission 179936) | Plant litter microbial communities from Arlington Agricultural Research Station in Wisconsin, United States - UWRJ-L171-409R-4 | ecosystem: Environmental > Terrestrial > Plant litter >... | reverse complement strand
GCAGGTTGTCTCGGCGTGCCGCCAGTTTGGTATCTCGCTGTCGGTACGGCAGGTCCTTCAGAGTGGCAGCATCTCGGTGCTGGCCATGGAAGCCGGTATGGCGTCCTCGACAGACGTTGCAGAGATCCCGGACGAGCCGTTTGATCTCTCGCCGGCACAACGCATGTACTTTGACGAGGTGGGAGGCTTGCAATCCGACGGCGACTACCGGTACAACCAGAGTGTCTGCCTCTTGCTGCAGGAGCCGACGGCGCAGGAGAAGATTGCCGACGCCATCGAGGCGCTGGTTGCGAAGCACCCAATGTTGCGAGCGCGTTTCCAATACGACGAGACCAAGGGATGGCAGCAGCGCATCGAGAAGCAGCTGCCCGAGTCGTATCACTTCCACACGCACGTCGTGAAAGATGATGAGGTGGCGCAGGGGATTCTGCAGCAATCCCAAGAATCACTCAACATCGAGGACGGTCCGTTATTTGGTGCTGAACTGATCGAGATTGCGCACCCACCACGACAAATCCTGTTCCTGACAGCCCACCATCTGGTCATCGACCTGATGTCGTGGAGGATCGTGGTGCAGGATCTCGAGCAGCTGCTGCGGGGCGGGACAGCACATGCCTCCCACTCGATGCCGTTTCCAGCGTGGTCCGACGCGCTGGCCGAGGAAGTGCGCCAGCAAGGCCAGCCAAAAGGCCACGACGTGGGGAGCAATGCTTCTTCTGCTACGTGGGCCTACTGGGGCATCGAGCCGGGCCAGTACACGTCGTCGGAGCAGGTCTTTACCACTGCTGAGATCGACCAACAGACTACCAGCCTGCTCTTGGGGCCTGCGGTTCATGCTGCCGTACGGACTACGCCTGTAGACATCCTCCTTGCTGCTCTCGTGCTGTCCTTCCAGCAGGCTTTCCCGGACCGCGCCGGTCTCCCTGCTGTCTTCATTGAAGGGCACGGGCGCGACGGCCCGATGGATCATGACTTGTCTGACACGGTCGGATGGTTCACCACCATCACCCAGTTGGACGTTGGTCATCATAATGATGGTCGTCTCGATATCGTATCCGCTGTCAAGCTGGTCAAAGAACTCCGCCGGACCCGTGCTGATCGACAGGTAACTGACTTTGCCCGGCAATATCTAACTACAGGAGACAGGAAACACAGCACCCGAGAGATCATGTTTAACTACCACGGACAGTTTCAACAGCTCGAGCGCGCCGACGGCCTCCTCGGTCTCGACCGGCTCCACACAAAGCTTCAAGATCCGCAGTCTGCTATCGCCTCGGTGGGAGGCAAGGTGAAAATGCAAGCCGCGCTGAACATTGAGGTGTCTGTCGATGCCGGGAGGATGCAGATCCGACTGGGCTACAGCAGAAACTCTCCCAAGGGCGATGCCATCCGGCAGTGGGCTCAAACATACAGCCGGATGGCTGCCGAGGCTGCGCGTGTGCTCCTGCGCACGTCGCCGACGGTTACGGCAAGCGACTTTCCGCTTGCTCGTCTCAGCGGCGACGCTGATCTTGCCACGGTGAAGGAGCAGTGTCTGCTCCCGGCTGGCATCAAGTCGTGGCAAGAGGTCCAAGACATACTGCCGTGCTCCCCGATTCAGCAAGGCATCTTGCTCAGCCAGATGAAGTCGGATTCGACCTACTGGCTGAAGGAGACTTGCCGTGTGCTCCCGACCTCGGATGCGAAGCGCGTCGACCTGGACAGGCTGGCTGATGCTTGGCGCGCCGTTGTTCAGCAGCACTCCATCATGCGCACCATCTTCACGGCAACGCCGCTCCACCAAGACCGGCTCTACCAAGTCGTCCTCGCATCGCCAGAGGCCAACATCCAGCGCGTTAGCTGCACCGACTCGGATGTGCAACAGTGCCTCGAGCAGCACTCGCTCCGGGATTACCAGCCCGGCCAACCCTTGCACCGATTCCTGATGGTCACGACCGAAGGGGGCGATGTGTACGGGCAGTTTGAGATTAGCCACGCCCTCGTGGATGCATCCTCGGTCCAGCTCCTGGTGGAAGCGCTCCTCAGGGCATATGAGGCCCCCAACAACATGAAAATGTCGGCTGCGATCCAGCCGTCGGATTACAGCACCTACGTCTCGTATCTGGAGCGACGGTCCGAGGAGGAGGACCTGCGATACTGGCAGAACCTGCTCGGCTCCGCCCAGCCATGCCGTCTGCAGTCGGATCAGAACCTGGGCGCCCTCTCGGCCGACTCGGATGACGCCGCGCAACAAGCACTTCCGTTGAGCGTGAGCGAGACCATGGACGACACGTCCGCCTTGTACAATTTCTGCCAGACGCACAGCGTTACTGTCGCCAACGTCGTCCAGTTGGCCTGGGCGCTGGTGTTGGCGTCGAGGGTGGATTCGAGAGACCAGATATCGTTTGGCTACCTGTCCAGTGGTCGTGACGTGCCCATTGACGGTGTCGACGTGCTCATCGGACCCATGATCAACATGATGATCTGCCACTTTGACGTCGAGTCCATGTCCGGGCTGACGTCGTCCGAGGCTGTTCAGGCCGTGCAGAACCGCTTTTTGGAGGGCTTCGACCACCAGCGAGTGTCGCTAGCCGCCCTGCAGCACTCTCTGCAGCAGTCGCTGTTCAACACGACTATCTCGTACCGGCGTGCCCAAGGGGCTGGCCATAGCAAGCACACGGGCTCCCTCCAGCTGGAACGGATCGAGGTAGAGGAGTCCACCGAGTACGACTTCAGCCTCAACATATTGGCCTCCGACACGGGCATTGATCTGAGCCTGCAATACTGGGCTTCGGTCGCGAGCCCCGGAGCCGCCCAGAGCTTGGTAGCCCAGCTCAGGCACATTGTGAATCTGATCTGCACCAGGCCGGCCGCCCGTCTCGGCGATCTCGAGCTGCTGTCGCCCCAAGATCAACTGGCCATCAAGGCGAGCAACGAGACTTGCCCCGCAGCGACCGAGAAGCTCATCCACACCATAGCGAGCGAGGTTGCCCTTCGCCAGCCCGATGCCATGGCCATCCAAGCGTGGGATGGTACAATGACCTACGGCGAGGTCAACAAGGCCGCCAGCCGCCTTGCGCACCATCTCGTCACCGCTTTCGGCGTCGGCCCGGAGATCAAGGTGGGAATTTGCATGGACAAGTCCCTGTGGGCGGCCGTGGCCATGTTCGCCACGCTGAAGGCGGGCGCCGTGGTCTTGCCGCTGTCAACGCAACAGCCGCTTGCCCGGTTGCAGCTCGTGCTGGACGACACACAAGCACCCATCATCCTGGTGGATTCCAAGCAGCTACAACGCCTCTCCAGTCTCCGTCCCCGCCTTGTTCGGATGGATAGGGAACTGGTCGACGGCCTCCCCGAGCCTCCCACCGAGACCGCCATTGGCACCGAGGTTCGACCCGACAATGCTGCCTGGATTGTGTACACCTCGGGCAGCACCGGCATTCCCAAGGGCGTGGTCCTTCAGCACCACGCGCTCTGCACGAGCTTGCTCGCCCACGGCACTGCCTTTGGTCTCGAGGCGAGCCACCGCGTCTTGCAGTTTGCATCGCACACGTTCGATGTGACGATCCAGGAAGTTTTTACTACTTTCTTCTTTGGCGGATGCGTGTGCATCCCGTCCGAAGAGGACCGTCTCGACAACCTCGAACACGCCATCCTCTCCCTTGGGGTCAATTTCTTATCGCTCACTTCGACCGTGGCCGGCCTGCTCGAGCCAGAACACCTGCCTGCTGTGCGAGAGGTCATCCTTCTGGGCGAGCCAGTCAACCCCCTCGTGCTCGAGAAGTGGCTCAAACATGGGGCCACCGTCCTTGGCGCATATGGCCCGTCCGAGTGCAGCATCCAGGTGACCACTTCGAAGAAGCCCTTTGCACACCGCAAGCAGGCACCCGTCCTTGGTGTGCCTCTCGCCAGCAATTTCTGGGTCGTCGACCCCCATGACGCCGACTATGGGCGACTTTGCCCGATTGGCGCCCCCGGCGAGCTGCTCATTGAAGGCCCGCTACTCGCCCGAGAGTACCTCAATGATGCGGCAAAGACGGCCAAGTCGTTCATTGTCGACCCGGCCTTCCTGAAGCGATACGGAATTCGAGGCACCGGTCGACGCATGTACCGCACCGGCGACTTGGTCCGGCAGAACCACGATGGCACTTACACGATCCTCGGTCGGCGCGATACCCAGATCAAAATTCGTGGCCAGCGAGTCGAGATCGGAGAGGTCGAATACCACATTGGCCGGCATTCTTCCGGGGTTCACGCGGCCATTGTCCTGCTGCAGGGCAGCCGACCCGATGAGACCAAGCTTGTGGCTGGCTTCAGCCTCCCGAGCAACGCCGGATACAATAGCACCACTGTCGAGGAAGCCCGCGATGTTGACAAGCCGGCCGCCATGCTGGTCGCTTCCGAGGTCCAGCACTACCTGTCGCAACATCTCCCCGTTTACATGATCCCGCACCTCTGGGTGCCCCTGAAGAAGCTGCCCGTCAATCCGAACGGAAAGATTGACCGCCTGACGCTTTCGAGGTACATCAACAGCCTAAGTGCCGAAGAGCTGGCTTCGTACTCGGATTTCCAGTCCAACAGCAGCTCTCAGGAGGGCGATGGGCAAGAACAACAGCAACAGCTGCCCGCGACACCCATGGAGCGGCAAATCCGCGACATCTGGGCCAAGGTGCTGAATGTTGGCAACATCACATACCGCCGCTCCTTCTTGTCGTATGGCGGAGATTCAATCACGGCAATGCAGGTCGTGTCGGCGTGTCGCAAGGTTGGCCTCACCCTGAGTGTCCGCGACGTCCTGCAGAGCCACGCGATTTCCGAGTTGGCACTAAGGGCCGTCCGCAACACGAAAAAGCTCGGTGGGCATCTTGCAACCAGTGAAATTCCCGACGGACCTTTTGACCTGTCGCCAGTCCAGCGCATGTACTTTGAGGATATCGCGCTTGACGGCCTGCGATCGCGGGGAGACCACCGCTTCAACCAGAGCGTTGTTTTCCAGCTGCAGGAGCAGATACAGCAGCAGACCAGAGTGGCTCGCGCCATCGAGGTTCTGGTCGCCACGCACGCCATGCTTCGCGCCCGCTTCCAAGTCAAGGCTGATAATGGCGGTGGCAAAGGCTGGCAGCAACGCATCGACAAGAACCTCGTCGGTTCATACCACTTCCAGACTCACGTGGTGCAGGATGACGAGGCGGCGCGAGCAGTCATCCAATCCTCGCAGGCTTGCCTGGACATTGAGCACGGCCCCGTCTTCGCTGCCGATTTCATCGAGCTGCCTGACCGCCAGCTTCTCTTCTTGACTGCGCACCATTTGGTGATCGATCTGATGTCTTGGAGAATCATCGCCCAAGATATCGAGAATCTGCTCCGGGACGGCACTACCACCACTTCATCGGTGTCGGCATCCCTGAGCTTCCCTTCGTGGTGTGCCGTGCAGCAGCAAGCCCGACAGCAGCAGCAGTCTTTGACTGCTCGTGATGATGGCCCCGCACCGTCAGACCAGTCTTGGGGCTACTGGGGCATTGAGCGCGGCCAGTATCTATGGGCAGATCAGGCCTTTGCGACGGCACAGGTCGATAAACAGACGACGAGCCTGCTCCTCGGGTCAGCAAACCAAGCGCTCCGGTCGTCGCCAGCCGACATTCTCATGGCCGCCTTGTATCTCTCGTTCCGCAACGTCTTTTCTGACCGGCCAGGCCCGTCCATCTCTATCGAAGGCCATGGACGTGGCAGTGATGATGCGATGGAGTACGACTTGTCAGAGACGGTGGGATGGCTGACCACCATCACGTCACTACGCCTCGCCCACGATGAAGACCAGGACGGTGCGGGCGCGGTGTCCCTGGTGAAGCAGGTCAAGGATGCCCGCAAACTCGACCAGGGCGCTGGCAACGCGGGCCCGGTCGAGGTGCTCTTCAATTTCCACGGCCAGTTCCAGCAGCTCGAGCGCGAAGGCGGTTTGCTCCGCCTCGATCGGCTCCATCAACCGGGCGGGCTGTCCGATATATCTTCGACAGGAGGCAGCGTCAAGATGCAGGCGGCACTGAACATCGAGATTTCGGTCGAGGACGGCCAGGCCCAGATCAGCATCGGATTCAGCAAGCACTCGCCCAAGCAGGACGCCATCCGGAGATGGTGCGCAGAATACGGTCGGGCCATCGTCGCGACCGTTACCGAGCTGAGCAATACGGCGCCGACGGCCACGGCCAGCGACTTCCCTCTCGCCCATCTCACCAACCCGGATCTCGCCCTCGTGGAGCAGCGGTGTCTCGTCCCGGCTGGCGTGGCCTGGGAAGATGTCGAGGATGTCCTGCCTTGCTCTCCCGTCCAGCAAGGTATCTTGCTCAGCCAGCTCAAAGCACCCTCGTCTTACCTGCTGAAGCAAACCTGCCGCATCCTGCCTGGGTCGGGCGCCGCCGCCATCACGACGGGCCAGAAGGTAGACACGAACCGGCTGGCCATGGCTTGGAACAACGTCATCCAGCAACATTCTATCATGCGCACCATCTTCACCAGAGCCCTTCTGCACCAGGACCGCTTTTACCAGATCGTACTCAAATCGGCCGCCGTCGAAGTTCGCATTGTCGAGTGTGCCACCGATGCCGACGTCCCAGAATGCGTCGAAAAGCACGCGGCAGCCAGCGGAACATTCACGCAGCCCGGTCGGCCTCAGCACCAATTTTTGATCGTGACCACGTCCCAAGAGGGCCATGTCTACGGCCACTTTGAGATCAGCCACGCGCTTGTCGATGCTTCCTCGGTCCAGATTCTGGTCGAGTCCATGCTGCAGGCGTATGACGGCGCCATGATCATCCCGCCATCCAGTTACAGTTCCTACGTGTCTTTCCTCCAACTGAGCAGCTCCGAGGAAGAAGACCTGCGCTACTGGCAAGACTTGCTTGCCACGGCCGAGCCTTGCAACCTGCAGCTGAACCAGGCGCCATTCGCAGAAGAAGTGCAGGAGGTGGAGGTGGAGGCCGAAGAGCCTGTCGTGACCGTGGTCTTGCAGGACCTCTCGGAACTCCAGACCTTTTGCCGCACGCACAGCGTCACACCAGCCAATGTTTTCCAGCTGGCTTGGTCCATGGTGCTTGGCTCCCGCACCGACTCTCCCCAGACATCCTTCGGCTACCTCTCGAGCGGGCGAGATATTCCCATCGACGGCGTAGACACGCTCGTCGGACCCATGATCAACATGATGATCTGCCATCTCGAGCTGGACTACCACAAGACGCCTTCCGAGGCCGTCCAGCAAGTCCAACGCCAGTTCCTCGAAGGCTTCGATCACCAGCGGGCGCCGCTAGCTGCTATCCAGCACTCTCTGCATGCATCTCAGCAGCACTTGTTCAACACGACCTTGTCGTATCGGCGAGCCGCGCCCGACAGTGCAGGCGCTGCACAGTCGATCCAGCTTCAGCAGGTTGATGCTGCCGAGTCTACCGACTACGATTTCAATTTGAGCGTCAACGCTGCCGACGCCAGCATCGAGCTCGTCCTCCTGTTCTCGCCGGCGGTGGCCAACAAGGGGGCAGCCCATCGACTGCTGTGCCACCTCAAACATGTCACGGAAGCCATCTGCAGCAGCGCCAACGCCAGCATTCCCCTGGGCGACCTCGAACTCATCTCACCAGAGGACCGGAAGCAAATCAGCATCGCCAATGCCATTGTGCCCAGCGCAGTAGAGACGTGCATCCATTCGCTCTTCCAGGACATGGCAGCCTCCCAGCCCGCAGCCGAGGCCGTCTTTGCCTGGGACGGCACAATGACCTACCAGGCCCTCGACGAGGCAGCCAACAGACTGGCCTATCATCTTTCTGGCCTGGGAATTGGACCCGAGATCATGGTTGGCATGTGCATGGACAAGTCCATCTGGGCGGTAGTATGCACACTCGGTAAGATAACAGACGGACACACCTCATCCTTCGTATTCAAGAGCCGAAACTAACAAGGTATCTCTCTCTCTCTCACTCATAGCCACTCTCAAAGCCGGCGGTGTAGTCCTGCCATTGGCGACGCAACAGCCTTTGGCACGGCTGAAAATGGTCCTGGACGATACAAAGGCACCAATAGTCCTTGTCGACGCTGCACAGCAAGAGCGCCTAGCCGGCATCGGGCCCCAACTCATCCAGGTCAACTCGGCCTTGCTCGACACTCTTCCGGTTCCTTCTCTTCCGTCTCATCAACAGCTCATTTGTCCTCAAGTTGACACGAATAACGCCGCCTGGGTGGTGTACACATCCGGAAGTACCGGCCAGCCCAAGGGAGTCGTGCTCCAGCATCGTGCCTTGTGCTCAAGCATCCAGTCGCACGGTGCGGCTTTTGGAGTGGGCAGACACTCGCGAGTCTTGCAGTTTGCCGCTCATACCTTTGACGTGACGATCCAAGAGGTGCGTATAACTGATCCGTCGTTTGGGGGGAGGAAGGTTACTAACGTCGTGCGCCCTGGCAGATGTATACCACTTTGTGCCGCGGCGGCTGTGTATGCATCCCGTCCGAAGACCAGAGATTGAACCAGCTGGAGCAGGCCACTCTCGATATGGGCGTCAACTTCCTCTCCTTGACCTCGACCGTGGCCGGGCTGCTGAGCCCGGCAAGACTGCCCGCGGTCAAGACCGTCATCCTCATGGGCGAGCCGGTCAAGCCTGCCGTGGTGGACCTCTGGAAAGAGCAGGCGACGGTGCTCGAGTCGTACGCTCCATCAGAGTGCAGTATCTACGCCACCTGCTCGCCTCGGTCCATGACAAACCACAAGCAAGTCCCTGTGCTCGGCGTGCCTCTGGCAAGTTGCTTCTGGGTCGTCGACACCAGTGACTACAACCGCTTGTGCCCGATCGGAGCTCCAGGTATGGGACATAACCAGACATGTACTCTCGAGAAGAAGCACCCCCGCTAACCTTTTGTGATTTTTACCCCCAACTAGGTGAGCTCCTCATCGAAGGCCCTCTCCTCGCCCGAGGGTACCTGAACGACGCCGTCAAGACCAACAAGTCCTTTGTTACGGATCCCAGCTTCCTTGCTCGCTGCGGACTCGATGCCAATTCGGGCCGACGCATGTATCGCACTGGAGATCTCGTGCGACAGAACGAGGACGGCACGTACACGACACTTGGACGTCGCGACATGCAGGTCAAGATCTGGGGCCAGCGTGTTGAGACGGGCGAGATTGAGTACTGGGTGGTCCGGTCAGGCCCTGAAATCCGCACGGCCGCCGCCATGCTTGCTCAGCTCGGCACGGACCGAGACCAAGGCGTGCTCGCCGTGGCCGTCGACTTCACCGAGGAAGGGCTGAGCGGGAGGAAGGTGGACGCTGAAGGCTTCCTGGAGCCGTCTCCAGACCTTTTGGATACATTTGAAGAGGTCCGCAACAGCCTGATGGGCGTCTTACCCCGCTACATGGTCCCCGACCTGTTCATACCCATGGCAAGCCTGCCTCTTAACACGTCAGGAAAGCTGGATCGTCGTGCGATCCAGGGAGCCATTGGTGTATTGAGCAGCCAAGGCAAGCTGCAGGGCTACCTCCCCAGCACCGGCATCAAGGCAGAGGTCTCGAGCGCCACAGCACGACAGCTCCGGAGTCTCTGGGCCAAGGTCCTGGGCCGGCCCGAGAACACCATCGGAGCCAACGACAACTTCTTCCATACGGGTGGTGACTCGCTGATGGCCATGAGACTAGTACAGCTGTCTCGTGACGCCGCGTTTTCGCTGACGGTCGCCCACGTCTTTGCCCATCCGCGCCTGGAGGACCTCGCCAACGTCCTGGAGCAGCAGTCGTCCGTGTCCGACCAGGCCGGAGATTTGTCTCCTTTCTCTCTCTGGACAGAGGTTACCGGCAGCGGTGCGCGCGAGGAGCAGCTATCATCGCTCCTCGCCGGCGTGGCCGAGCAATGTGGTGTCGCTCCAACCCAGATTGAGGATGTGTATCCTGCCACACCGCTGCAGGAAGGTCTGATGATGGCAACCGCCCGCCGACCCACCGCATACGTCCTCCGCCAACTGTTTGCCCTGGGTGACGACATGGACGTGACTCGCTTGCGGGCTGCGTGGCAGCAGGTGGCCGCTGTCGCGCCTATTCTCCGGACGAGGATCGTCCTCGGACGCAGCGCCGGGGCCCTGCAAGTTGTCGTCAAGCACAAGCATGATGCCATGGACAACGTTCCATGGCTCACGAGCAACTCACTGGACGCCTACCTCGACGCGGACCGGGCCATGGGAATGGCAGACGGCCAGCCCCTGATGCGCCTTGGATATGTGGTGGCCGGGAAGGAGCGGCACCTGGTGTGGACGGCACACCATGCCATGTACGACGGCTACAGCATGCAGATGCTCTTCCAGCAGGTTGCAGCAGCCTATCAGCAACAGGTGGTGTCTCCCGCGGCGCCATTCTCGCGCTTCATCGCGTATCTTGGCAGCCAGACCGGTAGCGAGAAGGCTGCAAGCTTCTGGCGAGACCAGTTGCAAGGCAGCAACAGCAGTAGCAGCAGCGAGGCGGCTGCTGGCTTCCCACCGCTCCCGCACCCCAACTACCAGCCGAGACCAACACAGCAGCGGACGCGACAGCTGCAACTGGTGGATGGTAGGAATTCTTCTCGTGCGGCGGCCTTGTTGCGCGCGGCATGGGCCTTGGTTATTTCCCAATACGCAGGTGGCCTGGACGAGGTCATCTTTGCCGCCGTGCTTTCTGGTCGCAACGCGCCCGTCGCTGGCATCATGGACATGCTCGCCCCAACCGTCACTACTGTGCCTCTGAGGATCCCTGTTGATCCCAGCACGAGTGTAGGCGAGTTCCTCGACAATGTGCAGCAACAGGCCATCGATATGATGCCCTTTGAGCACACTGGCCTGCAGCGCATCAAACAGCTTGTGCCGGACCTCGTGCCGGCACTTGACTTGCACCACGTCTTCGTTGTCCAGCCTTCGCTGGGCGGGGCTGACGATGGTTCGGATGCGTTCCCCGGACTGGTACCGCAGCCTCTCGAGTCTGAGCCTTTCCTCAGCTCCGCCTTGACTGTCGAGTGCATCATGGCCAAGGACCCCAGTCAAGTTACGGTCGAAGCTCGTTTCGACCCGGCGGTCCTATCGGCGCGGACCATGGAGCGGATCTTGGAATCTTTTGCTCACGTCGCTACACAACTCGCGCAACAAGCCGCCGAGGCGGCCGGCCCCCAGCTGCGGATTCGCGACATTCAAGCCTTGGCCCCATCCGATGTGAGCCGGATCCGAGCCAAGAACGGACGGATGCCGCCGACACCCCAAGGATGCCTGCACGACGGCGTCCTGACCAAGGCACTCGAACAGCCCTCTGCCGAGGCTGTGTGCGCTTGGGATGGTAATTTGACATACGCAGAGCTAGACCGATGGTCGGCCCGCCTTGCGAATCGCTTGATCGCCATCGGCGTCAAGCCGCAGGCCAACGTCGGACTCTCCATGGCAAAGTCCAGATGGGTCGTCGTTGCCATGCTAGCCATCCTGCGAGCTGGGGCGACAGTAGTGCCCCTAGGTATCCAGCTGCCACTTGCGCGCCTCGAAGGCATCATGCGCGATGCCGAGATTCGATTCGTGCTTGCCGACGAGCAGCAGACGGCGCGCTTGGCTAGCTATGAAGACACGCACGTCTTCACGATCAACGGATCCTCCCCCTCCTTCTTGGGCGAACTTGCCTCCAGCACCAGCGGATCCTTCACCGCGCGGCAACCCAAGTCAAGCGACAGCGCTTTCATTATCTATACCTCGGGCAGCACCGGCGTACCAAAAGGCGTCGTGCTTGAGCACGGCGCGCTGTCGTTGAGCATCCAATCCCACGGAGCAGCCTTTAGTATGGATGCCAGCTCACGTGTCCTGCAGTTCGCTGCGTACACGTTCGATGCTTCGATCCAGGAGACTTTTACCACTTTGCACCACGGCGGCGTGGTGTGCGTGCCCTCGGAAGACGAGCGCATGAGCAATCTCGAGGGCTACATCTCAGCGGCCGGTGTCAACTTCCTCGGCTTGACGTCGACTGTGGCCGAGTTCTTGGACCCAGCCCAGGTCCCGACCGTCGAAACCATTGTTTTGTTTGGTGAGCCTGTGACGCCCAAAGCCCTGGACCTCTGGTCGGGGCATGCAACCGTATTGAACGGCTACGGGCCATCGGAATGCTCAATCTTTTCGAGCATCTCCCCTCCTCTCGTCCACCGGAAGCACGCGTCCCTGCTCGGACGGCCCCTGGACGGGTTGTACTTCTGGGTTGTGGATCCACGCGACCATAACCGCCTCTGCCCCCCCGGTGTGGTGGGCGAACTGCTCATCGAAGGCCCATTCCTTGCTCGCGGCTACCTGAACGACCCAGCCAAGACAAGCACTGCATTTGTTGTGGACCCCGACTTTGTGCAGCGTCACAACTTTGGTCGCCACCGGCGCATGTACCGCACTGGCGATCTCGTGCGGCAAAATGATGACGGTACCTACAACATTCTCGGCCGCCGGGATACCCAAGTCAAGATCCGCGGTCAGCGGGTCGAACTGGCCGAGATCGAGTACTGGGTGCTGCGGTCCTCACCACACATTCGCCGCGCCGCTGTGACTCTTGTCCCTCCTTCCAAGGGTGCTGGGGGTCGCCGGGAAGGAACACTTGCCGCCGCCATAGAGCTCGACAAGGAGAGCTTCAGCACGATGCCCGACGAGGAGGAGGAGGAGGAGGAGGAGGAGGAGTCGTTGTCAAATGGTCTTGTAGACGTGATGGCCCCGTCCGAGGCCATCGAGGACCTTTTCCGACAGCTCCGCGACAAGCTCAGGGAGGTCTTACCGAGGTACATGGTGCCGGATCTCTACGTACCCATGGGGACATTACCGCTGCTGAGCAGCTCGGGCAAACTCGACCGCAAAGTCATTCGCCAGGTACTCTCGAGCATGGCAGACCAAGATCTCGAGAAGTATCGTCCCAAACAACTTGAACGCGGGACCGGGGCGGAGGAGGAGGCGCTACCTGGGCTCACACAAGAACTGGCCCAAATGTGGTCCACCATCCTGGGGAAGCCCGTCGGCACCATTGGACCCGAGGACAACTTTTTCACACTCGGCGCAGACTCCATGTCGGCCATGCAGCTCGTCTCAGCAGCGAGGTCGGCCGGCATGGCCTTGACGGTCACGCAGGTATTCCAAAGCCCTGTCCTGCATGATCTTTGCAAACGCATCGAACAAAATGCCGCCGCCGCTCCTCCGGCATCCAATGTCAACGCGGAGGTGGATGCCATCACACGGGAAGCAATCAAAGCTCTCCTGCCCGCACACCATCAAGTGGGAGCAATCTTTGAGACCACCGACTTCCAGGCGCTTGCCATGTCCGAGCACACTCACGCTGCAGGCAATGCAGGCCTTGTCATGTACATGACCATGGCATTCGACCAAAAGATGGACAAGGCCTTGGTTCGCGCCGCATGCCAGCACGCCGTGGATACAACCGAGGTGATGCGGGCCATCTTCGTGCCGCACAACAATCGCATGTACCAGGCCATCCTCGATGTTGGCTTTGTCCCCGCCTTCCAGGAAGAAGAATGCGTGTCCAGCAACAGCTCGAAGAATTTGGCCGATTTCTGCCAGTCACTCATCAAGAACGAACGCCAAAAATCCCTAGCCCCGAACGAGCCACCGCTCAAGGCCTGGTTCATGCAGGGAGCATCCAGCGACACCCTCATTATCCGGTTGTCGCATGCGCAGTACGACGGTCTCTCCCTCCCGCTCTTACTACAACAACTCGGGGGTGGCAGCAACCAAGATGACGGCAAACAAATGTCGTACTATATTAGCGCTCTCCGGTCCTTGGACAAGAAACCCGCTACCGATTACTGGCGCGGTCTCCTCGATGGATCGGCCATGCCCGTTTTGCCGGGAACAAAACCACGTCATCCTCCCTCTGCCGACAAGTCGAATGAGAGGCAACAACAATGGATGACAGGGAACGCCATCCGATCAGTCGTTCCCGCTTTCAAGAACCGTCGCGCCGGCATGACCTCGGCAACATACGTCAAGGCCGCATGGTCCATGGCGTTGGCTCGGCTTACCGGAAACACCGACGTTGTCTTCGGTCATCTCATCTCGGGCCGATCAGCGCCCATCAGCGGCATCGAGCAAGTGACTGGACCCTGTGTTAATTTCGTTCCAGTCCGAGCCCGAGTTGGTGAAGATACCTCCTCATCGTCATGGGAGGCCGTCCTCACCCAGGTGCAAGACCAACAGGTCTCGACGTTACCGCACGAGCACCTCGGGTTCGAAACCATTTTTAGAGAGTGCACCAATTGGCCACTCGCCCAGCAGCGTCCCAGGTTCAGTACCATCTTGCAATACCAGAACCAGGCGTTGGACGCGAGCCATAGCATCAAGATGCATGGCGCGGAATGCCGGATAGCCTACGAGGCAACACCGGCTGATATCACCGATGTGTGGGTTGTTGTTGAGCCGCACGGTGATGAGGATGAACTGCATATTGTTGCAGGGTATTTGGAGGAGGTATTGGAGAAGGCGACGGTGCAGCGCCTGGTGGATTATCTTGTCGAGGCGATCAAGGCAATGCAAGATGCAGCTGTGTGAGGGGGTGGGGTTAAATACTAGCTAGGTTTGGGAAGGGGGGGAAAGTAAGGGAAGGGAAGAGGGCTATCTTTTGACTCTGTCTGTCTTTGGAGCGGATCTGACCGAATTTGTTTTTTCTTTTTTCCTTTGTGGACTGGGTGTTGGTAAATTTGGAGTCATGGAGTCGTGGAGTGGAGTGGAGTTGGTCTGCTCTTGATGCGTATTTTGGTGCTACATGAAGACTTGAGTTTGTTTTTCTTTTATAATAGAGATGGATCACTATCAGTTACTGTGTCGTTAATTACGTTTTCTCTCATGCTCGATGCCTTTTCGGTAGTGATATGTTGTGCTTTAGTGTATTTTGTGTTATGATGTGCTTTGCTGTGATGCATTGTGCTGTGTTGTGGTGTGCTGTGATATTGGCACGGCTGAGGGTGTAAACTTGTTACTTTTTAATTCTCCATCTCTCTCTCTCTCTCTGTGTGTGTGTGTGTGTGTGTGTGTGTCTTTCTTTCTCGGGACTTGTGTGTGTGTGCGTATGGAATTTGGAGGTGGTAGGTACCTACCTACCAAGTTATTTATTGCACTTTTCGAGTTGTCTAGTGAGACACGTATATCGTTTATCGACTGCAATACGCAGATGCAGAAACTAGCACTACTGCTGTTACTGTTGCTGGAGGAGAGGGCAAAAAAAAAAAAAGGGAGAAGGGGCCCC
>Ga0247760_1002249_pt1 | contig 15232 bp, 15 predicted proteins | sample UWRJL171409R4_FD_179936 | JGI IMG/M metagenome (GOLD analysis project Ga0247760, IMG submission 179936) | Plant litter microbial communities from Arlington Agricultural Research Station in Wisconsin, United States - UWRJ-L171-409R-4 | ecosystem: Environmental > Terrestrial > Plant litter >... | reverse complement strand
CGAATAAGGAGCTAGGGGGGGAAATAGCCAGGGTTGTATGTAAATAACGAGGGTGGCTGGCTTGGCATTGCGCAAAACTTTTGAAAGGCACCTCCGTAAGTTCAATGCCAAGAACGACCCGCCCTGTGCATTTGCGGCGGGTTAAAGTGGGACCCTGCCTCCCAAGCCAGCATCATCCTGGTTATCATCGAAAAGATGTTGAACAAACATTGGTAGTCAAAATCAGGTTTCCAGAATTTGTTACCTCAATTCATACATGTAGATCCTGCGACTTATAATGACATCCCCAGCAAAACGCCTTCTCATGCACCATCCCGATCATGGGACTCACGGGAGCCCAGGATATCACTGTCATTCTCATCATCATGATCCACGTAGATCTTGAGCTCGAATGTGAAACGCGCCCTTGTCCAATCCTTGCTTGTATGCTCTGTGGCGGCCAATTTTTCGAAAGCTGTGGTCTCTTCCGATCTAATTCATCTGAGGACTACCAGCTGATCTCTATCCCAATTCTCAGCGCACGACTTCGGACTCTTGCGAGCAAGGATTAACTGTGTGGGGACGAGTTCGCAGTGGCAATTGCTTGCGAGTCCCCCAAGGTAACTGTTTTCAGTTTGGTTCGCCTTCTTGGTGGAGGAATCTTGGGTGGCTGTTTCTTTGTTCCGCTTCCATTTATATGCAACGTAGTTATCACTGGCAGAGGGGCCATGGGGACTCCATGGCGGTGTTTTGGCACTTCCGGAAGAGATCGACGCGGCTTGACAGCTCTTGCTTGCGGCGGTGTGCGTTGCTCAACCTTCAACTCTCCATTGCTCTCTCCCACTAACACCTTTGTTCTCGCCGCCTCGACATCGGCCTTGCGACTTGGTGTCTTGACCCCAGGCTTCTCAGATACGTTTGCAATGACGCTGACGGCGCTTCCAGTCTGCGACAGAGAGAGGCTTCCGAGGGGGCTTTTGGGTGAGAGGCTAGACTCCCCATCCAGCAACCACGGAGTCTTCCCAACGCGTTCAATTAATCGAAGAGTTGTGGGTTCCGGAGGGGTGAAATGCGCATTTCCGCTGCCACGTAATAAATCTAGGAGATCCAATATTTGGTCCCGCTTGTAATGCGGTGGCTGGCTAAGCTGCGTGTGAGATAGTAGGGGAGCAAGCACCCGTAGATACGTATGTCTCAAAACGTTCATCTCACTCGGTAGATCGAGGAGGTTTCGAATGATGACGTCGAGTAAGACCCTGAGGTCGTTGGTGTAGAAGTATTCACAAGTTGCCATCGTCGTGAACAGCAGATAGAGAAGTTTCAGGATGAGCAACTGGAGCGAGGTCTCCGTCTCTCGGTTCAAGAGGAGAATAATATTCTCCCCAAAGGTACGGAAATCATCCCCGTGCATGCTTAGAACTTTCACGACTCTGTTGGTCAAAGGGACACAGGGCGACACTGGCGAGACTGCCGCAGAGGTCGACGCAACCATGTACTGCTCGTTCAACACCAGCTGCACGACGGGTTAGCAGTGAAGAAATAGAATATAAATGAAATACCAACCAATACGCGGATCACTGGATAGTGGTAGGGGTCGTGCACGTCATCGGAGAGCGATTCGATGAGCTGGAATAAGTAAACAACGAAGTTGTCGTCGATCTGGTGGAGGTCATCAGGGCGGAGACGTTCGATGCGAGACATCTCGTACATTAATTCCAACAGCAACCGATGAAGTCGTCGGTCATTGCCATGAGATTTGATCAAATCAAGAAGGCGAACAAAACAGCCTTCGCCCACCATGCGCCGGAATGTAGACTCCTCCATTCGACCATCGAGGAGAAGGAAGTTCGCAATGATATGAAGCGGCCCTACCTCCTCTTCCTGGAGAAGACTATATATGATCTGGGTCCGGACGTATTCACAATTCTCGGCGAAAATTCGACTGTCAAGGAGTTTCTGGGAGCACGTCGCTATATCGTCTTCGTCGTCAAAGAAACGGTCTCGGCCATTTGCTACGAGGTCGAGCCACGCGCGCAAGGCATTGTCGAGCGATTCGTAGCAAGGGCATGGTCTCGATACGATCTCGCGCAATACTGAAGGCTTAAATCAGCATGAAAGTAATTCCGGCGTGAAAGGGCTGAGGGGTTTTGGTTACCGTCCCAGAATTGTTGTTCGGTCTCCACGGACTCTGCAGCGACAAAGTCCGCCATTCTTTCAAGCGAGCAGCGCCGAAGCAGGCGTTGGATTGGTAGGCATCACGGGTTTAACACATTGTTTTTGGTGAAAATCGGGGGCAAGCCTCATCATCGGGGCTGTTTGGTGATTGGGAACTTTGCAATAAAAGTCACATAGCCTGGCGATCATCGAAAGCAACTTCCATGCTCTGCCCACCTTCGGAGCGCCGATAGAGGGGCTGAAGGAGGACTTGGATTCAATGATCGCCTAGCCTGTCTGGGTTGCGTTTCGCATGCACGGGCCAACTTCCCCACGCTCAGCTTCAGCGACGGTGGAGGCGGCGAAGAAACGGGCAGCCTGTCACTTGTCATTGTGGGTGGGCGGATGCAAGGGCACGTCCGCATGGAAATTGCACTCGGTAGCAATTCATATAAGGGCTCAGTGAGCACGAACAAGCCCCGTAACATTTATATTGGCCTTGGTATATTTCACGAGAGCAGGACCCGTATCTCGCCAGTTGTCCTCGGGAACAGAGCTCGTAAACTCTGGGCCTCGGCTATGTCATCACTGGCATTCTGCTCGGCCAGTTCGTCAGCCAGCATGAGCATCTCTTCCACATGCTCAAAATCGACACAGAACCTTTCGGCCGCCTCCTCTGTGATGTCCCTCGCCAGTTTAGAGTCCTGGAGATGTCTCAGGTTCTCCACCGCATCCATCAGCGCTGACGGAAGAAAATTGTCGAGAGTCTGGCTTGCTCGGGTCAACGACGAAGGCTGGACAGCTTCGAGCGATGAAACCTTCTGAATATCTTCCGTCTCCTCCTTCAACATAGAGAGTGACGTGATGAGCGACTCGAGGCCAGATTCGATCCGGAAGAATTGATACTGGCTATCGACTAGTTGGATGGTTTGCTCACTTATCCGTGCCTGGATTTGTGAGACGTGTGATTTCGTAAAATCATACCGGGCCAGTGAGTTGCGAGCAACAAGCAGGCAGTTGACAAGAAAGACGGAATTTGATGGAGGCCGAGTAGCCTGCGCCATGTTCATACACCCCGTTAGGAATGGGTCGAAGACTTCTGCAAGCACTGGCTTGAAATCTGTCTCTCGGTCCCCGGCAGCGGTGAGCGACGTTTCGAAAGTCACCATGATCGCAGACAACTGTTCCAATGCGTCAAGGAGAAAGTCTGGGGGTCGAAGATCACCGGGTGTGTGCTGGAAATCGCCCTGCAGTGCTGTAACGTGATCCCTTGCTAGTGATCTGAATTGCCGCAGAGCCTCCGATTCTAGACCACCTAAGAACTCTACAAGAGAAGACCCTAGGCTGAGTAGCCTGGAAAAGGTACTTTTGTAAAAGTTGAGGAGATTCGCCAACTTGTATGCCAAAATGACTTCTTCGTTGGTCTGGATGACCTGCTCAACCCTCTGGCGAAGCAACCGAACAGCGCCCGACATGTCACGGTCGACAAGCTCATTCAGAGCCGTGATTGGGTCAAAGTCAGCTCCGGCCTCACCGTCCTCGGCAACCAGTCTCCAGACCTCATTTTCGCGCCCAGCTTGAATGCCCTTTGCAATCTCATCACCATCGGAGATGAACAGCACCTCAAGGGCCTCTCTCTCGCCGACAGCGGCGGAGTGGGTCCAGGCCAGCATATCCCCCACATACCGGAGTGTGTCGTGCGCTGCAAGTTCGATTGGCTTCACAGATGCATCAACTGTCCCATTCCGAGCGCTCCCGGTCAGGGCTGTGTGAAACGAGTCGGAGAGAACGTGTTCCCTGGCTTCAGCGAGAAAGTCTAGGCAATTCTGGAAAAGGGTTGGCCTCTCAGCTAGGACGCGAAGAGCCCGACGTATAGATGAGCCAATCTGTGGGTTTTCGAGATTTAGCGTCTTGAGCTCCCTCTGGACCCATCGGTATAGCTTCTGAAAGCCAAGGTTTAAGTGCTTGGATGTTGTTTCGATGACTTCCAGGCCCAAGGTTTGATTCTCGAAACCAAGAAGCGCCTCGCAGTCTTGGCTGATCTTTTTCGCCTTCTGGAGCGAGCTGAAGAACCGATCATCCATAGGCTCGGAAGCTAGCGTCAAGGCAGCTATCTCATCATCGTTGAGAACCAAGTTGGCATTGAAAGCCTTGAGGAGGACCTGTTTCCTCTCCACCTGCCGCCGCTGGGTCATTAGTTGGGATGCCTCAGCCAAGGTTGTTGAAGTCGCTTCACGGGCCGCAGTTATCTGCGACTTCATCTCCTGGTAGCTATCATTCAGCTTTCCAATTGTACTGCCAATTCGCCAGAGTTGCTGCCATGTTTTAGCCTCATCGTAACCTGATCCAAACGTGTGGCTGGCCATACCTGGGCAACCTTGGCAAACTCGTCAATGATCTCTCCATTGCTCTCAATTACTTCCTTCTGCAAGTCTAATCGGAGCTGCCTCCGGGTTTCTGCAGTGCTGCGCACACCTCGCTCATCGAGCAATGCAAGCGATTCACGGAACTCGCTATCGGCGTATGAAGCCGAGAGGACACTGCTGACTTTGGCTGAAAGTGGATTACCCCCCTTTGTCAGTGTTGGGCTTGCAGGACTTTGTGGCGAGACAAGACCAACGTCTTCGTGGGTTAATAGGAGTGAATTCATGTTGGAGTCTGGTCTGGCTGCTCGGTGCTCCTCACTCGAGTCAGTGGTTGTTCGTCAGGGTTCAACAAGCTATCCTGCAGGCCAGGGCCAGGCCTGCATTGGCTGTTCCGATAAGGCGATAAGCCTCACACCGCCTACCAAGAGCGGGCTAGTACAGAGCTTGGACCCCACGTCATTCCGGCATTGTCACCTGGACATCACTCCGTCACAGGCAGTCGCGCGGGTGAGAAACATCTCCCATCACTGGCCTTCTCATCGATCTTCCAGATGACCAAAATCCCGTTGGGAAGTGACTCTCCTGACCCTAAGCCAGGGGGCTTTCTTTCACGCGCCCCATCTGTCAACCCTATTGTCAAAACCTTAGCTGCGCCACATCCACGAATGATAAGCCTTCTTGAACCTTAACAGAAGGCTACCGAGCGACGCGACGAGTCCCATCTGCAAGCATTTTCACCCTCTCAGCATATGAAGTTCTTGCCATGATCCTGGCGGCCTCAAAGCCACATACTGTCCCCTCTGCATTTTCAGTCTAGTACGGCATCCAACATGTTCTCAAGATTGCTCCCGACAAGCCGTGGCCGATCTTTTTACGAGGAGTTGAGAGACCGAGATGCCGCCGAACGAGGCCGCGCAGGCCTGCTCGACGAAGAGAATTTAAATCACAACTTCCACGACTACGACCTTGAAAATGCTGAAGGACTCGGCTTCGATGACAGTCAGCCAAACCTGGGTGATGGTGGAGCTGCACGCGGAAGACAGCCAGGAGGGCGGACACGGAGGACCGGCGGTCTTGGCTGGCCCGTCCACGACGATGACGGCGACAACGACGTGCCCGCATCATTATTAGTAGAGCACAACGAACACATATCCGGCACGCCGGGCCAGCACAACAGGAGGACTGGGAGTCATCAAGTACCGGCAATCCCCGGTTCTTCCAGGACTCGGCCACAATGGGAAGCGACACAGGCGCAGCAGAGGCTGCATCGAGATGATTCCTTGCCTCCCTTCGGACGCATCAGAGACGCACCCACCTCGTTCATGACGGGCGTGATCTCGGGCAGCGCCAAGAAGAAGGCAGAGTGGAGGTGGGCTAATGTCTCGAACCTCGACAAATTCGTCCAGGACGTGTACGACTATTATGTGGGGTGCGGGATCTGGTGCATCCTGCTGGATAGAGTCCTCCATCTTCTGTCGGTGCCCTTCCTGAAGCATACACAGAAGACTGACGACGCTAACATAAATCTAGGCATGTCGCTTTCGTCGCGATCTTCGTCACATTTTTAGCGCAGTGTATAGACTACAGTAAGCTACGTGGAAGCAACCAGCTCTCCCAGATCTTGGTGCCTCAGTGCACCAGGAAAATGCCATGGCTTTGGAATATTGGGCTGTGGCTCTTTGCTTTTTACTTCATCTGGAAATCCATTCAGTACCTCCTGGATCTTCGTCGCCTGCTACACGTCCGGGACTTTTATCTCTATCTCCTCAATATACCCGATGACGACATGCAGACGATCACTTGGCAAGAAGTTGTGGCACGTATCATGGCCCTCCGCGACCAGAACCCAAAGACTGCGACAAGCCTGACGCCAGCACAGCGGGCGTTCCTGGGCAGTCAATCAAAAGAGAGGCTGGACGCATCCGACATTGCCAACCGACTCATGAGGAGAGAGAATTATTTAATTGCTCTCTTCAACAAGGACATTCTTAACTTGACTATCCCAGCCCCGATCTTTCGGAACCACCAACTCCTGTCCAGAACCTTGGAGTGGACGCTGGAGTACAGTATCCTCGATTTTGTCTTTGACGAGAGAAACCAGCTCAACCAGAGATTTTTAAGATCCGACCAACGTGGCGAGCTGAGCGCAAAGTTGCGGGGGAGGTTTATGTTTTCCGCTGTCATGATTCTTGTTTTCTCACCCTTCGTTGTTGGCTACTTAGTGGTCGTGTACTTCCTAACCTATTTCCAGGTAAGCGCATTTTACTGCATAAAATACAGCAGCCGTGGCTAATATTTTGTGTTAGGAAATACAAAAGAACCCTTCAGTGCTTTCCGCCCGGACGTATACGCCCCTTGCGGAGTGGAAGTTCAGAGAATTCAACGAACTCCCACATCTTTTTCGGAAGCGCATCGACATGTCGCATCCTTACGCCTCACACTACATTGACCAGTTTCCCAAGGCCAAAACGGAGTCGGTAGCTAGGGCAGTGGCCTTTATAGCGGGCTCCCTCGCCACCGTCCTGGGTATTGCGGCACTCTTTGATTCCGACTTCTTGATTGGTTTCGAGATCACCCCTGACCGCAACGCGCTCTTCTACACGGCAATTTTTGGAGCTATCTGGGCATCCGCTCGCGGAAGCACATCGGCGGAGAATCAGGTGTTCGATCCCGAATATGCGATCAGAAATGTCATCGAGTATACGCACTACCAGCCCGACCACTGGCAGGACAGACTCCACAGCTACGATATTAAGAAGGAGTTTTTGGAATTATACAAGTTGAAACTCATTATATTCCTGGAAGAAATCCTCAGTATCGTCACGGTTCCGTTTGTTCTCTTCTTCAGCTTGCCCAAGTCCAGCGACCAAATCATCGACTTTTTCCGCGAGTTCACCATCCACATTGACGGACTGGGGTATGTCTGCTCCTTTGGAGAGTTCGATTTCAAAAGGGGATTGGGCCATTCAAAAAAACCAGCAGCCGGCGGTGCTGACGTTCGAGACGATTATTACTCGACCAAGCATGGCAAGATGGAAGCCTCGTATTACGGCTTCCTAGGTAACTACGGAAACTTTGCTCTCAACCCCAAGATGAGCGTGCCATCACACCTTCCTCCAGGAGCGCGACACCCATTTCACCCCCCACCAGCATGGCCAGGCATGACCTCTCCGACCACTCTAGCAGCAGACTTGCAAGCTTCACGGATGGGGCGGAGTGAGCGGGGGGTGGGCAGAGCAACCGCCCGAACACCGCGGTTCGGGCCCGCCGGCCATCATATGTCGCCCATGCAGTCTATTCTGCTAGATCCCCACCACCAGCCGGTGAATACAAGGAGCACACACCCACCACGCCAACATCGCGGTATGTATCAAGGCGACGGTGATATTATCGAAGAGTCCGCGGAGGATGGCAGCGGAGATGACCGCAGACGAGACAAACAACAGCCCGATGAGGAAGTTTACGAAGGCGGAAATGACATGGATGAATCTGCATGGCAAACTTCGCCAATGAAGAACCTGAGCAGAGAGAATAGCGGCATGGACAATCGAGATGAGCCAGAGGCTGGGGTTGTGCATATGATTAGACAGTTACACCACGCACAACTTAATCGGCCGCCCGGAGCACTCCGGTAGAGTGTCTTCTGGAGGTCGTTCGTGCATGGGCGGCGTTCCTGAACATGGTGTTAGCAGGGCGCTAGGTTGAGAACGATGGCACATCGGCTCAAGACGGATTGAAAATGCAGTTCAAGATTGAATTCTACGCGCCTTTCACACGAGTTGTGCCAACCGTCCAACAAGGAAAGGGCACTCTGCAGCCCAACTCCTGAAAAAGTTGCTAGCGCGAGACTTACAGCACATCAACAGCTGCGGGTTGCATCTAAAGACAGTGTACCTTTGCCTTTTAGGTCACCAACAGCTCAAAACCATGTCTCCCAGCGAAATGGGCTCAATGTGCCTAGATAGGTAGAATCCCGATACTTTGGGTTTCCCACTTGGGACCTAAATCCCGGTACCATGGCCTCTTCAAATGCTCTACAGCCAGTTTGCCCACGACTCTGTTTACTTTCTACTGCCCCATAGGTCGCGCCCGGGACTCTAGAATCCCACACAAACAGCTTCTTAAGGGTTATGCTGTGCCTATGCACTGGGTGTGCTGAAGATGCCAACTATTCGGCATATTGATATTTTCCCGGCGTTATTTACAAAGGTATACCGGGTGTGGCTTGTACAAGGGAGTTTCATATTCACACAGTCACTGTGCAGAGTATTCATGCTGCAGCACGTGTAGATCGAACGATTATGACGACAGTAAAGCCCGCTGAAGCACCCACAAAGTCAGAACCCCCTTTGACGCCTCCTCCTGCATTCTTAAGCTGGGAAATCGAATTTCAAAAGCAGATTCATCGCAAGAACGCCAAGCCCCTTTACAGTCAACAGTGATTGTACCACTTCCAACGTGAACCAATCGCGTCCAGACGCAATTCATGTTCGAATAACAGTGCTCTAACAGTCGCCACGAGAATGCGAGCTCACACGCCTTGTAAGTTATCCAAGACACAGCGCAAAGACCATGTGAGGGGACCCAAGACAGCAAGGTACCCCTTGTGAATTCACAGATCTCAGAGAAAGCAGATCTTGTCGTCGGATCACAAGGATCTCCGTGGATGGGTGAATGAGATTTAGGTGGCCCCAATAAACCGAGCCCAGGCCACGGGACATTCCTCGGAGGTCGGGAATTTGGACAGGGGTAGGCGCCGAGCCCCGATAGTTATTGCGGCGGGCGGCCCAGAGCATTTTTTCTGGCTGGCAGCTGGAGCCGACAACGGTCTACGAAAAAATCGACGGTTTACCCATCAAAGGCTTCACTCCCGCGGCAAGAATCCCGGTCCATTGCGGCGACGTAGACGGCTACACGACCGGTAACGCTCATTCTCGCGACACCTGCGCGGCCGTTCTCGGCGGTCGATACCAGCAGTGCACTTTTAGCTGCGAGTGTTTGCATTGCGTCACATCGAGTTTTCCGCTTCTGCTGCCTTTCCCCAAACATCTACGCTACGAGCTTCAGCAACCTCGAGCGTGCACTCTCGCAATCTGCCAAACGAGGGTTTCCCCTGCCCTTCCAACCTGGCTCTCAAGCTCGACCGAACGGAGGCTTCGGCTTCCCCAATGGCGCAACCAAATGTTGAGGCCGAGGACGAATACGAGTATGTTTGCAGAGAATCCGACCCAGCGCCCACGTCGAGACATGACGATACCAACAGATTGTTGACCCTGTCGCAGCTATGAAGCGCTCCCACCAAACTTCTCATTGATGCAGAACATGGCTGCTGGTGCCTTCGCCGGTATCGCTGAGCACTGCGCAAGTAAGTTGCCCCCCTCCACCCTCCCCCACCCCCTCTCTTCACCTCCATGAAGCCGTCTGGACAGGTGGTTCCTCCAAGGTGCATTCTAGCCTCGCCGAGGTTCGCCTCTCCCCCTATCAATTAAGCGCTGACGGGCTATAGTGTATCCGATCGATGCGATCAAGGTGGGCAACCATCTGTAACCTCTACGATAGACATCGCGATACACTGACACCCGATAGACCAGAATGCAGATAATCAACCCGACCCCCTCGGCCGTCTATAATGGTGTCATCCAGGGAACATACCGGATGGCGACGACCGAGGGCATTTTGAGCCTGTGGCGCGGCATGTCGAGTGTCATTGTGGGAGCGGGTACGTTGGTTGTCATCTGCGACAGGGCGGCCGCTGACATTGCCCGATTTCAGGTCCGGCTCACGCTGTCTACTTCGCGACCTATGAGGCAGTCAAGCACTTGATGGGAGGCAATCAGGCTGGTGTCCACCACCCCCTCGCCGCAGCGACCAGCGGAGCATGTGCGACCATTGCCAGTGATGCGCTCATGAACCCTTTCGACGGTATGAGATCCACCCAGGACATATCCTGTCGGACTGGGAAGCTAACCCCCCACAGTCATCAAGCAGAGAATGCAGATTCACAATTCGGCGAAGATCTACCGCTCCGCATTCGATTGCGCCAAATATGTGTACAGAAAAGAGGGCCTTTCAGCCTTCTACGTTTCGTACCCCACCACGCTGTCCATGACAGTCCCCTTCACCGCACTCCAGTTTCTTGCATACGAGTCCATTTCCACGACCATGAATCCCACGAAGAAGTACGACCCCCTGACGCACTGCTTGGCTGGTGCGGTCGCCGGTGGCTTTGCTGCGGCGCTCACTACACCCATGGATGTGATCAAGACCATGCTGCAGACCCGTGGCAACGCTGTGGACAAGGAACTCCGGACGGTTAATGGATTCGTTGCTGGCTGCCGGTTATTATTCCGGAGAGAGGGCACCCGTGGCTTCTTCAAGGGCGTGGGCCCCAGAGTACTCACAACCATGCCGAGCACAGCCATCTGCTGGTCAGCCTACGAGGCGTCAAAGTATGTTTCTTTGGAATGTGATGCACACCTTCGTGGCTAACGGGTTTTCCTTTTTTTTTCAGGGCCTATTTTATTCACCAAAATAACTCGTCCTCATGATTCACATCATGATAATACATATTCTTAGGCAAGTAGCGACATCGGCGGCCACCGGCTTTCTCCTGCACTCGACATTAACGCAACTCAGGATTGACGGCAGTGTGCGTCCTCCACGAGGATTCGTCCACCCACTTTTCAGATGCCCAGCGGTGACAGGTGGGCCCCAGCCTCGCCTCATGAATAGCGCGGAAACCCAAAAAGTAATATGACCTTTTTCAGCCTTCCGCTTGAATATTTGTGACCGAAGAAACCTGGGCAATGAGCACACGTGTACATATAATATGCGTCGCCGCTTCTCCGAGGGTTCGGAGGGCTGGCTGGGGCCAAACATGGATATGGTCAGCCGTGATATTGAACATGGCGTTTCATCACGGTTTCCCCTTGTGTTTTCACTCGGCAGGTTAATTCTTGAGCGGTGGTAATTGCTATGAAAACACATACAGATCCACGAACAACTTGGCGGCGCTGATTGAAAGCGCCAACACTGAAGCCCACGAGTGCCATCACCCTTGCCCTGACGCCACATTGAGGACTTCAATTTCCATATGTGTACATGCGTGTTGACAGGTATCTTGAACCTGTCCTACGCTCTTTGCAGATAACGGTTTTGGCGAATTCTTGATATGCTCTCAGGGGGATGAGAACCTGAAATCCCAACTCCGTCCAGGACGGTCCCATGCAGTAGTCACATACAGTAGTAGCACGACCCTACGGCAATTGGCAGGCGAGATGTATCAAGAGGTCGAATCAGGTCGGTTCAATTGCTAGTGTGACTCTACTTCTTTCTGGTCTTTGCTCAACTATTACAATGCCACAATCCCAACGTCAAGAACACGGGCGTCCATTCTTCTTGCTCCACAACTGGCCAGGGCTTTGCTCGCGCCATTCGAGAGGCACTCCTACTCCACCCTGCACTCACCCTCTCCACCAAAACTGTGTACAGTAAACCCAATGCTGCACTATATGCCATGTTTATCTTATCAAAATTCGATGACGGTGTCTCTCTCCTAACACCAGAACTCCCCCCCTATGCCGAAACAAAACCTATTCGAAACATAATGCAGAGAAGGACCCGGAGAAAGCTAGTGTTTAAAACCCAAACCCACCGCCTGGGAACCCACCGAAGCCACCCCCTCCGGAGCGGAAATGGAACTGGCCGCCACCCTGCTGGAAAACGAAAGGCTGACCACCGAACCCTCCGAAGGGGTTGCCTTGCTGCTCGTGCGAGTTAGGGTCGTCACCGCGGTCGAAGCGGGCACGCAGCTCCGGATCACTGAGGACCTCGTATGCCTCGTTAATGCTGGCCATCTTCTTCTCAGCCTCCTCCTTGGTCAAGCCCTGCTTGGCAGCCTTGTCTGGATGGTGCACCTTGGACAGTTTGCGATACGCGGACTTGATCTGCCGCTCATCGGCGTCCTTGGCGACGCCGAGGACCTTGTAGTAATCCTTGGTCTTGGAGCGGCGGAGCGCGATTTCGGCCTCACGCATGAGATTCTGGACTCGTTCCGTCTTGTTTTCTGGTGCTGCCTCCTCTGCCTTCTTGTAGGTAGCGATAGCAGCATCGTATTCCTCGGCATCAAGTTGCTGCTTAGCTCGGTACAATAGGCCATAAAACGAATTCTCGTCTAGCTTGAGTGCTTCTTCGCAGTACTCCTTCATCTTTAGGTTTTTTGACTGTACATGATGTCAGTGGGACTGCATCCACGACAGAAGTGGATGATATAACCTACCTCGTGAAACGCCTCACACGCCATGCTGACCAGTCGGGAGACAAGCGAGTTGGGGAGTGAAGAGGGAATTGTGCCATCTTCCCGCAAAATCTTTACTTGCTCCTTAACCTCCTTGATGAGTCCATCCCCCTCTCCAGTTGGTATCAGCTGTCGCGAGGCAATGGTGAATTGTTTGTTTTCCAGGTTCCTGGCAATTCTTTGCAACGCCTTGTCAATGGCCTTCTCCTGATTAAGCAGCTTCCTGCAAACCTTGGAATCGGGATCAGAGTGCAGGCACTTCCGGATTGACCCGAGGCCATTTTCCAACTCGCTGAGGGCATAGAACTGGATGGCGGATATCTTGACGTGTGGTGATGTATCCCCAGCCTTCATCTGCAGCACGTGTTGCAAGTCAGCAATACCCCCAGCGGCATAGCCGCTCTCAAAACGACACCTTGCCCGCAGCTCCCGCAGCGGCAGTGACCGAACTGCAACCTTGATGGCCTCGTCGGCCTGGCTCGCGCACTCTTCCCAGTTGCCCGTCTTCGCAGCCGCCTCGGCGAGCTTTGCGGCACCTTTGGCAACCTCTAACGCTTTGGCATCCTCCGGCTTCATTGCCATGTGGTATTGCTTCTTTGCCTCCTCCCAATCACCGCCACGCGCCTTGATGCGCCCGAGCTGAGCATGGGCACCCTCAAAGCCCGGCTTGATGGAGAGTACTCTGTTAAAGTCTTCGGTAGCCTGTGCTGTGCGTCCCAGCGATAAGTATGTGGTCGCACGCTTGAAAAGCGTAAGGTAGTCGTTGGGATCGCGTGCAACGGCGGCATCGTAATAGACAAGAGCATCGATCGTCTCCCCTCGAGAAAGGTGGTTCTGCGCCGATGTGAGGAGAGAGGAGATTGGTGTGTCGGAAGGAATGTCGGAGGGTGAGAGGCCAGACACCAGGGTACCGGCAGCGAGCGCGACCGTAGAGAAGCGGATCAACATGTTGCTAGCAGTTGGCCAGACCAGAGAAAATGTGTAGCGACCGAGCAAAGACACAGGCTTATCATGCCAGAAAGTTCAAGGGGTTGTGGCAATTGTCTTCATGGAGTGTTGCGGAGAGGTAAAACAAGCGGGGAGACTGTGCAAGCTAATTAGGAGAGATTCCCTTTGAACGAACAACTTGTCCTTTTTTTGGATGGTTACAAGGTTGGATTTGCGGGACGGCTGAAGAGCCCCGCGATCACCCAGAACAATCATGGCATCCCTGGAAAGCAACACTCTGGCCATTGCGCCCGATTGGACGACTTGGCTCGGGTCACAAAAAGGTACCTTGGTACTTCATGCAGCCCTTGGTCGTTGCGCTGGTTAAAGAGACAGTGGCCCTGCTCACTAGGTGGGAACTTGTCGAACCTTGCAAACAGCAGGGCCATAAAGGAAAGCTGTATCGCTTTCTTGGACCTCATTCATCAATTCGTAATGCCGAAGTCTAAGGATAGTTTCAATTACCATTGAAAGTCTAATCTCATTTACGAGGTGAAAAAACTGGTCAGAAGAGCTGGCTACATCGATCTTGAAAGTTGTGGCTGCTGGGGAATGTGGGGCGGGAGCCGCCCAGAGGTTGCGGCAGAAATTTTGACCGCCCGCGATGAAAAAAAAAATTAGGTCCAGTCCCAGCACCATACCCCCCAGTGAAGCTGGGCTGCCGAAGGCGGAATTAAGACACGAGAGCGACCACGACTACACAACGACCGGTATCACACACCGACATCAATCAGTTTTCAGGAGGGCATTTCAATAATCATACAACATGTCTTTCCGGGGCGCCCCGCGTGGTCGCGGTGGTTTTGGAGGTGGTGGCCGAGGAGGTGAGCTCGAATCCCAAGACGAACAAAAGCGAACTCTTCAAAGGACAATGGATTAACTGGTCGCGCGCGCAGGTCGTGGAGGCTACCAGCAAAGGGACATGGGCCCGCCGTCTACGGTGTTGGAAATGGGCAAGTTCATCCACGCTTGTGAGGGTGAGATGGTATGCGAAAGCATAAATCCCAAGGTCCCACACTTCAACGCTCCCATCTACCTGGAAAATAAGGTATGAAGCTTCACTACGGGGTTCCCCCACCCCCTTTACAGAAAGGCTCATCGATTGACATTACGAGCAGACATCCATTGGCAAGGTCGACGAGGTCCTGGGCCCGATCAACCAGGTCTATTTCACCATCAAGCCCTCGGAAGGCATCCAGGCGACGTCCTTCAAGACTGGCGATAAGTTTTACATCTCGGGCGAAAAGCTCCTACCGCTGGAGAAGTTCCTTCCCAAACCAAAACCCCCGCCGGGTACCGTCGCCAAGGTCAAGAAGCCCAGAGGAGGAGGAGGTGCGCGCGGTGGACGAGGGGGGCCTCGTGGCGGCGGTAGGGGAGGTAGCCGCGGTGGGTTCGGTGGTGGGTTTGGAGGTGGGAGAGGAGGAGGTGGTTTCAGCCGTGGGGGTGGTGC
>Ga0247760_1002248_pt1 | contig 15232 bp, 9 predicted proteins | sample UWRJL171409R4_FD_179936 | JGI IMG/M metagenome (GOLD analysis project Ga0247760, IMG submission 179936) | Plant litter microbial communities from Arlington Agricultural Research Station in Wisconsin, United States - UWRJ-L171-409R-4 | ecosystem: Environmental > Terrestrial > Plant litter >... | reverse complement strand
GCTGCTGGGGTCGGTGGCCGGTCCAGCGAATCGGAAGATGTTGCTTGGGTGGGCGGGGGTGAGGGATGAGAAGGAGTTGAAGGCGCGGTTGAGGGGGGCGTGGGAGAGGCATCATAAGGAAGTGAGGGAGGCGTGTGCGGGGCAGGAGGGGAGATTGTTGGAGTATAGGATGGGGGATGGGTGGGAGCCGTTGTGTGAATTTTTAGGGGTGGAGGTGCCGAGGGGTGAGGATGGGGAGGTGTTGCCGTTTCCGCATGCGAATGAGGCAAAGGCGTTGAGGAGGAAGATTGTGGAGCAGCAGGTGAATATGCTGAAGAAGTTGGCTGTTGCCGCGGTGCCTTGGGCGGGTGCTGCAGGGGCTGCTGGGGCGGCTTGGTGGTTGGCAAGGACGCAGGGATGGTTTTAGGGAGGGTCAGTGGTCAGACAAAGAGATCGTTGACAATTTATTCCTACAAATGGTAACTATCATGTCTTGAAGCCCCACGGGGCGGTAAGGTACTCAGACTCTGTAGTGCCATAATCTCAGTAATATCCCGACTTAGCTGTGTCAGCGCTAAAGGCTTAAGGCAGAGCTTTCATCACTCTCATGTCCCGCATCAACGTACTCATCTCCAACATTGGCGCCCATGTCATCAACACCGTCAAAGAAATCCATCCCATTACCACCTCCAGCTTCGTCTCCGTTGATACCATTTCTAAGGCCTGGCCCCGCCAAGCTCCCATTTGCACCGCCAACCAACGGCACCGCCTTTGCCTCGCTGAACAGCGGGTGTTCGGCATGAAGGGGCTTGTCCTGTGTTAAGAACCCCATAGGCGTGTGCGAGAAGTCCTGTCCCTGTCTCCGCAGAGCCAGCCACTCCTGCAGGAAAAGCAATGGTCGGGTGGAAAAGCCTTTTGCCATGCGAGTCTCCGCATTCTCCCCCTGGTCCTCGACATCCGGCTCATCGTTATCCTCAGCGCCGTCCATCATGGGAATACTGTTCTCGTGCACAGCAAAAGCCTCACAGAGCGCTTCGTATTCTTCCCACTCGAAATGCAGTCGGCCGGCGAGCAGGCCAAGCCCGATCTTGAGCCACTGGGGCGCTTTCCAGTTCCGGGGTAGCTGAGGTGTGCTGAAGAATTCGAGCCGGTTGAACTCCCGCATCTTCCTCGTGACCGGCGAGGCGTAGGTGATGAGGTGGATATCGGGATGCGTCTCGTGGGCGCGCATCATGCGAAGAATCATCTCGGCCTCCTCAGGGATCACGACGACTGCTACCTCTACCAACTCACTCCAGAGGATCCAGCTCACGGGACGCTGCGCATTTGTTAGCTACCAACTCCGTCATCTCGCTGGGTCAATGGGAAGCGGAACTTACCAAGAAGTTGTCGTGAGACAGGTCCGTGTAAAGCTTCACTGTCCGCTGGAACTCGCACGAAACGAAGAGTTTCGTGTCCATGTGGCTGCCATGGAGCACAATTTTGTGCTTCCGGCCGAGCGACGTCGCGGCGAGGAACCTGAAGTAATGCGTCATGGAATGGCTGTCGATAGGAAGCCGGCCGCTGCGCGCCAACGAGGCGATATCCCGGGCAAGACCTGGGAATCCCATTGCTTCGTAGTGGCGCGGTTTCTTGGGTTGACGCTCGACCTCGATCTCGAAAGCAACTTCACGCTCCTGCTCAACTTCCTGGAGAGCGGACCCATGGACTGCTCGGCCGGTGTCCTGGAATCCTTTGCGCCGGATGTTGAGCTCCTTTGCAAATGCAGCAACCTTTGGGTGGGATGACTTGAAGTCGCCGACACGGGTAACTTTTTCTTTCGGCTCGTACATGTCCTGCAACGTCTGGAGTTCGTTCAACTTGATGGATCCGACGTATTTAGCCTTGTGGTCAGAGTTGGCGATAAAGTCGGGATTGTCAATGGCTGCTTGGGTTCTCCGGCAGAAGTCTATGCCCTGCGAATAATACAGGGGCTGCAGCTGCTCAATACCATCGCAGGAGTTGTCGAGCATCCATAAAATGACGTCGTGGGAGTCAATCGTGTCCTGTGCCGTCTTGCCCATCAGGTCAAGAATCACCTGGTGAACTTCCGGAGGAATGAGGAACGTGATCGATTGGCTAGTTCCCAGCTGACGTAGTCGCATCGCAGCTAAAATTTCGGTCAGCAGTCGCTCAAACTGGGTGATAGGACGGCTCGTAGATTCCGTACCTTGAACTGTATGATCCTTCGACTGTCCTTGTCCAACAGTAAGGCCCCCTCGTGCATTTAGGGGAAACTTGAGATCTGTTCCACGAGTGTGGGCCTGCGAAACCATTAGCGCCAATCTGCGTGTTCTATTCCGGTGGGTTTGGACTTACCTCGTCAAGATATACCAGACAGTTGCCCAGATCATCAGCGTAGGGAGATGCGAGCAGGGGAGTGCACTTTCCCATCCTGGAAATGACCATAGCCTTGTTGGCTGCATCAAAGTACATGGCTGCCTCGTATTTACGGTCTGCAATGTTGAGCCACGTCTTTGCCAGAGTCTCATTGTCCATTTCAAGGACCAGCGCTCCCGCGTCAATGAGAACCGCAATGCCCATTGTTCTAAGCATAAAGAGCAGATCTCTTTCCGTTGCCCGCTTGCCGTTGACATCAGTGATCACCTTACACTTACGCGAACGGATGTGGAGCAGGTACGTCAACACCTCCGCATTGGTATGGGACAGGCTCGGCAGATCAGCCTGCTGGATCGTAAGTGGCAGCATGGTTCGGTTGTCGTTCGTGCCACTGAAACCCGTTGTTAGGGGTCGGGCTCCCTGCCGCAGTGCCTGCTCCTCAACCTCGCCAAGATGAGCAGAGAATTGTGGGATGTCCCACCCGCTGGACTGCAACTTGACCTTGAATTGCTTGGCATGCTGCGGAAAGACGAAGTTATTGAGGAAGTAATCGACAACAACAACCTGGTAGCGGACTGCTCTCCATATGTCGCGGACCTGGGATGCATCTTCGACGTTGATGGTATTCCACGTGCACAGCGAAGCTGGGAAGTGTTCGGTGTGGCACACCCACTTATCGTACTCCGTCGCTGGGTCGTCGGACTTTTTGACACGGACAAGTGCCTGCCGCAGTTGGTCCTCACTCACGCCGTCGTAGTAAAACGTCAGGCAAGTGAATAAGATAGCGACATCTGGGTGGCCCCACTCCGACTGTTCGCTGGGCACGCCCTTGGCAAGGAATGGTACAGCCACGGGATCGTTCATCGGTCGTAGGCCATACTGCACATTCCACCGTTTCTTGAGGGTCATGATCAGAATACGGTTGACAAGCAGGCCCCGGAGAAGATATGCCGTTTGTTTGATGTGCGGTCGGTCTGGACGCAGGTCACTGATGATCTTGAGAGTTCCAGGTCGGAGTTTGCGAAACCCTGGCGCAAGGAAATCCTTGATAGCGATGCGTTCCTTGGCGCCAAACGACCTCATCGGCAGGATTTCGTTGACACCCGCGGTGACGTCAGCCACGAGCCGAATGAGCAACTCGTCTTCTGCATCGCGGCGGAGGAAGTAGATGAAGGGGAACCCACCGCCCGACCGCCTCACGACCTCGATAGAGTACGGATATGACGCTTCTAGGCCGTACAAGTGCTGGTAGACAAGGCCCAGGATTGATTCGATAACCTGCCAACGGTGGGGATGACCGTCAACCGACACCTGGGACCCAGAGGGGTAGATGAGCTGCGTGCGGGCTGCTAGGGTGTAGTCGGATTCGTCAAGAATGTCGCGACACACTGACCTCAGCCACGATTGCACCCTGATCATGGGTTTCGCTTCCGCAAGCTTGTTGTCAAGAACTCTCTGCTGTCCGCTCAGCATGAAAGACAGGCTATGCTCTGGCAGACAGAGCATAACGCCAGTTGCCTTCATGAGGCGGTTGTTCACGCTGAAATAGGACCGGACGTTTCCCTCCGTGGTCATCGTTCTTCTTGAGAACGGGACGTGGCAGATCCTTCTGTTAAGCATGCCCCCAAGACGAGACTGAAGTAGCTGTGCCGTCTGCAAAAGGAGTGCCTTGGGGACTATGACACGCACAAGGCTCTTCCCATCCGCGAGAGAAGCCGCAGCCATGGGCATGATGCATGACGTCTTTCCCTGTCCCATGTTCATCTGGAGCACCGAGTTTGACCCGGACGATGGACTGATGGTGGCCCGGGCCACTTCAACCTGGTTGTGTCGGATGAGTAAGTTGGACTCGATCTCCAGCAACATCCAGTCTGTTTCCTTGGAAGGATCCCAGTTGGTGTGTCCGGTGTTGGCCTCCTCGTCTTGAAATCGGGTTACGTCGTCCACCAGATAGCAATCGTTGAGCCGGATATCTCGTTGGAGTCGTGTGATTGCCAGTCCAAATGCGATGACCGCATCACGCATGCCGGGACCAAATTGCATGCCCGATGTTGAGCGAAGCTGCTCCAATAACGTGACCGTGGTGACAGCAGGCCACAGTCCTCCCTGCTGGAGCCACCAGACGTGATCTGGCGACATTATGAGCGACTGTGCCTCGAGGGCCGTCTTTATTACCCGGAAAGCGCGGACAGTTTCCTCTTGGGAGGCGGACAAGGCGCGTTGCCAAAGAAACGAGTTAGCGGGTTTCTTCGGTTTCTTGAGCCTCTCGAGAGACTCTAAGCTGTTCAGCAGATCGCTCGCGTAGCGCTGGCGCACCAAAGATTTGTTTTGTCTCAAGTCCTCTGTGATTTGACGGAGTTCAGCAATGTACCTCCCTGTCTCGATGGCTGATATCTGCGGCGGCCGTGCCGTCGGTCGGAAATTATTCGCCCTACCAGCAGTCACCTTGCGACCATCCTGAGGTATGCTGGCCAGCGGTATCCAGCCCTGGACTGAGTGGTTATTTGCCGGAGGGGCACAGCCGGTGTCGAGCGACTTCGTGAGCAAATCGTATTCTAGTCTCGGAACTCCATGGTGACCTGTGTGGTTGTTGCACACCGAAAACTCTCCGTCGAGCGAGACTGCTGTTGGTGGGATGTACTTTAGCTCAGAGCGGTGTTGGTCCAAGATCCGTTGAACCCGCTGGATGTGCACGCCGAATTCGTGGTTCTGAAACAAACGTGACCACTCAGGTAGAATGCTTTCCAGGGCGCGGCTCGTGTCGACCTGAAGTGTGGTGTCGGGGAAGTTTGTCAAACTCGGCTCGAGGCATGGCCATTGTGCGAGAAGGAACTTGGCAAGAAGGTGGCAGTCTTGCTCGCTCTTCAACTCGTAGGCTTCCTTGTCTTTTTGGGCCTTGCGGCGTTGCTTTGCAGGAAGCAGGCTGCCGAGTTCGTCGGCACTACCCGTCTGGTAAGGCTTCCGGAAGGGCGCCATGAGCCTGGCAATGTCATCCAACTGCGGAATTCGGCCAGGGCGGAAAAGAGAGTACGACGGCCAGGGCGGGAGCTCAATAGCCTGCAGCGCGGGAAGAATCGTAAAGGCAACCAGGGCCTTCAACAGCGCATCTTCGGTGTTCTCTCGGAAGCATAAGGCTGCAAACAGAAAGACACGACTGTAAACGGACTGATTTTCGCGGCAGTGCTTCACAAGGGCGCCCCAGTTTTCCATGATGTCGGTCGACATTTGATCGCTGATAGACACTTTGGTATAGCCAGAAGCGTACCCACCAATGAGATTTCCTTTCCCAAACTCGACTACGATGTTTGCGGGAGTGTTAAATTGTGTAGGCATCGCGCGCAATAGACATGCCGTCTCCATAATCCTGGCGTAGGGCCTCTCAGCCGAAGACGACGTGTCTCTTGTCATGTAGGGGGTATCCGCAATTTCCGACTTTGATGATCTGCCGCAGTGATGGTCTGGTGTTGGTCTCTCGTACCGCTGTCGACGTTTCCACTCCCTCAGGTTGAGCTCTCCGTCACCGAGCAACTTGGCATCAACGCGGCCGTGACTGTTTGATACTTGTGTGGGAGAGAATGTTTCCAGCTCCCTCGACATGTTCAGTATACCCTCGACGACTTGTCTGTAAAGGGGATGCTGAATGTGGCTGGTGAGATGCTTGTCCCACTTGTCGACCTTCATTACCTTGCGTCCCGGCGGGTAGTACTCGCGAATCGGGGTCAAATTCCCAATCGCTGACAAGATGGACGCCTCAGACCCAAGCACTGTCCAAGGACTGCAGGCGCCAGATTGCAGCCAGTGGAGGCTTTCTTCTGCGCCAGTGCGGCCGGTAAGAGGATCGGGTATGAAGAAGGACGTATATGCATGCAGGAGCGCCTTGGTGTACAAAAGCTGAGGTTCTGCTGCACAGTCGACCCGGCCAATCGTGTCGTTGATGGTAAACTTCCCGTATCGATCGCTTTTCCCTATTTGGACTGCAACATGACATCCCTGTCTCTTTGTGGTTATGTCGCCTCCCAACGGGACAAGCACCATGCGACGAAACGGGTTGCTAACGTGCCGACAAACAAGTTTTTGATTGAGTCCGTACCAGGTTCCCGCATCCTGGTTTGGATCGACCTCCAGCCCTAGCTGCGGTGACCACAGAAGTTGGTTATGGTTGACAAAAAACATTAGCTGCAGGGACCCAATCTGCACCTCCAGGTTCTTGTTTCCAAAGGGCTGGCTGATCAAAAGCTGACCTCTTGGGGCAAGGCCCTCCATTATCGCCGCGACATGCTGAAATACCGCGCTGTGGGGATTGAGGGCAGCCTCACGTAGTCTGTCTGCGCGAATTCGCTCACATGTACCTTTCCGCCGGTTAATTGTCCATGTGGAGCTGCCGCTCATCAACCACGGGTTGGCCACTGGTGTGATGTACACATCGCCTGTCCTTAGGTTGAGCCAGTGAATGCAGCCGGTCGTCAAGGGTCCTGGGAGATCATGCGTGTCCTTCTTCTTGTCGGAAAATGTTTCCCTTGGAAGGAAACGAAGTGTCTCCCATGCTGATTTGGCGAGTATGATGGTTTCATCACCTTCATAGCCAACATGGATCTTGAACCCGTTTTTCTCGTTGACTAGGGCATACGACATCCCCGGAACCCCTGACTGATACGCTCGAAGTGGTTGGTCCTGGAAGAGCTCCTTGATCGCCACAGAATTCTGCGAGTCCTGTGGGAGCTTTCCAACTGTCTTGCCATTCACCAATAAGCAGCCGAGAAGTAAATCCAGCCAGACAACTTGGTGGCTCTCCACATCATTCTCGGGAAGATCGAAGCGGACCCAACCAGGCGATTGAAACTGTATGTCCATACTCCCCGGCTTCATCCGGTCGGCCTCTGGCCAGAAGTGTCTGAGTCCGTTTTGCAGCCCATCTTGGTGTTCGGCAATCTTGGAGATAACGAGGCTTCTCAGGTCGGACGAAAGCTTGATCGAGAACACCAAGTGTCGCATCATGGTTGGCGAGAGTGCTCGGGCCGCATTAGAGATGATGTTCTCCTGGAGCGCGATCGTAGACTCCACATATTCCTCCAGTGAGACGGCATCAAAGCTATGGCAGTTCTCGAGATGAATGACAAATGTGCGCCTGCACAGCAGAGCGGCCGCTAGAGCGTATTGTTGGAGATTTCGAGACTTTGGAATGTCTGACGTCGTTTGGATTTCCTCTCGGAGTTGCCGAAACCACCGAACGCAGATTCTCCTCGCACGAAGCACAGAAGAGAGTGCTCTATGGCGCATGCCCGTTTGTCGATCGGAAAGCTCTGTTAGGCTGAGGACCCGGAGCGCCAATGTGATCATCGTGTCCATGACATTGGTTTCCCTCCAGCTGACCATAGTTTCGAGCGACTCGAGACGCATGTCCACTTGCTTCAGCAGTTTTTCCACAAAATTGACATCATTGAAGATCGAATGAGCCAGTCGGAGGGGATCCTGCTGCTCCGACGCTGGGCCGCATTGCAGGGCCAGGTGGTGGATAAGCATCGTGGTGGCCTCACTCGACCAGTTGATGTTCGTCGATCCGAGTTCGACAAGAATCGTGATCCAGCGTCGAGCAAATCCAGACATCAGAGTCTTGAACGCAAGAAACTCGTGGGGACTCAGCCCAGACGGGCAGTTGATCTGCGTTGCCATCGCTTCGTATGACGACGGGCCCTCATCTTGTGTTGCGGATCTCTTTGGCTTGGCACTCAGGACTGACTGAGCCGGGAACCCACGCGGCAGCCGGAGACCGAAATGGTGCGAGAATCCTGGCTTGACGTGTGCTCCACGAGCCCAGGTCTTGCTACCAGTGTCGAAATATGCCAGCCGCAGCCCATTCGGGTTGCAAACGCCATCTCGGCCATTCTCCCAGCCCACTGGGAAGGTCAGGGTGGCGTAGTGAGTTCGCAAAACTAGGTAATAGAGAGTCAGAAAGCAAAAACACAAATATCTAGGTTTTGGAGTGTGATGTGTGGTGTCACAGTGCAAGTGAAACGGGGTCCATAGTGCAGGGAGACGTTCTGAAAGTAAAAAGGGAGACTTACATGACTTCGTCGATGACGCAAGTGTGAAGGCTGGGTTTTGACCCTGGCCGTACTCGCTCAGTTCAGAGTATTCCCCCAGCATACATCTCGGTGGGTTCGTACTGGACGCTCCGGAAGAGCCAAGACGGGCCACTAACATCCAGGTGGCATCGCGGTAGATCGAGAACAGCACCGGACACGCAAGCTCGAAGACCACCACTTTTGCCATGAAGTCATCGGATGGAAGTGGGTGCTCGTAAATCTTGATGCGCAAGTGATCCAATTGCCACATTGCATCGCACCGTTGGCAGCGACCTTCAGCATGCACATCCCTCCCAGTGAAGATGTCGGTGGTGAACAAGCAGGTGCTCTCACTGATTTGCCGGGCCAGAGCCTCGTGTCGCGCGGTCTGTTGTTGCCATTCGTCAAACTTCGACTGTTTCCTTCCGTCGGCATCCGTCTCGATTTCTTGGCGCAGAGCACGCATCAACTCGCCATCCTCAGATTCATCATAATACCGCCTTCCATAGCAGTCCTCTGATGGATCCGCGAAAACGTGCTTGTTGCGCCTACAACTCTCAATCCTGGAACGCAAATAACTCTGAAGGCTCTGAAGGCGGGCCATGTCCTGGTAGCTGGCAAGATGGAGGACATCAAGCACTTCCGGGGTGAAAATGGGGGGATAGTCAGCGAAGATGGGACAACGGTCCAACATTTCTTCGTCAAGCCTCTTCCAAATTTGCATAGATTCAAGGATTAAAATGCTCATTTGATCTGCGTCCTCTCGGTACAATGGTAGTGCCGTTTCAACGTACCGATGTAGCCTCTTTGAGAGCTCGGAGGGTGATGCCCCAGGCGTCTGCCCGAGCTTCCGGATGCCACTTTCTTGCGCCGCAACGCTGAGGAATGGCCCCGCTAAATTGTTGAACTGTTCGTCCGCTTGACGGGAAAGGTCAAAGTCTCGTGGTGCGGTCCACTTGCGCCGACTTGTCATGATCGCCCTGTTTGTCGCCACCCGGACTCGTTCCAAAGTGTCCCTGCTCACCGACAGCGGAAGATGTATGTCTTGGGGGGATGCTTGTTTCTGCAGGAGGGGGATGTATCTCGTGGTATTTGCCTTGAACTCCTCCCATCTACGCCGGACACTTTGTCCGACCTGATCGACAGTCCCGGCGGCACTGGACAGAGACAATTCATTAAGATGATCAACCCTTCGTCGTATGCCGGCATCCGATGTCTCCAACTTGTTGCGGGCCGCGTCCAGCTTCGCGAACCTCCGACACAGCTTTGCTTTGAGGAAATTGACCTCGTGGACGTCGAGGGAGTTCTGGGTGTCGCGCAAGAGTGAGGCGAGACAGGTGCAAAGCAAGAATTTATACTCAAATCGGCCAAGCTCTTCTCCAAGCGTCAAGAGCAGGTATCGAGAAATTGAGACCCTGAGAGCGAGCCAATATGGAGATCGGCGCCATGGCTTCCGTGCTTGCCAACAAACGTCATCGCGAACGCGCTTCCGGAGCTTTTGGGTCGGTATCCTGCGGCCGCTTTCTTCCAGGACTGCCATCAGCATCGAGCTTATCATGGTCGGGTTTGCGGTGTCGCGGTATTCGTGAATATCCATCCCCGCCTTAGACGTCTGGCCTGCAAACGGCTTTGTCAATCCGATCGAGGCTTGCTCGAGGAATGTCGCAAGGCTTGCCCGAAAGTCCCGGCTCGAAAACGTTGAGTGTGGTATCTCAACGGCATGTCCGGGAAAGTCCCATTGTAGAGCGTCGGCAGCCAGGATATCTTCGTTTCGCGGCGAGGCTTCGAACACCTCGAAGATGACCCGGTCGGATGAGCTGGGATTCGTCGGTCAAGTTGGTATAAAAGAAAAGTTGGGACTGAGGAGGAAATGGCAACGAACCTGGAGAGCCGATAGATGAAAAGCGCAGCATTCTGGCTTCCGACGTAGACAAGCAGCGCGCCGTCCACAGCCATGGAGCCCAGCTCAGCCTGCAGCTTCGCGCCGTTGACAATGCCGCCGGGATTGACCGTCTTGGCGGCAAAGAGAAGTCGTCGAATGGACTGCCATGCTGCGGTTATCTTGAGGCCGAGTGTGTCGCTTTCCTGTCCAGAAGTTGTGCGCATTGTCCAGGCGGCGCGATCAAGACGGTTAACGAACGCACCTTCGATCTCGTCAAGATTGTCTTCTTCGGAGCCCGGAAGGCGCTGAGGAAGCGCAAAGTGATGAAAAAGAGATTCCATCGCGCCTGCGGTTGGAAGATAGCTGTTTGTTGCCAGGAAGAAGCGATCAGATCTGGCAGGTTGCGGGGTTGCTTGAGGAAGGTGGCGGTGGGAAAGAGCAGTCGGGAGAAGTTGGCAGTTGCGAAGCGTTTTCGCGTTAGGCAGGAGCGCGTTCTTGCAGTCGGCGTGATACTCCCATTCGCCCACGTTGCCACACAGTGCGATCTTGATTCGACAGTCTGGCCGCCCGGGCCTGTCCTGAGGCCTACAGTCGACAATGGAAATGAGAAGTGAGGATTGGAAGCCCGGACAGCCTGGCGCTCAGCTTTGCGGTGGGTCTTGCTTGCGGCCAGTCGCCTGGGAGGAAATCGGTGAGCAAGGGCTATGCCCCACTTATTTTAGTTAGGCAAAGCATTGACCACCCTGGCCGGAATGAAGCTATCCAGAGCACTCTCGTGCCCAACAAAAAAAAGGGCACTCACAAACATCCACCCCACACTTCAACCATCAACCATACAGCCAAATTGCAAGCAAAAACGATAAAATCAATTGTATTCTAATGCCCAGTCATTCCTCCCTCTAATTCCAAGCAATCATTCAAAATTTGAGGGATTTGGTCGACCCATTTGTTAATTGTTTTCCGTTTGAGGCCATCCCAGCCATCTTCAGCCCTCTGTTTGACTTCCTCGTCATCCCAGCACTCTGTTCTCTTCACGCTCTCCTTTGGGGCTTGCCAGGCCTTTTCTATAGGGACAAAATCCGGAGAGGAAGCGCAGTTAAAGTAGTGTTCAAGGTCGTTTTGCTAATCCAAGTCCTGACGATGTTTCTTTTACTTTTACCGGTACCGTGGCCGGAGTCGTTATCTTCTTCCAGGACGAAACTTTGGCCTGAACGGAGCCATTTACCTACAACAGGCTCAAGAATAGAGTCTCTGTAGACTTTGAGGCTCATTTTGCCGTTTGTATTGCCTGGAACGTCGTACCAAACCAGCGGTGACTTGAAATTATAGCCAACAGCTGCCCAAGCGTGCAGTCGCTTTGTATCCTTCTCTTCCGGAGCCCTCTTCTCAACAACACAATCGGGGCAGTATCTTTCCCAGGGCGCCGAAGGATACGAACACGGCCTGCCGGTCCCCAGCCAAAGTGGCATTCGTCAGAGAAGCGAACGCGGTACCAATCGGTCTTATGAGGGTACCTTTCGAGCATCGTTCGGCAGTATTCGGATCGTCGCTCTTTCAATCGAGGGGAGTAGTACTTCTTTTCACATGCGATACAGAAGCGGCAATCGAGGGTTTTAAGTGCGCGTCGTACTGTTTCAGCGCAGCAGTCGGTATCAAGGCCAGCGGCTGCAGGAAGGCCTGCCCACGTAATGGTGCGACCGTCGTAGCCATTCGATTCAATAAATCGCTCGATTATAGCGAGGTCTTCGTCAGAAAGCTTCTTTTTCCGGCCTCGCGTTTCTACACGCGTAGAATGGAAGGTGCGGTCGGCGTCGTACTCTTCGCTCTCCGGCTTTTCGAGCGCGCGATAGCCGGAGCGTTTACTGGCCCCATGGAACGCGAAAACCCTAGATTTGAAGTGCGGAATGTCAAAAGCCTCTAAATAACTAATTGTACCGCGAATTCTGGAATTTTTAGGTGTAGAATAGTGGCTTTGGCGAATCATTTGGTTGCTTTGGCTGTTGTTTTGGGGGCGGAAAAGTGGTGTGGGTGGGGAAATCAAGTTTGTGAGTGCCTTTTTTTTTGTTGGGCACGAGGCACTGTTCCCAGGTACGCAGCTCTGTGATCGGTGCAGCAAGGCCTACGCGGCTATTCCACAGGCCCTACTCCTATTATAAGACACTGTGGCCGCATTGTAGGAGGCCTGAACTGTATTAGAATACGCCTCCTGAGAATCCAGGAAGGTCTAAGTAGTTGTTTAAAAGGCCTTGCCTGCATTATAGGAGGCCTTAGTTATATCGTGAGAGACTGTAACTGTATTGTGACAGGCCTTGGCTGTATTAAAGTATGTGTTCTAAGAATGTAAAAAGGCTTAATTAGGTAGCTATTTGACAAGTCTTACTTACATCACTAGAGACCTTAGCTGCCTCGTAGGTGGCCTTAGCTGCATTAGAGTAGGTCTTCTGAGAATGTAGGAATGCATATAATATAAATATTAAGCCTCCGATGTATTAGAGTAGGCTTTTTGAAAGGGCAGGGGGGTATATAATAATGAGACTTACACCTTGACTATGTCGTGGGAGGCCTTAGCCGCATTTGGATAGGTCTTTAGAAATATAGGAAGGCATACGATATTAGATTTAAACTTTGAATTCATTGTAGGAGGCCTTGGCTGTATTGGACTAGGGCATTTGCAAATGCAGGAAGGCATATGATATTAAGATTTAGGCCTTGGGTGCAGTTGGGGTTATGTGTGGCGTCGTAGTGCAAAGAAAGGTTCTCTTTGGAAAGTGCGATTCCGCGAAAGTAAAGAAGCATTAAACATTCGGTTTCAAAAACAGTCGACATGAAACAAAATGAGGAGAGCGGTGAGATTAAAATGGTAGTGTTGCATTCGCCCACTGTGCGAACCCTGAATTTCAAGCTCTATCAAATGCAAGCGCACTGAGTTCATTTTACTAACAGCCCTAAAACAAGCCGTACGCAAACTCCATACCTTGAGTAACCTCGGGCGCGGTACTGGATGACTTCCTTCTTGAACGGCTGGTTACGGGTCACTGATGTACATCATGCCGCCTTCCACACCAGCAGGTACGGATGCTGTAGATGAACACAATGCATGCACGATGCAAAGCCGGAGTTTCAAGGCGAACTGTATCCATTTTGAAACACACATTTTTCCATTGAACTGGTGCAGTGATGCAACAGGGAAGAAACCACAAGGAGAACCACACCCACAGAACGACGCTGTCGGCCTGAAAGGCCGACTCCCCGACTACTGGTCCTCCGATCGAAGGGACACAAATGCAACTGACGTAGAAAAACAGATACGTACCTAGTATGGAACAAAACCTAGTATGTGACGGTGCCTAGCATGAAACGGAGCCTAGCATGGAACAACAAAGGAGATGTGACCGTGGACTAGGTCATCTTCCTTCGATCGAAGGGCCAGGATGTCACTGGGCTTTCAATGGGAGGTCTTCGTGGTGAAAATCGTCGGATTCATGATTGTTGGAAGAAGCACGGTTCGAAGAACCGCGCGGCGCGGCCCCTTTTTGACGGTGGCACGCGCCAGAGAACGCATCGCTATGTACATAAGCAGCTACAGTAATATTACATACAGAGCCCAAAAAGAACGACAGGGTCGGCCTGAAAAAACGCCCCGAGTCACCATACACTAGTCGCTGAACCTGTTGGCATGATAGGGGCTGCTATTCTGACACGAGCTGTGCAAGCGTTCCTCCATCATATCCCCAGATAACTACGGAGGCACTTCCTTTTCGCCAGGGCGCATGTGGACAGTAACTACCGTACGAATCTGTCTGTATCAAAGTCAAATAAACCAACCTCGTCACATACATCAAAGACAAACTCTCCAGACGACTTGAAGGAAAACAAGAACAAGAACAAGAACAATAAAATACGAAACCTGTTGAATTGCATCGAAAGAGAAAACGAAATACGAGTACACATCAAAAGGAAAGCCCTCGTCCATCCATCAACAAATCAAACCCTCACACCTCCACCGCGTACCACAGCTCCCCACTCATCTCACCCATCTCTTCCACGACAACCTCTGTACCTCCTCCCTCCGAAACTTCAGCTTCAACTTCCTCCCCGCTTGACTCCCCATCCAACCTGTCCTCCGGACAATCCTTCTCTTCTCCCTTCTCCTCCCCCTCCCCACCCTCCCTCTCCAAAACAACAAGCCCCTCCCCCTCCTCCTCCCCCCTCTCTGCCAACACAACCAACTCCTCGAAACACCCCTTCAACTCCCCCAGCAACCCCCCCACCACCTCCTCATCCTCCACACACCCCACAACACCCACATGCGTCTCACCACTCCTATCCAAAAAGCTAACAACCTTCATCGGCCAGGGCGCATCCCCATGGGGATTCGCAATCTCCACTCTGCATTCTCCGTCCGCAAAGGGCATGGTGTCAAAATCCTCCCAGTCTTGGTGGTTGACTACCGATCCGAAGACCTGCTTGTTGTCTGAAAGAGGCCACTCCGTGCATGTCTCTGCAATCTTCCAAAAGCCGAGGTAGTCATACGCCGCAGACTCAGCCGTCTGAGCTTGGATGAACTGAAGCAGGTCCATGGCCGTCCAGCCTACCTGGAAGGTTACCCGGACGGGCGTGAACTGGTACGTTGGACCAACGACCTGCTCTGGTTGCAGTGTCGACGGGGCAGCGAGTGTCCGTCCGGAGGTGACTGACGCGAAGGTGATGTCTGATCTCTGCAAACGGCGCGCAAGGACGAGTGACCACGCCGCAGTGAGGAGAGTCGCGGTGGTGATTGTCTCGGGGGCGCCGCGTGGGAGGGAGACGGGGGCGGTTTTGAAGACTGCGCGGGTTGAGGCGGTGGCGGAAGAGGCGAGGGAGATGTCGGAGAGGAGAGAGGGCGAGGAGCCGGAGAGGAGGGCGCGCCAGTAGGTTGTTGCGGCGGCTT
>Ga0247760_1002247_pt1 | contig 15234 bp, 1 predicted proteins | sample UWRJL171409R4_FD_179936 | JGI IMG/M metagenome (GOLD analysis project Ga0247760, IMG submission 179936) | Plant litter microbial communities from Arlington Agricultural Research Station in Wisconsin, United States - UWRJ-L171-409R-4 | ecosystem: Environmental > Terrestrial > Plant litter >... | reverse complement strand
TTTTTTGCTAACTTCCTTTCTTAACAGTGCTCGTTCTTATAGACACGCTTTTCCGCCGCACACTGCTATATAACTGGTTTAAGAGACTTTAGGGTATATTAAATCGCTTTTTACCCTTTAACTCCTTCCCTGGACCTACAGTAAAATGTAAGTCCTCTAGCTATAGGGGGTAAGTTATCTTATAGGCTACCGGTCTGTAATGTCTTAGTTCTTTACATTACCATGTGTGCAATTTATATAAAGTTTGCTAGGAGCTCTGGAGGCTTAGCCTCTTTATTAGGTTTAAGGTCCTTATAACCCTAGCTAAAAGTCCTAATAAATGTCTTTCTATACTTACTAAGGAGTTTCCTGCCACTTCCTACAGTGGTCTTACTCTTTAATATAATAGTTTAGATATTAGATCTTATTTTATTGTTAATTCTTATTATTAGCTTTAATTAGTTTAGATTCTTTCAGTAGAACTTTATAATCAAGTTTCGGTATTTAAGATTTTTAACAGGCTCCTATAAGCTACCCTTAGGACTGTAGTCTAGCTATTTAATAAGATATTTAAACGTGTTCTTTCCCTTTTATAAATCTATAACTTCCTTAACGTTATACTTGTCTTTATTAGTATTGATCTTAATCTTCTTTTCTAAAGGAATCCCCTTTAAAGTAAGTTTTAAAAGTAAGATGTGAAAAACCTTAATCTGCACCTTTATACTAATAGGTAAGTTTAGTTTATAATTAAAGGTGGTGACTTTTTTCTTAACTTAAAACGGTCTGTACCTTTTAAAGTTAAGCTTCTTACTAGGTTATTTTAAACGTAAGTTTTGTGAAAAAGGTAGATATAATCCCTCTTTTAAAAAGTTAGTCCCTTAACTCGTTCGCCATTATAATAAAGTCCTTCCTTAAGTATTAGTTACTTAGTTTAATGTTTATTAGTGAATTTCTTTATTTATTTACGTGTAAACTTAAGTTTAGCTTATAGGTGATTATATAGTTCTTACATCCAGTCTATATAGATTACAGCCTAAGGGGCGTTAATAGGTGGGCCTTAATAGAGTTCGGGCTCCTTACTGTAAGTTGTAAAAAATAATGACATATTTATTAACTTAACTAGTGTTATGTTATAAGTTATTTACGCTGTTAGTAACAGTTTAAGTTAATTATCCTATTTAAAGTTGATATAAGCCTAAAGATACGTTATAAGTATTTAATTAAATCGTTCTATCTAACTATCTGTCTGTAGGTAAAAGGCTATTAAAAGCTTACTTTTCACACTTATTCTCTATATTAGCCCTTATTAGAACTTTAATATAATTAGTTTATCTTAATCTATAATAATATTATCTAGTTAAAAGTGTTATAAGACTACCTTTTTTTAAAGATATAAGTAAGTTACTTTACTATCATATCCTTTAAGGTTAGTAAAAAGTAAGCCCATTTTATTAATCTGTTAACTACTATAAGGATCTGGTTATAAGTAACTCCTATCACAGGGTCCTTAAACTTAAGTATCTTAAAGATAAAGTTAAGCAAGATGGAACTCTATAATGCCTATAGTATAAGGAGTAGCTTAAGAAGCCTGTAAGGCTTATAATATTAGTTTTACTTTTAATAATAGATATTACACCTGTTAACCACTTCCTTAACTAACTTCTTCATTCTAAGGAAGGTGTACACTTACTGGGCTTAAATAAGCGTTTTAGCTCTGCTTATATATCCTTTAAGTTAAGATTTATAAGTTTATTAAACGTACTCCTTCCGTTTATTAGGATTATAAATGTATGGTTTCTCTTAATACCAGAGCCTTACTTCTAGTTTAGGTGTATTATTTACACCTTTTGGCAGCTATTCTAGCTAATAACCGGTTTTATTATAATTTAAGTATATTAGGCACTCCTTACTATAATCCTACACGTGCCTTAAAAAGTCTCCTAAGGGGCATTTATACTTATAGGTACCTTCCTTTAGCCTTCTTACTTAGAAGTTTTACTATTATTAATGGACGTTATATTTTATTTATAAGTTTATATAGACGTTAATAGTTTAATTTAATATCTAATCATCTAACACCTGTAATGTATACTTTAATGTACTATTCCTGGCTTTATTAAATACAGTAATAGGGATTAGGGCTAGGTTGGTATCCTTATAGTCCTGTCTTTAGCTAAGAGTATCGGCTTACTTATTATCTTTTCCTTTAATATAGTAAATCTGGAAGTAGAACAGGGTTATTAACTTTACCTAACGTGCTTATTAAAGGTTGTTATAGTCTGAAAAGACCTAGACTAGTTCCTTTATACCGCTTAAGTACAGTGCCTATTTAATAAAGCACTAAATAATTATTATTAATTCCTTATTATAAATTAGGTATTGTAAGGTTAGGCTATAAATCCCTTTCGATAAAAAGGTAACTAGGTGGCGTTTCCCGTCGTTTTAGACTTAGTTAAGTTCTTTATTAATTATAAACTTTAAGGAGTCTGTCTTGACTTAAAAGGGTTTTAAGAAATTAAGGGGAGCCAGGACTGGTATTGTAATAAAGGCGTGCTTAAGGTCTTTAAACACCTTCTACTATTTATTAGTCTATTTAAACGGTTTACCTATCCCTGTGAGCTTATATAGTAGTTTTACAATCTTTATAAAGTACTTAATAAAGTATTAATAGAAGTTTATAAAGTTAATAAAGGCTTATAACTCTGTTTAGTTCTTTAAAGTAAGTTAATCCTTAACTACTTTTATCTTCTCTAATTACATTTTAAGTTTTTTAAGGGATACTTTAAATCCTAGGTAGTTTAATTCTTAAATGTGGAAATAACTTTTCTTTAAGTTTACTATTAGCTTTATTTTTTTTAAAAGCTGTTAAAACCTATTATATGTATTTTTAGTGTTTTTTTTAAAGTTTTAAAGTAAATTAAAATGTTATTTAAATATATAAAAATAAACTTATTAAAGAAGGGGTAGAGAATACTGTTAATAAGGCCTTGGAAAGTTATAGGGGCGTTTATTAATCCTATCAGTATGATATAGTACTGGTAATACCTATTACACGTCTGGAAAGCTATTTTATATTTATCCTTTTCCTTTATTCTAACGTGGTTAAATCCTATAGGGAAATTAAGGCTGGAGAACTAATTTACTTTAATAATCTGTTCTCACATCTCTATAATAAGTAGTAATAGGTATCGATTTTTAATTATATCCTTATTTAATGTTTAGTAGTTAATAATTATATATAGCTTACCGTCTCCCTTAAGATAAACAGTATTAGGTATCTTACCGGGGATTAGGATTCTATAATAAATTTATTTTTTAAATTTTTATCGACGTACTCCCTTAAAGCCTTAGCCTGTTAAGGGTTTAAGTAGTAAGGCTGGAAGCTACAGAGCTTTACTCCTAGCTTTAGCTTAACTTTATAATCTTATAGTCTATAGTCTGGTAATTACAGTATCTTTTTTTAAAATAGGGTAAACTTCCTGTACTTTATAGGTACTTTAAATAAATTAACTTCTTTACTTATTTATAAATTAGTTTCTTACTTCTTTCCACCTTTTAAATTATCATTTAGGTAATATAATAGACTTTCTAACCCTTGAACCATCTTAGTAAACTTAACCTAAACTGTACTTAATTTTAAGGGTTTAATATGCTTTTAAGTACTTTATGTATCTTTAAAGCAGTTTAATACCTTTTTAACTTTCTTTAAGTGTTAATTATTATTAGGGGACTTACTAAAGGTAAGGTAGCCACTCCTTTAGTTAATCACGGAATTATAATTTTCTAGCTAAGGTAGACTTAGGATTATATTATACCTTATAACTAATGTAACGTTAAAGTCCACTTATTATTTATCCTTATCCACTTTAATTAAGAGTGGTAAATAGTAGGTAACTTTACTGTTATTATACTAATATAAGCCTCCTTCTCCATTTTAAATAGGAATAGCCTTTTTATACTTTCTATTAGGGAATTTCCTTTAATTAACTAATAAGGGGTGTATTAAGTTAGAAGCACTCCCGTTATTAATTACTGCTTTTACTTTAAACGGCCTCCTTTTTCCATTTATTAAATTAACATTAATAAAATAATACTTATACTTTTTTAACATTTAAGTTATAGTAATTATCTGTCTTTAAGGTCTTATTTAACTTAACCTTTAAGTGCCTTTTCTTCTTCTTAAGGTTTTTACTAATTAGCAAATTACTAGTTTCCAGCCCTTTTAAAGGGCCGTAACCTTTTCTTAATTCCTTCTAGAAAAACAGGTAACTTTAATAAACCTAACAATTAACTTTTCTTAAGTTTTCACGTCTTAACGTCCAGTTAACTTTAAATGGTTTAATATTTTAAAAATCTTTAATAAGTTAGTAATACGCCTTTTAAGATTAGATTATAATAATATCCTCTTACTCTTAGATCTGTTTATAGTCCGCTTATTTCTACCATTCTTTAACTTTCCCCTTAAGGTGGATAGAACAGGTTATAACTAAATAGTTACTAAGTAACCCTCCTTATTAACAGACTGTAAGGGTCTAATTAACTATTATAACCTTCCACTTATTATTATCGTTAGACTCTCTTATTAGGGTGTAGGAGACTTAGTAATATACTACCTTTACTTCTACCTTTATAACAGAGTAATCTTATCGTTATACACTAGGAAAGTAGTTATAAAGAGCCTTATATCCACTATACCAGTTAAAAGTGTAGCTATTATACATATAGTTAATCTATAATATGTCCTTATAACTAGGGTAGTTAGCGTTAATTATAGGTGTTATAGTTATAAAGTACGGAATAGGGGAAGTAATGCTTTATTTCTTCTCTTCTTCTACCTACTTCCATATACATTACTTCTCTTAAACCTTTTCCTAAAACTTAAGTAACAGTAAACCAGCTTATTCTTTTATAAAATAATCCTCTTTAATAAGTTAATATTTAAGTTAGTTAGTAAAGTAAACTCTATTTTAAAGTTATAACCTAACCTTTACTACTTTATCTTTAAATATTATAGTAAAGCCTTTAACTTATAAGTCCTCTACTTCGTCCACCAGCTCTTAATATTTTTCCTTCAGCTCCTAAACCCTTTATTAATATTCTTATTTTTTACCTCCTTAAGGGACCTTTAAAGTACCAGTTTAAAGTACACTATCTTTAATACTAGGTAGCCATTTAAGCTGTCCTTCTTTTAAGGAAGTAAGGGTGCTGATTCACTTAACATACTTAAAGTGTTTAAGAGTTTTAAGGGGTACAGTTAAGAAGAACTTCCGTTTTTCCAACTTAACTCTTTTAACCTACTCTTTTTCATTTTCCAGGGCTTAATTTACTACTTAAATAGCTTAAAGAGCTAGTTCTTTAACTCCCTTTACTATCTTAATAAGGTTTAAGTTAAGGTCCTTTCTAAACTTCCTTAATTCCTAGGCTTATAACGTAAGGTTTTTAAAGCTTATAACAGCTAACTGGAACATCTCTTCTTAAAGTTAGTCTTTTATAACCTACACTTCCAACTATCTTAAGTTCCTATCTTAAAGTCAGTCTGTAACGTCCTACACCTTTATAGTTAACTTTTCTAAGACACCCTTAAGGATTAAATACACCACATCTTAGGGTTTTTCCTCTTCTTCTTCCTTATCTCCTAAATTACACTTATTTATCTAAGTGCAGTCTTCTTCGTTACCTACTATCCTAACGTGGACGTCTCTAAAGTTAAACTTAATATATTTCCCTCTATTTAAAACTAGCTTTTAACTAACCTACTTTAATAATGGGTATTACTATACTATATAGCCTTTCTTACCGCAGTTACAGCACTGGACTTAGGACAGGTCCTTAGCTAGCTTTTATTACTATTATTATTAAGGCTTATCACAGTTAGGCTAATTTTAACAATTTACTATACTAATATCCATTAGTCTAGGGTGATAGCTTATTATAGTCGATTAGTTCTTCTTTAATTTATTTAATTAGTATAGAGTTTGTTTCTTTTAGAAGTTCTTTTAATAATAGTAATTATAATATTAATTATCAGCCTTAATAGCTATTTTAACTAGCTCTTAAAGGCGGTCTAGTCTATCCTCTTAATAAAGGTCTCTAGTAATATACTCCTTTAAACCACTTTAAAATAACATTATTAAAACCTCTTAACTAAGCTTAGTTTTAGCAGCTTTTAACTTAAAACGCGTGGAGAACTTAAGGATTAAAGACGTTTATCTTAAAGCTATAAGGCGTTATTTAGCCCGCTTAAGAGTGTCTAATTCTCCAAACTCCATTTAAAGTTAGTTAATAAAAACGTCAAAATCGTTAAAAAGGGCTTAAGTCTTAGGGGCCTCCTTATACACTCTATTTACAGAGAGGTTATTAATTATTTTCACATATAATTCGTATTAGTAAGCTGTTACTCTGTCTAATAGGGCTTCTGTAAACTTAACCTTTCCTTTTTCTTTAAAAAACTACTTATTATAATAAGTGATATAGCTCTGGAGTTAGGCTATCTAAGACTCCAGTTATATAAAGTCTCCCTTAAAGTGTAAGGGTAAAGGGAGCTTTACCCACTTCTTCTGTAAGCCTTTTGTGACGACCCTGCAAGCCGTCACTTGGGCCGGGGCGGCCTGACGAATCCCCCGCAGAAGGAACAGTGCGAGAAGACGGTGCACACCGCCCAGGCGTACTGGGCTAGGGGTGCAAAGACCCAAAGCCCTTACGACTAGTGAGGTGCTGCTTACAGCATGCTGAGTGCTCGCATCGCGAGCAGGAGAAACCTCACGAGCAGAACGCTTACGTGGTGTAGAGTGCTTGCATAACGAGCACTTGTAACATTATAAGTAAGGTACGAAGTACCTCCCAGTTAATTAGTATAAATAGCTATGGTTGTGCCTATAACCACCGTAAGGGACTCTGGTTCCTCACGCTAGTATTTAATTATTCATTTATATCTTACTGTTCAGACTCACCTCTGTGCATTATAGTGATAGCAACTTATAATGATATTAAACCCCCTTGTCTAAAAGTGTTAGCTTAATAAGCTGTCTTCGGAACGCCCCTTACCTGTTAACGTCTTACTATACGTTCTATCTTAACTTACGTTAGTCTTTTTAAGGCCTGTGTTAGGTGTAAGTTGTAATATAATACTAGCGTCACAGTTTTAAATGCTGTTTATTAAATTCCCAGACATCACCTTCCTCCCATTAATATGTCGACTTTAAGAAAAGGTAAGGAGATTAAGGAGGTATAAGCTTAGCTTTAACTTCTTACTATTAACAAGTTAGCTACACGCCTTAAAAACTTAAACCTTAACTAGTAAGGACTAGTTAAGGAACTTAACGAAGCTTTCCCTAGAGACATTAAAAGCCACATTAGTCTTATTAAAAAACTCTAAGCCTAACTTAACGCTGTTAAGCTGGAGAATAATAACTTTAAAGGCTTATAAAAGAAATAAGTAAAGCTCCCCCTGCCGTTACGCTTTAAGGGAGACTTTACACAGCTAAAGTCTTAAATAGCCTAGCTTTAGAGTTATATTACCTATTACGATAAATAGTTCTTTAAAGAAGAAGGAAAGGTTAGGTTTACTGGAGCTTTATTAGACAGAGTAGCTATTTGCTAATATAAACCCTATATAAAGATAATTAATAACCTTTTTATAAACAGAGTGTGTAAAGAGGCCCTTAAGACTTAAGCTCTTTTTAATAACTTTAACGTATTTATTAACTAACTCTAGACTAAGTTTAGAGAACTAAATGCCCTTAGGTAGGCTGAATAGTGGCTTATGGCCCTAAGACAGATGTCTTTAATCCTTAAGTTCTCCACACGCTTTAAATTAGAAGTAGTAAAGACTAAACTTAGCTAAAAGGCCTTAGTAATGCTGTTTTAAAGCGGCCTAAAGGAACACGTTACTGGAGATCTTTACTAAGAAGATTAACCAGACCGCTTATAAGAACTGGTCGAGATGGTTATTAAGGCCAATAATTAGTATTATAATTACCATTATTAGAAGAACTTTTAAAAAGAACAGACCCTTTACCAGTTAAGTAAACCTAAGAAGGGGAACTAGTTAACCACAACAGGTTATTATCTTAAGTTAATAGACATTAATATAGTAAACTGCTAGAACTAACTTAACTATAATAAGCCTTAGCAATAATAGTAATAAAAGCAGCTTAAAGACATATTACAGGTTTAGTGCTTTAACTGTGATAAGAAAAGATATGTAGTATAGTAATGTCTGTTACTAAAGTAAGTGGGTTAAAAACCTGTTCTGGAAGGAGGAAAGCACGTTAGGTTTAATTTAAGAGATATCTATATTAGGATGGTAAGTAATAAAGAAGATTACACCTAAATAGATAAGTGTAAGTTAAGAGATGAGGATAAAGTGGAAGAACCTTAGGATATAATATATCCAGTCCTTATAAGGGTTTTAAAAGAGTTAGTTATAAAGGTGTAGGTTATAAAAGACCGACTTTAAGGTGGAAACTTAAAACTATTAAAGGTGTAGGTTATAGAAGACTGACTTTAAGAAGAAATGTTCTAGTTAGCTGTTACAGGCTTTAAAAACCTTACCTTATAAGCCTAAGAATTAAGGAAGTTTAGGAAAGACCTTAACTTAGAAATTACTAAGGTGGTAAAAGGAGTTAAAGAATTAGCCCTTTAGGTTACCTAAACGGTAAAGTAAGTTTTAAAAGGTAAAAGAGAATAAATTAAGAGAATTAAACTGGAGAAACGGAAGTTCTTCTTAATAATACCCTTTAAGACTCTTAAATACTTTAAATACGTTAAGTAAATTAACACCTTTACCTCCTTAAAAGAAGGACAGCTTAGATAACTACTCTGTATTAAAGTTAGTGTGCCTTAAACTAGTACTTTAAAGGTCCTATAAGAAGGTATAAGGTAAGCATATTAGTAAAGGGTTTAGGAACTGAAGGAAAAACATTAGGAGCTAGTGGATAAAGTGGAGGACCTGTAAGTTAAAGGTTTTATTGTGACGTTTAAGGATAGAGTAATAAAGATTAGGTTATAACTTTACAGTTAAGTTCGCTTTACTAACTAGCTTAAATATTAACTTATTAAGGAAGGACACTTTATAAAAGAATAAGCTGGGTTACTATTACTTAAATTCTAGGAAAAGGTTTAGGAGAAATAACATATATGGAGGTAAGTGGAAGAAGAGAAAAAATAAAACGTTACTTCCCTTATTCCATACTCTATAACTGTAATACCTGTAGTTAATATTAACCACCTTAGTTATAGAGATATACTGTGGATTAATTACGTGTATGATAACTACACTTTTAACTAATATTATAGACTTAAGGCCTTTTATAACCACTTTCTAGGTATATAAAGACAGGATTACGCTATTATAAAAGTAAAGCTGGAATTAGCCTACTACTAGGTCTCCTACTCCCTGATAAGAGAATTAGGTAATAAGCAGAAGGTTACCGTAATTAACCAAACCCCTACTACGTGTTAGTAAGGAGGAATACTTAATAACTACCCAGTTATAACGTGTTTATTACACCTTAATGGAAAAGCTAGAGAGTGGTAAAAGCGGGAAGACTATTAACAGATCTAAGAGTAAAAAGACATTACTATAATTTAAGCCTGTAAAGCGTACTATTAACTTATTAAAGACTTTAGGAATATTATACTGTTTAAAGTCAATTAGACGTTAAGGTGTGAAAACCTGAGAAAAGTTAATTACCAGGTTTACTGGAGCTGCCTGTTTTTCCAGAAGGAATTAAGAAAAGGTTACAGGCCCTTTAAAAGGGTTAAAAACTAGTAGTTTACTAGTTAGTAAAAACCTTAAGAAGAAGGAGAGGTACTTAGAGGTTAGGCTAAATAAGACCTTAAGGACAGACGATTATTATAATTTAGATATTAAAGGAGTATAAGTATTATTCCGTTAGTGTTGGTTTAATAGACGGAAAAGGGAGGCCATTTAGGGTAAAAGTAGTAATTAATAGCAGGAGTGTTTCTAACCTGGTATACCCCTTATTAATTAACTGAAGGAAACTCCTTAATTAAAAGTATAAAGAGGTAATTCCCATTTAAAATAGAGAAGGAGGCCTGTATTAGTATAATAACGGTAAAGTCACCCACTATTTACCACTCCTAATTAAAGTGGATGGGGACGAATAATAAGTGGACTTTAACGTTACACCAGTTACTAGGTATAATATAATCTTAAGTTTACCCTGGCTGGAAAAGTATAACTCTGTAATTAATTAAAGGAGTGGCTACCTTACCTTTAATAAGTCCCCTAACTATAATTACTGTTTAAAGAAAGTTAAAAAGGTATTAAACTATTCTAGAGATGTATAAAGCATTTAAAAACACATTAAACCTTTAAAACTAAGTATAGTTTAGGTTAGGTTTATTAAGACGGTTAAAGGATTAGAAGGTTTACCGTATTACTTAAATGACAATTTAAAAGGTGGAAAGAAGCTAGAAGCTAATTTATAAATAAGTAAAGAAGTTAACTTATTTAAAGTACTTACAGAATACAGGAAGTTTACCCTGTTTTAAAAAAAGATACTGCGATTATTAGACTACAGACTGTAAGACTACGAAATTAAGTTAAAGCCGGGAGTGAAGCTTTACAGCTTTTAACCTTACTACTTAAACCCTTAGTAAGTTAAGGCTTTACAGGAATATATTAATAAGAATTTAAAGAATAGGTTTATTATAGAGTTCTAATCCCTAGTAGGGTACTTAATACTGTTCGTCCCATAAAAGGGAGACAGTAAGCTATATATAGTTATTAATTACTAAACGTTAAATGAGGATATGATTAAGAATCGCTACCCATTACCACTTATTACAGAGATGTAAGAACGGATTATTAAAGTAAATTAGTTCTCTAGCCTTAACTTCCTTATAGGATTTAACTACGTTAAAGTAAAGGAGGAGGACGAGTATAAAACGGCTTTTTAGACTTGTAACAGGTATTACTAATACTACATTATACTAATAAGATTAATAAACGCCCTTATAACTTTCTAAGGCCTTATTAATAGTGTCCTCCGCCCCTTCCTTAATAAGTTTATCTTTATATATTTAAATAACGTCTTAATCTATTCTAAAACTTTAAAAGAACACTGAAAGCATATACGATAAGTTTTAACAGCTTTTAAAAAAGCGAAACTGACAGTAAACCTAGAGAAAAGCTACTTTTATATTCAAGAACTAAATTATTTAAGGTTTAAAGTAACCCCTGGAAAGCTTAAAATGTAACTAAAGAAGATAAAAGCAGTTAGAGATTAGTTTACTTTAAAGAACTAAAAAGAGTTATAAGCCTTTATTAGCTTTGTGAACTTTTATTGCTGTTTTATTAGGTACTTTATAAAAATCGTAAGACCATTTTATAAACTTACAGGTGAGGGAAAGCCGTTTAAGTGGACTGATAGATAGTAGAAGGCGTTTAAAGACCTTAAACATACCTTTATTACAGCTTTAGTCTTAGCCTTTCCCGACTTTTTAAAACTCTTTTAAGTTAAGATAAACTCTTTAGAGTTTATAATTAGTAGAGAACTTAATTAAGTCCAGGATACTAGGAAACGCCACTTAGTTACCTTTTTATTAAAAGGAATCTACAGCTTAGCCCTATAATATTTAATCTATAATAAGGAATTAATAGCGATTATTTAATACTTTATTAAGTGGGCATTATACCTAAACGGCATAGAAAAACCGGTCCAGGTCTTTTCAGATTATAATAACCTCTAATACTTCCTAATAAAGGAACTCAGCCTATAATAGGTATAATAAGTAGAGTTAATAGCCTTATTCCACTTTTAGATTTACTATATTAAAGGAAAAGATAATAGGTGAGCCGACGCTTTTAGCTGGAGACAGGACTATAAGGATGCTAATCCAGTCTTAATCCCTGTTACTATATTTAATAAAGTTAAGAACGGTATATTAGAGTATATATTATAAGTGTTAGATAATTAGATATTAGAATAGATTATTAACGTCTATATAAACTTATAAATAAAGTATAACATTTATTAGTAATAATAGGACTTTTAAGTAAAAAGGTTAGTGGAAAGAACCTGTAAGCACAGGTGCCCTTTAAGAGACTTCTTAAGGTACGTGTAAGATTATAGGAAGGAGTGCTTAAAGTATTTAAACTACGATAAAACTAGTTATTAGTTAAAATAACTATTAAAAGGTGTAAACGGCACGTTTAAACTAAAAGTAAAGCTTTAGTATTAAGAGAAACTGTACATTTATAACCTGGATAAATAAAAGAAGTATATTTAATAGGTTTACAAATCTTAACTTAAAGGATATATAGGCTAAGTTAAGACTCTTATATAAGCTTAATAGGTGTATACCTTCCTGGGAATAAAGAAGTTAGTTAAGGAAGTGGTTAATAATTATAATATCTGTTATAAAAAGCAGAACTGACATTATAAGCCTTATAGACTTTTTAAACCACTCTTTATACTATAGGTGTTATAGAGTTTAATCTTACTTAACTTCGTTACTAGGATCTTAAAATTTAAGGACCCTGTTATAGGAGTTACCTATAACTAGATCCTTATAGTAATTAACAGATTGATAAAATAGGCCTACTTTTTACTAACCTTAAAGGACATAACAGTGGAGTAACTTACTTATATCTTTAAGAAAGAGGTGGTTTTATAATACCTTTAACTAGATAATATCGTTACAGATTAAGATAAGCTAATTGTGTCGAAATTTTAATAAGGGTTAATATAGAGAATAGGTGTGAAAAGTAAGCTTTTAATAACATTCCACTTACAGACGGATGGCTAAACGGAGTAAGTTAATTAGATACTTATAATGTATTTTTAAGCTTACGTTAACTTTAAATAAGATAATTAGTTTAAGCTGTTACTAATAGTATAGATAGCCTATAATATAACATTAGTTAAGTTAACAGGTATATCACCGTTCTTTACTAATTACAGTAAGGAGCTTAAGCTCTGTTAAGGCTTGCTTACCAGCACCCTTTAAGTTACAGTCTATGTAAATTAAATGTAAGAGTTATATAACTATTTATAAGCCGAACTTAAGTTCACACGTAAATGAATGAAGAAGTTTACTAATAAATATTAAACTAAATAATTAGTATTTAAAAAAGGACTTTATTATAATAGCGAATAAGTTAAGGGACTGACTTTTTAGGAGGGGGACCACGTTTACCTTTTTTCATAAAACTTACATTTAAAACGGCTTAGTAAGAAGCTTAACTTTAAAAGGTATAGACTATTCTAAATTAAGAAAAAGGTTGCTACCTCTAATTACAAACTAGACTTACCCGCTAATATAAAGGTGCGGATTAAGGTTTTTCACATCTTACTTTTAAAACCTACCTTAAAGGGAGTTCCCTTGGAAAAGAAGATTAAGATTAACGTTAATAAGGACAAGTACGACGTTAAGGAAGTTATAGATTTATAGAGGGGAGGAAACACGTTTAAATATCTTATTAAGTGGTTAGATTATGGCTTTAAGAGTAACTTATAAAAGTTAGTTAAAAATCTTAAGTGCTTAGACTTAATTACGGAGTTCCACTGGAAAAATCCAGACTAATTAAAATTAACGATAAGAATTAGAAATAAGATAAGATCTGACATTTAAATTACTATATTAAAGAGTAAGATTACTGTAGAATTTAAAGCTTAAAAAGCGGTAGGAAACTCCTTAATAGGTACGGGAGGACATTTGTTAAAACCTTTAGCTATAGGTTATAAGGACCTTAAACTTAATAAGGAGGCTAGGCCTTTAAAGCTCCCGGTAAAACTCCATATGAAAAATAAGTGTTATTAAGGAAAGAAGTTAATAAAAAAAGAATAAGTAAAAAGTCGTTAAGGCTTTTATAAGCGTTAAACTTATTAAAGAAGGCAGTTATAAACTAAATTACGAAGCGACCGCTTGTTACAGGGACTCTGCTAGAAAGTTCCCCTAATTAAAAGACTCTACGTCTTTAAGAGGAGCGTTTAACCTAGCCTCCTTACTCTTTTAGAACTTTAATAACTCTACTTTATAACTAAACGCTTTTACAGCTTAGTCCTTAAGGTAAGACTACTGCTTATAAAAGCGTGCTAAATACATTAACACCTTTTAAAGCTTAATAATAGCGTTATGGAGCTGCTAAACAGCAGATTTAACTTATAAGTTAAGGTTTTACTTTTTAATAAGAAGAGCCTTTAACTTCACTTTACTAACATTAAAAACGTTACATTAGGAAGGCTGATACCTCTCTAAATAATAGTTATAATTATCGGACCGGTTTGAAACCTGACAGATAAGTGGAGGGTTAGCAGATTTATAAAAAAAATAAGGGGATATTTCACTACTAAACGCGTGTATGTAGGTTATAAGGTTTAGACAGCGGTTAATACTCTTACCCTATTCCCGTTTTAAAACCTGGAAGCTAGACACTTATTATATAGTAAAGTGGTGAAAGGAGAAACTTACCTTTTAAATTCTTTATGGAAAAAGAACGTTAAAGAGGAGGAATCGTGTAACGACCTTATAAGCCGTCACTTAAGCCGGGGCAGCCTGATAAATCCCCTGTAGAAGGAATAGTGTAAGAAGACAGTACACACTACCCAGGCGTATTAGGCTAGGGGTGTAAAGACTTAAAGCCCTTACAACTAGTAAGGTGCTACTTACAGTATACTAAGTGCTTATATCGCAAGTAGGAGAAACCTTATAAGCAGAACGCTCGCGCGGTGCAGAGTGCTTATATAATAAGCACTCGCGACACTATAAGTAAGGTATAAAGTACCTCCTAATTAGTTAGTATAGATAGCCATAGTTGTGCCTATAACCACCGTAAGGGACTCTGGTTCCTCACGTTAGTATTTAATTGTTCATTTATATCCTACTGTTCAGACTTACCTCTGTGCATTATAGTGACAGCGACCTACAGTGACATTAAACCCCCCCGTCTAGGAGTGCTAGCTTAACAAGCCGTCTTCGGAACACCCCTTACCTGTTGGCGTCCTGCCATACGTTCTGTCTTAACCCGCGCTAGTCCTCTCGAGGCCTGTGTCGGGTGCAGGTCGTAATACCTTTAAGGTTATTATTTTCTCACTTAACAGTATTAAGTTATGTTGAAATGCAAAAGGGGTCAAGGCATTGGAGAGCAGTGTGTGTTAAAGGTGATTAATTATTTCTATCTTCGAGAGTGGAAGCCGTGTTATTATAGCCGTGAGGGTGGCCAGTGCACGGAGTGCATTGGCCACACTCGCTTCTGCGAAGCGAGGTTGGCTGACTGAATACGAG
>Ga0247760_1002245_pt1 | contig 15245 bp, 9 predicted proteins | sample UWRJL171409R4_FD_179936 | JGI IMG/M metagenome (GOLD analysis project Ga0247760, IMG submission 179936) | Plant litter microbial communities from Arlington Agricultural Research Station in Wisconsin, United States - UWRJ-L171-409R-4 | ecosystem: Environmental > Terrestrial > Plant litter >... | reverse complement strand
CGACACCCCCGACGTCTCAGCTTCCGCGACAATCGCTGCCCACGACTCAGCATCTCGCTTGGCCATCGCCCGCGACAATCGCAGGTCCGCGTAGTCCCGCGAAGGCGTCCATTCCGGAACGGTTACAGGGCCTTGCCAGCGACGGATGCTCGAGAGCTGCGTTCACGCCGTCAGCCTCTCGTTACGCCTGGCGCGCCTCACGCCTGGCGCGCCTCAGTTGTCCCGAGCGCTTGGCCCACTCCCACGCGGGCCAAGCTTTGCGATAGTGGCGCGTTACTTCGTGAACAACATCAGGTCGACCGCGTCGGCCATCATCTTGTAGCCGGCCGGACCTGGGTGCAGTTGATCCGTCGAGCCGGCCGAGGCCAGCATTTGCGAAGGATTTGCGGGATCCCTGAGCGCGGCATCGAAGTCGAGGACGCCATCGAAGGCTCCGCTCTTGATGTACGTGTTGAGATCCGTGCGCAGGCTTTCGCGCGCGCATCCGCAGGGGGTGATGGTCCCGCCGTAGACGAGCAGGCCCTTGTCGCGGCCGGCTTTGATCAACTTGGCGTAGACGGCCTTCATGCCATCGAGCGTTCCGCTGCCGTTGATGTCGTTCACGCCGTCGTAGATGATCGCGTACTTGACGCCGCTTTGTCCGAGCACGTCGCGCGCGAAGCGCGCTTCAGCGGCCGTGCCAGTCCCTACCAGAGTCGTGGCGCCGATGCCCTGATTCATGACGGACACGTTCGCGGTTGCGGGATTCGCCTGCAGGCGCGCGGCCAAAATGTCCGTCCAGCGATTGTTCGCGTTGGGCGTGACGCCTCGGCCATCGGTGATGGAATCACCGATGGCGACGATGCCTTTGGCCGCGGCGGGGGCCATCACGTCCATGCCCGAGATGAAGAACCAGTGCTGGTTTTTCGAGGCTGAACTCATGTTGGCCACGCTGACGTCCGTGCTGTTGGTTTGCACGTAGGAGTCGGTCCGCGCGCCGTTGTGAGAAGTGAGCGCGCCGGGCACGCTGCCGAAGGCGGTGGTGATAGACACATTGCCCAGTGCGGGCAGCGCAAAGTCGAGCGGATCGGACCAGATCTCCATGCCTGCCGGGATGCTCACGTTGGCCATGCCGGAGAAAGCCAACGCCTTGTCCGTCGCGACATCGATGCTGCCGTCGACCAACGGCATGGCTTTGCACAGCGCGACGTGAGCCGACTTGATCACCAGTGCTTCCTTGCCCTCCTTGTTCGAGAACTGCACGCGGATTTGGTTGCCACCGAGCGAGGCATGCGTGACCTGGCGGAGCACGCTGTTGGCGAGCGCGGCCGGAGGCTGCCCATCCGGTGCCGTCGCATAGGGAGATGCGGTCCACGTGCCGACCCAGTGCATGGCTCCGCCGCCGCCCGCGCCTGTGCCGGCAGTGCCGCTCCCGCTCGCACCCGCGACGCTGCCACTGCCCGCGACGCTGCCGCCGCTGCCTGCGGCCGGTGCCGCGCCAGCAGTGGCACTGCCCGCGGCGCCGATGGTTCCGCCGCTCCCGGGCGCGCCCGCAGTGCCCGCTGCGCCGCCAGAGGGGCTGCCGGCGACGGGGGCCGCGCCGGCCGTCGTCTGGCTCTGACCTGCGCTGCCTCCACCGGGGACGTCCGAGCCACTACAGGCCAAGCCTGCTGCGGCAATGACGAGCAGCGAGCTGAGCGCGGCGGGCTGTAGAAAAGGCGTCAATTGGTGAAGCAGCGAGGAAGAGCGAAGGGGTCGGGTCATGTTTTGCAGTGTCGAATCATCGCATATCTCGTCACTCTCGGCCCCAATCAAGCAAAAATGGGGCTCAGGGCTGAGGTAGGTCCGGCCGATGGCGGCATTTCGCGCGCATGGAATGCTACCGTTCCACGGCATGTTGCGTCGTTGCCCGTCGACTCGAGCGCTGGCCCTCTTGGCCTTGGCCGTAACCGGCTGTAGCCGAGTCGAAGAGCCGGTCAGTGAACGGCGGCTCGCGCCGTCGTCGCCCGCGACGACCACCGCTCCGCCTCCGCCTTCGGCCCCCCCGGCCCCGCCGAGCGCGCCGACGCTGCTGCTGACACTGCCGAGCTCGGCCTATCAAGCTGCGATCTTTGCAGACGACGAAGCGATCGAACTATTGACCAGCAGCGCCGCATACCGGCTCTTGCTGGGCGAAGAGCCGCTCGAGCGCGCGCTCGACCTGAGCTTCGCGGCGACGGTGACGCGCCAGAGCTACGTCTATTGGTCGCAGGGCGCGATTTGGAGCGAGGCGAGGCGCGCGACCAAGCCCGGCGGGGCGACCAAGCTTGCCGCCCTGGTCGAGCAACCGCAGCGCTTCGTGGCCGACATTGCGCGCGACGAGTTCGCCTTTCTCGCGCACTCCACGGACGACCATTATTCGATTCACAAACTCGAGCAGCGGCGCGTGAAAACGCTGTACACGTCGCCCGGCTCGATCGACGCGCTGACGATGATCGGCGACGCGCTGTACTTCGTGGAGCGACCCAGCAACGCCGACTGGCGCATCGCGCGCGTGAAGCTCTCCGGCGGCAAGGTGTCTTTCACGGCGAGTAAAACGGGGCGCTGGCCCGCGACCTTGAGCGGCACGAAGTCCGACCTGGTCTATTACGACGGCAACCGTCGCGATGTACTGGCCCTGTCGCCCGATCTCGAGCAAGAGCGGGTGCTGGCCAAAGACTTCATCTGTTCACCGCTAGCGGTGGGCGCGAACGTTTATTGCTCGACGATGGAAGGGATCTTCGAGCTTTCGGCGACCAGCAAACCGCGGCAAATCGTGGCGGCGTCGCGCAAGCTGATCACGAATCTGGCGGTCAGCTCCGAGCGCCTCGCCTTCATCACCGATGTCGGCGGCCACGGCCAAGATCAACTGGCCGTGAACGTCGTGCCGCTGGCGGAGCCGGGCGCGCCGGCCCCGCGCTGAAGCAACGGCTCACGGCGCCGGACGGCCGAGCTGCTCCATCAGGTAAGTCATCGCAGGACGCGGGTTGCCGCTGCGGATCAGGCCGCTGTTCGGGGCCGCCGACCAAGTCTGACCGTAGATCCAACCCCAGATAGTGATGCCCTTCACGTAGCTCGTGCTCATGAACAACGGGAAGTACTGCTTGTACAGGCTGAGCTGCCGGGCATCGTCGGAGGTGTCGATGTCCATCTCGGTGATGTAAACCGGCAAGCCCGTTTGGGTGTTTAGATTGGCCAGCAGCTTGGTGACGGTCGCCAGGCTGATCGAGCCGTTGTCGAGATCGTGCGCTTGAGCGCCCAAAGCATCGATCGTTCCGCCTGCAGTTTTGACCTTCTTCACGATATCGATGAAGTGGTTGTTGTCGTTCTGCCACTCGATATTGTTGAAGTCGTTCAGGATCAGGACCGCGCCGGGACAGGCTTCACGCGCCCAGATGAAGGCGTTGGCGATCCACTTCCAGTCCCCGTTCGTGCCGCCGCCGATGTTGCCGTCGTAGGCCGGCTTGGTGTGCGGCGGGGGCTCGTTCACCACGTCGATCAGCTTGGTGTTCGGATAGCGCGTGCAAAACGCCTTCATCCACTTCTGCACGGCCTCCGGGTTGATCGTGCCGCCGGGCTGCTGGCTGCCCCAGACGAAGGTGTGCTGCTTGAAGATCAGCTGGTTCTTCTCGGCGTAGTCGTAGATCGCGTCGAGCGCGGTCCAGTTGAAGGCGGAGCTGGCGTTCGCTTGGACCGAGCCCCATTTGCCGGCATTTTCAGGCGTGACCTGATCCCAGTAGGTGGCAAACTTGCGCGTGCCCTGATCCATGCCGTTCATGGAGCCGGTGGTGATGTTGCCGACGAACTCCGGACCGGCACCGCCGCCGCCCAGCTTTCCGCCGCTGCCGGTGGCCGCGCCAGCGCTGCCGGTGCTACCGCCGGTAGCCGGGCCTGCGCCCGCGGTGCCCGTCACGGAGCCAGAGCCTGCCGTGTGCGTTGCGCCGGCGGCGCCCGTACCCGAGCCGCTGCCGCCCTTACCCGTCGCGCCGGCGCGTGCGCCGCTGCCAGCGCTCGAGCCGCTGCCAGCACGCGCCGGAGCGCCGCCGTCGCTGCTGGTGCCGCTGCCGAAGCTACCGGCAGCACCAGGCGCGTTGGGCGCACCAGCGAAGTCGCCGTCGTCGTTGATTTCGCCTCCTGCGCAGCCCATGGCCGCGACCAGAACAGAAGTACTGACGATGCAATTTTTCAGTATGTTGTACGGCACGCGAGCCCACAACCATGCCTTGCAAGTTTGGTCGACGCCATCAGAACCGATCATTTATATGCAAAATTCCCGCGCCTATCGCCTATTCACTCCCTTGGGTGATGCGTTCGGTGAGGCAGTGATTGGTAATGTGTACTCTGGATGGATGTTTCCGTTCCAAAGCGGGACGGCCTTCTGAATGAAGAGAGTTCGATGAGCCACACATACGCCTACAAAGATCCGAACCAACCGCTCGAGCGCCGCGTGGAGGATCTGATCGCGCGCATGACGTTGCCCGAAAAAGTGGGCCAACTGCTGCAGCTGAACGGTCAGATCAAGCCGGTCAAAACCGTGCGCGAGCTGCAGCCCGGATCGCTCTTGCACATCTTGAACGACGCGCTGCTGCCGGCCATGGACGCTGCGGCCGAGACGCGGCTCGGCATTCCACTGTTGATCGGCGAGGACGGGATCCACGGGCACTCGTTTCATCCGGGCGCCACCATCTTTCCCACGCAGCTCGCCATGGCTTGTTCGTGGAACGAGCATTTGCTGGAAGCCGCCGCGCGCGTCACTGCGCGTGAGATGGCGACCACCGGCGCACATTGGACGTTCTCGCCCGTGCTCTGTTTGAGCCGTGACGTGCGCTGGGGCCGAACCGGAGAAACCTTCGGCGAAGATCCGTTCCTGATCGGTGAGCTGGGCGCAGCCATGATCCGCGGCTACCAAGGCGCGGGCCTGGACGACGCGAACGGCGTGCTGGCGTGCGCCAAGCACTACGCGGGCTACTCCGAGACACAGGGCGGGCGCGACGCGTCCGAGGCCGACATTTCTCGCCGCAAGCTGCGCTCCTTTTTCTTGCCACCGTTCGAGCGAGCCGCTCGCGCGGGCTGCATGACGTTCATGACCGGCTACCAATCGATGGACGGCCTGCCTTCGACCGCAAACCACTGGCTATTGACGCAGGTCTTGAAGAAAGAGTGGGGCTTCGCCGGGATCTTGGTCACCGATTGGGACAACGTGGGACGCCTGCACTGGGAGCAACGCATCGTGCCCTCGGCGAAGGAGGCCGCGGTGGTCGCGGTGCGCTGCGGCAACGACTTGATCATGGCCACGCCCAGCTTCTTCGAGGGCGCGCAAGCCGCCGTGCGCGAAGGGCTGCTCGCCGAGGCCGAGATCGACGTCGTGCTGCGGCGCATTTTGACGCTCAAGTTCCGCATGGGCCTGTTCGAAAATCCGCGTCGTCCCGACCGCGCGCAGCAAGCGCTCGTGATTGCTTGCGCGGAGCACCGCGCGCTCAACTTGGAGCTCGCGCGGCAAGCCCTGGTGCTGCTGAAGAACGACGGCGCTTTGCCGATCGCCGCCGACGAATTGCGAAAGATCGCCGTCATCGGCCCGAACGCGGACGACCCCTTGGCGCAGCTCGGCGACTGGTCCTTGGGCAGCTCGCAGCACCCGCCCAGCGCGGGCCAGCACCCGCGTGCCAGCACGGTCACCTTGCTCGACGGCATTCGTGCGCGCGTGCCGAGCTCCGTGTCCGTCAGCTACGCGCCGGGTTGCTCGTTGAGCTCGGCGGACACGAGCGAGCTCCCGGCTGCGCTTGCCGCCTGCGCGGAGGCAGACGTGATCGTGCTCGCGCTGGGCGACGCATTGCCGTTCATCGGTGAGACCCTGAGCACGGCGACGCTCGAGCTGCAGGGCGGTCAAGCGGCACTCTTGGATGCGATCGTTGCCTTGGGTAAGCCGCTGGTGCTGGCGTTGGTGAGCAGCAAACCACTGGTGCTGCCCGCCTCGAGCGAGCAGGCCGCAGCGATCGTCTGTTGCTTCAACCCGGGCATGCAGGGCGGCACGGCCTTCGCCGAACTCCTGTTCGGAGATCTCAACCCCTCCGGCAAACTCACGATCTCGTTTCCGAAGCACGTCGGCCAACAACCCAGCTTTTACAGCCAAGTGCGCGGCCAACACGGAAAATCCTACGCGGATCTCGATCAACGCCCACGTTTTGCCTTCGGTTTCGGGCTCAGCTACACGCGCTTCGAATACTCGAACTTGCGCCTCTCGAAGTCACGGCTGGCGCTGGGTGAAGCGCTGGAGCTCAGCTTCGAACTTCACAACGGCGGCGCGCGCGAGGGCACGGAGATCGCCCAAGTGTACGGCGCTGATTTGGTGACGTCAGTGACCTGGGTGAACCAAGCGCTGATCGCGTTCACACGCGTGACCCTAGCCGCGGGCGAACGGCGGCTCATCACCTTGACCATTCCGCAAGAGCGCCTGTCCCTGGTCGACGCCTACGAACAGCGCGTGGTCGAGCCCGGAGAATTCGAAGTCTGGGTGGCTTCGTCGTCCAGTGACGAAGGCGCGTTGCGCGCGCGCTTCGTCGTCGAGGGGCCGGCCTTCTCGTTTTCGGGGATCCCTGGCGTTGGCGCTGCCGCACCGTCAGGGGGTTCGCCGTGATACGGCGTAGTCTCTCGTCGCGAGGTAAACGTGTCGCAAATGCGAGCCAATGCGCGCGACATTTCTCGGGAACGGTTGTTGCTGCGCAGCGTTCATGATCAAAGGACCCAGCGACCCGGGCAATGGCCCGATTGAGCCACCGCCGTTGAATCCGAACCCTGCTCCCGAAGAGCCGAATACGCCGGCGCCGCTCGTGGATCCGCCGGTATATCCGCGCGATCCGAACGATCCGCCGGCGCCTGCACAGCCCGAACCACCCGCGCCGGAGGACCCGGGCGCGCCGGACGAGTCGATCCCGGAGGGCCCAGATCCTTCACCGCTCGATGCTTAGGGAATGCCTGGGCCGGCGAGCCGCGTAGCAATTCGCCGCGCGCGCGTCACGGCTTGGCAGGCGTGGCGCGCGATCCGGTAGGGATCGCGGTTGAAGCTCAAGTTGTCGATTTCGCGCTATTGCAACGGACCTGGAGTCGGGAGCGCCGGCGCTTCTCGCTCCAGCGTCCCGCGCTCGTCGCCGAACGCTTCAGCGAGCTCCTCGGATCCGACCACGCGATTGCGGCCCTGGTGCTTGGCCTGGTACAGCGCGACGTCGGCGGCCTTGATCAGCGAAGCGGTATCGAGCGCATTGTCGGGAAAGATCGCTACACCGAACGACAGCGTGATCGTGCCCAAATCTTGATTGGCGTGGTGTACCTTGAGTCGGCCGACGGCGGCGCGGATTTTCTCGGCGCGTTGCAGCGCGCCATCCGTCGTCGAGGGTGAGAGGATCAGAGCAAACTCTTCGCCTCCGTAGCGACAGACGACATCGCTGCGACGCACGTGGTTTTTGAGGAATCCGCCCAGCGCACGCAAGATGGCGTCGCCCCCGTCGTGGCCGAATTTATCGTTGAACTGCTTGAAGTGATCGATGTCGACCATGACCACGGCAAGCTGGGTCTTGTTTCGGGTCGCTCGATGTTGCTCTTGCGCCAGCGTCTCCTGCATGTAGCGCCGATTGAAGAGCCCGGTCAGCGGATCCCGCACCGAGAGGTTACGCATGGATTCTCGCAGCTTCAAGTTGGCGATGCCGAGGCCGATGTGATCGGCCAGAGACTTTGCGAGCCGGCTCTTCTCGACCATGCGAGGCTCGTGACTGCGGTCGGTCTTCGGGCGACCGTCGACCAAGTACAGAATGCCCAGAATCTCGCCCTGCGCCAGCAGCGGCAGGCAAATGTACATGTGCCCGTCGTCGGTGACGTGAGCACAGCGCCCTTCCTGACCGATCGCTAGATGAACCTGACCGCGGCGATGCGCCCAGCACTCACCCGGAGGGAAGATCAGGTTCGCCGGCGGCAGCGGGCCCCACACTGCGGCTGCCTCGAGCATGTCGCGCGATGAGTTGAGCACGAACACGGCGCCGGAGTCTTCCGGGAATAGTTGCTGCACGGTCTCGGAGATGACCGAATAGGCCTCGGCCTCGGTGTTGCTGGTCTGTAAGAAGTCGTTCATCTTGCTGAGCAGCGAGATCTCGCGATTGTGGTCGGACAGCTCGACCGCTTGCTTTCTGAGCTCGGTGTTCGCGTCGGTGAGCTCGGCGGTTCGTTCGGCCACGTTGCTCTCTCGCGTGGATTTTTCGTGCGTGAGCGCGGCAGACTGCTCTAGGACGACGCGCTCGAGCCTGCGGCCGAAGGCTAACAACTTGTCCTGACCTGCCTTCAAATCGGCGGCCATTCGCTCGAAGCTGGCAGCCAGCTCGGCGAGCTCGTCCCTGAGGTTCGTCACGCTTTCAGCTGTTCTGCGCGGCTCTCTCGCGCGGCAAAGTCGAGCGCCACGTCGAGCGTCTCCAAGAACTCGTCCACCCGGAGCGGCTTGGTGAGGTAGCGAAAGAATCCCGCCTGCAGGCCTCGTTCGATGTCGCGAGGCATGGCGTTCGCGCTCAGCGCGACGACCGGAATGTGTTGCGTCAGGCTGTCCTCGCGTAGGATTTGCATGGCCTTGATGCCGCTCATTCCGGGCAGATTGATATCCATCAAGATCACGTCGGGCCTGGCCGCCCGCGCCAGCTCGATGCCGATGTCTCCAGTCCTGGCGCTCAACAGGCGCATGGTCGGTCGCCGGCCGATGATTTGGACCACGAGCTGCAAATTGGCGGGGTTGTCCTCGACGTAGAGCAGCGTCCTGAGCGGCACGACCCCCGTCGTCGTCGGCTCCTCGATGGCAATGGGCTCCACGCCGTCCACGACCAACCGCGGCTCGTTCTCTGCGATCAAGTCGACCCAGAAGGTGCTGCCGCGGCCGACGCTACTCTCCACTCCGATCGCGCCGCCCATGACCTCGACCAGGCGCTTCGTGACGACTAGGCCGATGCCCGTGCCCTCCTCGGCGCTGCCCTGTCCGAGGCGGTTGAACGACTGAAACAGCTGCGCCACTTTGTCGGGCGGCAGGCCCGCGCCGCTGTCTTTCACGCTGATGCGGACGTGCCCAGTGTCACCCTGGGAGCACTGCACCTCGACCGTTCCTTCCCTGCGGTTGTACTTGATCGCGTTGGACAGCAGGTTGATGAGCACCTGCTTGACTCGTGTTCGATCGGCGTTGACGAAGGACGGCTGCTCGAAGCGCGGGAAGCTCATGCTGAGGCCCGCCTTTTGTGCTTGAGGCTCGATCATTGCTTGGCACTCGAGCATCACTTCCGACAGCGAAACCGGCTCCAAAGACAACGACAGCTTGCCCGCCTCGATCGTCGCTAGATCGAGGATCTCGTTGATCAATTTCAGCAAGTACCAGCCGGCCTGAAGGATCTGATCGACGCTCTCCTTCTGCGTCGGTGTCGGACCAGGCGTGTCGGACTGCATCAGCTGCGCGAAGCCCAAGATCGCGTTCAACGGACTGCGCAGCTCGTGGCTCATGCTCGACAGGAAGTCGGACTTCGCGAGGTTCGCTTTTTCTGCCAGCGCCTTGGCGCTCTCGAGCTCGCTGTTCGTTTCCTGCAGGGTCTGTTCGAAGCGCTTCAGCTCGGTCACGTCGCGCGCGGCAGCGAACACTCCTTGCAGCGTGCGGTCCCGATCGTAAAACGTGGTCGCGTTGTACGATACGACGGTCGTCTTGCCGTCGCGCGCGCGAGCCGTGAGCTCGTAGTTCGTGACGCGCTTCTCGCTCAAGACTAGCTTGATGGCTGCCTCTGCCCGTTCCGCGTCGGTGAAGTAGTTCTTGAAGGGCGCGCCGATCAGCTCGTCCCGCGTGCAGCCGGTGAGCGCCTCCATTTGCTTGTTCACGTCCGTGATGATGCCGGACGGGTCGGTCGTCATCAGCGCGTCGATGTTGGATTCGATCAGCGAGCGCGTGTAAAATTGCTGATCGCGCAAGCGCTGGTCGAGCTTCTTCTGCTCTGCTTCGACCTGCTTCCTGGCGGTGTTGTCCGTGCCAATCAGCAAATAGCCGATGATCGCGTCCTGCGCGTCGCGCAGCGCCGTGACGGAGACGATCGCGGCAAAACGGCTGCCATCTTTGCGGATGTAGGTCAGCTCGTAGATGTCCTCGATGCCCCGGGAAGCCTTGAACGCCAAGGCCTCGAAGCCCGGCGTAATTGGCGTGCCGAGCTCCAAGCTCAACGCCTTGGCTCGCGCGATCACTTCTTGCGGATCGGAGATGTCCGCAGGCGTGATCTTGTTCATCACCTCCGCGGCCGTGTAACCCAGCATGCGCTCGGCGCCGACGTTGAAGATCTGAATCACGCCCTTTGCGTCGGTCGCGATGCTCGAAAAGTTCGCGCTGTTGAAGATCGCGCTCTGCAGCGCGCCCGCTTTGAGCAGCGCTTCTTCCGCTCGTTTGCGGGCGGTGTTGTCGGTGCCGATCAGCAAGTAGCCGATGATCGTGTCTTGGTCGTCGCGTAGCGCGGTCACCGACACGACCGCGGGGAAGCGGCTGCCGTCTTTGCGGAAGTAGGTCAGCTCGTAGATGTCTTCGATTCCGCGCGACGCTTTGAATACCAGAGCTTCGAAGCCCGGCGTGATCGGCGTGCCGAGCTCTAGGCTCAGTTCCTTGGCTCGCGCGATTACTTCTTGCGGATCGGAGATGTCCGCCGGCGTGATCTTGTTCATCACCTCGGCGGCCGTGTAACCCAGCATGCGCTCGGCGCCGACGTTGAAGATCTGAATCACGCCCTTTGCGTCGGTCGCAATGCTCGAAAAGTTCGCGCTGTTGAAGATGGCGCTCTGCAGCGCGCCGGCCTTGATCAACGCTTCTTCCGCTTGTTTTCGAGCGGTGTTGTCCGTACCAATCAGTAAGTATCCGATGATGACGTCTTGCGCGTCGCGCAGCGCAGTCACCGACACGATCGCGGGGAAGCGGCTGCCGTCTTTGCGGAAGTAGGTCAGCTCGTAGATGTCTTCGATGCCGCGCGAGGCTTTGAACACCAACGCTTCGAAGCCCGGCGTGATCGGCGTGCCGAGCTCCAAGCTCAGCGCCTTGGCCCGCGCGATCACCTCTTGCGGGTCGGAGATGTCCGCAGGCGTGATCTCGTCCACTACCTCGACCGCCGCATACCCGAGCATGCGCTCGGCACCGATATTGAATAGTTGAATGACCCCCTTCTCATCAGTGGCAATGATCGAGAAGTTGGCGCTGTTGAGGATCGCGCTCTGCAGCGCGCCGGCCTTCAGCAGCGCTTCTTGACGCCGGACCTCCGTGATCACGTTCGCCTTGCCCGCGTCGATCTCGGGAACTATCGGATCTTCGCTCACCGTTGGTGCCGTCACGTCAACCTCCGCGGCAGCGTCCAAAAACGAAGACAGCTCGCTCGCCTCACGATTCAAGCAAGACGCGAGCCCGCTCGCCTTCTTGCCTCAAAGCTCGGCAAAGCTCTGGATCGACGCGTTTGGTCGCTCTCGGCGACGTGTCAAATTGGCACGGGCCTGACCCTTCCGACACATCGTCGACTGGATTCGTGCGCATCGCAGTCGCGGGTAGTCAAAGGTAGACGAATGCGGGCCATGCGCGCACTCGAGCAGCTGCAGTGGCTCAAGGCTTGAGTGGGCGATTCGGTGCGGGCAGCAGCACGGGGCGGAAGATGGGCGGCGGCTTGGGCAGGGGGGTGGCTTCGACCCAATAGGGATCGGTGTTGAAGCTCAGATTGTCGAACTTGCCGAATACTTGCGGCGCATCGTGTTGAGAGGAGAAGAGCACGAACTTGATGCTGCCCGCGGGATCGTCGATGCGGAGCGTTTGCCACTGCCCAAAGCCCGGCGTGCCGTACGCCGGATAATACTTGGTTCCGACCACCTGACCCGCAGCGTTGAAGGCTTGGACCCAGGGTTTGGCAGAGGTGGTGCCCAGGTGCTCCGGAGCCATGACCGCCAGTACATCCACGCTGACCCAACTGCGCGCAGTGGTGAAGTCTGCGCGCACCGCGCCGCTGTGTGAATCGTACGCGGCGAAGATCGGACTCGCGATCATGCTCACGCCGTTGCCGGTCCTGCCCGTCGACCGTGCAAAGGCGTGTCCGCTCGAGCAAACCATGCAGCTGAAGGTCACCCCCAAGCTGGTATAGGTTGCGTCGACGATCGCTCCGTCCGCGAGCGAGGCTTGCGCCGGAGTATTGTCGAAGTTGATCACGGTCGGATCCGGATTGGCGACCCACCACATCAACTCATTGGAAGTGGAGCCAGTCTGCTCTTCGCTGCCGCCTTCCGCGTCGAGCGGAGCCATGCTGCAAGCGCCGAGTGAAAGTGAAGCGAGTGAGATCAGCAAGAGCGCGGTGTGTTTCATGAGAGCGGGCTATTGCAGCCGCCGTGCCGAACCCGGAAACCGCATAAATCCCGCGTTTTTTGTGCGCTCGGCGCGAAACTCGAGCCATCTTCGGGCTCGCCCATGGGACTGTCCCATGGGACGTGTCTCAGAGCTTCAGCGCTCGATGCCGAACAGCTCGAGCCAACGATAGATTTGGCGGCGATCTTTGCCGAAATGCTTCGACGTCGCGCGCACGTTGCGGCCGGTGCCTTCGTACACGGCCAAGAAAGTTTCGCGGCTCGGACGGTCAGCGAGCGGCGGGTCGAGCGGCAGGTCGAGCGGCGGGTTAGTCGAGCGCGCCTGGCTACTCTCAGCGCTCGCGGCGGGTTGTGAGCTGGCTCGCTGCGGCTCCGCTTGGGCTTTCGGCACGCTCGCCAGCTCGGGCATCACCGACGCCAGGATGCGTCGCCCGATGGTCTGTGGTTCGAGCGCCAACAGGCGATGAGCGAGCCGATCGAGCCCGCGCAGGTTCTCCGGCCAACCGTGCAGAAGCAGCGCCTCTGCGGCATCGGGCATGAGCTGGAGCGGAGCCTGCGGCAGGCCGCGCGCGGCTGCGACGGTCGCCGCCAGGTACGCTAGCCACCAAAATAGATCCTCGCGGCGCGCGCGTAGCGCCGGCAGTCGCACTTCGAAGAACGACAGCCGCGCGTACAGATCTCGCCGAAAAGCGCCGCGCTCCACGTCCTCGCGCAGATCGCGATTGGTGGCCGCGACGACGCGCACGTCCACCCGCGTGGCCGTCATACTTCCGAGCGGACGGATCTCACCCTCTTGCAAGACGCGCAGCAGCTTGGCTTGCAGCTCGAGGTCGAGCTCACCCACCTCGTCCAAAAAGAGCGTGCCGCGATCTGCCGCCGCAAACAGCCCACGGTGTGAGGCTGCGGCGCCGGTGAACGCGCCTCGCTCGTGCCCGAACAGCTGTGAGTGCGCGAGCTCGCGCGAGAGCTCGGCGCAGCTGAATTTCACGTACGGGCCCGGGCGGCCGCTTTGCTCGTGAATTTCGGCCGCGACGCGCTCTTTGCCCGTGCCTGTTTCACCCAGGATCAGCACCGGTGCGAGCCCCGTGCCGGCACGTCGCAGCGCGTCGCGAGCGCGCACGACCGCGGGCGCAATGCCTGGCAACGCGGCTGTCCACTCCGCGCCCTGGAAGGGCCGTTCGTCGACGACGGCCAGCACGCTGCCGATGCGTACGACGCTCTGGGCCACGAGCACGCCCGGGCTCGTCAACGGCTTGCCGTCGACCCGGGTGCCGTTGCTGCTGCCCAAATCCTCGAGCACCGGCACGCCGAATGCCTCACGGACCAGGCAGTGGCGGCGGGAAACCGTAGGGTGCGAGAGCACCGCGAACGGCGCGCCGCTTTTTGGGTCACCCGGCGCAATCGACGCCTCGCGGCCGATGAGCAAACCCGGGACGAGCTCGATCACCTGCCCAGCAAGCTCGGGCGGATGCACGATATAGAGTGCCGAGCGCGGTCCGGGGAGGCTCGATTGCGGAGCTTCTGGGGATGTCCGAACGCTAGGTGCTTGGCTCATCGCGACCGCAATCGACCTTTGCCGTGCGGAAGCGCGAGGTCAATGTTCTAAATAACGACTCGCTGTTGTAGGCTAGTTGCCATGGGTAGTTGGCTGCGCGGGTTGGTGGTTGGGTGGTCGATCTCGGTGGCTGCGTGCTTGGTGGGCGGCGTCGCGCATGCGGACGAGCCCGCGCCTGCGGCGAGCGCTGACGAATGGGGGGCTGACACGGCGGAGTCCAACAAGGGTCCTCACTATCAGCCCGTGCGCGGGCCGAGCCGCGTGTCGCTCGGTCACGAGCTCACGCTCGACTTGCCGGAAGGCTTCTTCTTCCTCGAGAAGAAAGACGCCGACGAGATGATGCGACGCTCGGGTAATCAAGACGATCCGTCGCTGCTGGGCGTGGTGCTCAAGCCGGAAGCCTCTTGGCTAGTGACCATCTCCTTCGACGCCGAGGGCTACATCAAAGACGAAGAGGGCGAGAAGCTGGACGCGGACGAGATCTTGAAAGCGATCAGCGAAGGCACGGAAGAGGCCAATAAGTACCGCGCGGAGCACGGCTTCAAGCCGATGCACGTGGACGGCTGGTCCGAGCCACCGCACTACGATCGCAAGACCCATCATCTGATCTGGGGCGTGATCGGCAGTGACGCGGATGGCAAATCGATCAACTACAATACGCGTGTCTTGGGCCGGCGTGGCTACGCCTCGTTGAACCTGATCGACGCGCCGGAAAAGCTCGCCGAGTCGAAGCTGGAAGTGGCCACCTTGCTCGGCGTCACCCGCTTCGACGCCGGGGCCCGCTACGAAGACTTCAACGAAAAGAGCGATAAGGTCGCTGAGTACGGGCTCGCGGCGTTGGTCGCGGGCGGCGCGGGCGCGGCTGCGCTCAAGCTGGCCAAGGTAGGCCTTCTGGCCAAGTTCGGCGGCAAGCTCCTGGCTCTGCTGATCGCCGGCAAGAAGGTCGTGCTCGCCGCGCTGATTGCGCTCGGCGCCGGACTCAAGAAGTTCTTCGCCAAGAAGGCGCCGCCGGAGCCGAGCGGTGGCGAGTCCTGAATCAGCTCGGGTGCAGCAAGCGCTGTGAGAAGTACATGCCGGCCGCGAGGAAGCCGCACAGCCCGAAGTAGTGGAAGGCCATGTTGAGCCGCTCGCTCGAAGTCACTTGATCGTCCCCGGGCGCGGGCCCGCTCTTGCCGAACAGACTGGGCAGCGACATCAGGCCGATCAGGAGCAGCTGGGGCGAGTGAGTCACCGCGAACATGCCCACCAAGACCAGGGCGCCGACGATCCACATCTTGCGCGAGAACAGCTTCACCACGCGGCCGCCGTCCAGGAAGCCGAA
>Ga0247760_1002244_pt1 | contig 15250 bp, 11 predicted proteins | sample UWRJL171409R4_FD_179936 | JGI IMG/M metagenome (GOLD analysis project Ga0247760, IMG submission 179936) | Plant litter microbial communities from Arlington Agricultural Research Station in Wisconsin, United States - UWRJ-L171-409R-4 | ecosystem: Environmental > Terrestrial > Plant litter >... | reverse complement strand
CCCCCACTATCACCTTCACTGTTACCCCTCCTCATCACTAGAGGCACTCGCCCACCCCTACAAAGCGCCACTCCATCACCTACCTTCGCCTCGCCCGGCAACAGAACCAAACACCCATCCGCCCCCCTCCCCAACCTCCGCTCATAGACATGCTCTAACAAAGCTACAAACTCGCTGTATCCACGCCACGTCCGCCTCAAATACCCCACAAGTGCCAACGGTCTCAGCAACCCATCCAATCGCCACCGGCGCAGCTGGAAGATAGCCTTCAGACTCGCGCGCCAGGAGTAAAATAGAAACGAAGTGGTGTAAGTGTCGTTGTCCGGCGGGAGGATTCCAGTGCAGAGGGTCTGCCAGTACACAGCGAGGGGGTCGTAGGGTTCGTTATCACCATCCGTGTCCGTCATTAGTGTAAGTTGGAAGGGGCAGGAAGGAGACTCCCGTGCAAAAGCCTCCCAGTCTGAGAATGTGGCGAGATGGGGAATCACAGAGGATAACTCCCAATACAGGCGGGCGAACCGGCGAAGACGTAGCTGTACGCCGAGAGGCGGGTGACGAAGCGGGTGTCGCGGTGGTTGGTGAGGAGGTCGTTGGGATTCAAGAGCTTAGGCAGGCGGCGGAGGACGGGGGAGAGGTGGGTGATGGTTGTTAGGGAATGGCCGGTGAAGATGAGGGTTTGGTTGTTGTCGGAGAAGCGAGGGGTGGGATGGGTGCCGCGGGAGGCGTGGGTCTGGCGAGAAAGGCCGAGGGCGTCGTGCATGAGGGGGTGAGGGATGGGGGTGTTGTCGTTCCAGTCGGGCACCCAGGATGGGAGAGTCAAAGGGGGTTGGTTGGTGGCAGCGACGGGAGTGCTGGCTGCGAGGAGGTTGAGGTCGGCGGATTGGAGGAGTAGTTGTCGGGCTGTGTGGCAGTACACTTCGGACACTGACAGCCTGTAGTCTGCCTCGATTTCAAGGGCTCTGGCGCTAGCGCTATCCTCGTCGCCGTGCTTGAGCCCGAGGAGGGCATATACCTTGTTTCGGGGATCCGAGGCCTGTCGGAAACGACACCGCATCAAAAGCCCGAGTAACTGTGCTGCCTGTGATGGTGGTGTAACTGCGGATGGGAGCTCGGATCGCCTTTGCTTCCACAGTGCGCTCATCGAGAGATAGGGGAGCACGGCCGGATCGACAATCAGGCCCAAGATCAGGGGGTTCCAAAGCCCAATGGGGAGCCCGTAGTCGACCCCGGCGCAGACTCGGGCCCAGTCCATGGTGTAGGTCCCTGTCATGATCACAGGCTCGGGCGCGAGAAGGAATTCCTGGACCGTCCAGGTGCGGAACCACCAGTCCGAGCTCGCGAGATGAAGGACGCTGAAATCGTCCTTGAGGCGTACATAGGCCGCGCTTTCCATGCACTCCGGTCCAGTGCCCACCCGTGATAGAGACGACAGAGACGGATAGCTCGAGCCATCCCCAACGGACTTGTACCCTCGAGAGGCGGCCTCGGCTGCTAGTTCTCCTATAATGGCAAACGCCTTTTTCGTCAAGGGCGGTCGGTTGTCGCCCAGCCACACGATCGTGCGGGTGGCATTGCGATAGATATCGGACATGATCGAGACCTGGCTGTTTCTCTCCAGGAAATTAGCCTTGTCGATACAGACGGCGTCGACCCACAGCGTGCATGGTTAGTTGAGTTGGCGGATGTTGAGGAGCGCGGTCCTGAGGTTCAACGTGACCATAAGCGTTCGTCCATCGATTTGTATCGGCGTCAGCTTGGTTACGTCTCCCCACACATAACTCCGGGTGCGGCTGCCCAGAGTGCATTCGGCCAGGGTGCAAAGAATATCTTGTTGCCGCGTTCCTGGAAGCAGCTCAAGGAGGCGAATGGACTTCGGGCCACCTCCGAGAGCTGTGTATTCATACTCAGCGCTAATAACCTCATTGCGAGTGCGGTTCTATTATTTGCAGTTAGCTTTGTTTGGCCTATGTCGGGCCACGAGGGGTTCTGGGACGGGCAGAACGAACCGGAATCTGTACTTTGGGGCCATCGACATCGTCAATAGTGCATTTCTTCCCAAAGAACATTTTCTCCAGGAGTTGTTCCACCCCTTCCCACATATGTCTCGACATAGCTTGGACGCCAGCGTGAACGAAAATGAAGGGGGAATGGAGATGCAGTGCAGACCGAGACTCTCGGTCCGAGAGCGCAAGACACTGCAAGGAACTGCCTCGGCCTCACGTGATATTGCCCGATCGGCCGTATTTTACAAGTCTGTTACCAGAATCACCACTGTGCTGGTCAGCGTGAGTTTTCCTGCATGCAAAGATTGAAATTTTGATCTCGAGTTACTGCGAGTCATGTGATTTCACGTTACGTCTACAGCGTTGACCAAGAACTTTCCAGCAGGCAATCCCCAATTTCATGGCATCTTGCCCAAAGGCTTGAAGTTATACTCCCCGCCCACATCCACCAACCCAAGTCGCATTTCAGCCTCTCTTACACTTTTCCACTCGCTTTGGCGATTCCTCAAAAACCTTCAGTTGCCATCCGCAGAATACCCTGATGTCACAGTAACTTCATACCTAGTTCGGGTGCTTGCGCAACTTTACCTTTAGTCCACACAGTCCACACTGTGCTGGCATACTACCTTTCAGTCTGACACATATTGGGTACGGGTTGTAATGCTCTTTTCACTCGCTGCGAAGCCCAGCTTGGTGGAGACGGCTCCGCATGCTGCCCCGGCCATAATGTCGCGGAAGCGTCCCGTCAACGCGAGACCAGTGTTGCTCTATCAAGAGATTGGCACCACTATGAAATCATGACATAGGAGAGGAGCCTCATGCAGTTCCAATAGTGAGGTCGCAGCTTTCACGCGTTCTCTCGGCCCTCGCATGTGGGTAGCCTTCAGACCCTTCCGTGCAGCGTGATTCAGGCTGGAGCCTACTGCAATTCGCCTTCGCAGTCGTGACATTTCAGGGATGTAATCTCGGATTCATACCTACAACAACATTACGCGTTGGCGTATGTATTCCCTAGTACGAAAACTTCCTGGGACACAATACGATTATAAGTGACCATAGTGTCATGTATCCAATATTAGCCGACCTAGGTACCTAGATTATGGAAGGCGGTGAGAGTAGGGAATGAAAACCCTGATAAATCGTTACGGAACGAAAGGATGAGGGTTGCCGGAACCAGAAACAACACACTCTAAAGTCGTAGCAATCCTGCAATGCAAACAGACGTCCCAAAAGCCAGCGCTATTCCTCCCCCTCCGACTCCGAACTATTCGACTGAAATGCCCTCACTTCACCCATGATTCTGGTGATATCGTGATCGGAAAGACCGCCTTCCCATCACCTGGATTGCAGCGAAAGGCATAGGCAGATGGGCCGGGAGTGTGTAGCTCGGGTGGAAACTCCAGAGGCCCGGGTACAGGATTGTCTGTGCAGGTATCGATCACAACAGTTCTTAGCTTACTCAACCCGCTTTTCATTCTCAGAAGCAAAGTTTCCCAATTCCCGTCCAGGCCAGAATCGCGCAACTCAACGCGCTCAAGCGTATTCCGATGTTTGAGCAGAAGTTGGGACATCTCAAACTCGCTGATATAGACGCTGATGAGTCGCAGTGTTCGTAGCTCTGGCAAAAAAAGGCTCCCCGAGAGCTGGCGTCCTCGGTCTCTCTAGACAAAATCGAGGTGCAGTTTCTGTATGCCGGTGAAGAGCCCGAGGAATTCTAATATCAGGTCGCCCTACATCTCCACCACTTCCCAGTCGGCGCTCGTTTGGAACCGTAGTGTCAGAGACTTGACGCGGAGGGGGTATTCCTTGACAAACTCCGCCATTGAGCGTGAAGTGAAGGGCATGCACAAGGTGACGTTAAGCTTCGGGCCTGTTTCATCCCAGAGGGGGTTGCCGATGGAGAGCTTAGGGAGGAAGACGCCGCTTTTGGCGATTCCTAAGAGCGGAAGTCTTGTGAGGCTCATGATGAAGTCTCGTGTGCATTCTAATTTTATCGCCGTGTTCGAGACCGAGTCTTCCAAGTTATATCCAATCTGTTGCTCTAGCTTCTTCGCTCCGGGCAAATGATCCGGACATATGATCCTGATTGATTCCAGATTGGGAAGCTGCATGACGGCATCTGCAACGAGATCCATAATATTGTCCAGCAATTCTCTCTGATAATCCAGGGCATACTCGTAAGCTTTGCGCTCCGCTCTCGGTAGCTTGTCAAGGAAGCTGAAACTTGGTCCATTTCGTCAGTATCGCCATGTGGATAAGCGTACGCCGCAATCTTGTCTGGGATGTGTAGAGGAGCAAGGATGATGTGCTTGACAGCGTGTTGGAATGCTGGATGCCGAGAGACGTCATATGCGAGGTCCAGGAGGCTGTCGCCGGCTATCATGACGGTCAGACGCTCGAAGCACTGCTCGGCCACCACTGGTAGGGCAATTTGGCTGAGGTCTTTTGATACAAGGCGGAGACTGATCAGGTGCGGCTGAGGCGTGGGCAGGCCCGTAAACTTCCCCTTGCGCCCGAGGCCCGTGTCCCTAGACATGATCCTGCGTTTGCTCGGAACGACCAGTGCGCGCACAATCATCAAATGGATCTCTTCCGGGAGGGAGAGGAGGAGGGATCTGTAAGGTTCCGTCATAGTGAAGTCAATTGATGTTGCTGATATTTTCATACGTGGAACGCATTGCGCGACAGAGCGCTAATGTGATGACGCGTTGGTACGCGCCAGGAGATTACAACGAGCGGTGAGGAGTCAAGAGATCACAGCTGATGATGTAAGCATCGCCTCACCGATGTGCTGGAACTTTTATTATTCCGCGGCCTTTCTCTTTTCCCAGCGATTGGCTGGAGATTTGCCCTGTCAATCGACGACAATTCACTATTAGCTCCTATCGTTTGCTTTACGTAGCTTGGAATTCCGGTTATGAGGAGACGCCGCCGACTTGGTAGTTACATTGCCATCTGGTAGCATTTGTGTTTAGAGCTACCAACCCCCGGCTCACCCGGGTCAACCCCATATATATTACATCATTCATTCGAAATATATGACCACCCGCGTTTACCGCGGCCGCGGTGTCAGATTCGGTGACAGGGCCCTAGAGCCTGCGCAAAGTCCTGCTGACCGTGCGCTGCGAGTTCTTCAGGCGTGCGTTTCGAGGAGAGTTCCAGGGAGGTACCTAGCCAAGACGCCTGGCCGGCTTCCAATTTCCTGCAGGTCATCTCTAAAAAGCGGCAGGGATCGAAGTCGAGCGAGGTCGTCTCAAGGAAAAAGACCACCGAGTTGTTGACTGGTCGCTTCGTTCCATTCACTTAGAAAACCGAATGGCCAGCCCCAACCATCTTCCTCGTCTGTTCGGTTACCAGCCATCGGCGACAGCGGGGTACTTCTACGAGGTCATGGACAGCGGCTCTACCGGCACGAGGCTCATTCAATGCTGTCCGAGTAACGAAAAAATCCCCGGCGAATGTTCCGGTATACGCCCTCATGGCAGCCCGCCGAATCGAGGTAATGATCTAAATACTAGCCCTGACAATCGGATTGGCTTGTTGGTTCTGCTGTAGATTGGCACTTAGCCCGGATAGGCTTGTAATCTACTGTAGTACCAGCGTTGGATTTATCAGCATACGCACGTCGGGCAGTCAAACTATCCGAGCCAATAGTTGGGCACGAGGGTTGAAAAACAGCTTCTCCGATTGGCCCGACAACCTCGACTCCGCATTCTAACGGCCCCTGCAGGCAGTCGCCTAATCACATAATTCCACTCTGCCTCGCATAAAGTTGCATCTACCGCGTTCAGCTAGTAAGACGTTTCTTACATCGTGCAACACCAATTTCCTAATTTATAATCAACTGCATCAACGCCAGTTCTTCACCAGCTACATAAGTCCATTGCAATGGCCACTGCCTGCTCTCCTGACGCACTAACTCTTCCTCTGACATTCCCGCTTCACTACACCACACACTTCCCCTTCCCAGTTACCGAGACTCCTCTCCCCAGCCGCCCATCATGTCTGTGAACGGAGTCACCGCCAACGGCATCCCCCTCGTCTTCGGAGGCGGCAGATTCTGGACCATCACTCCTGATGACGCGAAAGCCTGGTTGAAGGCGCTCAAGGAACACAAAATCACCACAATTGACACCGCCCAAGGCTACGGCACCTCAGAAGACACTCTCGGCGAAGTCAACGCCGCCTCCGACTTCACCATCGACACCAAGTTCTCCGCCGGCTTCGGCCCCACCACAGCCACCGAAGACCTCGTTATCGCCTCGGGCAAGGAAAGTCTAGCAAAGCTCCGAACCCCCCAAATCAACGTCTACTACCTCCACGCGCCCGACCGCCGCATCCCCTTCCTAGAGACCCTCACCGGCATCAACAAGCTCCACCAGCAAGGCGCCTTCAAGCAATTTGGCCTCTCCAACTTCCTCGCCGACGAGGTCGACGAGGTCGTGCATATCGCCAAGGAGCACAACTTTGTCCTCCCCTCCGTCTACCAGGGCAACTACTCGGCCGTGGCGCGCCGAACCGAGGACGAGATCCTCCCGACGCTGCGCAAGCACGGCATCGCCTTTTACGCGTACAGCCCCATCGCGGGCGGCTTCCTGTCCAAGTCCAAGGACGAGCTGATGCACCCCGAGGGCCGCTTCGGCAAAGGCGACGGGCTGGCGCAGCTGTACAATGGGCTGTACAACCGGCCGAGCTACGTAGCAGCGCTGGACGAGTGGGAGCGCATTGCGCAGAGCGAGGGGGTGAGCAGGACCGAGCTGGCGTATCGCTGGGTGATTTGGCATTCGAAGCTGAGTGGGGAGCGGGGCGATAAGGCGATCATTGGGGCGCGGACGGAGCTGCAGCTGAAGGAGACGCTAGAGTGGGTGAAGAAGGGGCCGTTGGGCGCCGAGGCGGTGAAGAGGGTGGACGGGATTTGGGAGAGCGTGCAGGCTGATGCGCCGTTAGATAACTTTGAGGTGATTAGTGCGAGTGGGGGCTCGAGCGCTCCCGGTGTTCCGGAGGGTAAATAGAGGTTGGTTACTTAGCTAAGTGGTAGGGAATAATTGATCGAGTTTTCGCCTTGACCGTCGGTGTGTTGGGCTGAATGTGGTGTCAACGGTGCCCAGGGGTTGAAGCCGGGAAGCCACCACCATAATCAACCCTGGAAGGCGGGATGAGTGAAGCTAATACTCGGTGGTGCGTTCCGCGTTAATTTTGCCCCGTCTGGACACAGGTGCGGGTCCTCCTTTTCCATGGATGGCGGTCTTCCGCGCTTTCGTGCTGCAACCCATGGCGCTGGCAACGGATGTGATCAAGAACGGTGGTCCGCATCGGCCTTCGTGGGACACATCAGCCTTGTCTGCTTCCGATCTCCTCTCCGTCCTGGCTAGCAATAACATGTGCCTGCCACTTCACAGCGCGTCGCTTCCCTTTCCCTGCCCTAGATTCGTTTCATCAAGCTTCCAATTCCGACGGCGGGCGCACAACGCGCACCAACGGAAATATTTCGACGAGCCATCCAGGAATTGGAAATTCCCCGTGGCGCACCTCAGGCCAAGCTGAAGACCAAATCCGTGGTGGTGCCGGCAGTAGCAGCATGCATTGCCGTCTTGAGCCTGCTGAATCTGGCAGAAGCAGCCAATCAGGCCAGACGCGACACACCCTTCCTGCAAGGCTTCTAATGATTGCAACACAACCCCGCAAGTGAGAGTCTAGAGTGTTCGAAATGCATGTTGCAGAACATCTTGTGGCTGGCGGGGCAGCCTTCATAGCAAAATCGGACGTCTGCGCCGCGGGAGTCAGGAGCCCTTGCAGGAGACACGACCGACAGTCGGAAACTGGAAAGAGATGTTCAAAGTACAAATACTAGCTCTCTCTCCGCAGCTCTCCAATCCTCTCCCATATCTCATTCGGTCAGCAGATTCACATTCAGCTTGCACAAACATCACTTGAAACGAGGCCTAGTCCGCACAAAATGTCGGCCGGTTACGAACACGTCATCATCCAATGCCGGCCCCTCATCGGAGAAAAAGCCCGGCATTCGCCGGGAACTCTCCAAGTGGGTGACCGCCAACCCGGAGGAGAGCATACATGTATCTCTCTTCATCCGGGCGCTGCAACGCTTCTACGATCGGCCCTACAGAGACCGACTCTCGTACTTCCAAGTTGCCGGTATTAATGGCTATCCAGGGGATCTCCCGTGGGACAACTCGGCAGACCCGGCCCACACGCGCAAGGGCTGGATGCACAAGGTCTATTGCACCCACAACATGATCACCTTTCCGACCTGGCACCGCCCCTATATGGCCCTGTTCGAGCGGGCGCTCGGGGATCTCATGGGTGAGGTCATTGAATCCCTCGGGTTTTTCCGGGATGCCGACAAGCAAGCCTGGATCGACGCAGCCGCCGAGCGGCGCCTCCCGTACTGGGACTGGGCTCTGCCCTAACCCTAACCGCGCGTCTGAAGAGGCACACCGATGCTGCCTACCTTGACACCGGCAATGTCGTGAAGGACAATCCGTAAGGGCTGTTCTAGCATCAGCAAAAATCGGCTATTTCGCACTTAGATAGCTTCGAGGACCTGCAGACTGCAACTCACACCTATAACGATTACATCGTTAACGTCCAATACGACCGATACGGCTTTAACAGTAGCTAGCCCTACACCATTCACTTCTTTCTTAAAGCCCCCAAGATGTAAAGGACTATCTTGCTGGTAGTCTAAGCTTAGTTGCTGTTACTATAAGTCTTACCTCTTCCACATTGGATATACATAATAGAAAGGGTATATACTAAAGTTATATCTTAAATAAACAATAATGTTACCCCTTAAAAGGGCTTTTTTAAGATAAAGATCTTTATAATATATAGCACAGTAGAGTACTACTTTAAGGAGGGCAAGCTCTCAGTTTATTAAAATTGTATGCCGCTGCCTAAAGTTACAGAGAGGTACCTAGTTAGTGTATTTCTTATTCTGATTTTCTTATTCTTAAGAGATCTTATTACGACCTGCACTCGACACAGGCCTCGAGAGGACTGGCGTGGGTTAAGACAGAACGTATGGCAGGACGCTAAAGACGAAGTGGGTGTTCCGAAGACGGCTTATTAAGCTAGCACTCTTAGACAGGGGGTTTAATGTCACTGTAGGTCGTTGTCACTATAATGCACAGAAGTGAGTCTGAATAGTAAGATATAAATGAAGAATTAAATACTAGTGTGAGGAACTAAGAGTCCCTTACAGCTATTATAGTTACGATAATAACTATTTATATTAGCTAACTAAGAGGTATTTTATACCTTACTCTGTGTGCTCCCTGGTTTAGCGACAGAGTAATTAGAGTAGTTGCTCTGTCTGCTCTCCTACCTTATTACAGAGCACCTAGAGCAATAAAGCACCTTCTGATTAGTTATAAGGGTTTTAGCTCTTTACACTCTTAGCTTAGTATGTAGTACTGTGTGTACTATCCTCTTACACTGTTCCTTTTATGGGAAATTCGTTAAGCTATACTAGCTTAGGTAACGGCCTATAAAGTCGTTACACAATTCCCCTCCTTTAATGTTCTTTTTTTATAAAGAACTTTTTCTGTAATCGAGAAGTCGCTGTCGCCCGCGCCGGGTTTAGCGCCATTCTCCACTTACCCCTTTTTATCGCTGCTTCGCCCTGATTGGCGGCATGCTCCCCGCCCAGTTGCGCCCGTGCATAAATAAACAGCCGACCCTAGCGTCAATTGATATTCTCCTCTTGTACTCTTGACTTTGGCATGCGCTCCTCTCTCTTCACTCCCCTCGTTTGCTTCGCCCACAGCTCCCACGACTACGCTCCGACCAAGCTTAGCCGCCTTTATTTAGCCCTGGACATACCCACCTAATATTTACTCCTTTACCGACTCTACAGTTTCACATCGTTAAGTGCCATATAGCCATCGGAGTATTACCATTCTCACTCCTATCGTTTACTGTCGTTTAAGATTTCTCTAACTATTAATATGAATTTATCTCAATTTTAAACCTAACCTCAACCTAGGCGCTAGCGTTTATCCCCCGCCTAGGCCGTTAAGATCGACCGCCCTTTTATAACATTTACTATATCCAACTGCTTACTTTCCTCCGTAAGTTACACTTTATATCTACTTAAAGGATCCTTAGGTTATAATTTGCTTATTCCTAGTCTTAATTAGTTAAAAATGCTGTAAAATCGATAATATTAATGTAATAACGTTAAGAAGCTCTCTCCACCCTTAGATAGTATGTTTAAGATATCTCTACAGGTAAGCGGGATACTTTATTAATTATAATTAAACTAATTATAAGCACAGTTATAGTAAAGCATATAAAGTGTAAGTTATACGGGAGATTATAATTTAACGACTTTCAATTTCAGATATAAACACGCAATTTAAGTTATAGCGGATTATAAGGAGAAAGAAGAGGGTGTTCCAACCTAATAAGGATAGTAGCTTTACTTTAATGCTATTAATGGCTACTTAAGGTGTACGTTACTAATAAGGAAATATTAACGTAAACTGAATTTCAGCACAGTTATAGTAAAGCCTGTAAAAGGCTAGTTACAAAAGAGGTAAGTTAATATTCTAATTTAACTACTACCTTACTTCTTTAACTTATAAGTTATATACCGCGATTTTAACTATAGTAGATATAAGTAATAAGACCTAATATAGTCTTATTAAGATAAGTTCTAAGGAGTATAATAAAGGGCCTTTAGCGTAACAAAGATGGGAGAACTGGTAAGAGAACGGAACTAGTGTAAGATAACATAGCCTTTAATATTATAATACGTTAAAATGTCACTGTAAGGTCCTATACATATAGCAGCTAATCCTTTATTTATAATAACAAGGCGGATAAGGACTTAAGAAGGGCCTATTAGTAGAGATAATAACGTATCTAATAACTTAGTAAGATATTACTTTACTATTAGTAGTATTAAGACAGGATAATATGAAAAATAAGGGGCTAGATATAATAAGGTGTAAGATAAGTTATAAAAGGAGAGATAAATAGTATTATACACATAAAGTTACCTTAAGGAATCTTAAGGGATACGGTAAGTTATACTGTATTAAATTAAAACTTAATTTATACTAACGATGCACTCTTATAAAGCCCACGTTTTCAGACGCCTCCTTTATTAACAGTTTCGTAATTAGTAAGGTTACGAGTAACTGAGGAACTAAAGCTCTTAGCGATAATACAAAGAGATATAACTAAGCATTTTCTATTAGTATAGGTAGGGTAGAGTGGTAGCGCTGGGCACGCATGTTACTGTTATTATAAGTAAAGGAGTCCCTTTCAGTGTACGTATATATATTCACTTAATATGCAGGATTGTAAGATACCTAGCTCTCAGGATATATAGTCTTTAAAATCTCCCCTAAAGCCTGTTATAGCTGTATTACTATTACGCTACTTACTCGCAACACGATAGTAACTGTCTTTAATTACCAGATCTTTTACACTCCCCTAGTGGTGGTGGGTGTAATGTGTACAAGTTATAATATTTTGGCTTAGAATGCAGATACCTTTACAGCTATCTTTAAAGCTCCTTTACATTTACCGCCTTTAAAAGATGTATACGATCTTTAACGTAACGGTCCTAAGGATTTAACAGATGCTGTAATTATAATTAGTGATAACAAGTCTAATTATAACGATTTTAATAATTCTAATAACAACCAATCTAATATTATTATCTTATTACTAAATAAACTTTAACTACTTTTAATAATAACGTTACTGCTATTAGTGTGTAGTTAACTTTCCTATCCGTTAAAGTATTATACACTAATAGATTTAAGTAGATAAAAATGTTAACGCTACTCCCTGTGTCATTAATAATAACGACGTAAGTAAACTTTCAGTTACTAATAGAGCCAAGTTAGATAATAAATCTGTATTAACTTAGTAATAGTAGTTTTAAAGCTTAAAATGTTCTTTAATAATATTATTTACCTTACTTAAGACTCTGCACGTAAAGGAGGGCTAGTTAGCTCTGATATTAAGCTGTCCGCCTCTGTATGTGGGAATTCCTTTTTAATAAGGTTTTAGGTACTTTAAATACCTTAAACTCTTTATTATTTATAAGCGTGCACGAGGCTATATTATTAGAGATACTGAATCGCTTAAGATTAAGGACGATAACTTACTTTATTATCCCTGGAGTTTACATAGTAGCCTTTCCGATAATGGTAAGATAAACTATACGGATGACGGGAACTAGCCTTACAGGGATGTATATTCTACTAAGCTGGGTAATAATAACGATTATCTTCGTTCTGCTTAAAGTAAAGGTGGAGATAACTTTCTCTACTGTAACTTAGCTAATAAATGCGATAATAAAGGTAACGAATAATAACTGGTTAACACTGAACTATTTATATAGTTGTCTAATAGTAAAAGCCCTGTTAAACTTTAATATACCTTTAGTTAAAGGTGATATTATGATGTTAACGATGAGGAGGACAGCTTTACTATTATATACACTAACGTTAAGTATAGCGATAGCGATAAAGTCTTATAATAACGACGTAAGTGCCCAAGGTTAAGTACTTTAGCCCTTCCTATCCCCAAACGGCTACTTAGCAGCAGCTGCATTAATGCTACACCTCCCCCCAACCACAAGGAATCCAGAGATCGTCTCTACCTGTGAAGCCGCCTAATCTTCCACTTGCTGCAAATATCTTCAGTGTCTCTCTTATAACTTTCCAGCGGCTTTACTTATCTATCGGCCATATATCCCTAATACTGGTAGTGGTCCACACCATTTTAAGTACTGTAACTTATAAGATGCTATTTATAAAGTTGTATTTAAACCTCTTTACCCTAATAGTAAGGAAAGCCCTTTAGTAATAAGTAATACGCTAACCCTAAGCGCTAATAGGCAATTATAACCATTTACATATAATCAGTCTTATTTCCATTCTTATTTTAAATACAGGCATATAAGGCAGTTCTACGGAGCTATCGGGTCCTTTTAGGTCTCTTAGCATATTTAATTTAAAGTTATGTAATAAATAAGACGGTTCTTAATATATATATATACGTATCTGCCGGATTTTGCCTCTGCTCTTTTACTATTTAGCTTTTCTTTATATTATATCGTAATAGCGCTAAACTTTCTTCCGCTAGGATCTTGTATGATTATAGAGTGATCAAAATTTATCTACACCTCTAAAAGCCCTTAAAAGTTAAAACTGGGCAATACATTAGCCTGTAGATACCGTATGCTAGTGTATGGTCTTTAACATAGGTTTATCCATTCACTATCGTCTCTTAGTCCGACTAGCCTTAGAGTTATCTGGATCTTTTTATACAGCTACGTAAAGGCATTACTAAGGATATCGTTAATCTTATTATATACGGCGCCACAATAAGCATTACAGCTTTTAGTAGCTTATACGGAATAGTTCTTCCAGTATATAAGTATGAAAATATTTTAATGGTAGTAATAGGTTTTAGTATCGCTACTTATCTGCTCTACCTGAAAATGCTAATTAATAACCACCACTATCGTGGATCTCCTATATGTCGAATTTATCTCGTTTAATATATAGACAAATTAAGTGCAGCCTTTTTCATAATATAAAGTTTATATGTTAATAAACCTTTAATAGATATTGGAATTACTGCGTAGGAATAGCTAAATGAAGACCTTACGGACGATACGCGAGCCGGTGGAGGTATATAAGAATACTTACAAAGTAACTACATTTTACGTATATTAATATACGTAGCATCACAAATCATTAAAGAACGGCTATTTAGCAGTCGCGCTACATTATATCCAGTTATAAAGCCACTTAAAGAGACCTTTGAACAAGTCTTAGCAGATGAATTAAAGTAAAGGACATTTGGAAGTAGAATTGGTATTTTAAGTATAAGATTCTTTATGTTTATAAGTCTATTGCTGACAGAATTAAAGTATCTGCTATTGACAAAGTTCGAGAAAACTTAACATCGCTGATAAGGAGGCACGTATATAAGTACGTGGATCTTTTATATACAGAATACCAGCCGTAGGTGAGCTGGTGAGTAGTATAATTGTAATTTATCAAATGGAAATTAACACTGCGGAGTCGGAACTGATATGTAACTATTTTAAGCAATAACTACTTTTATTATAAATGCTAATTTCTAAGTGTAGCTGCTAGTAGTCTCTACTTTAACTACGTTACTGTTTAGTATAGACTGTAATATTATAGTTCTTTATTATATAAGGTTATAAAATTTCTTTTAGCTTAAAAATAATTAGTGGATTTTAAGTAGTTATAGTAATAATAGGCAGTTTAGATATATTATTATATTATAAACATGATAAATAAAAGAGTAAATTCTTTTCTTACTCAGATTAAGGACATTATAGCCCTACGCTTGCTTCGTAAACTACTAAAGACATTATATTTTAAAGGGCTGTTTCAGTAAACGCATTACTAAAGTGTTTATATAGAAAGCGATGCTGAAAGTATTAACTATTATAAAAATAAGATTAGATCTCTTACCTTTAGTAAATTTATAATCTCAGATGATTTTACTATTTCTGTAAGGAAGCTGAGAATTTCTGTATCTTACTAACGCTTTAGGTTACGTATACCTACTTTCCTATCCTTAAGAGTGTCCCCGTTAATTAACTGCATTATTACGTTAGTAAGATCTCTTATCTTTTATTTATTAGTTAAACGGTCTTAACAGTGTTCCTGCCCCCTTAGAACTTTAAGTTAGCAGTGCTTTTCACGGTTAGTATTATAACTTACAGATTTTTACATGCCTTTTATGGTTAATTAGAATGTTAGTACATATAAGTTAGCTATGCTTTAACCTGATGTTATGGAGATATTGAAGCCTGGAGAGGATCTACTTTAATTAGCTTATGCCAGACTACTTAGAATTATATTTACCTATTTAAAGATAAATACGATATATATTTTATCTAAGAGTCGATTTTTAACGACTTGTGCGAGAGAGAACGGCATGAATTGGAAAGATACAAAATAATTGCCTCTTGCATTAAAGACCTTAAGAATGGAAGTAAAGTAGTTATGGTGCACTTTTAATCTCTCTATGCTTTCTGCCTTAGGGTTAGGCTTATTTAAAGATAAAATTATATAGATTTTACACATTACAGTATTTCACTAGTTTGTAATACAGAACTTAAATCCGTTTTACGCTAACTATTTTAGTTAATTAGTTAAATATTCTTAAAAAGTGCAAGTTTTTCATTTTTTCACTTAAAACGCCCCACTTTAGAACCC
>Ga0247760_1002243_pt1 | contig 15253 bp, 15 predicted proteins | sample UWRJL171409R4_FD_179936 | JGI IMG/M metagenome (GOLD analysis project Ga0247760, IMG submission 179936) | Plant litter microbial communities from Arlington Agricultural Research Station in Wisconsin, United States - UWRJ-L171-409R-4 | ecosystem: Environmental > Terrestrial > Plant litter >... | reverse complement strand
TCATCAGGCAGTTGTGAAGGGAACGCTGGAGAGGTGAAACTGAAAGAAACAGAGACGATGAACAGCCAAACAATAAACAGCCGGCATCAGTCAGGCGGTTGCGAACTCCTTTGATGGGATCCGGTGAGGGAGTGGACTTCTTTGATGTTTCCTGTCCCGGCCGATGCGAAGCAAACACGGCGAGGACAGCTGGCTCAAAGGTTTATGTGTTGCCGGGCTAGGATTCTCGGGGTAAGACGACAAAGACTCCTGTCAAGTGAGCTATGGCTGCTTTCGGGTTGACAGCAATCATCGGCAAAAGGGCACCTGGCTGGCTGAAGCGCTGGCACTCATCGACACCCAACGTTTCCTGCAGAGAATCGCGGTGTGATCTTGCATACCAAGGTAGGCCCCGCTATTCGCTGGTTATGCCTTCCACGCTGCAAGAACACAAGCCCGAAAACTCATGATTGGCGCTGCAGGAACACGTACCTGCCAAGTCATCTGCTTTCCTCCATGGCCCGCCGCACGCCAAGCGGGGAAAAACGAAAAGCAAAAGAGGACATTATTGACCAATTTCTTTCCTGGTATTCTCTATATCGTTGCGTGTTGAATTATATCAAAGAAATGGATGCAAGAGAATAATCCTCAGTGGGGCAACTGACGCTGTGGATACGCAATAACGGAATTTCCAAGGTACCACAGCGCCACTGACGGGAACATGGAAGTTAGGGTCTTCTGATGCATGCATCACCGGCTGCTTCCAGCGAGTTGAGGCAGAGAGTGTACCCAGTTGTAATCCATTCCCGCAGCGGAAATTGCAACATAAGGAAGAATCTATTTACTATTACGACGCAGTGCACTGCATTGCGAGGTCGAATACATGAAATCTACATCAAGAGACTGTTCCTATAAGCCCACTCATGAAGCTGAAGGTCATTGACCAAAAGCCGAAAGCATTCAACAATTATTCGATGTTTTTAGCGCTTCACCTGCTCATTCTAGAAACGCCAGTACACCATTCTACGGGGGTTTTTTAAATACAAAAAACAAGAACTTTTTACTTCCTTTGACCCCAGGTAATGAACTTTATGCACTTCGATTCCAGGCGAAATATTCCCTATATTTACCTTCTTGATCCTTGAAGAACATCACGCCAGAAAAAATTAACCCCACAGAATGGTGTAAATGTACGAAGTACTCTGAGGTAGTGGATGCAGTTCATACCGTGGCGAGGATGTGGGTTTGGTGGAGTCCAAGCGGGCTGCAAGGAGTAGGTGTGAATTCAGCGGGAATGGTGGGGTAGGTTTAGAGTACCCCACATAACTCCCGACCCACGACTCGGCGTTCAGGCCTGCGGGTCGCGCCTGCTGAATTTATCAACCTCCGCGACGTGCCCAAAGCTTCCCCCCACGCCACAAAGTTCCCGCAACGTACTAACCATGGCGACCGATTTTTCGAAGTTGACAGTGTTTGACTTGCGCCAGGAGTTGAGACGTCGAGGCCTCATCCAAACAGGCAAGAAAGCGGATCTCGTGGAGCGCCTTGTCGCTTCTGAGACCGGCGCACCTTCAGAAACCCTGCACGAATCGTCAGGTTCACCGAATGCGTACTCCGAGTCAAAGAGCAAACGGGATGAAAATTCGGCTCTCCGACCCTCTGAAGATCTTCTGATGGTACAAACACCCGAAGTCCCCGAACCAACAACAGCTCCCACCCTAGATCTTGGAACTCAATCGGATTCCGCGCAGGTCAGAGACAAAATGAGCAACGATGAAGACCTGGAAGTTGAGCTGGCTCCGCCTGTTGAAGAGCAGCCATCCACAGCCATGAGCCCCATTCAAGATACCACAAGCAGAAAACGCAGGTCACGCAGCCCGCCACCCGACGACGAGCTCTCCAGGAAGCGCACTCGCGTTGAAGACGAACTCAGAATGGAGCCAAAGGGAAACAGCCCTGATGAGGTATCATACGCCATAATTCAGCCCGCCGTGCCAAAGTCTAGTCCGGACGCAAACTCACGAATAGTATTGCCCCCCGACACGGACCGTCCCACCCAAGATGACATCACGGCACGTTTCGAAGAGCACGGCGCTCAACACCAACAATTAGCACAGAGCATGGAAGAACATGAGGATGAGGTCGAGGCCGAGGACGATCGGAATGTGGCTCCAGCAGAGCATCGAGCAACGCCTGCTCTATACATTAAGAATTTCATGAGACCATTGCGCGACACAATCCTTCGCGCCTACCTAGCGGAGATTGCAACACCACGAGGCTCCCCCACCGACCCCGCTGTCATCGAGGACTTCCACCTTGACCAAATCAGAACCCATGCTTTTGTGCGTTTTCGAACCACGGCCGCTGCATTGAGAGCGCGCATTGCCCTGCATGGTCGTATCTGGCCTAATGAACGAGAGAGGAGGCCACTCTGGGCCGATTTCATCCCTGTAGAGGCCGTTGCGGAGTGGGCTGACCGAGAGAGATCCGAGGGCGAACGAGGAACCCGCTGGGAGGTTCGCTATGAAAAAGGCGGCAATGGTGACGCTACAGCCTACCTTACGATAGCAGATGCAGACACATCTCGTCCTCCTCGTCCACCTCCTCCATCAGGGCCGCCGGCGTCTTTTGTCGCGGGATCATCTCGCTCGCATGGAGGAATCGAGAGCGCGCCACTTGGCCCACGCGGGCGTGGCAGTAACACTTATTACCAGCAGCCCATCTCCGGCTATTCTGAGGGGCTCAGAGAGACCCGGGCATATCCCTCACTGTTTTACAGACCCGTGTCGGACGAGCTCGCCGAACGACGCCTCCGGGGCATGCGAAAGTACTACACCCAAGATCGAGATCGCAACTTAGGTCGTCCAGACGAGATCAACCGGTACACATTTGAGCAAGGAGACATGTTTGTCGATCGCGGAAAAGAAAACTTTATCGGAATTCGACCCCCCCATAGAGAGCGCGAGCGTCAACGCGCACTAGCAGGTGGTGACTACCGCGGACCGCATGGTTTTCGTGGATCTTCGCCATCGCGCCGTTCGCGGGGTGAGCGCTATTTTGGAGGTGACCGCGACAGTCGTTATTCGGGAGGTCCTCGTAGCGACCGACATGCCGGTAACAGCCGTAACGACCGTTATTCCGTCCGCTACGATGATCGTCGTGATCGGAATGACGGCCATTTTCCCAGTCGATACAATGATCGCCGTGGCCGAAGAGATGATCGCCATTCTGACCGGTACGATGATCGTCAGGGTAGGAAAGATGACCATTATTCCAGTGGTGGTCGTGATCGCTACGAGGATGACCGCCACGCCCACGACGCGCCGCGGTCAAGACTGGATGGCGCACCCTTGCCGACTTACGATGGCCCAAAGTTCGGCGGACGCAGTGGACGAGGAGGGGATGATTACCGTAGTGGACGTCGTTGATATGAAGCCGACTCTTCTAGATCGGGCTCATAACTTCTCGCCCTCGATCACACGTCTTCCCCGCCATTGGGCTGTCTTCTCAGTAATTTATAATGTCGGTGGCGGCTCTCATCTGCAATCTTGTAGAATGACAATGTTTGATTTCGCAAAACACAAACATGAAGCCGTCTGAGCCACGTATCAGAATTGTACGGGTACCAGGCGATCGAATGTACATGTATGAAAACCCGAGTTTGTCAGAGTAGATACCCATAGCATGTGGTAGCATCAATGAAAGTTGGCGGCTTGCAACGTCTTTGCAGAGAGGGAGGTAACAAACTTGCATTGGCTAGCAACGGCACCGGCAAGGTACTCAGTGATTCTCAAGGACAGCTCGCTCACAGGTCATCCCGCGATTTTGACTTTGCCGAACCCCATTGCTTGTGTTTGATGCCCTGGCATGACATTGTGTACGCAGTATGTTGTGTTGTTTTATGGTCGTTTTTTGATCCTTCTATTCTTTTGTGAGAAGAAAAAAGGACCCGCAATTCCCACGGAAGTAACTGTAAGTAGGTAGGCAAGGAGAGAAGTCTCGCGCAATCTGAGGCTAATGAATCCACGAAAAGAATATATCTGCAGACTAAAAACCAAATACAGCCTGCCCGAACACCCATGGAAAGCTGTTTTCCCATTATGAAACCTGAAGCGTGCTAACGAAAGTGAAGCAAGATTTCCCTATTTTGGTCCTAGCGACATATCAGATTTTAACCCCTAACCCAGAACCCGACATACGCAGACGTCAGTTCATCCAGTCTAAGCAGCGTTGGCTAGGGGGGAAGGCTCAACGCCGACACGCTCCTTGCTGAGGATGTCTATCATAAGTTGGGACGGCCTGTTGTCGCGGTAGATCTTGGCGCTGTCTTTGAACATCTTGACATTCTCGAGATACTTGTCAAAGAGGTAAGAGCTGTCCATCGGGCCACCCTTGGCCTCGGGGTGGAACTGGGTTGAAAAGATGGGTCTGGTCTTGTGAAGCATACCTTGAAAACAGATTAGCATTTTGGTACAATTTCGCGCTTGATATAATCCAACTCACCCTCGTTGCTGCCGTCGTTCAGGTTCACAAAGTATTCCTTGAACTCGCTAGGCAATGTGCTGGCGTCCACGGCATAGCCGTGGTTCTGGCTCGTAATATGGCATTGGCCAGTGGTCAAGTCCAGGGCAGGAATGTTATGGGCCCGGTTTCCGTACTTGAGTTTAATCGTCTGGGCTCCAACAGCCAAGGCCAGAAGCTGATGTCCAAGGCAAATGCCCATAATGGGGACGGAAGAGGTCTCCATCAGGCGGCCGAGGTTGTAAACCGTCTCTTGGCAATGGGTCGGATCACCAGGACCGTTGGAGATGAAAATGCCATCGAAGTTGTCAGCAACCTTATGGATCGGGTAGTTGTATGGGAACACTGTGACCGAAGCACCGCGACTGACAAGGCTACGAAGAATATTCTCCTTCACACCACAGTCGATCAAAGCAACGTGGAAGGTGGCACCAGGCGCAGAAACCACGAAGGGAGCCTTGGTGCTGACACGCTTGACAAGGTTGATCTGGCCAGGGTCAATGAACCCCTCATCCTCATCGGCATCGTACTCGTCACCAATCGAGATGCGGGCAAGAGACGAGCCCTGCTCGCGGAGGTATGTGACGATAGCACGTGTATCGACTCCGGAGATGGCAGGTACGCCTTCACGGGCACACCACTCACCCAGGCTTTCGACAGCTGTCCAGTGGCTGTATTTCTCGGCCACGTCCGCGACGACAACGCCAGCGCACTGTATGTGGGGAGATTCAAAGTACTTGAGGAGATTGTACCCGTCACGCTCGTTGGAAGGGACACCGTAATTTCCGATCAAGGGCTGGGTGAAGACCAGAATTTGGCCACGGTATGAGGGGTCGGTCATGGATTCGGGATACCCTACAAGCGATGTGGTAAAGACGGCTTCACCAGAGATGTTTGAGTTCGCGCCGAAAGCGGTGCCATGGAAGATTGGGCCATCCTGATACTGCATGTTAGCAAACGTTCACGGCCGTTAGAGAGGGCCGTCTGACTCTGATGGTGAAAGTGGCCTCGGTGTTGCGAGCCACGGCGGAAGCGCGGGCAACGCGGTCAGGCATCGATCGGCCCCTGCTGCCATTGCCAGCCAGTTTGCTGAGGAGACGGGCCTGGGCAGCGAGGCGGGAGGAGGAAATTGGGCTCGAGGCCTTGGGGAGACGGGTCGCCAGGCGGGAGAACATCTTGACTTCGGGGAGAAAGAACAGAAACAAGTGAGGTTCTAGTGCGATGCGAAAGATCTTAAGCGGACAGGGCCCTCCACAGATGGTCTAACAGATATCTAGTCAGTAACGAAGCGGTGAGTCAAGCGTAACCCTGGAAGAGAGCAGACCTGAGAGATAATCCTAATACAGAAACATGTTAGCCCGGGTCAATTGGCGGCGATCTGAGACGCGAAGAGAAGATCAAAGAGATAGCACCGTGTTTCATGAATTGGGTGTGGAAAACGTGACATTTCTCTTGGGAATATGTCCAACAGCATCATGAGAAGACCACCCGACTCCAGCCAGAAATAGCGGGGTAGCCGCACAAAGAGCAGGGATGCAAACATACCTGCGAGGTAAAAACAGACGGGCGACCCTTCATCAGCACAGATGTGAGATGTCGATGCGAAGAGATAGTAAGTCGGACTCAAGTCCTAGAATCGGAGGTGGGTTTGCTGGGTGAAAGAGTTTGCAGGAGGTGTTGCTGGAGCTTGGTGGTGTTGGAATGATGGGAAAGCGAAAAATAACCTTGTCATTGGGTCCAGAAAGATTTTTACGGGGTGTGCTTTAGCGAGCTGCTCATTGGTTGAGGGCTCGCTACGTACTACAAACACGGCCGATATCCGGGGATGAGCGCATGGACATCCAAGTGATCTGGCGCACACTACGGAGCGTGGAGCTGGATAACTGGTGCTGAAATGGAGGTTGTTAAGGCGAGACTTGATGGGACCTCCGCACGCGTCGCGCGAATATGCTTGGGCCTGGATTTTGAGATTCGTGGCCTCTACCTAATTCCCATGCCCAACCCTCCACGTGTTGGAGATACAACTCAGCTCTTCCATACTGCGTGTACTTGTCTGCCCAGCTCAACCACTGCAAGATTGTTCAACCTCTACTGCCAAGGCTTGGCGCGCTCGAACTTCATCATTCCATTTTTATCACAAAGTAAAGAATCCAGCAGAGATTTCGTTATGAGTGGGCTAAAGGCATTGTTCCTGTTGGTAATGTCAAAATTTCCGCTTCAAAATTGTATTTTTCGTTACAAAACGCTGGGGTTTGGGGTTTGTCCCTTCCCGAAGATACGAGCTAACAATCTTTACCTACGAAGAAAGCCCCCGAGGCAACAGGGGTTAGGGTTATCCGACACAAATCTGCTAACATTGGCCGAGGTTGGTGCCGGCACTAGCCGGCATAGCGGGCATGGCTCATCATAGGAATACCTCACCTCCCTGTGTCTATTCATAATCCGCCATTGAGCTGCAACGCCAAATCATGTCGGCCCTACGGATACTGGTGCCCGTAAAGCGGGTGATTGACTACGCGGTATGTTGACCGCAGCACTGCCCACCCTCCCAGAGTCAATCGAGCTCCTGTCGCTACTTCGCCAATTGATGAGCTAACACATGCCCCGTGGCACAGGTCAAGCCGCGGGTCAACAAGGCGCAGACAGGCGTCGAGACGGCCGGTGTCAAGCACAGTATGAACCCCTTCGACGAGATTTCTGTCGAGGAGAGTGTGCGGATCCGCGAGAAAAATTCGGCCCCCGGAGGTGTTGAGGATATTTGTGTCATAAGCGCCGGACCCCCAAAGGCCCAGGATGTCATTCGCACCGCCATGGCCATGGGCGCGGACCGCGGTATCCATGTCGAGGTCAAGGAGGGCGAAGATCTTGAACCATTGAGTGTGGCAAAGCTCCTCAAAGCAGCTGCTGAGCAGCAGAAGAGCAACCTGGTCATTCTCGGCAAGCAGAGCATCGACGACGATGCCAACCAGACGGGTCAGATGCTGGCGGGTCTGCTGGGATGGCCACAAGCTACGCAGGCAAGCAAGGTTGAATTTGGCGAAGGGGATACCGTTAGCGTCACACGCGAGGTCGATGGGGGTGCTGAGACACTCAAGGCTAAGCTTCCTATGGTTATCACCACGGACCTGCGCCTCAACGAGCCGAGATACGCGAGCTTGCCGAACATCATGAAGGCAAAGAAGAAGCCACTAGAGAAGAAGACGCTGGCTGACTTTGGAATCACTGCTGACAAACGGCTGAGGGTGCTCAGGGTTACAGGTGGGATCTTTTCCTCCCCATGCCCTTGGTTGTAGCCGCGAGACCCAATGCTAACACCACAGTTTCAGAGCCCCCCCCCAGACAAGGCGGCGGCAAGGTCGACGATGTCGATGGTCTGATCTCCAAGTTGAAGGAACTGGGTGCTATCTAGAGCTTTGACTCCCATGTGCTTATTACATATTGATAGAAGGACCCCAATTGGCGTGGAATAACGGTATCAAATATTGATATCCGTGTCAGAGAAAAATCGGTATTTAATCGCCATTGAAGCACGTGGCCTCGTTGCCATTCCATGATTATGAGTGCGGCGTTTTTTCCAGATCGGCTTTCTGGTTGGCGATCTGCACGCGCTTGGAGAGTGAGAGTCCGCTTTGGAGTGGGGTGAAGATGCTTTGGAGACTTTCTCCCACCCTACAGCAACTTAGTTATGCAGCCGGAAGCAGTATTCGGAGGATGATCAAAGTACAATACAACCCTCCAGAGACTATTAAGATGGGACTCTATGGTTGTTGCGCAGCAGTTGTACTGTACCTATACAGTTGGAGCGCTACTTATTCGTATGGTGCGTCAAATTGAGAGGTATAGCTACGCCCTAGCGCAGTTTTCAAAGACTTGAATTCTCACGTCAAGTCCTTAGCTATTTCCATCGAACCCTTGAGCTCCCCGTTGAGTCCTTGACAGCTTGACAAATGCCCACGAGAATTGACCTTTTGGTTACTTGGAGGGTTATTGTAAATACCAAGAGGAACAATCTTCAGCGGTTGGGCTTTATGTCGTGGAAAAAAAACCCACATGATGCTCTAGTTAGTGAGCTTCTAAAACATCGTGGGCTTACTGTATGAATCAGGCCATATGATCCCTTCGGTAAACTTGTGATATCCATGGAAAACATAGGTCGCTTTGTGTTTACTCGTAGAAACCTGTTCTATACGTTTCCTTAGTGGCGGGTAGACGGTCCAGTTTTTGATGGGATTGAAGAATCAACTTGACCCTATATGGACTCTATCACAGCCGACTATGAATCCGAACTCCTTCCTTGGGAACCCACCGCCAAACTTATATGAACAAATGACCAAAACAACCGGCCTCGTCATGCTCTCACGACCCGGCTGGGTTTACCAATCATCCCACTCATCCTTACTTTGTTTCGCTGGGGGGGGTGCCCGCATACTTCCCTTGCCCATCGCCGACGTGCCGATAGAGCTGTTCGTTTGTTTCCTCTGTTCAGCCGAGGCAGAGAAATCGTCCCAAAACGACCGCTTGCTCTCGTCGAACGGTATTTGGCTGTACCCGCTCGCCGGTGGACCTTCAACAAAGCGGTGAAAGCCCTCTGATGCGGATTTGGCTCCGGCCTGTGCCGTCTTCGCTGCTTGAGCCGCTGCGTTTCGTGCTTGAGCGGCCAGGTCTGACTCGGCCAGCTGTGGGAAAGGTTAGGGTATTGTTGGAATGATCTGTGCTGGGGACGGGCAATAGGACACACCTGCTTTGCAGTTGGCTGGATGTAACCATCATTGACTGTCTTCGCTGTCTTTGTCACCGTGGTAGTGAACCATCCAAATCCCTTGGTTAGTGCCCCGATGGGATCTTTCTGCAGGTCGTCAAGCCCCGGAAGCGCCGGTTCGCCTCCGTTCTGATCCATCTGCGGTGTTGGCGTGCTACCGAATCCACTGTACTTTCCACCCTGGCTAGGCAGCAGGTCATCCCGGCGATTGGCGTTGTCCGCTCCCAGCCTTGCAAAGTACCTGTCGTCCACCCTAACCTTACCCGGCGCGGGGCTCTCCGATCTACTGGCCGAATCACCACCCAAGGGGGTGTTTGCCCTTGGGGCACTCCGTGTAGGCGCCGCACTGGCCGACGGTGCAGGACTCACAGACACGGGTCTCTTCTCTCCCGGCACGTATTCTCTCCCCTCGACCTTGGCCGACAGCCTCTCCTTCCACTCCTCTCCTGGCTCGCCGCCGTAGCGCTCTGCGATGGTCGCATCGTCCCAGCTCACGCCCCGCATCTTCGTATCGGCGTGCCCCTCGAAGAAGGCACGCCAGTTTTCGTTGCCGCCCAGGCGCATGCGCTCGATTTCGGCGGCCTTAAAGGCGTCCATCGAGATGGATCGGACAAACGAGATGTGAACACCAAGACCACGGTGAACGCCGGCGCAGGACAGGCAGATGAAAATGCCGAATTTGGGAGAGGCCCATTGCGGGTTCGGGGCGCCGCAGTCGCAGCAAACGTTGTTTTTGGCTTCTTTCTGGATCACCGCGAGCTGTGTTCATTGCATCGCCAGCCAGTCAACAAGAAATCCCAGTGGACGATGACGAAGGAGGCAAAACAACCCCTCCTTGCACCTCAATGCGCCGATGCAGAGCGTTAGAGCACACACCTTGGATCTGGTCTCAGGATCAACCTCCCACATGGCCTTCGATGCCATGGCGGGTAGAAATTTGGGGGTCGATTGTGCTTGGCAGTGTATGTGACTTCTAGGAGATGCTGGGATTGATGTGTCGCGTGGCTTTTTGAGGTCGGGAAAGGAGAACTTAGTCACCTGAGCGCCGTCCAGCAGGAATAAGAATGTAGCGGTGCTCCTTTGTCACGCCGGCCAATCTCTTCACAATCTCTTCACAGTCCCACAATCTTTTCAAAATTTGGACGCTCGTAGTTTGGGCCAAAGGGAAACGGTTGATCCAAAGCCCTGGATTTGTATTGGCCGAGGGCAAGCGAAACCGCCACAGGTCTGGATCGCTCAAGGGGTGGGAGCCCTGAGTGGCGCACTGACTTCTAGCACCACGTCCCGTGCTTCCGTGCTCTGGTCATGTCAAATATCGTGCGCAACCCAATTCAGTTCTCCTCATAGCATAAGCCTAGTTCATTGCGTCGCATATCGGCAGATAACTTTTCCTGCCCCCAACCCCAATCTCCGGCGACGAACTATTGTACATCCCCGAAGACTTGCAAGTGAAAAGAGTCAAGTTATCAAGTACACAAGTTGAAGAGGAAATTTGTGTAGGGAATTAAGAGATATTTTTGTTGCAACCCGCAAGATAATGGTTCCTGAGACTATCTGCACTGAGCTTCCTCATGAAAAGCCCATGCAAATCCAGTACGCCAGGAGGATTATCCCGCCGCTCAATCCCCGCTCTCGTGGCCCTCCGTGCAGAATGTCTACCATAAGGAAAAAATTCGTTCCAATCCATGCCAAATCGTCAGGGGAAATGCACGCGCCCAAGAGTAATACATGTGAACAGGTTGTTGTTGAATAGAATCAGCGTTGCGCTCCCATCCCCAGACGAGAGCACAGCTCCCTCTGGGTTATTCAGGCGGCCGCAGTCGCGGCAGCCTGCTCCTCCGCGTGGGAAGTCTCGCCTTCGGGGGCATTGGCCTCCTCATCGGTCTTGTCAGGGCTGTCGATGGCGACCTTGACGGCGATCTCGCGCCCCTCGATCTCCTTGCCGTTCATCTCCGCAACGGCCTTAAGCTGCAGTTCCTCCGACGCCAGAGTGACGAAGCCGAAGCCACGACCCTTGCGGGCCTCGCCGCGAGCCTGAAGCTTCTTGATCATGAAGCGAGGAATAGGCCGAAGGGCGATCTTGGCAGACGAGGGCTCGTATGCCGCAAAGAGTTCCTTAAGCTGTTCGAACTGTCAGTATCACGATTCATCTTCGGTCTCGAGCACAGAAAGCATACCTTCTCCTCAGTCAGATCGTAAGGCAGGTTGGCAACCATGACCTTGGTCTTCGAGGGGATACCGTCGGCAGGGGGGCCCCGCTCCCGGCGCTCACGAGGGGGGCGAGGCTGAGCTTTCTCACCCTTGGGGGCCTTGTCCTTGTCAGTGTTGGACTCGTTGGTGATGTCCTTCAGAGCTTGAACCTCGCCAGTGGCTGGGGTCTCAGGAGCTGAGCCCGCAGCTTCGGAGGTGGCAGCACCCTCAGCCTTCTCATCCTGCAACTTGGTCAATATGTCACGGGTAAACATGGGGTTATGAGACTTACACCGCTGCCACGGCCACCACGAGCACGTCCACCACGGCCACGGCCTGCCCGACCGCGACCACGAGTAGACTGGCGGCGACGTGTGCCTTCACCAGCAACCTCGCCATTGGCACCTTCAGTCTTTTCATTCGCCTCGGGCTTCCGAGCAAGCTGGACGGAGACCTTGCGCTCAAGGATCTCCTTGCCGGAAAGCTCAGCGATAGCACGCTCGGCCTCGCTAGGAGTAGAGAGGTCGACGAAAGCGTAGCCGACAGGGCGGTCAGTGCGAGGGTTCTTTGGGATTGAGACGGACTCACTACATCATAGAGTCAGCGATGCAGAACAGGTCAGAGGAATGTTTGTGTAGAGAGATCAGGTTATAAAGCCCACTTAGGAGTCGCCGCAATTCAGCGTTCAGGCAAGATGGTTGCATGCAGGTGGCGACCATCGCCAACCTGTCGCAGGAAGATGGACGGTGTAATGATGTTGCAAGAGAATGCGTGACGAGGACAAAACGTACACAAGGTAGCCCTTGAAGAAGTCTTTCAACTCCCCCTCTGTTGTCGCGTAGGCAAGGTTGCCGATGTAGAGACGGCGACCTTCGGCAGCGCTGGCAAGGACCGCATCGTTGGCGGCAGACTTGTCGTCAGCGACCTTGTCATTCAGAGAGGTGTTGGCCAGAGCGTTCGTAACGTCATTGACGGCGGTGGACGCGGCGTCGGTAATCTTCTCCACGGTGGCAGACATGGTTGCTGTGATGATGTCGAGTGGTTAAATGGAGATTCTGAGGATGCAGTGTTGACGTGAGGTGTTGTTGACTCGTCGAGAAACAAGTGGAGCGTCGAGAAAAGAACGCTTATTGTTCGGGGACGAGCGAAATTGAACTCTGGGAGTAGAGGGGGAGTTAGAAGGGTAGCTTATGCCCTGCGAGGTCTTGGGAGGGGTGGTTGTCGAAAGTTGAGCGAGACTTGAATCGATCTTTGATGCTTGACGAGGAAGAGGGAGGAAGAAAAGCTGTGAGCCGGCGCGCGCTCAAATCAAATATTTTTTGCAGGCGTTCGGGGAATTAAGCGAGAGGAAGGCGTGGCGGCGCATTCTGCACTAGGGTACGTACCTTTTTGACAGGGATATGTGTGGTGCAAGGGTCGGAGCTGCAGCAGGGGAAGGTTTGCCTGGGAATGCTTGCTCTGGGCCAATGGTCTGGGGAGCGCTCAGACTTTGTGCACTCAATTATCCAGTGTGTTGAATATCCGAAGGCCAGGAGCAAGTGTTTGATGATTGTTGAAGTTTGTCCAGGTTTAACTTTCTAGGGCGAGGAAGCTTCCGAGGTACCTCAGTTATGTGAAGGTCGATCTTGTCTCCACAGTGTTTCTTTCTTCAGTGACCAGCATGGAACAGCCAGCCTTTGGTTGAGTCAATGGTATCTGGGTTGCACCTCCCGGTTCGGATTCGACTTCACCGTGGCTGCCGAAAAAGCATTAACAGGTTTGAGGCAACTGTGGCTCCCTCTTATGCTTCTCGACCAACGGCACCATTCACCTGTAACTCAGAAGATCCATACATCAGATGTCCCTGTGATCCAAACTTCGGCAACCGTAGGTGTTTGCAACCAGCCATATCGTGCCCTCCCTTAGGCTCAGGGCACCTAGCTTGATTCGAGTGCATCAGGCGGATTCCGATTTCACCGTTAGCCCCTTCGCGGGGAACATCATAAAGTACGGATACATTGATTGATAATTCTTATATGGTGTACCTCATCATCTCCTTTCGACCATCGGCTAGCCACACTGCCAGGCCATCGCGTCATTTGGCATTCCAAACAGACGCCTACCGACCTAGCTCTAATCTTCCCACCTACAACTCCATGTATAGCTGGTGCCAACGCTGCAACCGCGGCTAATGAACGGCGGGCTAGGTAGGGTCTTCATATGGGCCGTGTTGGCCTCACACTTACTTGTACGGATGGAAAGGCGAGATCTGCGAGACAGGTATCAGAGCTCCCAAGTTGGGGGCAGCCAATCAGCCGCAGCAGCCTCATGCGGCTGAAGCAGCTCCAACGTGAACGTGACATTGCACCTGGAAAGTTTCCCCCAATCAAATAGCCGTCGGATCAAGATAGTGCATTTTGTGTCTGCACTGGAACCGGATGTTGATATGTAGCCTATGGAAGGGCGCAGGCAGCCATCCCTTTTTGCCTCGCCGAATGACACACTTGGTGGAGCAGAAGCCCCCAGGGCAACTAATCAATGACGGCTAGTTCGAGACGATTCCATCAGGGTGTCCCGTGCCCTCCTGGGATAGCCTATCACGAAGTACCTAGTGTACTTGCTACCAAAGGTTGTTACTTGCCACTTGCCTACACGTACCTCCCTTGCCTCCCTACCTGGATAAAAGTCAGTCAATCAGTTTATCGGCAGGCTCCGTAGGTTTCACCTTGCGACCCCCGCCCCGCCCAAAACGAAACGTCAGGTTCGTGGCGGGAAAGCTCGTAGCTGGAGCACCAACTAAGGATCTTCGCTTTTCCATCATCGCGATCTGAGATGGTAAGGCAAATGCTGCCTTTATCAAGACCTAGCCTGGTCCTGGTTCCCGCACAACGTAGCAGTGAACCGGCTCGAGGAAGAAAACCTATGAAAAGGGGTACAACTTGGCCTCAATGTAAATTACCCCTACCTACACCATTTAGAATTTTCTTCTTTAATCTCCCACGTATCATCATATCATGCATCAGGAATATCAAGAAGCGGCAAATCACAGTGCCCTGCTTCCAGTGTTTCTCTATTGTGAGGGAACATCTGGCAACACTGCGCAGTCTAGAATTGACAGTTTCCTGGTTGAAAAAGGAACCGGCGGTAAAAATGCGCAAAACCATGGCAGAAACGGCCAATCAGCGCCCAGATCTCAAAGCCTGCTTTCACTCGAGTGGGTTGGTTTGTCAGACACATGAAAGCGTAGGTGGGGCAGGTCGGCTCTGTTGCTTCATCCTGAGTAAAAACGACGCAAGCCAAGGTATCCCGCCTTGATGAGGGTTGTCTTTAGACTTGACTTGTAAAAGATGAAGATCTATCAAACGTCGAAGAGTTGCCTCCGGAGTTACTTACTGGGGTCCGACTTCGGGGCTGGTCCGAATCTACTCCGTCCCGATTTAGGCCGCCTTCTCCGGTAGTAACATCTGGAGCGGGACTTGTCCCCTACCCAGAACACAGTACTCGTCTAAAACTGGGTTTTTATTCTGACACCCATTGCAGGGTGCTTCTGAACTGGTCCGATTCTGTGTCGAAGCCGGCCAACTTTCAACGGCAATCGCCAGGCGTTGTGGGTAATACTGTGCTTCCCTGGAGGGAACGCCCCTTGCATCGAACGCCTCGGCCAGCCTTAACTCGTTTGCATGCACCATACCAAGTACCAGCTTCATCTGAAAAGACGCGACATGGCGGCAATGGGCGAAGATGGGCAGATAGCCCAGCCGGCGATCATCGAGGGCCGGAACATGATCATTTTGTACGGCACCGAGACGGGAAACAGTGAGGAAA
>Ga0247760_1002242_pt1 | contig 15256 bp, 2 predicted proteins | sample UWRJL171409R4_FD_179936 | JGI IMG/M metagenome (GOLD analysis project Ga0247760, IMG submission 179936) | Plant litter microbial communities from Arlington Agricultural Research Station in Wisconsin, United States - UWRJ-L171-409R-4 | ecosystem: Environmental > Terrestrial > Plant litter >... | reverse complement strand
GAGGGTTTGGGGGGGTGGGCTGCATGTGTGGTGGTCGAGGGGGGGATCGGGGATGGGGATCGAGAAGTAGAGCCGTGGCCGTTGGTGGTGATGGGTAGGAGGGCTGGCGGAGGTGTGGGGGTGTTGATGGGGAGGGGGTCTTTGGGCGGGGGGTTGGAGAAGAATTCGTAGGCGGCTTCGTAGGAAGTGGGAGCTTGCTTCAGCCATCCGTTCTCAACGCCGACGTTGAGAATGGGGAGCTGCCAGCGGGCCCTGTCCGCAGTGATACCATGCGTTCGTAGGACCGGGGAGAGCGACAGATCGGATAGATCTTGAGCCAGAGAGTCTGCACCAACGTCGCCGGACGATACCCCCAAGACGTCAAGAGCAGCAATGAACTTTCGACACATCTCCTGGGTTGAAACTCGCGAGTCACGTCTCATGGTTGGGCCAGTGTCAGCGATGACATCGAGCACAAATCCCTCCATGTGAACATAGCTGCGGCCGTCTCCGCCGTCGTCGACAAAACGCAGAGGACGGATGGTCTCCCCACCCTTGTAGGCGAGTATGCTTCCAGCCGAATACTGCACGTCGTTGCAGCCCTCCCACGGTGGGAGTTTTATCAGATGGGCCGGCCGAATGGGACGTCGCCAGTCGGGAACCCACGACGGGAGATTCAGGTCCTTACGCGGTGTCACGGCGCTGACGGGATCGCTCCGCCAGGTGCACAGGTTTGGCCACCGTTTAGCCACGCCGATGTACACCTCGCGGGCGCTGACCGTGTAGTCCGGGCGGATGGGTTTGTCGTCCCGCCAGTTGGTCATCCAGAATAGCGAGTAGATCAAGTCACGCGGGTCGCTTGCCTGGAGTCCGTCGCCCCAGAGGTAGATCTTGCGCACCCAGTTGTACAAAATATGCACGAGACGGGCTTTCTCGCCGCCTAGAGACGAGCCCAGGGCGTCTGACATGGTTCGAAAGGCCGTCGAACTTGCCAAGCGCATGATGGCTTCCTGGTGCGGAGTTCGTAGGATGGTGGGGATTTGGTGGATTTCTTGGGCCGAGTTCTTCACGGCTGTGTGGAAGACGAGGAGTACGTGGAAGTGAATCATGCACCTGCCATAGACGACGACGATGCTATCAGCCTCGTGAGAGCTGATCTCTTGGCGAATCCAGGCTCTGGTCCAGTAGCCGTTCTCCGCTAGCTTCTGGAACTCGTCGAGCATGTAAAAGTTGTCTGGGACCCGGAACCGATCGGGCGTGACGGCTTGGTTTCCCCCGGAGAGCTGTTCGAATTGCTCAGAGATGGTGCTTTGCATCATGTCCATCAGGCTGTTGGTTATGGCCACGCCTCGGCCGAGCCACATGTAGACGTAGCGGGCCTTCTGGTAGATCTCCCACATCTGCTTTACTTGCCAGGATTTCTCTTGATTATCGGCTTGGTTGATGCAAATGGCGTCCGCCCAGATGTGGACGATGTCGTCCCTGGGGGTCACCTGTCGAAGCGCTTGGAAGAGGTTCTCGGATACCTCGATGAGATGAAACCGTTCGTCCTGCGGGTCGTTGGGGTTCTCCTGGACGAATACGGGACGCTTCGGTTCGTCTGGACTTCCCCATGTGTAGGACAGGGCGATGTATGGAGGTGCCGACTCCAAAGGGTGATGCTCAATTGATGCCTTGATGACAAAGGTGCGCTCGTTCGATAGCCGGAACTCATCGTCTTCCTCGCACTTGGGGATGGCTTCTTGGGTGAAGAGACGGTCTTCCATAATGTCTCGCGTGAGAACCTTGATCAGCCGAATCTCTTTTTTCTCTTCATGGAGCGGCGAGTGTTGGTAGCGACCCAGCAGAAACTTGCCGAGGCAGAGGTCCTCATAGGTCGGCTTCGGTTCTTCGGCCATCTTGGGCGGTTCTTGTGGCGGGGGTGCTTGGGATGTTGGTCCTATGATGGCGTGGTTTAGTATGGTGTTTTCTGACTGAGGTAGAAATTTGCGAAAGGAGTTGAACGCGGTTGGAGGATTATATGCTTCTTCAATCCTCCTATCCCGACACCCGGTGTACCTCATCTTCAGCCGCAGCGCTAAAGTGCACACCACGACGAACAGCCCCTGAACCAATGCATAATGGTGGCGTCGAGTGACGTTTTGTCACAAAAGCCACCACCCTGAAATGTACGACCCCTTTAATTAATATCGACCCTTCAGTTGGTCTAGATCTCAGCCATGCGCTTCGGGAAGGGGGTTGTGTACCCCCGCGTAGCTCATCGCTTATGACTGGCTTAGGGTCGGCTCAGTCTGTAACACACAGAACCCAACACACTGAGAACTCAACTTGGATTACTCGATATCGACGCAACCTGAAAAGCCGGTGAGTTTGGTTTTAATAAAGCTGGGCGCAAACGTAAGCGTTGTGATAGGCATGTTATCGTACTGGAAGTCGAGAGGTGTGTCTTTAGGGTTACTTAAGGGAGTACTCCTTCGGAGTACTCTCTCTTCAACCCCATTACGCTAGGGCTTTCCAGACTGCCGACTTATCTGACTCGAAACCCATGGCGGCCTCCATGCACGATGGGCGCCTTGCCCGGGTGTCGATTGGCATCAGTGAGCTAACCCCAGAATCTAAACTGCCGCGTAAACACTAGTCGCAGGGGAGTAAGAAAGTTTTGTGTGCCCAGATTCGTCTCATGCAACCAGGCTCTTTCTTGGTGGAAAGCTCGAGGGTCGTCCGCGCTTCATATCTTCCGTCAGACATACTCCACGGCTTTTCCACCGGACAGCATCGAACTACGTCTGTCCTACGAGTTGAAGTGGATGAGGCAGGGACCGGATTCGGTAGGTACTAACTACCCCTGACCGTGTAGCGGGAATGAGTTTTGCCGTGCTGGCACCATAGGCGCTTGCAGACAGGGCTTTTACCGTCCCGTCGACGAGATGACCACCGCACCATTTTTCCAATTGACGAATGAGCATTCCCCGAACTGTGGGTCCAGTCGATATCCAAATCTAGCACCTCTGCAATAGATGGTGTGATTGCACGATAGGATGCGCTAATCGCATCTGACGCCTTGGCTTAGGGGATCGTAACCGTGTCATGCATCAGCTAAGCACCTTGACTCCATCCGATACGGCCCACTTGCCGGCATCGCTGTGGGCCCTAGGACTTCCCTATAAGTAGCTGGAGATGCCCTTGCTGCAGGAATGGTGTCTTTTGGCCCAAGATTTGTGTTCCCCAACTCCAACATGTCAGTTCCAGTAGAGGTTGGCTGTTATTGTCAGAAAGAAAGGGGTTCTGGCTGGCCCAGAAAGAAGAGTCTGGAAACCACCAGAACCACAGATTTGTAGCCAATGCCACAGACGCGCAATTGTAGCCGCGTGGCTTTGCCACACGGCTTGCCACTATTCACAGCTATAAGGGAGGTTCTCTAGCTGAGTCAGAGAGCCGAACAAGCAATACAATCACGCAGTTGCAACCCCTTCAATTCCACAAAATCCAGGGTGCAGTGCTTCCAACAAAAACCGCTCACTGCAATCACTGCGCTAGGGCAGTAAGCGGAGTGAGTAAAGGTACGAAGTACCTCTTAGGTAACTAGTATAGATAGTTATTATCGGGTCTATAATGGCTGTAAGGGACTCTAGTTCCTCACGCTAGTATTACATTATTCATGTATATCTTACTGTTTAAACTCACTTCTGTGCATTATAATGACAGCGACCTATAGTGACATTATACCCCCGTCTAGGAGTGCTAGCTTAATAAGCTGTCTTCGGAACGCCCACCTAGTCTTTAGCGTCCTGCCATACGCTCTATCTTAACCTGACTAGTCCTTTAGGTCTGTGCCAGGTGCAGGTCGTAACAACTTGCCTTGCGCTAATGCAATCTCCCTATGTGTGCCACGTGCGTTAGTGCACGCTTTAGGGATTTAGGTAGGTAAGTCAGGTCTGAAACACATTTTGTGTAGTTGTAAGTCCTATGCGTATAACGTGGGGCGCTGGCTACTGCCCTGATATAATGATACATTTAACTAGCATTGTTAAAACTTAAGAGAAAAGAATAGAGTTTTAATCACGACTTGGAATTAAGTTATAGTCTATAAGCACTTAACAGTGTGACGACCCTGCAGGCCGTCACTTGGGCCGGAGCGGCCCGACGAATCCCCCGCACAAGGAACAGTGCAGGAGGACAGTACGCACAGTACTGTGCACTGGGCTAGGGGTGTAAAGACCCGAAGCCCTTACGACTAACCAGCAGCTGCTCAGTCTTGGCAGGAGTGCTCACCTACTGAGCATCTGAGAAACCTCTAAGCAAGGAGTGCTTAGTAGCAGGTTGCTTAGTCCCTTACTGAGCAACAAGCCACTAAGCAAGGTATAAGGTACCTCTGGCTAGTTAGTATAAATAGTTATGGTTATGCCCATAACTACTGTGAGGGACTCTGGTTCCTTACGCTAGTATTTAATTGTTCATTTATGTCCTACTGTTTAGACTTACCTCTATACATTATAATAACAGCGACTTATAGTGACATTAAACCCCCCGTTTAAAAGTGCTAGCTTAACAAGCCGTCTTCGGAACGCCCCTTACCTATTAACGTCCTGTTATACGTTCTGTCTTAACCCATACCAGTCCTTTTAAGGCTTATATTAGGTACAGGTTATAATATAATATTAACGTTAAGTTCTGAACGTTATTTATTAAATTCCCAGATATCACCTCTCTCCTATTAACATATTAACCTCTGGAAAAGGTAAGGAGATTAAGGAGGTATAAGCCTAGCCTTAACTCCTTATTATCGATAAACTAGCTACACGCTTTAAAAACCTAAACCTTAACTAATAAGGGCTGGTTAAGGAACTTAATAAAACCTTCCCTGGAGATATTAAAAGCTATATTAGTTTTATTAAAAAACTCTAAACCTGACTTAATGCTGTCAAACTGGAGAATAATAACCTTAAGGGCTTATAGAAGAAATAAGTAAAGTTTTTTCTGCCGTTACGCTTTAAGGGAGATTCTATACAGTTAAAGTCTTAGATAATCCAGCTTTAAAGTTATATCACCTATTACGATAAGTAGTTCTTTAAAGAAGAAGGAAAGGTTAGGTTTACTAGAGCCTTACTAGATAAAGTAACCGTTTGTTAATATAAACCTTATATAAAGATAATTAATAACCTTTTTATAAACAGAGCGTGTAAAGAGGCCTCTAAGACTTAGGCTCTGTTTAACGACTTTAATATTTTTATTAATTAACTCTAAATTAAGTTTAAAGAACTAGACGCTCTTAAATGGGCTAAGTAACGCCTTATAGCCCTAAGGCAGACGTCCTTAGTCCTTAAGTTCTTTATACACTTTAAATTAAAAACAGTAAAGATTAAACTCAGTTAAAAGGCTTTAGTAATACTGTTCTAAAGTGGCCTAAAAGAACACGTTATTAGAAACCTTTATTAAGAAGACTAACTAGACTACTTATAAGAACTGGTTAAAATGGCCATTAAGGTTAATAATCGGTATTATAATCACTATTATAAGAAGAACTTCTAGAAGAAATAAACCCTTTACTAGTTAAATAAACTTAAAAAGGGGAACTAATTAACTGTAATAGGTTACTACCCTAAGTTAATAGATATTAGTATAGTGAACTGTTAGAATTAATTTAACCATGATAAGCCGTAACGATAATAGTAGCAGAAGTAGCTTAAGGACCTGTTATAGGTCTAGTGTTTTAACTGTGATAAGAAAAGATATATAGTATAGTAATGCTTATTATTAAAGTAAGTCGGTTAGAAACCTATTCTAAAAAGAGGAAAGCACATTAAGTTTAACTTAGGAGACGTTTATGTTAAGATAGTAAGTAACGAAGAAAACTGCACTTAGATAAATAAGTGTAACTTAGGAGATAAGGAAGAAGAAGAGGAAGAACCTTAAGACGTAATATATCCAGTTCTTAAGGGTATTTTAAAAGAGTTAGCTACAGAGATGCAGGTTACGGAAGACCGACTTTAAGGTAGAAACTTAAAACCATTAGAGGTGTAGGTTACAGAAGACTAACTTTAGGAAGAGATGTTCTAATTAGCTGTTACAGGCCTTAAAAACCTTACCCTGTAAGTTTAGGAACTAAGGAAGTCTAAGAAGAACCCTAACTTAAACCTTATTAGGATAGTAAAAGGAGTTAAAGAACTAACCCTTTAAGTTACCTAAGTGGTGAAATAAACCCTAAAAGGTGAAAAAGAATAAACTGAGAGAATTAAACTGGAGAAACAGAAGTTCTTCTTAATAATACCCCTTAAGACCTTTAAGCACTTTAAGTATACTAAGTAGATCAGTACCCTTACCTCTTTAGAAGAGGGATAATTTAAGTAACTACCTTACATTAAAGCCAGTATGCTTTAGACCAGTACCTTAAAGGTCTTTTAAGAAAGTATAAAGTAAACACATTAGTAAAGGATCTGGGAGTTAAGGGAGAAATATTAAGAGTTAGTAAATGAAATAAAGGACCTATAAGTCGAAAGTCTTATTGTAACGTTTAAGGACAGAGTAATAAAGATTAGGCTGTAACTCTGTAATAAGGTTCGCTTTGTAAATTAATTTAAACACTGCCTTGTTAAGGAAGACCACTTTATAGAAGAATAAGCTAGGTTATTACTACTTAAGTTTTAAGAAGAGGTTTAAGAGAAATAACGTATATAGAGGTAAGTGGAAGAGGAGAAAAAATAAGGCGTTACTTCCCCTGTTCCGTACTTTATAACTACAGCACCTGTAGTTAATATCGATTACCCTAGTTATAAAGATATACTGTGGATCGATTACGTGTACGATAACTGTGCTTTTAACTAGTATTATAAGCTTAAGGCCTTTTATAACCACTTCCCTAGTATATAAAGACGGGATTACATTATCGTAAGAGTAAAGTTAGAACTAGCTTATTATTAAGTTTCCTACTTCTTAATAAAAGAGTTTAATAATAAGTAGAAAGTTACCGTAATTAACTAAGCCCCTGTTACGTACTGGTAAGGAGGGGTATTTAATAACTGCCTAGTTATAACGTGCTTATTACATCTTAATGGAAAAGTTAAAGAGTGGTAGAAGTAGGAAGATTACTAACGGATCTAAGAGTAAAAAGACATTACTGTGATTTAAGCCTGTAAAGTGTATTATTAACTTATTAAGGACTTTAGGAATATCGTACTGTTTAAAGTTAACTGGACATTATAACGTAAGAACTTAAGAAAGGTTAATTACCAGGTCTATTAGAGCTGCCTATTTTTCTAAAAGGAATTAAGAAAAGGTTATAGGCCCTTTAGAAAGGCCGGAAACTAGTAGTTTGCTAGTTAGTAAAAACCTTAAAAAGAAGGAGAGGTATTTAAAGGTTAAGCTGAATAAGACTTTAAGGATAAACGATTATTATAACTTAGATGATAAAAAAGTATAAACACTATTCCGTTAGTATTGATATAACAGATGGAAAAGGGAAGTTATTTAGGGTAAAAGTAATAATTAATAGCGGGAGTGTTTTTAACTTAGTGCACCCCTTGTTAGTTAACTAAAGGAAACTCCCTAATAAAGAGTATAAAGAGGTTATTCCTATTTAAAATAGAGAAGGAGGCTTATATAAGTATAATAACAGTAAAGTTACCTACTATTTACTACTCTTAATTAAAGTAGACAGGGATGAATAATAAGTGGACTTTAATGTTACACCAGTTATAAGCTATAATATAATCCTAAGTTTACCCTGGCTAGAAAAGTATAACCTTATAATTAATTAAAGGAGTAATTACCTTACTTTTAGTAAATCCCTTAACTGTAATTATTATTTAGAGAAAGTTAAGAAGGTATTGAATTATTTTAAAGATATATAAAGTATTTAAAGACACGTTAAACTTTTAAAACTAAGTATAGTTTAGGTTAGGTTTACTAAGACGGTTAAAGGATTAGAAGGTCTACTGTATTACTTAAATAACGATTTAGAAGGTAGAAAGAAGTTAGAAGCTGATTTATAGATAAGTGAAAAAGTTGACTTATTTAAAGTACTTGCTAAATATAGGAAGTTTACCCTGTTTTGAAAAAAGATACTGTAACTACTAGATTATAGATTATAAGATTACGAAATTAAGTTAAAGCTAGGAGTGAAGCTTTACAGTTTCCAGCTTTATTATTTAAACCCTTAGTAGGTTAAGGCCTTAAGGGAGTATATTAATAAGAACTTAAAGAACAGGTTTATCGTGGAGTCCTAGTCCCTAGCAGGGTATTTAGTGCTGTTTGTCTTAAGGAAGAGAGATAGTAAGTTACATATAGTTATTAATTATTAAATGTTAAATAAAGATATAATTAAGAATTACTACTTATTATTACTTATTATAAAAATGTAAGAGCGGATTATTAAGGTAAATTAGTTCTCTAATCTTAACTTCCCTATAAGATTTAACTATGTTAAAGTAAAGGAAGAGGATAAGTATAAAACAGCTTTCTAGACTTATAATAGGTATTACCAGTATTATATTATGCTAATAGGATTAATAAACGCCCTTATAACTTTCTAAAGCCTTATTAACAGTGTTCTCCACCCCTTCCTTAATAAGTTTATCTTTATGTATTTAAATAACGTTCTAGTTTACTCTAAAACCTTAAAGGAATATTGAAAACATATACGATAGGTTTTAATAACTTTTAAAAAGGTAAAGTTAATAGTGAACTTAGAGAAGAGCTATTTTTACGTTTAGGAACTAAACTATTTAAGGTTTAAAGTAACCTTTAGAAAACTTAAAATGTAACTGGAGAAGATAAAGGTAGTTAGGGACTAGTTTACTTTAAAGAATTAAAAGGAGTTATAAGCTTTTATTAGCTTTATAAACTTTTATTGCTGTTTTATTAAGTACTTTACAAAGATTGTAAAACTACTCCACGAACTTACAGGTAAGGGAAAACCGTTTAAGTAGACTGATAGATAGTAAAAGGCGTTTGAAGACCTTAAATACGCCTTTATTACAGTATTAATCCTAGCTTTCCCCGATTTCTTAAAGCCTTTTTAAGTCGAAACAGACTCTTTAGAGTTCGTAATTGGTAGAGAACTCAGCTAAGTCCAGGACGATAAGAAATACTACTTAGTTACCTTCTTATTAAAAGGAATCTATAGCCTTGCCCTGTAATATTTAATCTATAATAAGGAACTAATAGCGATTATTTAGTGCTTTATTAAATAAATGCTGTATTTAAGTAGTATAGAAGAACTAATTTAGGTCTTTTCAGACTATAATAACCTCTGGTACTTCCTAATGAAGGAACTTAGCTTACGGTAAGTATAATAAGTAGAGTTAATAGCCCCGTTCCACTTCCAGATCTATTACGTTAAAGGAAAAGATAATAAGTAAGTTAATACTCTTAGTTAGAGATAGGACTATAAAGATGCTAATCTAATTTTAATCCCCGTTATTATATTTAACGAAGTTAAAAACGGTACATTAGAGTATATACTGTAAGTGTTAGATAATTAGATATTAGAATAAACTATTAATATTTATATAAACTTATAAATAAAGTATAATATCTATTAATAATAATAGGACTTTTAAGTAAGAAGGTTAACGGAAGGAACTTATAAGTATAAGTGCCTTTTAGGAGACTTTTTAGGGTATGTGTAAGACTGTGGTAAGGAGTGCTTAAAGTATTTAAATTATAACGAAACTGGTTATTAGCTGGAACAGCTGTTAAAAGGTGTAAACGGCGTGCTTAAACTAAAAGTAAGGCTTTAATATTAAGAGAAACTGTATATTTATAACCTGGATAAATAAAAAGAGTATGTTTAACAGGTTTATAAGTCTTAACTTAGAAGATATATAGGCTAAGTTAAGACTTTAATACAGGCTTAATAAGTGTACACTTTCTTAGGAATAAAGAAGCTGGTTAAGGAAGTGATTAATAACTGCGATATCTATTACTAAAAGTAGAATTAATATTATAAGCCTTATAAACTTTTTAAACTACTTCCTGTATTATAAGTATTATAAAGTTTAATTTTACTTAACTTCGTTATTAAGATTCTAGAGTTTAAGGACCCTGTTACAGGAGTTACTTATAACTAAATTCTTATAGTAGTCGACAGATTAACGAAATGGGCTTACTTTCTGCTAACTTTAAAGGATATAATAGTAAAGTAACTTGTTTATATCTTTGAGAAAGAGGTGGTTTTATAACACTTTTAGTTAGATAATATCGTTACAGATTAGGATAAGCTAATTATATTAAAGTTCTAGTAAGGATTAATGTAAAGAATAGGTGTAAAAAGTAAGCTTTTAATAGTATTTTACTTACAGACAGATAGCTAAATAGAGTAAGTTAATTAGATACTTATAACGTATTTTTAAGTGTATGTTAACTTTAAATAAGATAATTAGCTTAAGTTGTTATTAATAGTACAGATAGTTTATAATATAATATTAATTAAGTTAATAGGTATATTACTGTTCTTTACTAATTATGGTAAGGAGTTTAAGCTCCGTTAAGGCCCGTTTATAAGTATCTCTTAAGTTGTAATCTGTGTAAACTGGATGTAAAAGCTGTACGATTACTTATAAGCTGAACTTAAGTTTATATATAAACGAATAAAAAAGTTTACTAATAAATACAGAACTGAATAGTTAATGTTTAAGAAAAGACTTTATTATAATAGTAAGTAAGTTAAGGGACTAACTTTTTAAGAGAGGGATTACGTTTACCTTTTTTTATAAAACCTGCATTTAAAACAGCTTAGTAAGAAGCTTAACTTTAAAAGGTACAGACTGTTCCGGATTAAGAAAAAGGTTACTACCTTTAATTACAAACTAAACTTACCTATTAATATAAAGGTGTAGATTAAGGTTTTTTATATCTTACTTTTAAAACCTGCTTTAAAAGGAGTTCCTTTAGAAAAGAAGATTAAGATTAACGTTAATAAGGATAAGTACGACGTTAAGGAAGTTATAGATTTACGAAAGGGAAAGAATATATTTGAGTATCTTATTAAATAATTAAACTATAACCTTAAGAGTAACTTATAAAAGTTAGTTAAAAATCTTAAATGTTTAAACTTAATTACGGAGTTTTATTAAAAAAATCTAAACTAATTAAAACTAATAATAAGAATTAAAAATAAGATAAGATTTAACATTTAAATTATTATACTAAAGAGTAAGATTATTATAGGACTTAAAACCTAAAAAGCGGTAAGAAACTCCTTAGTAGGTATGGAAGGACATTTATTAGAACTTTAACTAAAGTTATAAGGACCTTAGACTTAATAAGGAGGCTGGGTTTTTAGAGCCTTTAAAGCTTTATTAGCACTGTTAAAAAGAAAGTTAGTAAAAGAAATAAACACGTTATTATTACATTATAGAACCGTAAGAGGAAAGAAGCTATAAACTAAGTTAAAAAGAGGTTATTGGTTATAGTAATCCCTTAGAAAAAGAATTAATAGGTATTCCTATTAGAAAGCCTCCCTAGTTAAAAGACTTACTAACTTTAAGAGGAGTAGCTAGATAAGCCTCCTCCTATTCTTAGAAATGAAGGATCTTTACCTCCTGATTAAACGTAGAAAAAGCTTACTCTTTTATACGACAGTGTTAGGTTTTAATCCGTTTAAGTTAAGTAGTAGTTTTACGGAGCTCTCGGGTTTTTAACTCTAAGTTCCGCGTAGTAGCGTTATACTTTACGTTAAGATAGTGTTTCTTAAAAAGGAGCCGTTAAAGGAAAACGTTATTATAACTAAACATATTATATAAAGATAAAGCTTTTATTAGTAAACATTTAGAGTAACTGTCTAATTATACTGTAACGAGACAGGAAAGCGATTTTAAAGAATAACGATTATAAGGTGATATTTGCGATTTAAAAGTTAAAGTAAAATCTGTAAAGTTATAACGACGAGAAGTGCTGTTCTTTAAAATGCACTTTTATATACAGTTAGTAAGTATAGTTACGTTAAGAAAGAAGGAACGCTTTTACTAAGGTTTTTTATGGAAAAAGAACGTTAAAGAGGGGGAATTGTGTGACGATCCTATAGGCTGTTACTTAAGCTAGAGCGGCCTGACGAATTCCCTGTATAAGGAACAGTGTAGGAGGACAGTATATACAGTATTACGTACTGGGCTAGGAGTGTAAAGACTTAAAGCCCTTACGACTAACTAGTAGCTGCTTAATCTTAATAAGAGTGCTTATTTATTAAGTATCTGAGAAACCTTTAAGTAAGGAGTGTTTAGTAACAGGTTACTTAGTCCCTTATTAAGTAATAAGCCATTAAGTAAGGTATAAGGTACTTCTGGCTAATTAGTATAGATAGTTATGGTTATACTTATAACTACCGTGAGGGACTCTAGTTCCTCACGCTAGTATTTAATTATTCATTTATGTCCTACTGTTCAGACTTACCTTTATGTATTATAGTAACAGCGACCTATAGTGATATTGAACCCCCCGTCTAGGAGTGCTAGCTTAATAAGCTGTCTTCGGAACGCCCTTTACCTGTTGGCGTCCTGTTATACGTTCTGTCTTAACCTGCGCCAGTCCTCTCGAGGCCTGTGTCGGGTGCAGGTCGTAATAAACAGTCTTAAATATACTGTATAATGTTTCATAGTTTCAAAAGTTCTTACTTTTATCATTTTAAGGCTTCTACCTTCTTTTTATTCTATATGTTTCCATAGCTCGCATTGTTCAGCCTCTAGGCACGTACCCTTACGTAGTTGGTGACAGTACACTCTAATTCTCCACGTGTATAGCTTGCTTGTAATAAGTGGTTGTGAATGGTGTTAAGTTTAAGCGCCTGGCTTGATGCTAAGGTACTAGTTCTGGAAAAGTAGTAGAGACCTTTTATTGCATATTAACTTAACCCTTAGGGGTTTGTTAATTTCTAGCTACCGAGTGCCCTGTAGGCTCCCTGTATTATAGGGGCCTCCAGCAAGCAACAGCCACAGGCTGTTGTGTCGTTGCGTACCCCATAACCACTAGTCGAATCCTCTAGAACCCCAGAGGGTTCTAGAGTATTCTAACCCCCTCCAGGCCCCCCTGGGGCCCCTGGAGTGCTTAGAACTTGTTGGAAGCACTGCACTCTGGATTTTGTGAAATTAAAGGGGTTGCAACTACGTGATTATATTACTTGTTTTAGCTCTCTGGCTCAGCCAGAGAACCTTCCTTATAGCTGTAAATAGTGGCAAGCCGTGTGGCAATAGTTATAAATCTATTGCTTTAATAGTTTCCAGACTTTTCTTTCTGGGCCAGAACCCCTTTCTTTCTGACAGATAAAGGCTTTTTAAAAGTGGGGTTTTTGGTGGAAAAACCGCTACAAAGTCAGGTCGTTACATAATTAGGTAAGCCTTTCTACTGTTTGTGGTCCCGAATGGCCAGTAGCACAAGCGGCGTCTGCGTCTCGCCTCAAGAGGACACATGCTGATGAAATGAATTAACTGCTTCTCTAAAATCACGGAAAATGATCCACACTAATTTAGACCGTATGCTCATACCCGTTAGTAGACAAAGATCTCAAGCACTGAGAGGAAAAAGACGGAACAGCACGTACTTTCTTTGTTTTGTGCGACGAATCTGGGCACACAAAATTTCCTTTTTCGTACCTCGTCCACGTGACGTTGCTCACCCCGGCTCAGGCCCGGCTCAGGATTGGCTCAGGTTTTGCTCAGGCTTGCTCACCCTCAGAGCCATTTTCGGAAGGCTGCGCCGCAGCATGCACAACTACTTCAACTCTAGCCGAGCGAGCCCAGATTTGGTCCCATACATAAAAATGGCCAAATTGGTCCCCCTCTTTCGAAGGTTCCGCCCTCATCGAGCTTTTGCCTCGACTTCTCGCACCAAACCTAACTGCATACACTCTTACTTCTATTGTTCAATACCTTGAACTCATCACTACCCCTGACAAAACGTAAAGATATGGAGCTCGAATCAGCCTTCAAGTCAGCAGATGCTGTTATTAAGCGGGCGGTAAAGAGAGGTCTCACAGCAGACCGCTCTAAGATCGACCCTTGTGCAGTTTGTAAGAATCTAAGACCTAAAAGCAAAAACCGCTATTCACATACACTTGCGGTGTAGTATTCGTAAGTGACCCATTACGCATATAGTTTACACCGAGATCTAATATACTTTAGATATGAAAGAATATACAGGCCTTATAATCCTCAAGATATGCAGGTTATAAAGCATTTTGCTGAAACTCTAGCTCTTGGCACGAAAGGCAAGCTTGATGAAGAGGATGAACTACTAACCCCCGACAGCCTAAGAGGTGCAATACGCCGATTTTACAATGCTTAGGAACGACATTACGATCTGGAGATACCCTTAGATATTAAGCGGTCAATGGTACCGGTACGTATAGCTATAACCTAATAATAAGTCAAGATGCTAACCAGTATAGTATATTTAAGGGGAACTAGCTTAGAAGCTTGGCTTAAAGGACCTCCATAAAGACCAGGCGTTCCTGATAATCGAAAATTATATCATTTTACAAGAGCAGTTATAGTTTAGAGATCACCACAACTATATATATAAAAGATTCCGTATTAATAACGCCAACCTATTAAATACGCACTACTTTAACTTAGCCCGCTTTTAGGAGATATATCAGGTAAGGTATAAAGTAAGTAGTTATGCTAGCCCCTTTAATGGACTTAACCTAATTACAGCAGGATTTCGTCCTTCTTATCGGGTGGAAGGATAGTAAACCTAAGCTTAAATTAAAGGTTAAGAGGAAAGTATGTAAAGGAAAGGATATTAAGCAGTAAGTTATATACGTTTTTAAATGGCAGCTAGTTACTAATCTTAACCTAGACTGGAATATATTTTCCCTAAAATAATATTATCAAAACATAGCCCACTACCTTTATATACGTAACTAATGCTCTTCTAGCTAGCTAATATCATTTCGTCTGAAGCAATTAAGGGAAATCCTACCCTGGAAGAAGTACTCGCGATAAAACCCCCTACAGATAGTTAAAACCATTAGGTCCTTAAATAGGAGGAGAGTAAATAGGATAAAGCAGCATTCCCGGTATGGAACGCTTATAAGCTAAAAGAGTAGAATTAAAGCCTAACTAACTGGGCTTAACATATATCTGCCTAGGCAGTTTGTGTAAGATTTACCGACAGTGTAGGCTTACACTATATACAGCAGGAGATTCTTATCAAAACTAACGGTGAGATTTTTACACCTTACAAGCAGCTAAGAATAGCTTGTTAACTTAGACTAAGTGGTGTTTGGAGGGTCGTCACCAAACCTTCGCGGAAGGGCAAGGAAAAAGGCCACGTCCTCCCCCCC
>Ga0247760_1002240_pt1 | contig 15266 bp, 14 predicted proteins | sample UWRJL171409R4_FD_179936 | JGI IMG/M metagenome (GOLD analysis project Ga0247760, IMG submission 179936) | Plant litter microbial communities from Arlington Agricultural Research Station in Wisconsin, United States - UWRJ-L171-409R-4 | ecosystem: Environmental > Terrestrial > Plant litter >... | reverse complement strand
CCCCCCCGGGTCAATGTCTTCCTGTCCACGACAGGTCGACGACAATACTGCAAAAATGGATGATGTACTATTTCTACAGAATCAAATCAATGTTATTCGTTTCCCTCCTGGGCAATTGACATAAAGTCATATCTCGACTATTTCCCCTTTTGACCTCTCGGCTCCTTTTTTCCCTTTTAACTCCAGTCCTCACAGGTCTCCCAACCCATATTCCTTCTTGATCTCATCCGCAATCTGTCCGCCAATTTGTTAGCTTCCTCATATATCTAGTGTATCCCGCTTTTTCCCGGGTGTTAAAAAAGAAATAACCTACCTTTTCACCTCCCGCAAACACCGTTGCCGTCGGCGCTGCCGTCAACACAAACGGCCAACTCGACACATCCACCACTCTTAACCCCTCTGTCCCATAAACTTTCATATCCGGCCCGACTACCCCTCCTAAATTCCGCGGCATCATCGCCGCGGTGCAGCAGGGATGGCCCGATGACGGATCAACCAGTCCGTGAGCAAGTGCGCGTTTGATCTCCTCTTCATTTGTGAGGTTATTCCCTAGCGGGGCGCCCTCAAATGGTTGGAGAACAGACATGGTAGGTTGGGACATGATATGGCGGTTTTTAAGAACCGCCGCGAGACCCAGTTCCAAATCGAACGGGTCGGAAAAAGTGCGTGGGTCAATCACAGGGGGTTGGAGAGGGTCGGATGAGGCGATTTGAATGGTTCCCCGACTGAGAGGTTTTAGTAAAAATATGTGTACGGCACTGGCTGTGTCCCAGTGGATCATGGCGGCCGGCGTTTCGCTCCGCAGTTGCCGGAGGAGAAGGCTGCGTTGGGCTTGGTACCCGGCGAGCACGGTGGCGTCGGTGTCGGCGGGGAGGTAATAAGTAGAAGGGGAGGTGAGGGTGGCGGCGGCGTCGAGGATGGTGGTGCATTTGTTGGTCATGTTGCAGAAGGGGGAGAGAGCGAGATTCGTGCTGAGACCGCCGGTGAGGACGAGAGGACCGGATCGGTGCTCGTTGTAGAGACGACGTTGCTCAGCGGCGTAGGTGGTGTTGGAAGCGAGGGATCCATAGTTGGGGGTGATGTTATTCGTGACTTTGTGTGTGTTATTATCGTTGTGAAAGACGGGAGAGAAAGGAAGGAGGACTGACTCACCGTTATACGGGATGATCATGCTAGGCTGGTCATGAAAGTTTGATCCCACGCCTGGAAGGTCGACGACGACTTTGATGCCCAGACGTTCCAACAACTTCCTCGGACCCACCCCAGATAGCTGCAGAATCTTGGGCGTGTGGATAGCGCCAGAGGCGAGAATAACCTCTTTTTTAGCTGTTGCGGTACTCACAGACCCGCCGGCCGTGGGCAAGTACTCAACTCCCACTGCTTTTTTCCCCTCAAACAAGATCTGAGAGACAGAGTGCTCGGCAAGAAGATGGTAGTTGGGCCGTTGCTTGACCCGTTGGTAATGGCTGAGCCCAGCATGACTTCGGGTTCTCGTGGTGAAGTCGGCAATGGTAGGGAAGAATGACACACCGGCAGCATTACCCGTTGTCATGTCACCGACGGGGCGGAGGCTAGACGAGATGGCGGCTTCGTACCAGTTTTCTGTCCCGATTCGTTAGCTGGACAATCGACTGTAGATTCAAGGTTGGTGTTGGCTACCGCTCCCTGGAAAGTAAAAGTTGGGATATGAGCACTGGACGGGTCCACTGCGGCCGTGTACTCGCTCGTCGTATGAAAAGTTGGCGGCTCTTGCAAAAGTTGGGTCAGGAGCAGTGAAGTTCTCGCTCTTCCCCATCTGTCAGTATAGAATCTCCATAACGTTGGAGTTACCTAGGGAGGGAACTGACCTTTTTGTAGTAAGGAAGCAGGGAATCCCAGTCCCATCCTGTGGCACCCAACTCTGTCCAATCTGCCAGCTCCTCCTTTTGCGGTCGCACAAACACCATGCCGTTGATAACTGACCCGCCGCCCACCACTTTGCCAATCTTAGCGTTGAAGACCCGATTGTTGAGTCCAGGTTGTGGCACAGACAAAAGAGGAATCCACATGTACGGGACTGGGAAGAAGTCGCCCGGAACCAACACGGTGTTTTCACCCTTGTCGAACGGCCCAGCTTCGATTACCAAGACGTTGACTGCATTTTGACCATCCCGATTAGCCTGGTTGGTCTCCTGAAGCTCAGAACGAGACATACCTGACGGATTCTCAGTCAATCGATCAGCCACGGTCAAGCCTGATACACCTCCACCGGCGATGATGAAATCGTAGCTGTTATCGCTGACATCTCTACTGGTAACAATGGTTGCGAAATCAGGTTTTGTCCTTGATGAAGTTGACGTGGCGACGGCCGCAAGGGCGAAAACATATCCCAACTTCATGACCGGCAGCACGATGTACCTGCCAATGTGCGGTGCAACTTGAAAATTGATTCAGGATGGGTTTTATTGCGTTCGCGGCTCACGTCCTTTTGAGAGAAAGAGGCTGAATCAGCACCCGCTGACATGCACAATCCACATCCACATGGTATGACCGGAATTCCGTTCCGGTAATGTCGGTAGAAGTGGAAGAATTACATGTCACCGGGTAGGTGGTATTGCCCATTGCCTTCAGCCGGTTGATGTTGTGTTCTTGCAGTAGTGCTGAGCCGAGACATTGTGCTGTATGGGAAGAAACGGGATCTTTGTCGCCTGATGACAGCCCATCCTTTTGCGCCAGCCGTTCAGGACTCGATATGAAAATAAAATAAAATGAAGCCTTCCGTTGAGGGTTCCAGGCGTCGGCTTTTTGTAAATTCTTTTGTTTAGCTCTAAGAAGACGCCCACTGAGTCCTCGGGCCAGAATGCGGAGGGCAGCATGTTCAATTACGATGGCGCGATGCCCAAGGGGAAGCCAGTCGCTTTCGTCAAGTTCCCCTCTACGACACCCAAGTCCTTGGGCGAGGCTGCAGCTGAGACCCCTGTGATGACTTCAAAGAAGTCGTCCAAGATTCAGGACAAGAGAATGTGTCTCAGGCACCCACACCGGAGCGAGCGGGAGGGTGGTGGGAACGAGGATGGTGACTTGGCTTGAACTGGATCGGATTGGAGGATCAATCGAGTTTTCTCAGGTGAAGAAATTCTGACGATGCGATTTTGCCTACTTGCCTGGACCATAGCGAAGTGGAGGTAGTAGGGACGATTTTAGGCCAGCTGAGTACTTCTCAGCCCTCATCCTAGACGACAACGCTCTGGTAGGCGGTTCATGAATCACGATGCATCATTGCCAGGCACTAGCGTCGCAAAACGGGTATAGTGGATGCCTTGAAGGTCATGATTCTGATGACATCAATTCTCCTATGGCGATGGTCTGCCGATGCCCTCTTGGGTGATTGCCCTTTCTGCTATCCGATAGTTGCATACGCGTGCCTGTAGGCGAGAGCTCTGTTATGAATGACAACCGACACGCTTGGTTCCAGTCTGGTTCAGAAATGAGCAGATGGCGCCACTTGGCTTTTCTATCTGGAGGGGTTCCGAAACACGGTGGTTCAGGGCCTTGACAACTATGAACCATTGCTCCAGGGGAGGGGGAATTGCGCTTGTGTTTAATTAGATTCGTCAGGGACCTTTTTATCTGTCCTCACTGATCGCCTCGCCCCGTACAGTCTACCCTTGAAGATTCGTCAGCGTGGGGTTGTTGGATGTCCGCAGGGGGCTTTACCAATCCGCAAATGGCGAGAGCGCCTTGATGAGCACTCGCTGCACTAAATAACACCATGTCGACCAGCGCTTCGACCGCAGGGCGGGCCGTTGGTTGACGTTTTCAAGGTGTCAAGTTTAATGCCCAAGACCACAAGTTTGTACAAGTCAAGGCCTTGGTGTCTCGGCGTTATGGCCAAACCCTTCGCAATTCCGTAGGCGCCAAAAGAGAAACGGCGTTCTTGAACTATGCCCCCGGCTGCTCAAGAGGTACCCACGGCTTCCAGCCGGTAAGGTTGGCGTGGGGCGCAGGGAAAACCTCCGTGTTAGGGATAGGAAAGGCACAGGCCCGTTCTGCAGAGGTGAGCAGCTGATGCCGTTTGGTCTCCCCCTCCTCCTCGAGGGCTCCGGGAGGATTCCGGTATACGTCTGATGGGATCCGGCGGCGGTCTTAGTAACCATCCTTGCTGCCTCCATCGCCAGTCTTGTGCCTGAAAGATTTGTGAGCGTGCAGCTTGGTGGATGTTCACGGAGGCTTTACCAACTTGCAGATGGCCGGAGGATTATTTCAAGGGGCGTCGAGTAAAGTATTCGGCGTTGGGTTCACAACTCACGGCCTCGAAGCGAAAGAGACATGCCCTTGTTAAACTGACCCGTGGACTGTTCGTCAGCTACCCCGGGCACCGAGCGGTAGCGTGCTTGTAGGTGAGACCTCTGTGTCAGGGATAGGAGAGGTGCCAGACGGTTCTGGTTCAGGTGTGAGCAGTCGGCGCCGCTTGGCTTCCTTTTCTTCGCCCGAGTCTGAGGGCCGAGTTAGATCCCGCCAAACATGGTGTTGTAGGGCTTGAGCGGCGGTATACCGACGCGCTGGCTGGAATTCCAACATGCGTCCCAGCAGATCCGCGAGGGCCCTCGGTATACCGGTTTCATCGGCTCGAACGCGTTTCTCCAACTCAACACGAATTCTGCGCGCTCTGCCTTCATCGGTCTTATGGTCGCGCTGGCTCGAAAACACGTGCCTCAAACTGCCATAGGTGGTCAGCCACGCGTAGCCAAGACTCCACACATCGACCACAGGCCCGTAGCCTTGAGCCGCCGCGCTCCATACTTCGGGCGCGACTGTTTCGATCGGCCCAATGGCAGTATACGTGCTTTGTACTTTTTGGGTCGCTTTGCCGAAGTCGCAGATGGCCGCGATGGGAGGGTCAAAAGACTGGATGAGGAGGTTCTTGGCTGAGATATCGCGGTGCATAACTCCGGCGGCGTGAATACGCGACAGCCCAACGAGTGTGTGCCAGAAGAGCTTGAGGCGAGTCGTCATGGGCATGGATTCCCAACTTGCGTGTGCGAAGTCGGTGCGCGCGAGAGGCATTGCGACAAAGAAATCCTCGAAAGCGTCGCCGCAGGGAGATGGGGAGCCATGCTCGCACCACGCAGAGAGTATTGGAATCACCCCGTCCATGCCGTTTTCAGCTGGTGTAAATATGCGAGCGATGCGAATCTCGGTCTCGATGGCGCTGGGATTCCCCTTGCGTGACAATCGCTTGATGGCAACTGGGTCGCCGCTCTTGCTGCTGACGCCGGACCTGACAACGCCGAATGCCCCAGCCGATATTGTTCTATGCATGACGTATCCTCCCATCTTCTGGTGGTAAGGTTTGGGGATCGGGTCGAGTTTGGGGTGAGGCAGAGCGGGCTCCTCGAGAATGGTCGAGATGAATTGGTTGCGGAGGGTCTCGAAGTGTCCTTCGTGCTCGACATGAATGGTCAGGAGGTAGTCGAGTTCACCAATGCGGAGTCGGTTCGCTGTCTTGTAGATAACCGTTTGGTCGCCGCTGCGCAGTACCAAATCCTTCCCATCTGGCGCGGCCGAAAGGTAGCGCATCGGGTGGCTGCTTGTAGATCGGAGCATGAGGGAGCCAGAGCGACGATGGATGTATATCATGCCGTGAACGTTAGCAACGCCTTTGTGCTGTTGCGGCGGGACGAGGAGAATATCGACACCACCATCCTGGTCACCGCTGTGGTTGCGAAGTCGGGCATCGCCTCGGCCGAATCTCCACGCGGCTCCTGGGCCTTCGGGGAGAACGTCAAGGCTGAGAAGATATCGACCGGGACCTTCGTCGAGGGCATCGTCGGACGGAGGGATCAATCCGGTTTTCTCGGAGGAAGGGACCGGCAGGGAGAGAAAACGCGTGTGGTATGGCTCGGTCACACCTGCTTCTGCGCTCGGTAGGCTGACTTCTCGATTTTCAAGGAATGCGACAACATTCCCAAAGGCACTCGCTGCCGCACAGTTGTCTGGTGTTATCGTTGCAAAATGGCCGCTGTAAGTGATCTCAGTCGTGCCCACTGTTGTAAAACTCCGCGCTTCCTCCTCTGTGCAGGCTTGCGTGTCAGTCATGGCCGAGATCGCTGGGGCAGTCTCGCGACATTCTCAGTTGTCTGGTGGTTGTGTTGGACCAAGAGGACGGCAAGGCGGTTGCAGGGGCTGGGTGCGCGGGGTCGGCGGTGCGGGGCTGTCCAAGGGGCGTGGGGATGCACAGCAGCATCTGGCGATGGAAACGGCCTCTCGCACGAAATCGTACTCGTCAAATTGGACCCATGATGCGTTTTGTAAGTCGCTTTACCGATTAATTCGTTACTCGTATGCCCATCGCACGCCTTGCTCAGTTGATGCGGCACATTTCCGTCCGGAATTCTGTTGCAGATGCCTTTCCTAGACTTTGAAACAGCGATTTGTTGGTCACTCCAGCACATCTGTCCGCGGTCAAGTTCATCGCCCAATAAACACACACGAAGTCAGTGTGGGGGCCATATGGGGTCTTGTTAAAATCACACACAGCCCCACAATTCTCCTTAACACTTGGCAATTCTCGGTTAAACGTCGGTTGCTTGGGCAAACTCCGCCGGCAAAACATCATGTCCCGCCCAGAGCGATGAGTCGAGAGCCAAGTTAGCATCACAAACAGCAACGCCCATTCGGCCACCACCATGGCTCCCACTTCCCACCCACACTGCTCCCCGCGACGCACCGGCGAGCCGTATATGCAATACCTCGCCAGATACAAGACATGGAAGAACTGGCGCGACCAACGCAACAGCGATGATTACCGGGCGGTTCAAATGGCGCGCCTCCCGACTCCAGACACCGACGACGAGCAACCCCACGTCGACGACCGCGCACCCCCGTACCGACCCTCAGATCAATCGCGCACTTCCGTCACCATTCCCCGGCCACTTAATATCGCAAATTCCATCGTTCCGAGCGGTCCCCCGTCGCCAACCGAGTCGAGGTCGTCGCAGGAATCCATCCCCACTTCCAATCACCAGTCACCCACACCACCTCCGCCTGTCAAGTCTGGGCGCTCTTCCCAAACCAGCAGCAGCAGCAACAACAACAACAACAACAACAGCAACAACAACAGCAACAACAAAATCACCAAGAATTACAGTCGATGTCTGCGGAGTCGCACCCGGTTATCACCATCGGCACGCCATTTCTTCGAACTTGACAGTCGCGGTCGACCTCGTACGGTCGAGCAGTCGCCGATGAGATGATAACGGCCAAGATTGCCGAAGGTGTTAAGCCATCACCGTTGCGTAGATGGTCCTTCGGCTGGACACCGTGACCCATTATAACAACACCGCAACCAACAGATGCGGGGCTGGCGATGATCCCGCCCCGAGTCACAGGATTGTTGGTCCCAGGCATGCGAGGCCATCTGGCCAGTCCTCCCTCGCCCGATAGAGCAAGGCGCACATCAGAGATCCTTTAGCAGGCTGAAGGTAAGCCTTCCCACTCCTAATTCTGTCCTGCATATGCTAACGTAGATGCCCAGGCATGTCCGAACAACCTAGCACACTACCGCTCGAGGCGAAAGATCCTGGGGTTGACCGAACTCTGCCGAGCAGATCATGAGCCTGAGGTCTCCCCCAGCCGAGGAGATGCGTTCCTCAGAGACATGACTGACTCCTGGAATCCAGTGCGGTCTGGAACTTTGTCGGGAAATGGAAACGTCAAGTTAGCCATCATTAGTACCTGTCAGACCTGCGTATTACTGCAATACACCAGAATGATTATTCGTCCGTTTTCTCGTCTCCTTGCCAAGTGACAAAGGACCCGTCGGGCAAGCTTCTCGCCCTCAATGTCAAATCCAACGCCTAAATATCCAGGCTCAGCACCCCTTCGAACAACCATCGGACATTGACGAATGTGTAAACCTCTGCCACCGTCCCCATTAACCTCCTTTTAAAACTCTTTCCTGAGTTGAACTGAGGGTTTGAGCACAGCCGATGTGCCAGCGGTCGGATGACTTATGCTGATAGAAGGGAGCGCTTTGGGACATATGGGAATGCGCTGTGGAACGGCGCCAACGCCTCACTCTTGTCCTTGGAACCCCACTGTGTGCCTTATTCAAGATAACATTGAAGGGCGTCAATTACTACCCCGTTACGGATCGATTTCTGTTACCATGGGTTGTTACATTGTGAAAACATCTCCCCGCGGCATTTGATCCAAAAATCTCCTCATGTCCCAGCTCAAAACGCCTCGCTGGTATGTTGTCTGCCCAAGTCCATCGTCCGTCATGCCTGTCCTGATTATTTCGCCGCATCCGACCGCTTCACGATAAAAGCTCCCCGGTCCATGGTGTTAATGAAGATATACCCACTTGGGAAGTACGGGTAGTTACTCCAGCTTCCGGTAAACGTGACGTTTCCCCCACCCGGCAGGTGGTCATCCTCAGGGTATGTGTCAAAATACGCAACCTCTTTAATCCCCTTACCTGTCGGATCGGCCGCCACGGAATGTAGATCGAGAATGCTAAGTCCTAAACCGTACAGGCTCTGGTAAGCAAAGCCGTCCTTGACATACTGGTTATGGTCGATTCCCTTGCGGAGATGTTTATAATGGCCGGTCTGTTTGGGCGCGGCAAGCGAGGAGATATCCCAGATGTAGGAAACGGGGTACCCGTCTTTGGCGGGACCGTTGCCGCGCACTTCGTCGTATTCGTCGTCGGTGATGAGGAATTGTTGCCATTGTGGGTCGATCACCCAGCCTTGGTGCACGTACGTGGCCCCGACGTACGAAGTGTTGGAGATGACAGTGACGTTTTTCTTGTCGGTTACGTCAAATCTGGGATTGAATTTAGTTAGTCTCTTTCAGGTGGCGCGCAGTTTAACCCAAGGTGGGGTGGGTGAGTGGAATGAGTGACGTACATGGTCAAGGAATCCTCGTCATATCCATAGCAAATATCTCGCCCGTTATACTGGGTGTCCGGACCACGGTACACAATGCACTGCGCATCATGGACATAGCCATCCGCACCAGTCCCACCTAAAGTCACGGGTTTCGACGGATCCGTCAGGTCGAAAAAGACGAGCCCGGCCTTGAGCGAAGCATTACGCGGCTGGAAACCCGTGGCAACGCCATAGTTTTTCTCCTCGTTGACCGCCACGTTGTGGGACCGCCCCATCGGTAGCCCTTCGGTCCAAAATCCGGTAAGGTCTCGCTCATTGCTAAACACCACCGGGCTGGCGGGGTTTACATCAAGCAGTTTCCTCAAGTCGAAAATCTGCACGCCATGGTTGTTGGCTTCGCTGCCGATAATCACATGACTCTTGTAGCCCTTTATCTCGCGCCAGATGGATTTTTCCGCCGTGGTATACTGCGGGAGTCGTCCCAGGTAGATGATCTTGCCCTTCTTGCTGACTTCGAGAAAGGCCGTGCCGTCTTCCTGGCCGAGGGCAACGAATTCACGGCCCTCGGGGCTCGTCCAGCCCCAACTTCCAGCGCCACGTCCGGAGGATTTTCCCAAATCTGCATGCGGTTTGAAGTCGTACAGGTCGAGATTGTCGCACTTGAATGTGAACTTGGGATTCCCAGGAACGTACGCGGCCACGCCGTTGGTGCAAGCCACAAAATCCTGGTCGGCTTGCAGGGCGCGGTATTGGCTTGACTCGAAAACGCCCTGGCGTTCTTGGTTTTCCCATGTCGCCTGCAAAAGTGTCAGCGGTTGACTCCAGTCAAGCAAGGTCCCTAGCTAGGGCCATTGATGTTTGGGTACCGGTCTAAGTTCAAGTTCTCACATACATATTTCATGGCCATAATCTGCTCGTGGCGAACACCGCTGTCATAGAGTTCAGCTTTCAACTCCATATTCACTGCCATCTCTTTGGCCAACGATGTCGAGGCCAAGACGGCCACGGCTGCCGCCAACTCGGTAAACGCCACCATTTTTGCCGTTCGTCAGAAAGAATTCAAAAACTGTGGTTGGCGCGACAATTCCAAAGTAAAAGGGGAAAAGTGACACGAGGAAAGACGACAGATGGGGCAGGCAGGTTTTATCAGTTTGCCCTGTGCTTATCTACAATGTTGTGGAACTGGGATCATGGTCGTCAGATGAGTCGAGATGGCGACATATTTCGGTTTGCGGCGTTTTGTGTGTCTTACCAGACCTGGAAATATAACGGACACACGAGACGCAATGTCGAGGGGGGGGGGGCAGTCAAGGGGGGTGTTAATTGGGACGCAATATAAATGAGGTACATTGCACAGAATCTCCATCCTCATCGGGGTCTGGACTCGCATTTGCAATGGGTCGCATACATGGAGGCAGGCAGACACGCGTGCGTGACTAGTAGTATGGAACCATGTGCGATATCTCGGAGGTATTTTTTGATTCTGTGCTATGGGGGACGTTTCCAAGTTCGGCAGGTAAGAAAAAGTGCTATGGCAGATTCCTGCAACTCCCCTGGTGGCCCCCCATCCGGCAGATGTGCACGATTGGCGGCATTGGGTGGGAAGAAGGTGAAGAACGCTTTCTAGGCATATTTGCATATAACCGCCACGCCGATATTAAATAAACCAATCCTGGCACCATCCCGTCTCGGCATGTGGTGAGCACATACGGGGAGGATGCGCCCTGCATGGACCACGGGACTTGGCAAATATACAAGGTTTGCCGGATCCGTAGATCCGGAATGCAAACATCCTGGCCGCTAGAAGCCAGAAGGAGTATTGTGAAGTTTGATGATTTACATGTAAGCTGTGCCTCTGAGCGTGCGGGGATGACGATTACGCGTGTTGATCCGGTAGTTTTACATCCGGATGGCAGGTTGCATGTGCTGTCCTGGAAGGTGGGCAAGTAAGCCATTTATTCGTACGACTTCAAACTCCTGAATGTTGTGACACTGAGGTGGTGAACCCTCATGGCCTGCAGTGTTGCTGCCACCATGCAGTTACCCCCAACTCATTGTAACACACGGCATGCAGCATCAAACAAGCGCCTGATCAGCTCTTTAGTGGTCGGAACGCCAATGAGTGGTTTGTTGCGGTATCGCTTTGGAAACACACCCCTTCTATTCCCAAAAGTAGGGCTACCAGTCAGGAACTAGAACATACATTCTGTATTCCAATTCGCAGTTAGTTCTCCAATAAGGAGCCTTTGAACCTTTATCACTGAAACAATCCTGCATGACGCTGATGATGACAACCCGACGATCCCAACCTGACGTGAATAAACATCTTCATCACATTGTGATCCTGCTCGACAGTTCATCTCTCAGGGACGCTGGTCTTTAGAACTAAAGGAACTAGGACCAAAAATGCGCCTAGTGTTCTCTTTGCAGGGAATCATCGCCTTTCTCAGCTCTCATCCGCGCACAGTCATTTTCATATTAAACTTGACAACATCGACGGTCTTTGTCGTCTTGGGGACGAAATTCTTCAACCATTTTATTACTGCAAAGTCGAAGCGCAACGAACTTTGCGAGCAATGCAACCATTCATGTTTGCATCCCATCAACAGCACCGTTTCGCGAGACCAAATATGCTTTTTGCAAAGAGTCATCTCTTTTCTCAACTCTTATCCGCGCACCGTCATTTTCATATCGAACTGGATAACATCGACCACCTTTATCTCCATTGCCACAAATATCTTCAACAGCTATCTTACTGCAAAGTCGAAGCGCAATGAAATTTGCCAGCAATGCAATCATCTCAACCCCACCAACATCACCAGCGCTTCGCGATACCAGTTTCAATTTGTGAATGACAATGAAGATCGCACATTCCTAGATTGCAAGTATTGTCAGTTCGTACTGGATGCTATATCGTCGTTTGTCCGTCCTGTTGCTTCTGGCCTGGAATCTGGAGAGGTTTGGTCGGCTTGGTTCAGATCGAATCGTGAGATTGGCCTCCTCGCGTTGGTGGCGGTGGAGGAGACAGAGAAGGTGAAACGTGTGCAGGTGCAGATATTTTCGACTAATGGTACGTACCTACCTACCTACCTACTAGGTATTTGAACAGAGTGTGACTCAATTTCTTTTCACTACCTGCCTACCTGCCTGAGGTAGGGTTGTTTCACTGGTGCTCCGAACACTGGACTGCTGGGCTGTTGAAAATCTAGAGACCTTGTTAACCCACACGCTTGCTGTTCTGCCCAGATGAACCCCCTGACCCTGCCCAACGACTGCCCAAGCGACTCAAAGAGATTAGCCCACGCGGAGACTCCGAGAACAGCTTCACTTTTGCCAGAAAGCTCCTTGATCTGTGTCGAAACCATCATGTCGAGTGTTCAAAGCGCGATGATCGTTACCATCCGACAAGGCTCATCCACATTATTTCCAATGATAGGCTTCAACTTGTTGAAGGCGAGGAAATTCCAGAAGGTGTCGAATATTCTGCCCTGAGTTATTGCTGGGGCTCTGGCCGCTTTTTCATGACAACGCACAGCAATTTCGACAATCTCCGCCAAGGATTCGCCGTGTCGGCTCTTCCCGGGACTTTATCGGATGCGGTCAAGGTTACAGCGACACTCGGTTTGGAGTTCATCTGGATTGATGCACTCTGTATCATCCAGGGTGATGTGGCTGACTGGAACCGAGAGTCGCCGTTGATGGCCCAGGTCTATGCCAACGCACATGTTACTATCGGGGCAGCCTCCGCAGTTTCGGTGGAAGAAGGATTTCTTCATCCTCGAAAGATGCCTGACCCTTTCACCCGAGATTGGGCCGATAGTTTCGGCAACACCATCTCACTTTCTGCTCGACTGCAGCCCGCGAGCGGGTTCCATGCCATGCGCCTCACTCCGTCGGGCCACGATGAGATGGAAGCATCCAAGCACAGAGACCCCACCCAGCTCCGGGGATGGACATTTCAGGAACAAATTTTGTCGCGACGTTTCCTCAACTTCTCGAGGGACGAGGTCCAATGGGCTTGTCGATGTATCACAACCTGCGAATGCCGAGCCTGCCACCTGGAGATTGATTGCCACCCCATTCCATCACGCCATCTTCTCGATTGTCCGTTCCATGCCTGGGGAGAACTGGTTGCATTATACACACAACGCCGACTTTCGTTTGCCAAGGACAAGCTGCCGGCACTCTCGGGGATAGCTCACACCGTCCAAGACCTTACCGGGTCGGAATACGTCGCAGGGATCTGGCTTGATGACATTGCAAACAGCCTCAACTGGAGTCGTAAAAGCCAGGTCCACCCTGAAACTGCATATGGCGGACCAAAACCTTGTCCTGACACCTACCGAGCTCCGTCATTCTCCTGGGCATCCATAGGCGACGCGGTAAGCTGCACCGCTATGAACCCGACCAACAGTGGTGACGTAGCAGTCGGGCAGATCACCGCGTTGGGCTGGACGGCGGAACCTGTCGGGACAGATTTATTAGGGGAGGTCAAACCGGGTGCGAGTCTTGAGCTATCAGGGATTGTTCATGACGACGCCCTGCTAGTAACCGACGACGATGAATCTCCCGGGACATTATCAGTGCATTTTGCGAACCGCACCGTGGTCATGGAGGAGGATACTCCGCTCATCAAGTTCGAATTTGTTGTGAAAAATCCGGGGACAGCTGACTCGGAATATGCATGGTCGGCATGTCGTTTCACGGGAACTTCCGACGGGAACAGCGAGTGGCTTGAGACTCTGTACCGCGACAACTTCTCAGAAGGGGTTCCGGTGACGTTGCTCTATGTAGGTCCTACGACGGACAGGCCTGGGTTTTTGGTTTTGGGAAAATCACCAGGGGACCCGACGAGGTTGGAACGATTGGGCGTGGTGGACTTTAGCTTTGACCCGTTTAGGGAAGAAGTTGACACGGCGACGAAGCGAGCGTGGGAAGCGGGTGCAGTGGATGAGCGTTGGCGGCGCCGGATTGTCCTGGTGTGAAGGTTTCGGCCTGTAGATAGTGGCAAGATAGATGTTACAGTTATGAGCTAAAAACCGGGTTGATCATGGCCGGACCATTGCTTTGGCCGACTTGCACTAGCACTAGGGGGTCGTTGGAGAGTTGGTGAGGGCTTTTCTCCGCTCCCTCAATCTCGCTGGTGATGGTGCCATGCTCCACCATATCCTCTCCAACTCTGCATCCTCAGTTCTGGGAACCTCCCCAGCTAACTCGCCAGATGCCTGCACGAAACGAGTAATCCGCCTCAAGGGCATGGCCTGCGAGTCGATCAACCACCATAGCTCATCTGCCACTGTCTCGACAGCAACTCTGAACACGGGTTTAAACCAGTCGATCTCTTCATGTCCCTCTTCCAAACCTGGGTCCCCATCTGCCGCAACCGCCAGCAAGAATGGGGCATCGGGACTAAATCTCGTGTCTCCTGGAGTCGAATGCACATCCGCCTGCGAATCAACCACCGAAGCAACTGCCTCATTCGATGCGCACAAAAAGATATCCTGCGTCAGCCCAGACGGCAACCCATCTCTCATCTCAGCATACCTTCTCCGCAGCATAGTGGCATCCGCACCGACCAGCGACTCTTCTTCCACCCAGCGAAGCTCAAACCCCGCCGTCGCGTCATGGTAATCCTCCGGTATTGCCAAGGATGAATTCTCGCCATGCTGAAAAGACAATCGAACGAGTTTCTCCACCTGCGTCTTGTACGTCTCCCACCGTGCAGCAACTTCCCCGTCACCATACTTCATGTTGCCAACGCAAAAGACCACAAACCCCCAAGGCCAATTTTTCCCTCCCTCAACACTCTGTTGTCTCGCAGACCGTTTTCGCCAACGACGGAGCCAATTCGGCGGTGCCATTTCCGTTTTTCCTTTTCTTTTCTCTTCTCCACCCTTGACATGCCCTTCTGTCTCTGTCCCTGTCTTGGCATGGGAGGCATGCACATGAGAGTTCTGCTCCTCTCTAAACAAACGCCTCGCCAAGACTGCGACGCCCTCCTCACCCAACACGTCTCGCAAACCCGCTTGCATTTTTTCCAGTTCCCCCGCAGGAAGCGCCGCGCGGTCGGCATCGGTGGCGTGGCAGAATCGGGAAAAATCCCAGCCGGGAGGCCAGTACGAGCTGGAGGCGTCAGAGTATTCTTCCATTGATGCTGTGCTTGTACGTGTATTTGCACTTGCGGCCGAGGAGGCGGGGTTAGAGTCTGCGACGTTGACGCGCGGCTGTGAGATGGAAGCCGAGGACGAGGCCGATTCCGGCAGGGCAAAGTTTGGTCGTGGCATTTTGGCCTTTTCGGGACTGGATTGAATCAGTGGATTTGTGTTGTCGCGGAATAGAAAGGATCAGTTGGAGAAAAACAAGCTTCCTTCGTCCGTTCTTCCCCGTCCC
>Ga0247760_1002238_pt1 | contig 15276 bp, 14 predicted proteins | sample UWRJL171409R4_FD_179936 | JGI IMG/M metagenome (GOLD analysis project Ga0247760, IMG submission 179936) | Plant litter microbial communities from Arlington Agricultural Research Station in Wisconsin, United States - UWRJ-L171-409R-4 | ecosystem: Environmental > Terrestrial > Plant litter >... | reverse complement strand
CCTGCGCAAACGGAGAGAGCCTTCCAAAGCAACGCCCCTTGTCCCGCACCGGAAAAAGATGGGCAGGAAGACGCCGTTTCCGTCATTATTTTTTTTTCTACTAATCGCCATTTTATTCATCAAGTCAGTCCCCGTCCTCGGTCCGGAGAGTGAGGGTTGAGTGTGCTGAACGTGGCCGACACCGAGACACGGCGAAACTCAGTTGCGGGTGATCCAGCTCGAGTCATCAGTCCGTCGCTGATCGGTGCAAGCAAGCACACTGCCGTCATCGCTCCCGTCGTAGTCACCAGAAACCAGTATGCACCCGCCGTCTCAGCTCGAAATCAATTGTTGCAATAGAAGGCGCGGTGCTGCCTGTTGCTTTTCTTTTTTTTTTTCCTCATGTCGCACATTCACCACGGCGGTTGCCCGTCGCCCAGGTCGCCCCTCCGCCTGGGTCGGCCTTCCTCACCGGTCGGGGCTTTGCATGCACGCCAGGCGCCGTGTCAGGGTGCAACGAGCGAACCGCTTCGGCTCAGAATTGAATGGCCGCACCCGTGAATCTGCGACGCCAGCCAAAGTGCGACGGCTGGCGCTGTGCTACCTAAAACAACCTGTACGTACCGTTCCTGCCTACCCTGGCTCGAAATGTCCACAATGCACAAGAGAACAAGAGCCCCGGAGCCCCTCTCCCGAGCGGTAAGGGGGAGGAGAATTGGCGGGGATGCCAGCCAAGAATCTGTAACTACATTCCACGGCGCTTTTATTTTATTTTTTTTACCCTCATCGCCTTCCGGCCTACAGACCGACCTCTGGGCCAAAAGTGGACACTCATCACCTCCGGTGCGGCCGCGTGCGCAAAGCCTGTCAGCTCACCCGCTCGGGGCGACATATCCTACCACTCCTGCCGCCGACGGTCTGGGGGCTGAACAAATACCATCCCGTCTCAGCTCATCGGCAATCAGAGGATGGATTAGCATGCCGTAATTTTGGGCCATTTCTGTCCCCTTTTTTTTCTCCTCCTTCCTGAGCGGGAGAGGGAGGGATGAGGGTTTTAGGGCACCGCAATCAGCGAGGCCCGCGGCACGAGTCGCGCCGTCCCCATCAATGACGGCACTCTTCGGCCAACCACGAAATTGGCATGGCGCGGCCGGGCAATCGATTTTTTTTCTTTCCTCTTTGCGGCGGGGTCAAGGCTTTCTGTGCCGCCCGAGAAGCACGTGTGCAGACGCATCGAGACCAGACGCATCGAGACCAAACGCATCGAGATGCAAACGGGCTGGGAATGCTAGCGGGGTCGCCCCAAGATGGCGACGGCACAGAAAAAAGGAGGAGGGATCAATTTCTCGGAGACAATGGTCAAAAAATACCGGCACACTCCGCCAAAACCCTTGGTCTCCACAATTCCCGGGCCAAGCTTTTAGACAAACTTCCGGATCAGCCAGCACCCAGTCATCACCCAGTCTTGTGCCTTTTTCTTGCGCCGTGAGTCAAATCCTGCGAGGTTGCCTTTTCGGCAACAGAGTTTCAATAGGCTGCAACTCACACACGACGCGGAGATGTCAGCGACGGGGAGAAGGGGGTAGGTCCCATCCTGGCAGTGGCGATTTTCGGACGGCATTCGGCGGCACGGGCAAAAATCTCGGGGTGAGGCGGCTTGAGCAATGCAAGGCCGCGTGAGAGAGTTTTAAAGAGGGGCCGTTCGCGTCTTCTTTTTCCTGCGAACAGCCCAGATTTCTATTGCTTTGCCCCCCCAGATGTCGGCCGTCTCCCAGGCAGCAGGAGTTGGGGGAAGATGGTGGTGCAGACCGAATGGTGTACACGCATTCGTCCGTTGCCAACGGTCAGGTCCATGACCGGAGGTGGGCAGCGCCTTGTTGTTGTCACTGCGCACTCGCCCGCCCACCCGCCTGCACACACACACAGCCAGTCCGCTGCGTCGATTGTCGCGCGCCCTACATTTTTCGGGGGACAGGCTAATATGCGCACTGGCGTAGAGTGCTTTTGTCGAGACCGCTCTGGCGGTAGTCACGGTAGTCCCATTTATCCCGTCCTCCGGCCCTGTTGGCCTCGAGGCGCGTCCCAAGAGACGGGGGCCAGACTTGGAGCGATTGATTCTGGTAACTAAAGTGGGCGTGCCATTTTCGTGCCCGGTCGCCCGCTCTCTGCCGCCGAGAGAAAGCCCCCTCCCCCCCCTTTTTTCTCGTCGCGTGTTCCAAACTCAGGATCACGCGGCAATGCCGACGCATCCCCCCTCATCGACAAGATTATTCGCGAAATCCCTTTTTTGCGAATCGACACCACAATCTAAAAAATGTTAGGGTCCGGCTTTATCCTGAGTGCGTCCGTCTTTCCGGTCCAATACGGATGCTGTCGGCCTGCGGCGAAAATGCCTTGCAAATTTGTTGCTCCGTTTGCTGCGACTTGGGCGCGCTCGTATCTTTGGGGGTTTCGGGTCTTTGGCTGTGCGCGCCGGCGCATCGGAGATTCGGTCTTTTTTTGCCTGACGATTTAGGCAACCACCGATCCGACTCCGCCAGGTACTCAGGCGACCGAATCGGAGCGGCGGTTCGCTGCACTAACAATTCTAGTGCATCACTTATGAAACACAGGTGCAACCACATTCCTGATTCCGATGAATTCGGTCTTGCTGGCTTGTGAGACGGCAGGAGGTCGCGCAATACTTTTCTGCAAAATTCATGTCAGTGACACCTGGACACCGGCGCCCACCCGACCCAATGACATCGGGATACTGCATATACTTCCAATCTAGATCAAAATGTAACATGGGCTCGAAGACCCTTGGCTATTTCGACATCGTAGGACTTTGTACACAGCAGTATCACCAAATCAGAACCACCAAACTCCCGGGCTCGGACACAAATACTCCTTCCCCCAATGTTTATGTGATCAGGTCTCATCCACCACCTTTTCTTGATCTCCCTCAACAGCATACATGTAAGACTTATGTACATGTATCTTATTCGCAAGGAGAAGCACCAAGCTCAAAATCTTCAACGATTGACATATCCAGTGTCAGAAATTTGCCAACGCCTGCATGCTTCAGCATCTCCTTCAAGTTCAGCCCTGCCTGGCCTCAGACTTTGATATTACTCAACGGGACCTCAGCGGCTCTTCACGGGATAGTATTTTATACTCTGTATGAATCCAGATAAATGGGTCTTAACACAACTCAGATTGTGTGGTTAAGGAGCAAGAGAAGAGAATTTTGTCGACTTTTACGATTCTGTCTGGAACCGAGTCCACTAATCAATCAGTCATAGAATTGAGCATTTGGACTCTCTTGAGTATCCATTTTCACACAGTCCAAATGCAGTCTGTCAACACGAGGCCGGATTGTGCCCCTACCAAAACGGCTGCTCTGAACTGTTAAAGCCCATAAAACAAAACCCCCCTAGCATTAACGGGGGAAACCCGGCTTTCAAATGATTTATCGCTACAATCGGTTGGCTCACGGTTCGCCCGGACTGTCTCCGAGACCGATTCGCTCAAGTCACACTGCAGGTCCTGACTAAGTGACACTAACCACATGTTCGGGCAGGCGCTCGACGGGGAGGGGGGGATGGGGATCTCGGAAGCAGGGAAAGAGCATTCATTCACCTGCATTCTCGTTGTTCCCGGTGATCATTCCATGACGCATCACTCACTCCCTCACTGGATTGGCCTTGACCCCATTGCCCCTTCCGATTCTACTAATTCCCATGACCGAACCCCGCATGCCTGGCCTGGCAGCCATGGAACCATGGACTGCGGATTCTGTAGCAAGGGATACTGGGGACCACCACACACCACCGAGGCGGGCTCCTCCACAAATAAAACAAGCGCAAAACACCCATGAAAAACTTACCGGTCCACAAAAGCTTTTCTTTAACGCATCGCTAAATATATCTAGTTGCTTCATTAGTTTCCGGTTGGTATTCTGGTTTCCCCCTCCCCCTTCCTCATACATCTAGAATACCTAACCGTTCCCCTCACTTACACGGTCCCACCTAGTTGAGACTTGGAGACTCAGGTCCTTCGTACTTGGACCAACGTTTGTACCCATCAGGACTGGATCATTCACGCGGGGTAACCGAAAAAAAAAATGGGGAGCGACGCACGAGCAGAAGAAACACCACCACCATCCACGGCGATGACCGTCGTTCAAGATCACCCTCCACATCACGGCATGTCACCTAGGGAATACCTCTCCACTCGGGTATCCAGTCTCCAACCACCACCGCTGCCGCTGACTCGGCCACCGAATCCGATCCGTCTCCTTCGGTCACTGAACCGGCGGCACTGGGCGTTTTTCCTCGTCGCCTTCGCCGCGTGGACCTGGGATGCTTTTGACTTTTTTACGGTATCACTAACCGTGACGGATCTCGCCAACGATTTCGGCCGCTCCAAGACGGACATCACCTGGGGCATTACCCTCGTGTTAATGTTCCGATCGGTTGGGTCCGTCATATTTGGCATTGCTTCTGATCGGTATGGTCGAAAATGGCCATTTATCGTCAATAATGTTTTATTCATCATATTAGAGCTGGTATGTTCCTCACAATCATTTTTTTGCTTGTTACGTCAAATCATGATCCGCCATCAACCGGTGACGTCAATGGTTAGACGGGGGGAGGGGGAGAAGGGGAAGAGGGGCCTTTTCGGCCCCGCTTGTTTTGGGGACAAGCATTTTTGGCTTCTGCGGCCAAGAAGGCTTGGCGTTTATCACTCCACCCCCACCCACACACACACTGCACACAGTCCAACCAACCAACCAACAACTCCTGAAGGGAAGGACTGGAGGATTTTTTTGAGAGGAAAATTCTCCCTTTCTTTGGATGGGTTTGAAGGTTTGCAGAGGGCCAAGGCTGTGTATCATCTGCTTTTTGAGACTTGGAGCTCCAGTTCATGATCTGAGGTCTTTCTTTGCCCTGCATTCCAATACCGAGAGATCTCACCTCCCCACAGAGCCCTACAAAGATTGAACTTCGCAGTACTGTATTGATCCCTCGCTGACATCTGCTACAGGGCACAGGATTCTGCAACACCTATGGCCAATTCCTCGCATGTCGCGCCCTCTTCGGCGTGGCCATGGGCGGTCTGTATGGGAACGCAGCCGCCACCGCCATTGAAGACCTCCCCGAGGATACGCGGGGTCTCATGAGCGGCATCCTCCAACAAGGCTACGCCTTCGGTTATCTCCTGGCTGCAGCCTTTGCCCGAGGACTCGTCAACACCACCCCGCACGGTTGGCGACCGCTGTTCTGGTTCGGCGCGTGTCCTCCCGTGCTCATCATCCTCTTCCGCCTCGTCCTGCCCGAGACTCAAGCCTACCAGCAACGCGCCCGACTTCGCCACCACGCTCAGCTCCGCGGCGACGACATCTCCCGCACCTTTCTCCGCGAGGGCAAAGCCGCCCTTCGCCATCACTGGCTCCTGCTCATCTACCTTGTACTCCTCATGGCGGGATTCAACTTCATGTCTCACGGTTCTCAAGATCTATACCCGACCATGCTACAGAACCAATTCAACTTCTCCCCCGATGCCGTAACCATAACCCAAGTGGTCGCCAACCTGGGTGCCATGCTCGGCGGGACGGTCGTCGGGTTTGCCAGCCAGATATTCGGTCGCCGTGTCAGCATAATCACCATGTGTATTGCCGGCGCCGCCCTGCTCTATCCCTATACCTTTGTGTCCTCCTCGGCCGTAATCGCTGCGGCTTTTTTCGAACAGTTTTGCGTCCAGGGTGCGTAGGGGGTAATACCCATTCATCTCATGGAACTATCCCCGGGGGCATTTCGCACCTTTGTGGTTGGAACGTCATATCAGCTCGGAAATCTCGTGTCCTCGGCATCGTCGACGATTGAGAGTACTATTGGTGAACGGTTTCCTCTGCCGAGGACTCACGCGCAAGAATCCCGTTATGAATATGGCAAGGTGATTTGCATCTTTATGGGCTGTGTATACGTCTATGTCATTGTCTTGACCCTCCTCGGGCCCGAACATTTGCGTCGGAAATTCGACGTGTCGCATGATGCTGACGCCCGTGAGGTTATTGGTGAGGAGGCCTTTTCCGGAGAGCTTTCCGGGTCAGAGCACGACATGGAAGGGGCGGATACGAGGAGGGGAAGGGATTTGGAGGACAGGGCCAAGTCTTCTTCGTTGGGGAAGGAACCGGGAGAAATGGAAAAGGCTTCCGAGGCATATGCAAAGTCGCTGCCTCAATAAGATTTAACGCTTGTGGTAGTATTCTTGACTCGTTGGATAGTGTCGTCGAACGGGGTTTACCCCTGAAATATTATTAGCGTTGGACAAGATGGGATGCTGACAGGTGTTGAGAGGTGATGGTTAAGTCCCAGGTTCAAGTATCAAGGCCCTAGGTTTTCACGCCGAGTCCGTTTCAACCGAGAAATATAAATTGAGTCTTTTGGATAAGGTCCTGCTTGTATTAACCTTGGACTGTTAGCCAAGTTGTAAACCATTATATACCTACCATGTCTGCCGAATCCGAAATGCAACCTGAACTAGACTGTCATTAATCGTGATAACCCCCCTTAGGGTAGAGATGCAGCTTCAATCCTGACTGGAGGACCCTTCGCCATTAGCCACGCTCGCTCCTAGAGCTTTGTGGAGGCTCTCAATCATAGCCTTCAGCTCTTCCACCTCCTTTCTGAGATTTCTGACTTCCACCACGGCAACCTCCTCCTCGAGATTGCTCTTGGCCGACTCCACTCGCTTGCCCCAGCCATCGGCCTCAAAGTCAAGGTTGCCCGACAACTGCTCCCACTCCTCAATAGTATCGTCATCTTCCTCGCCGCGGCTCCTATTTGCGCGGATCTCCTGTGCCGTCCGAACCTCAAAGTAGGCTGACACGAGGAGCAGAGGAAAGTAGATGATGCCCATGACGATATCGTTGACGTGCTCATACGTCTTCTTTTCCATCCACCATTCCAGGGGGATGGCGAGGCAGAAGATTTCGATCAAGTTGAACGGGGCGATGAATACATTCTCATCAGGCGCCCGCACAAACATCATGGTCTTGTGGGCAAACATGGCCAGATACTCATCGTTCGCATTGTCGTAGATGTCTTCGTACGCAGAGTTGTACAGCGCAATGAGGATGTTGAGGAGTACGACCCTGCAAACCAGTTAGTACCGGGAGTGGGACCTGGGAGCCAAGGCCACGTACATCACCACGAAAGTAAAGATGTAGTAGAGGATCAAGCCGAAAGGGTGCTGAAACTTCTCAAAGCCACTAAAATCGGGGCTCTGCATCAAAGCATTGGCCATGGCTGTGATGATGAACGTGATGTCGCCCGCTACCTGATCATCTGCGTAGTCCAATCCAATAAAGGCCTGCAGGAATCCAACGATAATGACACCCAGCAATGCAAAGAAGATGATAGACTCCTTCATCATGACCTTTAGGACTACAAGCATGGCGCCGAAGAACCGGAAGCTGTCGAGATACAAAAGGAGGCGAATCCAAAACATTGGCGCGCTCGCGGCCAAGAAGTTGTAGCTAAGGGTGTTGTAGTGCTGACGCAAGCCGTCAGGATCGTGCACACCATGACTCCATGCGATGAAGCGACAGACCAGACTGGTAGTCAGCAAGGCGTACAAAAGACCGTTGAAGGCGTTCCAGAAACCGAGAATGTGGTACCCCGCTTTCCAGAACTTAGCAAGCTCCTCGCAGATGAAGCCGAAGGTGAAAACGTAAAGTAATGCTTCGATGAAATCGATATCACCGCCAGGATTCACAGTGTTGATGGCGGACGAGTAGAGCGCGAGGTATACGAAGGAGATCAGCACTTGAGTAGCGTTCTGATACATCGGTGCCCTCATGCGATCGGGGTCGAGATGGGCGGCGTATGTCGTGTTGTCCTTGTCCTTGTAGTCAACAAACGCGGCCGGATCATTCTCGTCCTGGACCAGCCAGCCTCTCCAGAGAAAATTGATGCATTTCTGGTAGCCCGAAGATCCAATGACACGAAGGGCGTGCAGGTCGACCGCCTTCTCGACGACGTTGGCTGGAGGAGTGGGCTCTCCGTCAACGACAATCGAGTAACGCTTGAGCAGTACGTGCTGCAACAGATACTCTGTGTCATCCTCCGTTTCGATTCTAGCCATCCGTCAGTGACAATAACTCAAAGCGTCCAGGCTTCGACGGGAAGGTCTACATTTGCTTCGCAATCACCTCGCAGGCTACAGCGCGGACGTTATGGAGATCAGCATCCCACAGCTCAACGAGGGCTTGATGCTTCCACCATCGCTTGTTGACCAGCAGGCAAAAGACCACGCAGGCCCTGTGCTCCTGGCCGCCAGCCTCTTTGGCGGCCTTGATGACCTTCTTGGTGATGACTTTGCTATGCGGGCGCGTGATCAAGGCTTCGTCGAGCTCGCAAGGGACACACTGCTCGATTAGGTGTCGCAGACGAAGAGCGACCTCGGTAACGGTGTGTGCGGGGATTGCCGACACAACTGAATCGTCGTGGTAGCTTGGCAGGACTACATTGCGACCATGGCAGTTAGAGAAAGCGGGGTTGCATCATTCAGCTGGGAAAGGGGAGACGAGGTCTTCTTACGGCGGCGTCGAGAATCAGTCCACCAGTGATCGTGGTGCCCGTGGTGGGGATGGCGGTCCCAGCCCAGCATGCGCCCCCAATTCATAAACCTGCCCATTGCTGCTGTTTAATTGCTGCTGGCTTGCGACAAGGAGGGCGATGGAGAGGGGCGGTAATGGAAGAAGATAGGAGAGGAACTGCCAGGGATGTCAAAGCAGGCGAGTGCCAGGTCTTTTGTCTCGCCTGGGACAGCTACCCCCGCCCTGTAGCGTGAGGAAACGGTCCAGCGCTTGACCGGTTTCTCGACTGAATTGAAAGTGGAGGTTGGCCAGACCGCCTTGGCGCTGCCGCCCAGCTGCTGGGAGATGACGTCGATTTGCTGGGTTCCAGCTGGCTTGGCTCACGAGGACGCCGGACAGGGGTGCTGCAGCGGGGCACATTGCCCGGTTCAATTCTGAGAAATTGTTTGTGCAGTACGTTCAGTGACTCGACGAAGCTTCACCAAGATTTTCGCTACGTAGTACGTACTTGACAGATTAGGGCGACTGAAGATGAAGCCGGAATTTCAATAAAGCGATCAATTATACTTCGCAAAACTGATTTATTCCTAACTCGTGGCGTAAATTTTATCTTTCTCATCCCCGACCGTCCTTTTCGCCGTTCGTCCATACCGAAACGCCCCCGAGGTCCCGTTCTAACAGTCTTCCAGGGTTGAGGTGGTGCTGAACCGTGGCACCAAGAAATCGCGAGGCATTGAACCTAGCGCTCGGGTTCGAGAATGGGAATTGCCCTCGGATCCCGCCCCATTGTCAGCAGCTTAAATTCCGGCAGTCGAGATCGAAAAATGTAATACAAGACGCTACAACAAGGTACTATGTACTGGTGATTCTACGCTAGCGCTGGATCCACTGCCAATACATGTCCTTGACAAATCAATGCACCAATTATCAAGCCCTCAACTGCTCACCCTGATCTCGCCAAGTCCCAATCTCAAGCATGGGCACACACTAGAAATAGCTCCGCATCGCATCCTGGTATCCCGTTCCTCCCTTGAGATCTCGCTCGAAATTGATCTGGACTTCGAGAACCTGGCGAATGTGGCTCATTGACAGCGGCTCGCCCTTGTTCACAGCTAGTGCCTGCGCCGTGCGCACCGTGTTCTTGATCTGGCGACCGTTGAGGTCGTGCCGAGCCAGAACGTTGTAATCTTCCTCTGTGAACGGTGTAAGATCCATCTTCTCCAGGACCCGCACTCGCTCTACAAAGATCTTGAAGATGGCCTTCTTGGCCCGCAAATCGAGACTGTCATAGCGTAGTGCTATGTGGATGCGAGACTGGAAGGCATCGTCGAATGTCTGTGGACAACATCAGCACCTGCCACTGGAGTTGTTCGTCAACTAGGGGTGCGGGGAGACTTACCTCAACGCGGTTGGTTGTGAGGAATAGAATGCCTTGAAAGTACTCAAGCTGGCGCAAAAATATACTAACGAGTGCGTTGCGGTGGATATCATGCATATTCCGCTTTTCCAAGAAGACATCGGCCTCATCGAGCAGCAAAATGGCGCCCCATGCATGGCAGATGTCCAGGATTTTCTGTAGCTCTACCTCCAGGTATCGCGAGTCGGTGCCCAATTCGCCCGCAGAAGCCATGTAAAGGGGGCATTTGAGCAGCTCAGAAATACCCTCAGCTGTCAATGTCTTCCCTGTGCCGGGGGGTCCGTGGAGAACAGCTGCAAATGTTGTTAGTCACATACTGATGGCCCTGACCTTGCAAGACGGAACTGTACTTACCAACCAGACCCTTGCCCTTGCCTTGGATCACATCGTCAATACTCTCAGCAGCGTGGTATTTGTGGGACTCGACTAATGCCTAGGTTGGGGGTCAATAAACATCGAGATGGGCAAGAAGAGTTTTTGCTTACCTTGACTATGTCTTTTGTCTTAGGCTCCAACACCAAGGACTCGTATGCCGTTTCGTTCCATTGGATTTCGCCCACTCCCGAGACTGTAAACTCCAGCCAAAGCTTTTCGGCAAACGCAAACCCGAGGACCAAGGGAGAGGCGAGGAGATACTCCTCGTCGCTGAATTCGGGAATTTTCTTCTCGCCCTCACCGTCCTCTTGCGTATCCTCATCTTTGCTCGTGACCTGGTCCAGTTTCTCCTTGTTTTCCATGGCGTCTTCTTTGAGCATGCGAACAAACCTTATGTTGCCCTTGTCATCCTTGATGACCTTGGTGACGTACTTCCCTTCCTCCTCGTCTTCCAGGTCACCTTCGTCTCTGATCTCTGAGTCCGAGTCTGCACAGCAACAAGAATCGTCCGAGTCTTCGTCATCTGAGAGAACATCGTGATCTTTGGGGCGCACGAGAGAGACGGGGTAGTTGGGGTTGATTCGACGGTGTATGCTCGGGTCAATCATGATGCGACCATTGATGTTGACCTTGATAATTGCCTTCTTCTTCTTGTAATAGGCCATGCCATGATGGCTCTTGTAGTGGACACCGCTCAGCGAAACAAACTTCTTTCCCCGCTCGATGAGATCTTTCCGAAGCTGAGACTCGTTCTTGTGATACTTCAGAGGGTAGCATTTCAGGCTGGTGATACGACGTGCGCCGCGGAACGTCCCGATCTCCTCGGACATGCTACCGAAGCCAAATTGCTTGCCGTCGTACTCAAAGTACTTGCCCTCAATGTAATAGAACTCGCCTTTCATGATGGAGTAATGCTTTTCCGCTATCTCAACCTTGAAGACACGGGGTTCGTCGGGCGAGCCATATGTTGTCGTGTATGCCAGGGTGTTGGGTTTCCAGAGCGCCCAGAGCAGGTCAAATGTGATTAAGCCATTTTCAAGCATTGGGTAGAGGCTAGCATAGGTCAGTTTCGTGAAAGACTCTGCGGCATGCGTCAGACAATACTTACCTCTTCTTAACATCGGCATAGTCTTTATCAATGTACTGCAGTAGGATCTTCAACTGTTGTCGCTTCTGGTCAATCCGCTTCTGCTCCTTCTTGCGCTCGTGCTTATCTCGCGCAGATGGCTCCTTCTTCTTGAGGTCTTTGAGGTGTTTCCGTAGATCTTCCAGGTAGCTAGGGGAGCGGGGGGTGTTAGGGCAACTTGAGCAGGCCAGTCTTTGGACAACTCACAGAAATAGCATGTTCGGGTCGAGTTTCGGGGTTTCCTCGACCAGACTGACACCTTTGATGTCTCCGATAACTTCCTGCAGACATTCGCGGAGAAGCTTGCTTTTGATGTCCACCAGAGTCGCCTTGTACTTGCCTTCCCAGTCGAATGTCCGCCTGACGTGAAACAAGAACTCGTCGTACTTGGCGTCGGTAGCACCCTCAGCTGTGTCCTGGAGCTTGTAGTTGTGGATGGCATTGTCCCAGACCTGGTCGACACGTTTGTAGTCCAGCTTTGTCCCTCTATGCTTCCTGGACTTCTCGCCGTGCTGCCGGTCACCGTCGGCCGACTCGGTGGAATCACCACTACCATGGCCACCAGAAATACGACTTCCAGAGGGGGGGTAACCGCCGCCCCGTGTGGTACGGCCCTTTGCCATCTGAGTAGCATTGTTCAAACTATTCAGGTAGGGAAGAAGGGAGTTGAGCTGTGCGGCTGAACCAGAAGGGTAGCCGTAGGCCAGGAGTCCAGAGTTCGTGGATTGCGGTATCTGGTATGCAAGTCCGCTTTGCTGCTGCTGGATTTGTAGTTGCAGTTGCTGCTGCTGTTGCTGCTGTTGTTGCTGCTGATGTTGCTGCTGCTGCTGGAGGGCAAGGAGCTGTAGCTGCCTGGTAATCTCCCTTTGTGAGGCATCCTTGGGGTCCTCTCCAGAGGCATCATCTTCGGTCTCGGAGGAACTGGATTCAATGATGGCACTCTTCTTGGTCTTTTTGGATCGAGTCTTCTTCTTGGACTTGTGTGAGTCGGTGCGTTTTTTCGCTGACCGTTTTTTCTTGGAGCTTTCGGCCTCGGCTTCGTTATCGCTGGAGTCAGGTGACGAGGAGGAAGAATCGTCAGCTTCGTCAGCGTTTTCGGAGTCTGATGTGGAATCAGAAGGTGTCGAGCTCTTTTTTTTCTTCTTCGACTTCACATGCTTGGAGCACTTGGCCTTGGCGTGCTTCTTTTTACGATCTGATGGTTTGGCAGTCTCCTCAGCTGCGGTTGGCTTGGCGCTAGAGTCGGCCGGCGCCTTTTGCTTGTCGTTGTTGGCGGGAAGGGTCGCCGTGCCTTCCCGCTCTGACTTCGCCATATCCTGCGCCTCCATAATGTGCGTAGACAAGCAGCCTGGCGTTACAATAGAGACGAGGAGGGTCAGCTGAAAGCGGTGAGTTTTTCGTCGGCCCAGCTAGGAAGTGTTTGAAAGAGAGTAGGAGGTCGGGCTGGTGGGCAGACTGGGAACGGAGTGGACTGCAGCTTTAAATGCGCCGAGGCAAGGGGCACAATAGGCAAGAAAAAAGAAAGAAAAAGGCCTGCGAGTGGCGGCGCAACGTGGACAGGGCTCTGCGGTCTGGGGCAAAATGCAGACTGAGAATGGAGGTCAGCAGGTTCTCGGCGCAGTGGAATGCGATTATCGTCTAGCGGACCACGAACCGCGGTGCGATTTGACCAAGCCGGGAGCTGGTGGGATGCCGAACATGAGAACCCCAAAAAGTCGGACCAATGGTTCCAAAGATTCAGAGCGTGGGTGGGAGCGGGACGGAAGGGAGGGATGGAGGAAAGGGAGGGGAGGATTGAGGCCAGGTGCGGTGGGAAGAGAAGCTGTTTGGAGTAGATGCGATGCTCAAAATGTATCCTACCTCAGAGTAGTGGAACCGTAGCTATCGTGCGGGACCCAAAACTGCAGTGTCCTCGCGATGCACCCGGATCACTGGCAGCCAGAGGCGAGAAATGATGCGAGGTGAGGTGTTCGGCAGGACAGAATGCAGCGCAGACTGCAAGTCGGTGAGACGTTGAGCGAGAGGACCGGACGGTGGACGCCGAGGACCCGGAATGGGGTAGCGGGGGCAAGTGCCTTGGTGGTGGAGTCTACAGGGGATGCAGAGCCGACCCGCCTGGAAGAGGCGCCCGAACTCCTTCTTGGGAATTCTGAAAACTGCTGATCACTGATCGATGAGCCCAGTCCCGAGAGTGGGGGCAGTTGCGAGTGAGCGACAGGAACTTGTCGTCGCGGAAGCACGGCAGGTGCCCGCGATCGGAGAGGGAACCTATCGCGCTGGCAGGCTGCGGCTGGTGCAGGACAATGGAAATTCAAGGTTGCGTGCAGCGCCCGCAGTCATCGGGCAAAATGTGGTTTCACGGGAGGAGGGGGGCAGAGAAAGCCCTTTAAGTACTTTGAACTGGGCCTGGTCGGTTGACGACACACAGCGCCGTGGTTGTCAGATCACTTCTAGCACCAGGCAACCGAGGGGAGACGTTGGACGAAGAAAGAGTCGTACCTGGACTCGCAATCCGGCCTGGTTGAGGTCATGCCGCACTCGACCGGGTTGTTGGACAACATCCACAGGCCTGGGTGGAGGTAGTTGGCCCTAAAACAAGGGTCACGGTGTTATCGGTTTGGCTAGCAGGCACGGCACGGTGCACCGCTGCCCGCTCGGCTTGGCTTGTGGGGGACCGACAGTAGGACTTTGCAGACCAGCCCTGCGGCATTCTTGCCCGGCAGGGGGGAAACGCTAGTTATCAACACCACCATCCTACCTTGTTGAGGCAGCAGCGGCTATCCTGCAGTTCTCAAACCGGAGAAAAAGGGTTGTGTAATCAGAAGACCTGCGTGTCTGGTGCAGGCAATGCCTGTCTGCCCTGGTCGCCCAGGTGTCCCGTTTTACGTCAGGTCAAAAACCACAGGGCCACAAGGAGCTGTGCTTTGCGCGCTCCTGTAGGCTCCCGCCGGCTATGCTGTGGCGATGGAGAAAAACCTGGGAGATTCAGCAGATCAGCGACATTTTTCATCCTTTCCAAGACGCCATCTAGCTTGGAAGTCTCAACAAGGCTGGAACTCAGATGCCTCGTCCAACCAGGGCAGGCGGTGGGGATGGGCGGTTGAGCTTTCTGGTGGGTGACTACTGCACCGCGTTTGACCACCTTGCCGATGACGGCGAATTATCACTGGCCCACTCACCGACTTCTTGTGCAACCATGATCCTTCATCGCCGTCAGCAGGGTCAGCGCTTTGTTCGTCTGTAGCTCTCAACAGAATCTCTTCTGCAAAGCCAGACCTGCAGGTGGAGCCGAGGTGGTCGGTTTAGTTTAGATCCATTTCCCACCTCTCTGGTGCCTCTGGCACATCCATGTTTAGCGAGCTGTCAAATACGCCTCTGCTGCAGTTGCGACGGGTCAGATGGTCGTGACATCGGGCCAAAGAGCACAAGGTTGACATGTCTCCGCTTGTTTTGTGTTGCAGCGGGGCGTTTCCTACACTGCTCCACCGTCCAATGGGTTCCTGACGATGCCGGCTGAGTTTGATGTGGTGGGCCCCGGGAATTTGGGCCGCGTTCTGGCCCTTGAACATACGGACATGGTGCCGCATTTAAATAGTTCCATGGCCAATATTAGACGAGTTGACGTTGATCGAATGGAGTTTCTCTGTCTAAAAAGGGGTCGGTGTGGTGCTTGTGTGTTGGCCGCCTCCAGGGCCAGATGTGCACGGCGATCGAGAAGCAGCTTTGGGAAGGGTGGGATGCGTGGCATGCGCTGACCTGCATCTCTTCCATGGCATCTCGTCTCACCGCTGCGGG
>Ga0247760_1002236_pt1 | contig 15287 bp, 16 predicted proteins | sample UWRJL171409R4_FD_179936 | JGI IMG/M metagenome (GOLD analysis project Ga0247760, IMG submission 179936) | Plant litter microbial communities from Arlington Agricultural Research Station in Wisconsin, United States - UWRJ-L171-409R-4 | ecosystem: Environmental > Terrestrial > Plant litter >... | reverse complement strand
GACGCCGGCCCGAGCGCCCCGAAGAACGATGAGAAGACGAGATCGACTAGAGATGGCAAGCAGCCCGTAACAGATGACGACGAAGGGCCGACGGCGGTGGGAGAAGGCCAACCCGAGATGTTGACTAGGGGCGGAGTCGTGGGGGGGGAAACGATAACTTTTCAGCAACCCAAGGATGAACACGATCGCTGCCTGAAGGCATGGATCGACGGTGGCTATTACATAGACTCGGACAACACGGTGGCAGACGAACACGGGTACGCTAAGGGACTCGGCCGTGATGCCGAGCCTTTGGCGGGGGGCAAGACATCTCGGCGGTCGGCGCCTCGCTCCAAGTGCTCGTCTCTCTTTCAAAGGGACGTGCTTCCCCCTCCACTCGCAGATAGCTTCAAACGAGTGCAGCGGCCGCAAACAGGGCGTTCCTCGTTGCGCTTGACCCTCCGGTCACGGCATGTCAAGCAGCCTGCGGGGGATCAGAGCCTTGTGAGGCTCATGGCGGTGATGGTTGGGTCAGAGAGCTCAACCAAGGTAGCCTTCCCCGACTCGTTGGGTAAAGTGGTTTCTAGTGACCCAGTTTCTGCTGCGTGGGAGAATCTTTAGCGCCCCGAATGGCGCCCCACGCCCCATTCAATGGGGATGTGGATAAGGTAACCTGAGCACCAGGCACCACTTTTCAACGCCAACTCTCTTTCTCTCTCCCTACCATCCTCCTGACCTCGCTCTCGAAACTCGCTGCAAACGCGCAAACTCCTCCATCCTTCTCATTTTGTGACGCACAACATACGCCACTTGCTCTGGACAATACCATTACTCTGTCTCACCAAAAAGCAGAAGGCGCGTCGCCCACCCGATCCCAACGAGTCGATTCGAACCGAACCCACCCCCCTTTGCAAGTCGGCTAACCTCCTATAAGAGGCAGATATCAAAATGCCAGGCCTTCACAGCAGCATCTACAACTTCCTTCAGCTTGCGGTCGGACCCGCGGTGATAGACGGCCGCCTCAACCCCTTCTGTCTCGCCCTCGCCCGCTGGTGCTACTGGATTCAATCACAGATATTCCACATCCCCGACCGCTTCGCCATCATCTCTGCTGGTCCTCCTCGTCTTCAGGTTCATGAGTGTTGTATGCTCTTGGTTAAGCTACTGGTCTTCGCCCACATGGTTTCACTTGGAGGCTGGGCCTTTTTGACCATTTCTATGATGCCTGGTAAGCCTGTCAGAAAATACGCGACAGTGATCTTCTTGATGCTATTGTCTTGCGTGGTTCACGGTTGGATTGCTCAAGTCATGTCTCTGCGTCGTCACCGCACTCCAGGTTACATCTGGGAGGATTGGAAAGAGCACGTGGAGTGAAAGTACTAGGTATCTAGGTGGTGTCAGGGTACGGTGCCTGCCTGTGGCTAGATGTAGAAGGACTACGGTGCGGTACCCTGACTGCACAACGTTCCACTTTTTGTGGTGTTTACGCATTGCGTCCTTTGGTGCCGTGACAGGTGGTTGGTTCATTGACCGACATCGGGGATTATCGTGCAGGATGTAGGCCGCTGTTTCTTCAAGATAGCAATCCGGAAGTGGTCACATACGAAGCCAGCACTGGCCCCATTATGAAAGCTGCATCGTGAAGCGATCGCCGTAGTCCACCCATACTCTATATCGAATGGAAACGAATCACGCGATAGAGAACCCATCTTGATCTTAGACTGTCCTTGGCTGCGACGACTGAGGACCCCCAAGACGAGGGCCAGCAGCGTCATTTTTCTTCAACATATCCAGAGCAATCCTAGATAGTCGTTGGACAGATATTGGGCTGTGCATAGAAATACGCTTAGACCGTCTTCGCGATCATCAGCTGGACATTGGTCTCCGTCTCCGAGCCGGGTTGAGCCTTCTACATATGGATTGATGCGTCAAAAATCAGTCGATGCCTGAGGTGCCGGTAAGAGGTTTCCCCATTGGCATCCCAGATGCGTGCCGTATGGGTTCCTTCTAACCAAACGTGCTCAAATTCAGCTCATGCCTAAGGTTCCAGTATGTAACTTCCTCCTTTGCCCGCCAAAGTCAACATACGACCATAGCCTTTGGAAAACTCGGGATCCCGTCTGATCTCCTATAGATAAGCCAAAGTGCGCCAGATTAGTAGTCGGGTTGGTGACAACCGGCGAATACCTGGTGTTGTATGTCTTTTTTTTTCTTCCTTTTTAACCTTCTTGCCTACCTACCCAGCTGTATGTACCTCACTCAATACGCCCATCTCATCAAAGCTACTACTAGGTGGCGGTGAAGTTTCTAAAGCTTGCCTTAAATTATTAGACCCCAAAATGACCGACGAGCAACCTCAACTTCTGATAGCCCCTTGGGTGGGATATCTTGGTCGAGGTAAGCCGTCGTGCTTGATGGCCGCCTTGGGTTGGCGCACTGTCTGCCGCCGGGGGTAACCTGAAAATCAATGTTGCGGCTGCTTCGAAGTCTGTCACTGTTGATGGGGTCATCTAGCTGGTGGCGCAGTGGCTGTGAACGCAGGGGGGAGCGTAGGGACTGGAGGCAGGCAACAACAGCTTGAGCTCCTGACCATTTTGTCAGAGCAGGGACGGACCAACATTGAACCAAAGCAACAAAATTCAAAATTGCCCTGCTCGGCGAAATCAAACAGCCGCCCCCTCGATTGAGGCTCGCTGAGCTGATGATCAAATGGCGTGGAGAAAGCCAAAATCAGACGGAAAGGGGCGTGAGTGTAGACGAACAGCAATTTACAACCCCCTTCCACTCTCGAAAGGACTTGAGCCAAGGAAGCACGCACCAAACTCAGCCGGGCACACAAAACAGGGTTGGACACCTAAAAGCCATTTTCAACGTCCACCCATCCCCATCCGGATGACCGTCTCGCTTCAAGGGCAAAGAGGGGGAATGGCGCTCAAGATGCTTTCGCTCCTCAAATTTTCTCTCGAGGTGCAATGGAGCGATATTTTCCGACGGTTATTTGATTTAGCTTTGATTTTTCTTTTTTCTTTCTTACTCTCTCTTCCATCAGCATTGCTCGTCCACCACGGACATGCAACATCCACCCCTACTCCGTACCTTGGTATTCTCCCATCAAGCTAGGTAGTTCCAGCCACCAATGGCCAATAACTCCCTCACTCCCTTTTTTTCCTTTATTTTTCAGTCACATGCTACATCCATGTTACCCCAACAAACGACCTGGAGCAAGCAAGCAACTCCAACGCCTCCAACACAGCCTGGAGTTTTGAGACCCACGACGTCGGTCTAGTCTAGCTCGCCCGCTTGCGCTAATGTGATCACCAGTCAGTAGTGCGAAACATTTGTAGTTGGACTCCGCACATATGGGGACTTTTGGACGTTGGATACCTAGCTAGCTACTGACCTAGGGAGGTAAACTTCAGGGATCCCATCTAATGTCTTCATTCCAGGGGGGTTGAGAGAAGATAGCTTCCAAATTCAGGAGGTCTCCCGACAGCTAACTAACAGACAGTGACCATGCCCGTGATGTGATGCATTGACACCTACCTCTCCGGGCTTGGGCCAAAAGTATAGCGCCACCACAGACGCTAAAAAAGCACACTAGTCGGTCAATTATATCGTAGGTCCACTACAAGAACTGTCCATCACCCTAGCCTCCACTATATGTCTGGCATCAACCAGCAGTCTAACACGAACCACTCGACGTGTATCGCCGCCATCCACTTGTCAACTTCTGGTCTATGGTCCACTGCTTGTCTAGTCTGACACTCGCTTCCACTACTTGTCTAGTCTGGCACTTGTTGTCTATCATCCACTTTTTGTCTGCATGTCATCCACCAGCAGTGTATTATCCCACTGATCACCTGGGCCATCAACCACTAATCCACAACCGCTACACCCACTAAACCCACTAAACCCACTCACCCGCCCAGTTCAACGCCCAGCACCACCCTCCGGACAGTCATGACATTCCCCACCGATCTCACCCTGCTGCCCAAAAACATCAACGCCACCCAACTCAAAGACCTGATGCGAGCCCAAGCCAGCGGGCGACACAAGATCCGGATCCGCAAGACGTCGGAAAAGAGTATCCTCTGGGAATGCACCAAATGTCTTGTGGAAAACGACACTTGTCTCGGTCGGTGGGGGGCTTCGCTGAAAAGAGACCAGTGGGTGATTTATCCCACGGTGGAACGGGCAGCAGCAGCACATGCACATCAACCTAAAACTAAACCTACTGTACCAGGTCCAACACTTCATGTTCCCTCCCGGGAACCCATCACCACGATCAACGTCATCTGGGTCGGTGGACCCTGCAGCCTCACAAAACTAGACGAGAACAGCTCATTACCTCTGCGGAACGACCTGCTCTCGCCAAAAGAAACCCAAGTGCGTAAGCTGCTAAACGAGATCATCGAACGCGATCAGCTCAGCGAGCCGCTTGTTGGAGAGGTAGATGGGGTATTGCACATTTTTGAGCCGTTGCTAATGGCACTCTGGGCGACAGTATCATCACGTTTACATCTCGTCAAGGTGTTAATGTGGGATAAGACGCTCGAGACAAAACTCGATCGAGCATTATTGCAACCAACACAGCCACCACACATGTATCACACGTATGCGCATGCAGTCGCCAACAACAACAGAGAAAAAGACGCGGAAACGGAAAATCTAGTGCTGATTGGCCGCGTGACGAAACCGCCCAGAGGCACCATGAGCAGAGACAGACTCTTTGACAAGATCGAGTGGCTGCAGATGGCAAACCCGCGCATCCATGTCTTTCCTACCCGAGCCGAGTCACGCTGGGACAGCGCCAAAGTGGGTGATTTGCGTGTGTTTGATAGCATTGCTGATCAATTTCGGAACACGCCTGACAACAAATGGATGGGATTTCGGCTGCGGACTTGCAACGGCGGCTTGAACGGTGTTTGCAGTCTCCCTCCGTCCACCTCTTTCTCGCTATCATCACCGACGAGTTCTAAAGAAGTAAAAATGGTGGTAAAGCCGGTGAATAGCGCTGGCGGAGCCGGTGTCCGCGTGGTACCGCTCTGGGACCGGGACAAGCTGATCTGCACTGTCCAGCAACAACAAGAGGAAGATGCTGCCACTCCTACTCCTACTCCCACTCCCACAGCCACAACCAAGTCCAACAAGTCGTTATCGTCATCAAGAAGAGCAACAAAGTCCAAGTCTAAGGCTACGACGACAGCGACCAAACCCCCTATCAACAACAACAAAATCAACAACACACGTACCCTTGACCCAGCAGCAAACCACTATTTCCACCAAGAGTACATTGAATCCCTCACCACGTTCGGTGAGCTGCGCGTCATTGTCGGACGGACCATTCATATCATCAACAAGGACCTATCAGACCCATTACATATACCACATCCCCCCGGCAGCAACACCGGCAGCAGAATCAGCAGCGACAATACGGGAGGAAGAGGAGAAGGGGGAGGAGGAGGAGAAATAATCTACGTTGCACTCACGCGGCCGCAACTCGAGAGTCAAGGAGGAGGAGCAGGATTCCCCAGCGGTGCTAGCCGGAATTTCACCGACGGAAGTGTCTTTGCCTCCATCATCCCTGACCGCGCGTCTCAAGAGGCCAAGTACAAGGAACTGGTGGCGTTCGTGTCGGCTTGGTATGACGGGCTGCTGCACTATAGTCAGTTCCATCCGGGGTTTGCGTCTCTGCAGTGCGGAGTCCGGCTGGACATTGGCATGTCGGAAGCTACGGCAAACGGGAGGTTTTGGGTCTTGGAAGCGACAAGGCTGACTTCTGCCTCGAGCTACGGACAGGGTTGGTGCTCTGAGGCGTCTAGTGCTTGGGGACAGGCGATCGGTGTGGTGGTGGGCGATGCCATTGAGCAGAGTGCCAAACGGAGGATGGAGTGTGAATTGGGTGCAGCCGTAAAGAGTCGGGGTAAATCAGAACTTATAAATCGAGCGTTCATCATGTAGAAGACGGTAGATAACTCTGTTGGAAATCAAACTGACGAATGAGTAATCTGACTCCCTAAGCCAACCCATCCATCACGCATGCCCCGATATCTTCACCTTCACAAGACCCCATATACGCCAAGCTGGCTGACCGGGATGGCCAATCTTCCGAGCCTATTCCCGTTGCCTCGTCTGGGGTGCTCTCACTGGCAACAGCTAGCCATGGAGCCATGTTTGAACTCGACGTGGCCAGATGCATTGAATGCGACGGCATAGGCACACTGCCGACCGACAAGTATCCCTCCTCCGTCAAGGCGAACACAACATTAGCCGATATATCACTGGGAACACAGCTTGGTCCTCCCGCGGTGGCTGCGTCGTTGGGAAAACCGTCTTCGGTTGTAGGTTGGCTTGGTTGGGTGTATGGAGTGCCATCATGGCCTTGTCCTGCTCAGCCCAACTGTTAGTCCGGTTCCACCCAGGGAGAGGCAAAAAAGAGTAGGTCAAAATACTTGCCTGGCTGTCCCCGCATGTAACGCTCCTCCGCGTCCATGGACACCAGCACCGGATGGGTCTTGCCAACCACAGCGCTCGCCAGCGACTCGACCTTTGCATTCACCGACCGCAAGTGGTCGACGGTGCTTTGCATGTTTCCCGTGATTATATTGCTGACTTTTGTGAGTTTCATTTGTTGTCTCTCCAGCTCTCTCACGTCTCCGCTAAGACGTCGAATCTTGTTGGTCAAGCGTTCGAGGATGTCGGAGACGTCGGGAGTAGTTATAGTAGTAGCGGCTGGGAGAGTGGTTGTGGCAGTGGTAGCGGTAGCAGCCCTTGGAAGAGTAGTGCCGGCAGTAGAGGTTGGCATGTCTGCGGTAGTATTTTGGCTCGGGAGCAGGGGCGGCGGGTAGCTGGGTCTTTTCCGCTTTCGGGAGCCTGCGAGGGCGGGATCCACGGGCGTATAAATACACGTCTCTCCCTTCTTCATGCACCTAGAGCATGGTTTTATTTCGTCGCATTTTTCCTGTCGTAGGGACCAGCGGGTTCTGGTCAGCCTTGACGAAAGCCATTTGATCCAGCACCCGACAGACAAGCAGAGAGAGAGAGAGAGAGAGAGAGAGAGAGAGAATCAGGGGGGGTTTGAAAAAGTACCTACCTTTGAAATTCTGCAACCTTCGCAGGCGACACTCACCCTAAGCGGCATCTTTCTCAGTCCTGGTCCTTGCATTCTTGTGGAAGTATCGTCTTGGAACTAGCTCATAGTTGCAGGTCGGTCGCGGTTCGTCAGTTGGGACGGTCGAGAAAACAAGGGCTCTCGAGTGTGCGTCGGCAGGTGCCAGGCAAGGCTGAAAAGTGGAAGCCGGGGGGCCGGGGCCGTGTTGTATTTGATGTCGAATTGGAAAACAGTGGCCAGCGCTTAGCTGGGGTTTCCACATTGTGCTGCAGATCCTGGGCTGGGACACTTGTGGGAAGTAGCCAGGGGTGGCACCCAGCTGCAACTTAGGTACCTATTGACGAATACCTAGCCAGGTCGATATCCCCGCGCACATCTTCCCCGTCCTAACTCTGATTTCTATGCGTCATAATAGCTGTACAATAGGACAGATGCGAGTTTCCTGGGATGGAAGTGTGCTTCCCGTGGTGGGCATGTGTGAATTTGTATCGGTCCGTAAAACCTGGTCCCGGAGGAGGACACGCTCGGTCTTGTTCCGACAGCCTGTGCTCGCAGCCGACCCAATTCACCGCCCCTTCCGTCTCTGACGGGGGTGTATCCCTATTCGACTCTTTTCTCTCGGCATTTTTTTTTTTCTTCAAAACATTTCAGAACAATGTTCCTATACCTCGATATAGTGCGCTTCCATTGGGTTGCTACTTTATACCTCACTCCATATTTCCGACTTCTTGAACGATGCACCGTACCCTGGAAAGTATCATAACGCACGAAGAGGGAAAACATGCGCTAAATTCTCTCCCACAGGTTAGCTTCAAGCCTAAAGACGCTAATACGCAGCGCTGGAGCGCATCTCGAACCGAGCCTTCACTCTCCGCGACGACCTAGAGCCTTTTTTCCGCCTCCACAGTCGACTTCATGGAATGCCCTTGCAGGGTATCCATCTGACTAGAGCTATCAAGTCTGCGTCGCGTAGAATTCTTGTGTCGAGAAAGACTACACCGTCTTCATACAAGGGTACTACACCTCCCTCGACCGGGAGTTGAAAGAAATCCTAAAAGACATCGAATCACCACATGGCGCTCACCTCCTTGCCACGGTTACACCAGAGATTCCCAAGTCCATACATTTCTACCACTGTTGCTCTCGACGTGGCGAGTCCCATTACCGGAGAAGCGGGAGACGCGCGCCAACGTGGCATTTTGAGGCGTTTCGAGCCTCGTGTATGCCGTTGCTAAATACCATGTCGACATTACCACGTTTGTTGCCGCCGCGAGTGGGAGGTCGATTTTCGTTCAGCGAGGTCACAGCGAGAAACAAGGCCTTGTCCCACGGCCGACATAACCTCAAAAGTCTTCTCCTACTTGATTCTCCATTGCATTCCATGATTTCCATCAATACCTACCAAGCGGTCTCCCGTGGTCAAACGAAAAGCCCAACGGCACGTTGGCCATGGGGCTCCCAGATACTGTAGTTATTAGATAAGATTAATATAAATTGCTATGATCCCATCTACTCTGGCTGCCCTGAAACATTCTTCGGTAGTGGCGCGGAAATTCGGACGCAGGCCAGGCACGCGAAGTCGTCGAGGTCCTTTATGTCGTCGTGGCTGATGGTCAGGTGTCTTTTGCAGCGCTTTCGAGCACGCTCTGTCCAGATTGTTCTGGAAAGGCTTATGAAGTTTCGTATGGCTCACACAGGGACTGATAATCTTACTGACGAGCAGTTTGAGGCTGGAGTTGAGGAGCCGGTGTATGTCACCGGCTGTTGCCGTGAGGATGCTCACCGACGAGTGAGGGTTTTTTTTCCAGCCATGGGGGGCATGCAGAAGATGGATTGCAGCATCAGAGATGTCGGTGGGTTGGTTATGGTGTAGGATAGGGAATGACAGCTCGGATGCTGTCCGAGAGCAGAAACTTGCATCTAATGTATGAAGATAGCTCACTAAACCAAAACGACATGTGGCCCTAGCTATGTCCTTATCGGTAGCCTACTCTATCACCTTCATCACATCTACCTCTACATCATAGCTCAAACCACGGTATACGACACCCTTGATGTCCCTTTACTCCTCGAGATCTTCTTGACCTTTGCCTCCCCACACAAATCCGTTGTCTCAACATGTGTCCCCCCACAAGGATACACCTCCGCTCCTACAATCTTGACCACCCGAAACTTCTCCCCCGGCGGCGCCAAACTCCGATCCGGAATCAATCTCTCCAGTCCCTCTCTCCGAAAGTCCTCTTCATCCCAATAATCAATCTCCACCGGCATCGCCCGCTTCACATACTCATCCACCTTCTCCTGGATGGGGCCCTTCCACTTCCCCTCAATGGCCCCCTGGAATTCACACGCTGCCGAGTCCGGAAAATGAGACGCCTTGAGCTCGTCAAACCCAGGGATTTCCTTTTCCAACAAATGCCGCACCGCCGCGCCGAGAACATGTCCCGCCGTGTGCAAGCGCGAGTAGAGAAGGCGCTTCTCCGCGTCGATAGCCTGCTCGACTTCCTCGCCTTGAGAGAATTTCTCAGAGGGATCCTCAAAACGGCCAAGATGCAACACCACACCGTCATTCACAACATCCATGCGCGCAGCGACGACGCGGAGCTTGGCGGCCGGATTGGCGATAGAGGCGATGACGCCTTCGTCAGAGGGCTGGCCGCCGCCTTGGGGGTGGAAAATGGTTTGCTCCGTCACGATGGCGAAGTCATCTTCTGTGGCGGATTTGAAAAGGGCGCGGTTGGATTCTTCCAGCGCGGAAAAGGACTTGATAGAGCAGATGGTGGTGGCGATTTGGTAGAGGCGCGCATTGTTGTGGAAGGCGAGTATGGTTCGGGGAATGGTGCTGCCCTGGGGGAGACGTTAATTCGATTTTTTTTTTCAGAGGGGAAACACAGCTGAGATGCTTACCATTTTTAATCTTGGTCCCTTATCTGATCGAATATTCAAAAATGCAGGGGAAAAAACAGCGCTGAGTGGGTGAACGGGCAGGGCCAATATCGCGAGGGATGGGGCTTAGAAATATAGGATCAAGAGTCGGAGCACGAGTGACTCGAAAGGAATTGAAGGAGCATGTCTGGTCATCAAACGCCCTGGGCGCCCTGGCGTTGACGTGTGGAAGCCCCTGGAATCTGGAATCGGGCCGTCCCGCGTTGAAACGTTCTTTTCTCCCAACAAGGAAACAGCTGTTGGCAGCTGGCGCAGGCCGTCAAAATCAACAACACCAATCAATCACCAACCACCAACTACCAACCTGCCAGTACCTAGGTACACATCAATGCAAAGGTTAATGATATATCGACGGGTTTCATGAGTGGGTTAAACATACCTGACTTGTGGGAGCGCAGTGGGCGTGGAAAACGGGTTTGGTGAAGTTTTTGTTGGCCCAGAATCCTGGACAGATTCACCCAAGTTCCAACCCGTGATTGCCAAGGGTGAATCTTGACTCTCACTGTCCCTATTGACTTTCAGGAGGATATTCACACATGATCTCCACCCCGTGTCACCGACAGACCAAATGGGTTTTTGTTGCTAGAAGCTGTATTTAAAGTCAAGACATGGACGAAATCTCTCCCTCACTTCTGTCTTCTCAGCAGTTTTCACAAACACTTGACTTACTTAAGATGTCAAACCAACCAGAACCAGACATCATGTCTTCACACGGCAACGGGGCTTCTTCAAAAGAAGTCTCAACTACACCCACTAGCCATTCCACCGGTGCTTCACGTCTCCGAGAGCTCATAGGGGCGTCAGCACTGCCTAGCGTCAGCAACATCATTGGCGATTCAACGTTCAAAGCTGAGGACAACAACGCTCGCGAGCCGCCCATGGCCGTCGTCGACCCGTCCAATAGCCCGGCGCTTCAGGAGATAATGCAAGAGCCCCAGTTTGCTTGGCTTCAGCAGTTCGTGTCATTGTACTACCCGGACGGCCTGCCGTCACATATCGACGTCCATCTCCTATATTGGGAGCTGAGAAGCAGCCCTGGTACCGACTGCAGGAACCACGGCACCTGGAAGCGCGTCTGCCGTATGCTTTCCGGAACAATTGCGTGGACTTTGGATGCCAGCCGCAACTGGAAGTTTCGACGTGAGGACGGTACGCCGTGTATTGGCCCGCCCTCAGTTGTCATGGCCGCCGTTCTGTTAGGGTCCGTGGCGCCTGGAAGGCCGATCAGGGCAAGACAAAAGTCTCCGCGTCGTGAGATTCTTGACCTGCTCGACGAGGCGGGGCTGGCCTTCATCCTCCAGGAACCATCAAATAGGATGATACCAAAGTTCTGGGAAGGCGCCGACTTCGACTCCTTCGAGTGGCGTCGTGATAACATGAGGCCCTGGTACGCACCCATCCAGCGGCACAAGCCAGCTGTCGACCTCAACGCTTACTTCCGCGTCGGCCGGTACACTTTGATCAAGCCCCGGGGATCGCATGCGGAGGAAGAGGCGCTGCGGACGATTGTGAGGAAACTCGACGCCGACTATGCCTGCTTCCAAAAGGCACGGAAGGCCCTTCTCGCAACGCTAGAGGCCATGCCTAAATGCGGTGCAACACTGGACTGGGTTCGGGAAAAGTTCCCCGCAGGTCCGCGGACTGCGCAAGCATCGAGTTCTGCGGCCGGAGTCGCGGGACTGGCTGAGGGGCCGTGCGTGACCCGAAGCAGCAACTCCAGTGATGGAGATAGTTGGGATATCCTCGAGATATCCAAGGAGGAGTTCGCTCAACAGACCTCAACTAAAGTGGGGAAATCCATTGACAATCGTCGCCCTCCTAGGGACTTGGATGGATACCTCTCTCCAAGCAGGACGATGCGAGACCGGTCGCGATCTCCTCCTAAGCAGCATGTCCATCTAGACCATCGTGGAAGGCCGAGCGACAGAATGAACCCGATGGACATACAAAACCTGCTTAGCACGGGTAAGCCAACTCTATTGTAGAGAGTTTGTTCATTGTTGGCTCATCGTCCCCTTTGCCCGGTGGCCAATTCCGGGGTCCCACAATAAGTCTGGTTTCGTGGACTTCTCTCAACGCCACCACACGCGCATCGCTTTACGCGTTCCTTCTCTTGGCGATAGCTTCTTCTTACCCACAGGCTTGTTATCAGACTTGTTTGCGGTGCTGCCGAGTGGGCGTTTCCAGCGTTTTGGGCCGCTTTTTCAATACAACTACGTTTGTTGAACCACAGTGGTTTTCACTTGTGAAGCTTATTATGTAGGTAGTTATCCTCCTCCTCCCCGCCGCTTCCAGGCGAGGAGGCTGTTGTGTTGATGACGCCCATTTGATGGTCCTGCCGGGGTTGACATGGTAGTACTGTCCGGTTGTTTCGCTCCATTACCAATACGGGTCTTCTCGTTCGTTTTGTGCTTACTCAGTATCGTACCCGCTGCCGCTACCTTTGCGTGATGGAGGAGGTTTGTGCCTTTTGCTCTCGCCGGTTGAGTCCTTATTCGGCGGCGGGTAAGATTTCGCCGCTTCGGAGGCTCGCTTCCGGCTCAAACTTTCCTCCAAAAGAGTAGGTATCCAATGGTTCTCGAATCTCCTTCAAACGCTTATCCTTCCCCCAATCAATAATATTCTACAGGTAATTGCGGAATTCGATGTAGTGCTGATCTCGTGAGGCCCCTTGAGATGGCGTCGTCGCTCAAATGGTGAAGGCAGCTGTCTGACCGGCACCGTCTGGCTTTCCCGCTCTGGTCCGACAGACTCGAGCCACTCAGAAATTGTGTCGGTCGGTCCGACGTGACCTCCGAGAAACGGGGCTCTAGAACGCTTTGGCGTGGGTTGCTGCAGGTTCGTCTCGAATAGTCGTGCTCGTTTAGCGGCAAGTAATGAAGAGGTCTCAAGAATTGTGTCGCGTGGCCTTTTCACGGACTGCGAGGGTTCGTCCACTATGAAGAAGAAAAAAGAAATTTCCTCTACTAGCCAGGCTAACCGGCTACGAGGGTCTAATAACAACTGCAACTTCGGTGACGTGGTTGGACGTGATGAGGGTTCCGATAAATCCACTTGGCACGGGCAGCCCTGGAAGTTTTGAACTGTGCCGTGCCGAACCGTCTGAGATACAAGCTTTGCGCTAACTAGCATGCCGATTGGCTAGAAGTTCGCCTCTAAGGTAAGGTAGGTATTTTACATGTGGATGGCCTGTGCTATACTGCTGATCTTACCAACTTCCACTGTTCGCTTCACCTGAGACAAGCTGTTTTCCCCAGGAATGAATCCACGGATCACTCTGTCCGAGGAAATCCTTGACTTCTCCGCCGATCCGTCGTTGAGCGCCGATGAGCACGCCGGCGCGGTCCGCCAATTCTACCATATATTGCAGCATTTCGAGTCCATCGAACAAAACCAGCGTCACAGTCGTTCTCCAACTGGCGGCCAACGCTACAGTCAGACTCTCCTTGTTCGTTACACTTACGAATATGCGTGTACACAACAATCTCGTCATGTATTCTTGCGCGCCTTCTTCAGATCCATGCAACTATCCCTAGAAGACGAAGAAGAACTGGATTTCAAAGTTGGACAAGTGGAGGCGGACATCGGATCCGCCCTGTTCAATTTCGCCGAACACTTGTTGGATAACTTTTATTTACTACGCCGGTGAGCTGTCTATAGCACTATTTTGGTAGGTTGACTGACTTGCCCGAATGGCAGTGAAATCCTCGACAAGAAAAACACCCCAACCCTCCCCAGCGTATCATTCAGACATTCAAAGTGCTCACGGAGCTGAACCAGATCAAACGTTTGTCGGGACATTACGGCGGCTCTCTAATCTCTGTGGAGCGTGTCTCATGCGAGACCGCCACCGTTGCGTTGTGTCTCGGAGGTTCGACCCGGGAAAAGCGCTGGAACTCACAAGACTTCACGGAAATCTTGCCCAGGATGACGATAGGGTCCTGCTGAGCGATGATCCAAACCGAGCTGAACCGCTACAGGTGGCTCATATCATCTCGCACTCCCTCACTCGGTTTCATGGCAGTCACCAGCACGATATCGGCAGCGAGGTATCATCAAAACCCCCTTGCTAGATGGACACAGTTGCTGACGACTGATCAAGGATACATCTAAAGAGGCCGCTGCCCTTGCCATTCTTAACATGTTTGACAAGGGCGTTGTCAATCTTATCGAAGGCCCAGACATTGACCGTCCGCGAAACGCCTTGACTTTAACTCAGAGTCTCCATGAGTTGTTCGGTAACTTTGAGATTTTCTTTGAAGCTATCCCGGGCGAGCCCCACCTGTCGCATAGACACCTTCATTCCCCGTGGCAGTATTCTCAGTCCCGACCCCGATCTTCCTCTTATTCGGACTCTCTATCTCGCTAGGAACCGGGATATTGACCCACCCTCCCCTCGCCTTCTCGGTGTTCATTCCGCCATCGCCCACATCCTGCACCTCTCTGGGGCTGGCGAGTACATTGACAGATTACTCGACGACGCTGAAGACAATGGTGTACGCGCTGATGGCTCAACGGAATTAGGCCGCCTGATCAGCCTTGGGTTGCGGCGCTGGGACGGTGGAATCCTCGGTCATAATATGGGGGCACTGGACAGGAGCGTCTACTTTTCTCGTCCAAAAAAATGGCAACCTTGCATCTTTCTCTTGATACGGACGAATGTGCTATGCGATTCTTCTGTGGATTGATCAGATCATTCCTTTATCGGAAAGATCATAGTCCTATTAAGCCAAAACTTTCCGAGAGCAAACTCTGTTGCTATTGTCTGGGTACCATTGCTTCAATACAGGTACGTGTAGAACCAACGAGTTGAAGAGCCGGGCCGGGCCCCCGGGTTTAGAACATGACATCACTGCGGGGATGCTTTCAGCGATCAGCGCCTAGAGCTTGGACCCTCCGTGCTGGCGCTCGGCAACCTTGCCCCGCAGTTTCCGACAATCGGAGCTTATGTGGTCTTGGGCTCGGGGATACGTCGCGGGAAAAAGTGTGTCGTGATAATTTTCGTGCTTACCGTCCACCCTCTCACCGACAGTTGTCGCTCTGCAGTTTCCTGCCGCAACTTCAATTGATCTTCTTGGGTACTCTCCAGCCTCGAGCGCTTTCTGTGGGCTACTCCTTCCAACTTTCGAAGCTTGGCAAACAATACCCCACGCACAACCCGACCCTGCTAAACGCCATGGCGACTTTCCCTCCCCCGCCCGTCAACACTATTGACTGGTCTAACGTCGGCTTCCGCGTCCGCGAGGGTGTG
>Ga0247760_1002235_pt1 | contig 15293 bp, 16 predicted proteins | sample UWRJL171409R4_FD_179936 | JGI IMG/M metagenome (GOLD analysis project Ga0247760, IMG submission 179936) | Plant litter microbial communities from Arlington Agricultural Research Station in Wisconsin, United States - UWRJ-L171-409R-4 | ecosystem: Environmental > Terrestrial > Plant litter >... | reverse complement strand
GCCTGTCGAACAACCATCCCTCCAACATCATCCTCCTGACTTGCGACGCCCGGGGTGTCCTGCCACCCATCTCCAAGCTCAACAGCGCCCAGACCATGTTCCACTTCATCAGCGGCTACACATCCAAGATGGCCGGCACTGAGGATGGCGTCAATGAGCCTCAGGCTACCTTCTCGTCATGCTTCGCTCAACCCTTCTTGGCGCTGCACCCCATGCGCTACGCCAAGATGCTAGCCGATAAGATCCAGGAGCACAACGCCAACGCCTGGCTCTTGAACACCGGCTGGGTCGGTGCGGGCTTCTCTCAGGGCGGTAAGCGCTGCCCACTCAAGTACACCCGTGCTATCCTGGACGCCATCCACAGCGGTGAGTTGGCCAAGGTTGAGTACGAGAACTACGACGTCTTCAACCTGCAGGTCCCCACCTCGTGTCCTGGCGTTCCTTCCGAGCTGCTCAACCCTAAGAAGGCATGGACAGCCGGAAACGAGAGCTTCGACCAGGAAGTGACCAAGCTTGGTAAGCTCTTCCTCGAGAACTTCCAGAAGTACGAGAGCGAGGCTACCGAGGACGTCATCAAGGCCGGCCCTGTTGTATAGACTCGGCTTGCGCGAGTCTTTGCTTTTGCAGTGGGGTGATAAAACATGCATTGGATACCGGCGCTTTGGTATTTTTTTCTCTCTCGATCTTTCCTTGTTGAGGATATCTAGCTTGTTTCTTTTCCCTGTTTTACACGGGGGTAACGCGGTCACGCGCACGTTTTCCACGACAACATTGTTAGACTGAAGATGGGATATGATATGGCTGGATCGGAATTGGATAAGATGGATGAGAAAAGAGTGAGCCGTAATGCGAAACGGTGTGGAACCCGCCCAATGTGGCTCTCAAAAAAAAGGTGTGATTGTTAGCTGCACTCCTACGCCCAAGAAATCGGGGCTAGTCTAAGTGATCGAACAGAATTGATGGTATCGCAAACAAGATTTTTGAAAATTGATAGTGATGGTTTCATGGTACATTTGATAAGATTGAAGATACAGAGCACGTGCTGGAGGGCTGTTGGAAGGTGTAATCTGAACATCAATTGACTGCGTATTCAGCTAGGATGTATACCGGAGAAGTCCATATTGCCAGTACAACCAGTAGATGCGACACATCAACGAGATAATACAGAATATCTTATCATGATCGTAGGTTATATTGATCTATAAAGGTGAGAGTCTGAGTATGATGGGGGTAAAAGGTGTTGTTGCTCTCCAGAATTTGGCTGCCCTGAACACTGGCCTAAATACTGGTGGGTGAGGTTGTGATTACGTTATGAATATGCCACATCTCCTGCTAGAAGCCCAACAAGCGGTTATCAACCCGGCGCCAAAGAGAGCAAGTCTCCGTAGGGCGCCCGTAGTGTCTACAATAAGCGCGCGTCATGAAAGCTTATGTACACCATCGCCATCTGCGAGACATCAGCTCACCTCCGCATCTCCCTTCCTTACACAGATAATCCAATTCAAATGCCCAACCGGCCACATAAAGCGCGCCTTCCCACTGCGTACCTCCCAGCGCGTCACCTCTGCCTCGCCACCGGCGGCCCCACACGTCCGCAGTAGCGCCTCGACCTCGTCGGCTGTGCGGGTTCGCAGCGCCGACATCCACCCGTCAAAGACGAGGACGAAGGGGAGCACGGGAATCACATAGGTGAAGAAGAGAGTCGTTACGGGTGACATGGACCGCCACTTGAATGCAAAGTAGGGCGCAGCGATGAAGATACCTATGCCGAACAAGCAGAGAGTGACGAAGCCGCCGAGGAAGGTCCGCTCTTGGAGCTCGAATATGCTGTTTCCCCCGGAAAGCATCAGCATCATAGGGGGTACGGGGGTAAAACGCAGATAGCTACCCAAATCCATCACTCGTCTCGACTGTATTCTTCAGAATGGCCTTCGCCAAGTCATCGTCAAAGTGGTGAAGCGCGAGGTTGAACAGCCGAAACACCTTCTTCCCCTCCGTTTTGTGTCGGCCGATCAGGTCAGCGGGGGCCTTGGCCGCATCGACGGAGGATGGGATATAAGATAAATTGGGGGATGCGGCGGCTGCGCGCTTCCATGAGTCGACATCTGGATGCAGATCGGTGAGGATGAACCGCACGGGATGTTGGGACGGGGGAGGAGCGGCGGCAACGGCGGCATAGCTTGCTTGGTTGCGTACACTGGAGGTACTGGCAGAGGTGGTGGTGCCGTTGGCAAGCGGGATGAGCGGGGTGGGCCCCCCGGAGGCAGAGATGGCCTGGTTGAGGTGTTTCTCGATGGAGGGGGTGGGCCCGCCGCTGCCGGCGCAAAAGTCGATGAAGACGTAGTCACGGACCGAGGAGGCGAGATTGCTGGAAAGAAGGCGGGCGGCGAGCTGGGCGGGAGAGGAGCCTTGAAGGAAGGGAACCTAACATCGGTTCAGTGAGCGATCAGGGGGGTGCAGAGGGTGAGGGGGAGGTATACGTGAGTCGTCCAAGCAATAGTCAGGGCGGCTTGGACCCGGCCGCGAAGAAAGGAGGGAAACCAGGGCTGGTCAGCAATCTCAAAGAGATGCATCCTCGGGACGAGAGGCGCCATTTTCGATATCGATCTGGCCTGGCAAATGGTGCAAGTCCAGAAATGTCTTGAAAAGAAAAATCAAAAAGGACTGGACGCGTTGGTGTTGAGCCTTAATGGTATTCCCACGCCAAGCCCGCACTTAGTGAGTCTTGAAATTACGGCAATCGCAACCCAATCGATCCTTTTCTCCGATACATTAAAGAAATGCAGCTTCCTTTCGCCAATTGGCGCCTTTTTGGGGCCTGTTGACCTCCCCCGCCGGGAACAACAACGTCGCTGAGATGTAGGAATGACGTTATTGAGATTTGGGAAGTTCTGACGAACGTCACGCACGACAAAGTGGATGCAGGAACCGTTGTGGTCCGGGTTAGAAAGGCTTGGCGGCTGCCGCAGCGGGCCACTCTGCGGCTCCAGCTCCAGCAATAACTAGCTATTTTAAGCCGGATCCATGCGTCATCAGTCGATGTCAGAAAATCCTTGGCGCCGGACCGGACCCTCGGACGACATTTGGTACTGGCGAGAGTCTTCACCCGGCGCCCAGACCCGCCTCAACGAATTTGATCATAGAGCCTCGACAGGTGTGTTATTCTCCTGGTTTCGTTTTTAGTCTTTTATCTGGTTACGGCGTGCACTTTGTTGTCTTTACACCAATACTCAAATGTATCCCTGCCGAGTCTTGTCCTAACACTGGGGACTCCTTCCCCGCTGCACAACTGCCAAACGGCCACGTAAGAATGGGCCTTATCGACAGCCACCCAGCACTGTACGCCCTCGGGGCCGTCGTGATTGCGCTGCTTCTCTGCACCATCTCTCGCTGGAGAAAAGCCATCCGGCGAAATGGCAAGCCACTCAGGTGAGAGCGGGTCTTGGCATCCAAGTACACGTGCGATATTGACAATAACATGCAGAAATCCACCCAACACATTGCCCCTAGTGGGGAACGGTATTCAGTTTCTCCAGGACAGGTGGAAGTTGTTCGCGTGGTTTGATAAATGTCAGCAGCTGTTCGGCTATGAAACTGTGGCACTGACAGTGCCGACTTTGCCACCCGGCGTTCTCATTCATGATCCCGGGAATCTGGAGTTCGTCTTCAAACATGAGGGAATCTTCACCAAGGGCGCCTTTGTCAAGGGGCGTACGTGGGATTTATTTGGTTTGTGTGGATATCGCTAAAGGCACCATCACTTTGCTAACACTGACCAGGAAACGGTATCATCAATGCTGATGGCGACTTTTGGAGAACGCAGAGGAAGGCCGGGCTCAGCTTCCTCAACACGGCGAATCTTCGAGTTCTCACCGAGGTTGCGCTCCCCCAATACCTAAAAGACAGTGTCGCTCATCTCAAATCTGAACAAGGGGTAGTAGATTTGCAGCATGTGTTCCATGGCATCACCACCCAATTGATGGGCAAGATGGCCTACAATGTGAGTGCCCCCTCATTTGACCTGTATTCTCTCTCACACCGCCAGATGGATATGCATGCCGATGATGAATTTTCTAAATCGTTCGACTACGCATCCGGGGGAACCGCCGAGCGTTTCCAGAACCCGTTGTGGCCCATCACTGAATTATTCTTTGGGGCCAAGCTGCGGAGATCAATCGGGATCGTCAAAGAATTTGGCCGGAGCATTGTGGCCAGCGCCGTCGAGGATCGCAAAACTCAAGAAGCAAGGGATGATGGAGTTCTCATGCCCGAAGAAAGCAAGCTCGACCAAATCTCTGGTAGTCTTATACAGTCGCTGCTGGACGCTATTGGAAATCAAGAAATGGTGGCAGACGCTGCCTTGACTTACCTCTCAGCGGGTAGAGACACCACTGGACAAGCGCTGACATGGGCCTTCTACCTTCTGATGAGGCACCGCAATGTTCTAGAGAAAATCCGGGAGGAGGCAGAGAAGCGATACAGGGAACGAGACGCGCTCCCGACACTAGCCGACTTTGACCCAACCATTTTTACGCCTGCGACAATGCCGTACGCGATGGCTGTCTTCTATGAGGTGTTACGGTTTTATCCGCCCATCCCCTTCGAGATCAGACAGTGCATGAAGGATTCCGTACTCCCAGACGGAACGATGCTGCCAAAAGAATCGGTCATTGTATGGTGTCTGTGGGCTATGCAGCGATCAAAGCTCACTTGGGGAGAAGATGCGGATATGTTCCGACCGGAACGGTTCCTCGAAGATGGCAAGCTGGTTTCGAGGAGCGCATCCGAGTTCCCCGTCTTTTACGGGGGATCCAGAACCTGTTTGGGGAAGAGAATGGCCGAAGCTATTGCCGTACAGGTCATACCTACAATGGCGTGGCTATTTGACTTTGCCCCTCTAGATGACAAAGAAAGAGTGAGCGGGAGCAGCCTGACGCTTCCTATGCTTGGTGGCCTGCCCGTCCGTGTCATGACTAGGACAGGCTAGTATCGACGGCATTCGGCGTTTGCATGTGGGAAACGGGAAGGTGGACAGAGCCTTGTATTATTGATTCTCTGCCTAACATTACAAAGGCAGGATAAAGGATAGACAATAGATCATCACTAATATGTCTGTGTTTCGTTTCAGGGTCTAGGGTTCGGGTTATTCGTGCGCGATCGCGTACTTTCTAGCTGCACACTTGGATCAGACTTCTGGGAAGCAATCGCCGGTTCACATTACGCTCCCCACCATCGCTCCAATTTCGTCATCCACTCTCGCATCCATTTGAGAAAGAGCGTCCCAGGGATGAGTAATGAAGAGAAAGGACCTTCTCGATTGGACAAATCAGACATGTAACCATGTACTTTCATCGTGACATCTTCCCTTCCCTTATATTTCTCACCAGCTCCCTCAAATTCACTATTCCTTGCTAAAGAATTCCCCAACCAACTCGTAACCATGACTCTCCTCCAGAGCCTCCTCCACCTGACTAACTTCAAGAGCTCCCTTCTCCAAACCCTCGTTCCTTCTGTCTCAGCCGTCTTCGCCATTCAGACCACCTTTGCCATTCCCTCCATTGCCGCCCAATCAGACCGGTTCTTCGACTTCTCCGGCGCTCTCACCTTTGTCGCTGTTACGACACTAAGTTTATACCTCCCCTCTCTCCGTACTCGCTATGCCGCGGAAACGCTTTTGTCAAAACCATCCCCTCTTCCGAGCCTGCTGGCGCTGTTCAGATCCGATAGTTCCAGAGGGGTACCGCTGAATTGGCGGCAGGTGGCGTTGACCGGAGCGGTGAGTTTATGGGCGACGCGCTGTGAGTTCCTCCCATATCTGTCTCTGCAGGTCGGGGTAGCTAAATTGGTCAAAATACCAGTGGGAACATACCTCTTTCACCGCATCCTCCAGGAGGGTGGGGATTCGCGCTTTGACAAGATCAAGATCAAACCGACCCGGTACGCGATTGCCTACACGGTGCAGTCCGTGTGGATCTGCTTGTGCTCAATGCCCGTCATTGCGGTCAATGCGATTCCCTCTGCTGCGTTTCCTTCGAGGCTAAGGGTAATGGACGTGCTGGGGTTGTCTCTTTACCTGGGTGGGTTTACCCTGGAGGTGTTGGCGGACTGGCAGAAAGCGAAATGGGTCAGGCAGAGGAAGGAGAAGGTGCACGATGAGCAGTTTTTGACGAGGGGGCTTTGGAGCAAGAGGTTTGTGCTTGATCTTGCCCCCTGGCTGTCGATGAAGCTAACTGAAGACCGGCAGTCGGCACCCGAATTATTTTGGTGAATCCACACTCTGGGTCGGCATTGCCACCACTGCTGCCGGCGTCTTGCTTTCGCGCCCAGTTAGCGCTGCCATGGGGCTGAATCCCGTTTCGGCCTTGTCGCTGAGCTATGTCAGTCCTGCGTTTGTTACGTTTCTTCTGCTCAAGGTGAGCGGGGTGCCGGGGAGCGAGAAAAAGTACGATAAGAAGTTTGGTGAACGAAAGGAATACCAGGAGTGGAAGAAGAACACGCCAAAGTTCTTCCCAAGGCTTTGGTAATTAGTTCGTAGTAGTACCCTGCAAGGGGTATTGTGTATAGCGTTAGCTGGGCCCCGTTGAAAGAAGCTATTGAGGTGTTGAGACTTTCCAAAAGGCAACCCAGAAATACTCGCCGCGGCACACCTGAATATTGGGTGAAACCAGCTGCCGGTGTAAGTTCTCTAATGAGTGCGTTTCAGCACTTGACTCCTAAGGGTAAAAAATAATCTCATCATTGCCGAGTGCACTTGTCACCATATCCTGGTATATGGGTACATCTTGTCTGAAGATTCAAAGGTATCATTTTGCGAACTTGGTATCGGCGACTGTCAAACCGTCTTTTCAACAACTCATTACATCAACATAACATGCCCAACTGACCACTGGTCCGACCCCATCCCGATCCAAACAACAAGCCCGCCGCCGTTTGACCCACGCTATATATACCCCAAATAGCCGAGTTGTGTCGTCGGGGAAAAAAAACAAATGGATACGCTATGCAAAGTTCTTGATCATCATCCAAGCACCCCATTCATTCCAACATGGGCATCTAGGTGCCTACTTAGGGGCAGGTCAACCTAGAACCTGGCGGTATATCTCTTTTCTCTCTCTCTCTCACTCTCTCTCTCTCTCTCACTCTCTCTCTCTCTCTCTCACACACACTCTCTCTCTCTCACACACACACTCTCTCTCTCTCTCTCACACACATTGAAGGTTGTCACTTCTTAGACATCATCAGCCTCAAAAACTCATCCTCATCCACACCCCCTTTCCCCGCAGCATCAAACTCCTCCACCATAGCCACAATATCTGCATCGGGAATGTTGTTCCCCACCTGTTTGCTCACCCTCCGCAGATCGTCCTGCGTGATCATGCCCTTGCCATCCACGTCAAACAGCCGAAACGCGCGACGCAGCTCCTCGCGCGGGTCGCGCTGCCGGATCAGCGAGCCCGCTATAGCTTGGGCCGTGGGAAGGCTAAAGAGCCGGTAGATGGGTGGACATTCCTGGTCGAGGGACCAGTTGGCGGGTTTTTGGCCGTGGCGTAGGAGGAGGTCGTAAGTTTGGGCTTTGGGAAGCTCGAAGCCGAGGGCGCGGAGGACGAAGCGAAATTCTTCATAGGAGAGGAGGCCATCTTTGTTGGAATCGAAGAGGTCGAACTGTGCGCGGGTGGAGAGGGGTTTTAGTTGAAAGGTTCATTAAGGGGGCAAAGGGGGGAAAGGGGGGGAACAGGGGAGGAGGAAAGTACACATACGGCTTCACCGATGCGATTTTTTTGCTCTTCGGAGAGCTTGTTGAAATCTTCCCTTGATGGGATCGTGTATTGTATTGCGCGCGCTATTGACGCCATTGTGTTCTCGGTGTGTTTGTGTGAGAGAGAGGGAGAGAAATGGGATGCGAGGATCGTGGAGCTGCGGGGGCGCAGATTGAGTGATAGACAGATCGATGCGCGAAAAATTGGGATAGGGACCAGTCAAGGATGGGTTTCTATGTTTGTCTCCTTTCTCTAGGGTCGGGGGAGGGGGGATTTTTATATATATAAAAAAAGATCTCAAGAGTCTGAACTCGGGGTATCGTATGGAGTTAACTCGTGGTTGAAGACCAAATGAAAGCACTACAGCGCTTCGTAGAGGACCGAAATAGTGTAAAAGGATCGTATCTCGTGCGCACTGGTGGATCTGACCGCGGTCGCCAGAATCGGCCCCGTTGAAGCAGCCCGGGATGGCTGGGGAAGTGGTTTGCGGCTGCCCATTTGGCCCTCCCCGAACAAAGATGGAAGCGCGTTCCAAAAAAACCCACTTTACGCGTACGACCAGTGCGTCAAAACGCGACGGTTCCATGCACAGTTGTGGCGTGCGACCAGGGTGCTTCAGATCACCCCCCTGTCACCACCCTGAAAATAACAAACCCACCAAAAATTCTTGTAGCGGGGGAAGCGGCGGCTGAGAGCGTCAACGATAAAGAAACGAAAACCGTTTCCGACGACAAACCAGAAAAAAAAAATGCCGAAACGAAAACGGGAAGACAGCATCGAGGAGATCTTCTCCCGCTGCAAGAACGAAGTGCACCATGCGCTCAAGACGGCAAAGGGCTTTGAGCGTCAGCGCCAATCGAAGCGACTCCATGACCCAAGCGTGCCCGCTGATAAAAAGGCGCGCATTGAGAACGAGGTTGCTGTACTAAAGTCGCTCGATCTACACCAGGCCGCCCATGCGCATCTCTGCTCGGCTCTATTGCGCATCAAGTCCATTGCCGACTCGCCGAAGCTGCCTGCTGAGATCAAGACCGGGATTCCCAAGCCAGACTTGAACGAGGAGGAGAAGGTTGCGCTACACAACGTCACCAGCGGCCTCTCTGGTCGGCAGGACGTCAAAAGCGCAACTGAAAAGGCCATTGACAGCATCTGTAAGGCACTGGGAGTCCCCGTCCCGGAGAAGAAAGGCAGGGGCAGAGACAAGAAAAGGCAGGGAAACAACCCGCAAAGTAAACAAGCCGACCAAGAGCACGAGGTTGACGAAGAAGACGAGGGACGCGCCATCGCCGAGCTCGATGATCTTCTTAATAATTCGTCTGGCGAAGAGGGTTCGGGAGCGGAGGCAGAAAAAGCTCCGCGAGGGGACACAGCGGCTAGGACTCAGACCAAAACCATAGTCGGCTCCAATGACCTTGTCGGCATCGGCTCCAGCTCCCGCCCCCGACACAGGGATCCCCTAGAGGGACTCGACCCCATGGAGATTACCGATGAAGAGGGTGGTGGCGACTCTGACGGCAACGGTAGTGATGACGAAAGCGGGGAGCTTGATCCTATGGAGATAACCTCAGACGAGGATGAGGCCAGCGACTGTGACGATGAAGCCGACGAAGCCCACGCCATCTCAGATTCTGAATCAGAGTCATCCGAGTTTCAAGGCTTCAGCGACACACCTTCCATCTCCCACAACCCTTCTGACCAAGAAGACGAATCCAGTTCATCCGAAGGTCTCTCTCCTCCGCCAAAGAAGACGAAAAAAGCCAAGACTACTACCCCCTCCCGGCCAGCCGGATCGACGTTTCTCCCATCCCTCATGGGCGGGTACATCTCGGGCTCGGAATCCGAAGCCTCAGACCTAGAAATAGCCCCCAAAACTAAAAACCGGCGGGGTCAGCGCGCTCGTCAGGCAATCTGGGAAAAGCGCTTTAAAAATGAGGCGAGGCATGTCAAGAAGCAGCAGCAGCAAGGGCGGGATGCCGGATGGGACGCCAGGCGCGGCGCTGTTGACGGGGAGCCCGGGAAGCCGTGGAAACGGGGGGTGAGAAATCCACTTTCTGGAGGCGGGAGGGACGGTGCCACTGCCAGTGCAAGTGCCAGCGGTGGTGGAGGCGGAGAGAAAAAGACGCCCAAGGTCCAAAAGCGCGACGATACAGGCCCGCTGCATCCCAGCTGGGAGGCAAGACGGAAAGCCAAGGAAGCGCAAAAAGCGAGCGCGCCATTCCAGGGCAAGAAGATTACTTTTGACTAGATTTCGCACTTGTTGCGAAAGAAGGCACCCGCATACTGTAGATTTCCCCCACTCGTTGGCGATCAAATGCAAAGGCATCAACACACTTTCACGGACCTCTTATTGTGGTAAATCAACGCCTCAATTCTATAATCTAGCACCTACTTCTTCCAAATATACGCCCCTATTTCCATGCCCCATCACGCCCAAATATCCGTGATCAAGGCCCCCAGGGAGCCGTATCTGGGCCCCATCTGTTTATATATCTAGGCCTAACCCCCACGTGGACAACCCTTCAAAAACAAAAAAAAAACAGCGCACAGCTGGTCCAAAATAAACGCACCACTACCACCTGGAACACGCCTCGGCGCGGATCGCGCAAAAGCTATACTAGCGTGGGCAATGGGGTCAAAACTTGTGGTGGAGGGCGTGTTTTACACGCCCCCAACGCGTGGGCGCTTGTTGCCAGAGGCGTCGTCATCGCTGCCGACGGTTGAGCCGGGGCGTTTTGAAGTCAGCCACACGGATGGCTGACTTCGGAGGAAGCTCCCAAAATCGGTGCCCGAAGGGCGGGGAGCCGTAAGCGGGTTCGGCGAGGACCGGTACGAGTACTTGGCCTCGGACTTGACAGAGGGGGAGAGCCGGGGGCCGGGCGACCATGCATCGGCGACGAAGAGGCTATCGCCGTCATCCGAGTCGGAATCAATGACGATTGCCCGGTCTATGGAATTGCCCGTGCTGGGGGCCGGGCCGGGGTGGCCATCATCCGACTCGGATGATGAGCGGCCGTCGTTGGTGCCAAAAAAGCCGGGCCCGTGCATGCCGGCACTGCTGTCATCGGACCCGGACGGCGAGGAGGTCCGTGTGTTGCCAAAGCCGCCGAAACTGTCCCCGGAGGAGTCGGGGTCCGAGTCGTCGGCATCCTCAGCATGGCCCAAGGCAGTCACGCTGTGGCGTGCCGAGGTGCCAACGTGGGAACCGATATCTAGGTCGGTGTGATGGGGGGACTGACGCATGTCATCGAAGGCGCCGCTGGCTTTGTATTCGGCGAAGAACATCTTGACTAGCTCCACCACGTCCGCACTCGGCTCCCAGAGGGGATTCTGGTCGTTCTCGCCGCGCTGGAAGAAAGGCGGGAGGTTCTTAATCTCCGAGGCCTGCTTGCGGGAATCCACCTTGTCCATGGTACTGGTGTTGGTGACGTCTTCGACAAAGGACCAGTCCCTGATGGCCTCGCGGGGGCGGCCCAGCTTTCTGAAGGCGATATTGAGATCGTAGAAGCGAACCCAATTCATTCCGCGGAGCTGATATATGCAATCCATGCCCTGGACAGTGCGCAGTGCACGAGTTTTGCGGAAATTCGGCTGGCCAGATGTCTTCTTGATCATGAGTTCGACGATGGCCGGCTCGTCGAATTCATACCTTCGACGGATGGCACACTTCCCGGTCTCGTCGATATGAACGACTAGGGTCCGCAAGCGTCGGCAATGCTGCAGATAGTATAAGGCGTGCGTGCGGTTTGAGTACGGGGTACGGTGTTTTTCGCTCTGTTTGACAGTCAAATACTGATTTCCCATGAAAGCAATCTCCAGGTTCTCAAGACGGTTGACCCGCGCGTCACCAATACCACGGCAGAAGCGGCTGAACTCTCCTAGACTGGAGAAAGCGAACGTATTCATGCTATAGAAGCAGTGAGCGCCAATATAGTGAAAGTGATGATTGACTTGTAATATGCGTAGCATATCCCTGGGATCGATGAGATCCTCTGTGATATTGAAATTGCCAGAGCCAAGAAAGAACCCCCTGGGGAGACCAGTACTGTGAGTCGCTCTGAGCTCCTCTTCCGAGGGAAAATGCTGCGGTAATACAAACGGGTCGAGACGGGACATGCAGTGAATTAGCTTGCCGGGCTTGAAAAGCCAAAGTTCGAAAATCCGCCCCTGGATCGGAAGGGGCAACGACATGAAGGGGAACGGGGCCTCGTTATGAGCAATCCCCGGCGCAAGGGCTGAATACTCGTCGATTGGGGGTTGATCCGGGAAGGGATTCGGAGCTGTCAGGACGATATCAGGGTGCACTCTCGAGACAACGGTGCTCATGTTCTCCTCTTTACATGACTGTTTGTAGTAGGGATTATGCTGAATTCGGCCAGGCATGGCCCCCCCCTCGGCAAGAGCCCTGTGGAGGCCACTCTGCCATGTCTGTAGTGTACAAAGTTAGCAGTAGACTGGACAGCGTGGGAGAGTTCGGGCTCAGCCTACACGCTCCGTGTGTAGAGTTTTGCGACGGTCGCGCAATTGATTCTCGAGTTTCTGCTCGAGTTTTTCAACCCGCTTCTTCTGTTCTTCATACAGTGTCTTGTATTTCAATGCCTCCTTCAACGTGATAGAGAGGACCTTGATCTCTCGTTTGCAATGGATGTGCTCGTCATCTTCATCGATCTCGCTATCATCGCCAACGCTGTCTTCACTGCCGTCACTGTCACCACTGTCGTCACCGCCATTCTCCTCGAGGTTATCAAAGACGGCCTCATGATCCGAGTGACCGCTGATGCTCTCGTCTGCCTCAGATGCCATGATATCAGATATTGATGATCCCTTAATGATGCTTGAAGAGGTGGAGGATAACGATGCCAGGTAGCAAGGCTATAATGTTAGCAAGAAAGAATGTGTGTTGTGACCGGAGAGAAGTAGAGAGACGCTGGGGCGAGAGAGGGACCAGCAAGTGGCCGACAGGAGGGCTGCTGCCAGGCTGGAGAGCGTGGTGAGGACTGGAAGTTCATGGCCTGGTGGCTCTCTTATAGGTATATGGGACGACTGTTGGGATGAACTTCGTTTTAACTCTGGGCTAACTCTGAGACGGAAAGAGCAAACATTCGACGAAGAACACAAACAAACGATGAAACGCCGCGACCCAAGGAAGGTGCAGTTGAGAGATGAAGTGTGCAGGAGGAGCATGTGATTTGATGAAAGGATCGATCTGATGAAAGGATAGATAGATTTATCGCGGAGCGCTGAGTAGCCACCACGAAATCCGACGAACGGCAACATTGGATGACACCAGAGAAAGGCTTTGTGGGACCTCCTGTAGAAAAGGGGCATGAGGCTTACCTGAGGCTTACCTGAGGTGTGCGAGGTTGGGCGAGGCGTGAGATGCGCCCCGCCAGAACTTGCCATCAGCAAGCAGAAAAGAGGTGTTTTGATAGAAAAGAAACTAGATAGTGTCCAGGAGTGGTAAAGAAATATATAGCTACTATCCAAGTCATGAAGGTTTGTAATCAGTTACACACCCAGACCAGGGAAGGAAGGAAGAATCTTTGGCAAGCGGAGGGTCGGAGCAAGAATACCAGGAAGGAGTCACCATCCCCGGCGCGGCCTTGAGTGCGGCCCTGGGTTTAAGAGAGAGTATTGGCGGCTTGATACCTTCCTGCAAAAAGGCGTGAATGACAACCTAAGCTCAATGGCTACTCTCACAGCAACAACACCTCGCTGATTGGACAACGGTCAAGTTTATGGAAGGCGTCAAAACCGAGAACTGTGGGTGAAATCGACGCTGGCAAGATGAATGGGTGACATGAATTTACTTAAATCAACGCCTGCGAGCAGCTCAGCAATGGTTATATACTGGAACCATCTCGCCGGTCAGCTCGGGTACACTGGACAATACATGTTCAGATTGGTCCGTTCAAAGCTATTTACATTACGGTAGCATGGAAGTCTCCTCATGTGCGTCGGCTGGAGACACGGCGGCACTGAAGGCCCGACCAGATCCCATTTAGTGATGAACAGCCTGGGGGTGGATCTTTGACATGTGCGTGGAGAACTGTTCGTGGGATTGAACTGAATCAGTTTACTCTAATCGACCCAGACAATTGTTGTCATGTGGAATCCAAGCAAAAATCCAAACCCAGCCAGTGTCTACTCCTTTCCCGGGAAGATCATATGTACACCGATGCCTCGTGCCAGGCGCCATTTTGGGTATCATTGGGTCGCCGATACTCTATGCCTCACCATCTCTCATCTTGCGGAAGAAATCCATGACTCCTGTATACACAACAAGCAGGATACCACCGCCAGGTCCAAGTCTCAGCACCTTGGGCACGAACCCCTTGTACAGGGCCGCGAATCCCTCCTCCTTGGCCACCGTAGCGACTGCAGGCCAGGCCCAGTTGTACTTGGGTGTCTGTCCGGTAACCTTGACCGTGTTCTGGATCCTTGACTTGACAACATCCATCGGGGTGTTGAGGATGGTGCCTACGGTGCCACCAACGGTACCAGCAATAATGTCGTTCACCGTCTGGCCTTTCTTGGTGTCGGCCTTGGGGATGAGCTCGCGGACCTGGAAGATGCAACCAAAGTAACCAGCGTTCCAGAGGATGTGGCGCCACAGAGTGGATTCCAAGCCGTTGTACATGGCCAGGATACCCTCATTACGGACCGTCTTGGTGATAACGTCGATCATGCCATTGTACTTGCCGGCTGAGGCCTTGTCCTGAAGGCGAATCTTGACCAACTCAAAAGGAACAACAACGAAAGCTTCGGTGGCACCGGCAGAAGCTCCCGTCAGAACCGAGAGACTTTGGGTCATCTTGACCTGGCCAAAGGCATCCCGGTAAAACTTGCCCCACTTGTCGTTAGCCGCAAACTTGGTCGCACGCTTGGGCGCCTCCATCAGGATGGGGGCAGTGATTCCCCGGTAGAGCCTTGAGAAACTGCACGATTATCAGCCAAGACCTGGGACCATCGCTCTCTGTTCATACCCCTCACTGCGAACAATCTTCTGGAAGCAGTCCAGCATACCAGTGTAAGCATCAGCGCCGGCAGCCTTAGACGTCTGCAGTTGCCTGGTCGCCTGTCAGTCGGGAGATCGGATCGAAATGCATGCGTGAAAGTAGCTCACACTCTCGTCTTGACAACGTCCAAGGGATACCTAGCACCAGGTTAGCAGGTGGGGAGCACACGACCGGGCCTAAATGAACTTACATGACCAGAATCTGCGCACCGAGGGTTGTCAATTAGCCCGTCACACCGAATTGGACCCATTGGGAAGATCACTTGCCTCGGAGACTCCAGCAATGGCACCTGTTGCGCAAGATCGTCAGCGCAAAGTGCGCGCATTTGGGGCTAGCAGCCTTGGGGGGCAAGAAACTCACCGGCCATAAAGGTGTAGCCGAACGGCAAAGGAGCTTTCTCTGAGGCCATCTTGAAAAGAGGTGCTGTAGTCACGCCGAGAACTGGAGAGAAAGCCGATTGTTTCGGCGCCGACGTGCAAGGGATGAAAAAAAAATTTCCGCGGTCGTCACCGCTTTGAAC
>Ga0247760_1002233_pt1 | contig 15303 bp, 17 predicted proteins | sample UWRJL171409R4_FD_179936 | JGI IMG/M metagenome (GOLD analysis project Ga0247760, IMG submission 179936) | Plant litter microbial communities from Arlington Agricultural Research Station in Wisconsin, United States - UWRJ-L171-409R-4 | ecosystem: Environmental > Terrestrial > Plant litter >... | reverse complement strand
TGTTTTTTTTTTTTTTTACAGCTCCTCGTTCTACAGGGCGTAGTTCTCTGCGTGCAGGAAAATCTCCTCGAGCATGTCGTCGCCCCAAATCTCTGCCTGCAGACGGGCGACTGTGTTGGCGACACCGACACGCATGGCGGGTGGTCCACACACAAACACGGCAGTCCGCCTGCCCAAGACTCCTCTGCCATCAGGACCTCCCGTGGCCCATTCTTTGAGCATGTAGCCCAGGTCGGGACGGCCGTACTCGACGCTCCACCCGCCATCAATCTCGTGCGGGATGGGAAACGCAAAGCGCATCAGCGACCGCTGGAACTCGGTTGGCGTTCCGGGGAAGCCAAACTCGAAGCCGGACGGCGGGCCAAAAGTGCTGGTAGGCCGAGGGCGGGGGATCCCTCCCACATCCGTCCGCAAATGCGCGAGCTCGGGTGGTCGCACCGCAGCAGGCGCGCTAGACCCGGCTTGTTCTGATGAGGGCCCGGCCTCGAGTGGCACCTCGTCGTATGGTTGTGGTGGTGATTGGTCCTGATGGATTCTGCCGCTGTCCTCGCTCCGTGTGCTTCCCACGCCGCTGGGTCGGCCCTCTGCTTCGCCGCCTGCCACTCCCAGCAGCTGGCTGTAGCGTTGGCGGCCCGCAGCGGGTGCATAGTTGAAGTGCGGTGCCTTGTCAGGGCGGGGTGCGTGTGGTGTAAAGTGGAATTCGCCACTTTGTCGGCCCTTCTTCTTGGCCTTTCCGTCCCGGTTTTCGTCGCTCCCCGAGGACGCTAGGTTCCGCGAGCCGCCTGACTCGCTGTCGCGACCTTCTAGCCGCCGGAGCGCGTCTTCGGCGAACGAAGCCCGGTTCTTGTGTGATGGTGGTTGGGGCGGGAGAGGCGCGCCCGGAGGAGGCCCCGGAGGAGGGGGTGGTATATTATGGGGCTGTAGGTACTTTTGCTGCGGTAGTGCCGTAATCCGGTCCTCGTTCTCAGCACGCAGCTCGCGCTCGCGCTCGGGATCGCCTTGGGCCTCGGCCATGATGAGGGCGCTGTTGCGCTTGCTGGCGATGCCGGCCACAAAGCCGTCGAGCTTGTCATGGAACAAGTTGCTCAACGGCCGCGGGGCGCGTCCGCCGATGCCGCCTCCGCCGTTGCCGCCGCTGTTGTTAGCGTGGGCGGGCTGGCGGACGGCGGCCGTGACGAAGAACTTGCAGGTAACGCTCTCGGGCGGAGCGGCTTCGCGGCAGATGCGCAACTCCTCCCGGAACCAGTCCATGGCCTCGAGGCGCTTCAAGGCCCAGACAACGACAATCTTCTTGGTGATGGCCTTGCCGTCGCGCATGCGCTTGATCAGGTTCAGAAGCTGCGACATGAGCGACGTGATACCGCTCCCGCCGGCAATGAGGATGCACGTGTCAAAGGCAGCCAGTTCGCGACGCATGCCACCGTAGGGCCCGTCGAGAAATGCGCGGTACGTGTGGAAGGGGCCCTTTTCAATGGCCGTCTCCAGCACCTTGCGGGTGAAACCGCCGTAGGGCCGGAAGACGAGCACGCAGTCGCGGTACTCCTCGCCGTACTCGGACGGGAAGTCCTCGCTGCACAGCGACGAGATGGTGAAGGGATGGTTTTCAAAGAGCGAGATGCCTGGCATGCGGAGATAGACGTACTGGCCCGGCTTCCACCGCATCTGCGTCGGGACGGTTATCTTGATGGTGTTTTCCGACATGATGTTGATGGCCGCCTCGTCGCCGATGCCAAAGGCCAGGCGCCACGGCTTGGACCAGTTCAGCTTGAAGAAGCGCCAGACATTGCAGATGAGCAGGACGCCGACCGAGGTGCCGAGGTAGCCCCACGACCCCAGGAAGTTTTTGGTGTGCCAGAAGAGCACACCGACGTAAATGTATCCGACGGGTGCGTGCAGCTTGACAAACACCTCGTACGCCTTCCGCCGGATGATGGGAAGCGACCCGACGCAGAGCCACCCCAGCGGCACGAGGCAGGCGATACCAGACCCGTAAATGATGCCGCTGCCCGGCGGGAAGAGAACCTCGAACACTTCCATGCCGCCATCCTCCCACACTGGTTGCACATAGAACGGCACCGTGTGCACGAGCGACATGAAGAGACACAGGTACGAAATCCAGCGGTGGAACACGTTGAGTCGCTCCGGCCCGATTCCCGTCATGAGCGTGAGGAGGTTAGCCTTGGTTGCCGTTGCCACGATCCACGGCGTCATGGCTACCGCTACCATGCCGGCTCGGATGGCCACCGGCGGTGACCCGAACCGGATGCTCTGCCAGTACAGCGGCTGCTGCAGGAAGCAGAAAACCGTGACGAAGCAGAGACCGATAAATACCGAGAACAGAACCGCCGCCGATGCAAACGTGAAGCGCCTCTTCTTGTAAGCAATGTCCGGAATCGGCCGGTAAAACACCCATCGGAAGAGGGCGAGCGTGTCGTTGACGAAGCCTACCGACGAAAAGTGCGCCTTCGGCTTGAAGTTCTTCTCCTCGACTGGCTCATCTGGGAAAAAGTGCCGCCTCGATTCCGCGTTGGTTGCGCCCGTCGCCAGCGCTGCTGTCCTATCCCACTCCGGATCCAAGCTGTAAAGGTTCCGGAAGTGCTCCTCCATCTCTTGCTTGTAGATAGCTTGCCGAATCTTGTCCTGCCAGAAATGCCATATCCGTATAAAGATGGTCATGCCTAGGATTGCCAGCGCAAAGTATGTCCACCCCAGGCCGTACTTGCCCGATTGTGCCCAAGGATCTAATGTGAGGGCTTGTACCAGCCCTGGAGGGGCGCCTGTTGTGAGTTGGATATTGATGCGCCTGGCTAACTGGCCTGTTGTTCGGGTTGCCTCCTCGGCGGCTGTCCGCGCCGCTGGCCCAAGGTGTGAGGCCATGTCGAATTCTCGTCGTCGTCGTCTTCGCCTATGGTTTACTGACCGCTAAAAACCGCCGCGGTCGAGGCGGGCGAGGCTTCTTTTGCTCGATAAGGGACGTGTCGTTGCGAGGAATACCAGACCCCTCGATTAGGAATTAGAGAACGTATAGGGGAGGTACCATGGCTGTATGTCGACGGTTGAAAAAACAGAGAATGGGATAAGGATGGGAGGAAGGCGGGGGCCCACAGCGGGTTCGGGGAAGGGGGTTTGGATATAAGGTTGCGGATGGCGGGCGGCGTGGGCAACCCCTGGACGGCGAGGCAAGATGCGATGAGAGAATCGGGATAGACCGCGCTTGTGTCTTTCCAGGAACAGAAAGGTGAGTATGCGCCGTGATGGATTGCTGCGACGTTTCGACTCGACAGGCGCCCAGGTTCGATAGAGGAGCCGCAGAGTCGGGATCGAGATGGCGACGCGAGATTTGCTCGCCTTTTCGGGCTTGGTTTGGGGGGCAAGATCGAGGGGGAGGGTTGACCGTCAGCGGCCAGCCTCAGGCACGTCCACTCAATCAATCAGCGGGACCGAGGGGTGTGGGAAGGAGGTCTGGGGGAAGGTCTGGGCTGCCGGGAACTCGGATGAAGATGCGGACGGCACACGCCTGGCTCAGCGGTTGCGCGGACTTTAATATTGGCTGGCGACCTTGTTGGAGGAATCCCCGCCGCTGCCAGCCTGCATGTCACACTCGCACATAGACATGAAAAGACCCTGTTCGGTACTCGACAGCCTGCAAACTGCGGGTGCCAGGCCGGGGTCCCCTTGGATAGCGTCAGATTTAGCACCCGTTCCCTTGTGGTAGTGTAGGTGCTGCGTAACTGCGGAGGTGATGTTGATAATTCTTCAGCGTCAAAGAAGAGATAAGGTGTTGTTGATGTCAACAACTATGGTACTCGTCCTCACTCATCGTCCACCGTACCCGGCGAGGGGGGGAAAAAAGCAAGTTAGGGCCGTCGGCACTCGGCGTCGTTTTACACAAACGAGGTGTTTGAGACACACAGGACAGCTAAACTAGCAACGTGCGTGCATGCAGAAGATGGCGTTGTGACTGGGAAGGATGGAGGAAAAATCAAGAGAACAGAGTTGGTGGCAGAAGTGATACGAGGAGACACAACTAGCGCTCGTGACAACGCTGGACAGTGTGCTGTGAATTGACCATGCAGTGAGAGAACAACAGTATGCCGTGGAAGCTGGCACTGGACAGCAAGTGTGATGAGATGAGCGGCGACGATGGACATGAGCGGCGGGCGTCAATTGGCGGGTGGGGGTGATCCCCCATGACATTCCCGGCGCGGTTTTTGCCCAGCACGCCCAGCCCGCAAGTCTTGGGATTTGTGCCTTGCACGACCCCCGGTTGGTGATCACTTTCCCCGCCACCAGTGAGATATCGCAATTGCTGTGACCGCCATTGCGACCGTCTTGCGTGCAGAGACGAGGACCCATTGCGTGACGAGACCCACCGGCGCAAGCTCCTTTGGGAGAAGGCCATGTCCCAATAAGAGAGAAAACATCATGCGAACGCTCCCAGGTCGAGATGGTGCAGCAGACGTTTGGGGGCTGCCCACTGTGCCCAGCCATCAACCGAACAAATGGCCTTGAAGAAATGCAGTGATGATCTCGAGCGCGCAGCGAATGGCAATCCAGGAAACGCCCTCCACGGACCCCTTTGCGGGAAAGGTGGGCGACCAGGGGGAGGGCGGCAAGTCTTTGGCTGTGATTGGCCACAGGCATACCCCGTCCATCCAACCGTGCCCTCAGACCCGACCACTCCCGCTGCTGTCACGGCGTCCAGACATGCGGGGCAGCACCTCGAGGACAGTGATACAGCTCCGCAGTGCCCTCAGCCGAGTCCCCGTCAGGAGCTGCAGAGTTCTCCTGGGACCAGTAACTATTGTAGAAGGGACGCATAGTGCATAGCATTCTGTGGCTCCGGTGACCGGCCTTCTTTTCGCTGCGGGTGATGTTGCGTCCTGGCATGCCCATCGACGTCTTGTCTTGTCGGCTCTCAACCAGGTCTCGCTACCGGCACCCGCTCCGTGCATAATGATATTCATTGATGATTTGCAATAACCCAAGACCAGCCCCAATGCCAATGCCAATGCCCAGTAACACCATTCCTGGATGCCATTAAATAACTTTCGGAGACTTTCTTCATCTTATCGAGGCCGACAGTCTGGTTGGGCCGCCCTTCTCTAACCGCCTGCCTTATTAGGTTGATTTGCTCTGTTTTCCACAGTTTTCTTTACCGTAACGCTGTGAAGCGCCCAGATAGCGCCAGTGGTCTGCCATCAGCTCACCTCTCTCCCAATATCAGGCAAATCGTAGGGCCAACAGGAGATTTTCAACATCTGCGAATCGTACCTTATACTTCGAAAGTGTGAGCCTCAATGGAGACTTTGACAGAGTCAGACGGGACGTCCCGTGTAACTCAGGGCGGACGGACGGATAGGGAGTGTGAGATGCCCTGTGCCGCAGCGAAGCTCAACCGCTATCATCCGCCGACCACCACGATGCCAGCACACACGTGTATTTCTAAAAATTCCGGCTGAAGGATTCCCAACCAAGCGGATCGAACGTTGAGCGACCGATCTTCTTTATCCATTGCCGCACGCACGCAGTCCTCGTCGACGATTTATTTAACCCTTCATTTCAAATGCCAAACCGCTGATATCGGCACTCAGGGGGCGACCTTGTGCCAGTTCTGCCACCACCATGCCTGTACCAAGACACATACTGATACCCCACGGTCCATGCCCAGTCACCAAGTATACGCCGCCATCTGCCCCAGGCCTGGTCGCTATGCCGACGCCCAGATGGATGTCTGGAATCCTCTGAATGATCGGGTACCCCCACGGTGTTACGGGTCGAAAGCACAGGCCTTCCCGGATGACTTCCAGATCATCAACCGTGCCGCTTTCGTCATTTGTGCCGAGAAGCCTCTTTGCAGTCTCATTGAGCTTCGCCATTGCCTCGCTGTGCACAGGTGTCTTCCCAGAAAGCTGTGGCAGGGGGATGGATGTCGAGTTCAAGCCGGCCATGTAAATATGCCCCCCAAGTCGTGCGTAAATCTCCGGCGAGAAGCCTGCGCCGTGCGTAGTGTAGACGGCGTGGCACTTGTCATTGGGCCCCCCTTTCCATCGTGGTGACTTGAGCACCATAGAATGTCCGGCAAGGCTGGCCACCGGAATCTCCAGCTTGGAGTGGTGAAAAAGGTCTTGAAATGCCCTCGCGGACCATGCTCCGGCTGCAATGATAACCCGGGTGCATGGCAGGTCCGTCTCGGTCAGTGACTGGCCGTCGGCGATGCGTACGCTCCCCAGCTCGCCCCTCAGATCAGTACTGACAGATACAGCTGATGCGGGATGGTGAAGCCGCACTCCGCGCTTCAGACATTCGTCTAACAAAAACCTGCAAAGCAGGAGTGGATCTAGTTGTGCCGTTGTGCCTTCTGCACTAATCATCTCGATGTGATCTCCAGAAGTCCTTCGCAACCACGCCGGAGCTCGCCCTGTCTGCTGGCCCTCGCCGGGGGCCTCGTCTGGTGCTGCCTGTGCCCTACTAGTACCGTGTCGAAGCCAGTCATCGCCTCTTTTCTGCTCAGTGCCGACATTGCCCTGACTGTGGCTCACGGACGTGGTGGGCGAGTAAAGCCACTTCTCCCTGCCCCCGTGCTTCGCGGCCAACTGTTTGTGTAACGCAAAGCTGAGCTCACCTAATGGGACCAGCTGCGATGCAAACCAATCCTTCGCAAGAAACCCGCCGGCGTACCCCGAGGCAGACGAGAATAGCTCCGGCGCTGGATCAACTAGATGAATCGTGGATGGTGGCTGGTGCTCAGAGAGATAGTACGCAGTTGAGAGACCGACAATGCCGGAACCGAGAATGACGGTGGAAGACATCTTCGAGGTTCGAGACTGGAAATTGTTTGAATTTTCTGATACTACCGAGGAAGTTGACCTCGAGTGCGGGGTTGAACCACTGATATCCTATATGGTATCTGGTCGAGCCAGTTAAACATCTCGACTGCAAGCCAGGCGTAGGAGGCGTTGATCGGCCACTTCAAGTGTCCTCGTCTGACGCAAGGCTTGCTTCCCCACAGCGGGGCCAGCTTCGCCAAATTTCGAAACTTTCTCCATCAATAAATTCGAACTCCACCGAAAATTGCCCAAGCAAATAACCATGAACGGGCGGTTCGAAGGCGATTACTATCGTCAAATGGCCGTCAGAATTGTCCTTGTCACCGGCGCTAGCCGCGGCATTGGCCTTGCAGTCGCAAACCATCTGCTCAGATGTAGGGACCAACACAAGGTGTTTCTCGTTGCTCGCACGGCCGGTCCGCTACGGAAGCTCAAGGACGAATTCCCGGATCGGTGCGAGTTTCTCGCCGGTGACTTGACCACTGACGAGGTACGCGCCGATGTCATTTCTATAGTCAAGCATATTGGCCAGCTTGGGGCTAACAACGAGCAGGTTCCCGAACAGGCTGTCCAACAGGCGATGCAAAAATTTGGCCAGCTCGATGCAGTCATCATTAGCCATGGCATCCTCCTTCCAATGGAGCGTCTCGAAAACGCAGAGTCAGAGGGCTGGAAAGCCCTGTTTGATGCAAACTTCTTCAGCGTGATTGCCATGGTGAGAGAGCTGGCCACTCAGGTGAAAACGCGAGCGCACTAACTCGAGGCAGTTTAAAGCCTCGATCCAACACCTACGGGTTCGAAATGGCAAGTTCATTGCAGTGTCCTCGGGTGCTGCGAGTCACGCCTACACTGCGTGGGGGGCTTACTCATGCTCCAAAGCCGCTCTCAATGCGCTTGTAAGACAGATCTCGGTTGAGGAGCCAGTCGTGGTGGCCGTAGCAATCGCCCCTGGTCGCGTCGACACTCAGATGCAGCGAGAGATCCGTGAAGAAGGTCGTCCGGGACATCGTATGACCGCAGAGGATCATGCCCGTTTCCAAGCAGACTACGACGAGGGCAGGCTGGTTAAGCCTGAAGAGCCCGCCTATGTCCTTGCGAAGCTAGCTGCTGGGGCTACCAGAGAAATTTCGGGAGGGTTCTTCAAGTATGTTCCCCGAGTTGATAGAGCGCTCATACTGACCGACTGTAGATGGAATGCGCCGGAGCTTGCCGCATATCAGGATGACGGTTATGGGTTCGATATACCTGTTGCTAATCGACAAGTTAGCTATCAATGATGACCGAGTTGAAACAAGTCGAGAAGTGAAAAGGGCAAGTCAGTCGAAAGATGAAAAGGCTTTACAGGTATCCACATGGTAAATTCAGCATTAGCATGGAATATAAAGAGTTACATCATGTGCCAAAGTCGTAGCGTTGCAGTCAAATTTCCTACCTTGGGGATGAGAGAGCAAAGAAGCCCGGTATCTCGACCCGATGGACTCGGGGCGACAATGTAATACCTGGCCAAGCAAGGAGCTGGGAGCTCACATCTGGATGCCAGGTTCCAGAAAGGACGTTCGGCTTGAGCAGTCGGCCTTTGTGTACATTGTGCTTATGGCAGTAAAACCGATCGTCGATTCGGCGCTGTGATTTCTGTGGAACTGTTAGCGCCCGCGCGGAAATTTGGCTGAAACTTCTGAGTGTACGACCAGTAACGATCAGTGATGTCGTTTGGCTTGACGGTGTCATTCACCACAGGAAATGTCTGATTGGGGCGACACGATGTATTCATCATTTCGGGGGGCCAAGGGTGTGAGAAGGGAAGGGCAGCGGCTTACCAGCTCAGCCATCAGTCGAGGAAACGGAGCTCGCGGTGCGCGGTGAGCGCGTTCGACCTGCAAGCCAGGATGATGTCATGGTCGAATGTGAAAAGAGAGGAAATGGAAAGAGAAGGGAGGAAAGCTCTTCGCGGCAGATGTTTTATAGCAAGGGTAGGGGGTTTTGGTTGCTCGGTGTCGGAACAACCATGCCAGGGCAAAAAAAAAAAAATCATTCGAATCTTGCTTGGGATTGGATAATTCTGAATTGGTGGGGTCTTAGAAATTCTCCGCTTCAGATTCCCCCACTTCTTAGTGGCTGGGGTCTGAGTGCGCCACAATCTCAGCAACCCGGGTGAGGAGACGTCGGCGGCTTCAGCCTCTCGACGCGGCCATTCACCCGCTGACAAGGGTGAGTATAAAGAAGCAGCATCCTCACACACCCATGTAGAAATGAGAGCTCCCGGCTCCTGGCTCACAATGCCAATACAATCCCTCCACGCCGGCAACCGAATCTGCAGATACAGCCGACCTCGATTTTAGCTGGTAGCGGACGCACAGGAGTTAGTGATTTTCATTTTGACCAAGAACGCGAATTCGCGGTTCATCTCTCATCACCCCCTCCCGGCGCCCTCACTCACTCAAAAACACCATGTCCGACCATGAGTTTGGAGGTTAGTCACTGCCCACCTTGTTTGCATTGCGTGTCTTGCATTTTTCAGGATAGACATGCAATGATCTGGGGCCTTTAGGCTTCCATTGGTGTTCCTGGACTGTGGTTTCCTGTGATTCGCCTGGATCCGAGTGGATCGTGAAATGGAAAGCACGCGAACATGTATGAGCCATCAAACCTGACCAGCGCCGTTGCCGCCGCTGCCGTATTGCTGCAGCCGACTGCCGCGATGCAGCCACAGCTGTTCCAGACAAAGACCTGCGCTTGAGGCCGGAGATGATCGCATCCTCGCCTGCAGGTCGAACAAGGCCTTTCTCATCTTGCCTGGATTTGAAGCCTCCCCCGCTTCATCATGCCTCGTACCCCACGTAACATTATATTCTGGAGGAATTTTGATGAACCCTTTTCAAGTACACGAGGCCACCACAGCATCAGGGGCTGAACCTGTTTTGAGGTTACCCGGGTTTTGCTAACACTTGCTTCCTACAGGCGATGATCTCTCCCTACCAAAGGGTATGTCTGACTCCTGGCATGTACCTGGATATGGCACCAGCTAATGCATCAGCAGCCACCGTTCAAAAGATAGTCAGCGAGATTCTTCCTCCGTCGGCTGGAGTAGCTTTCTCCAAGGAGGCTCGGGATTTGCTCATAGAATGCTGTGTCGAGTTTATCACACTCGTCTCCTCAGAGGCAAACGAAATCTCGGAAAAGGAAGCCAAGAAGACCATCGCCTGTGACCACATTACCAAAGCCCTCGAGCAGCTTGGCTTCTCCGAGTATGTTCCTGCTGTCTTAGAAGCAGCGGCGGAGCACAAAGAAGTCCAGAAGGTAAGCAGTCTACGTGGTGCCTGGGTTTCAACAAGACCGCTCATTTCGATCTAGGGCCGAGAGAAAAAAGCGAACAAGTTTGAGCAGAGCGGTATGACTTTGGAGGAGCTCGAGCGTTTACAAGCAGAGCAATTTGCGGCTGCAGCCGCTCGCCACACATAGACACCTTGAATCAGTGCACATACCTGTACTTGGAACCGCGAAGGGAGGCGGTTATTCTCCAGGCGTTGCGAGAGGCGGAGGATTTCTGCATTTTTCTTTTGGGCGTTGCGGTGCGTTGGCAGAGTTTTGCTGAACCGGATTTCAGGTTGATTGTAGATGGGCTGACATCCGACTTGTGGCAATTAAGTTCCACCTTGCCCAGCAGGAATACTATACACCCAGATAAACGGGTGATTCATCAGCATGACTGATGATCGGAATGGCATGGTGGTCCATGTGTTGTGGGTGTTGAGTGAAGGAGTGGTCGTTCGAGGCAGGAATAATACAAGTTCTATAATGGACTGTCACAGCCTCCTAAGCCAGCCGCACCTATTTACAGATCCTCCTGCCGTGTCCACTGATGCCAGCGCTGTATATCTGGAAAAGTCTAGTAACCGTCCTTGCCCCACTTGTTGTACTTTTCATGCAGAGACTGGAGGTTTGTTAGCTGACCATTCCCGTGGCCACGGTGTAGTTTGGGCAATGGGGATCGTACCTTGGGGAGGCTGACGTCAGGAACAACGACAACATTGACGGCGCTGGGCGCATCCTTAGGCGCAGCACTGGCATCACCACCCGGGTGGTACTGATACTTTCCCTCGCCAGAGGCAGTTTCCCAAGGCATGCTGCCCTTAGCGATGGCAACAGGGCTCTCGGACGTCGACTTTGTAGGGGTGCGGCCTAGTTACAAACAAGACAGTTAGCATGAAATGAACTACAGCTGAAAGAAAGCGGATAGAAACTTGCCGAAGTAGAAACCGGCACCCGCCAACGCGCAAACCATGACACCGCCCAGGATCTGTACCCGTCACATTCATCAGCTATTCATCCCGGCCGTCGCGGGGTCTTGTATGTGGCCCGTAAAGGCTCGGCCCGTCCACCAAGCGCGGGTTCGTGGGGCCGGTGGTGGGTTTGGGTATGACGCACCGCGATCTCGGGGTTCTTCTTGGTCTCGGACTTCAGGGCTTCCTCGCCAGTGGCCAGCCGGCGGGCCGTGGTGGTGAAAGCTCGACGAGCGACGAGAGATGCCATTGTTATTTCTTGCAGGGTCGGGCGATTCGGGAGACCAATCGCGGGTTCGAGGGGCAGAGCTTGTTCGGTCAGTGTTGTGTTGGCACAGCTTCTCGTATGATTTCGTCAACGCTGGAGCTCTGGGCTTGGCAAGCTTACCTAAGGCAGGCTTCCGCATTGGCCAATCAAACACCCAAGGTTGAGCAGCTGGGACCAGCTGCGTGAAGGCCCCGCGAACCCAATGGGGGGCCACCCACTCTGGCATCATCGTCATTTTTGGGACTTGTCATGCCCCGGGAGGGTACCTGCAGGTGCATGTATCGCAGCGATGATTCCGTGGCAGCGCTGATCCTGCCATTGTCTACAGTGTTACAAACAGGTCATTGTGATGCTTGTCTGAGAATTCTGCATGGGAAGAGAAAATGCAGCAGACAGGGTCGTCCAATAACGTCACTGTTGAAGCAATAACCAAGTCCACTGATACTGACCCCCCATTGCAGTTGACATCGTCCGGCACTTGGCTGTTCAGGGGCTACACCTGAGGCAGCAAAAACCGCCCAGCCTGGTCAAGCGACGGTGCAATGCAGCCTGCGGGAACGAAATGAATGCGCTGCAAGGGTGACACGGCCCATTTAGAACAGGAGCCGATTTCCAACCGGCGCAAACTCAAAGGGGGCAGACAAGAAAAAGAAAGTATCCCAACCGCCTTGATTCAGTTCAAGACATTGGAGGTGCACACCGTCTCTCTTCCAGCCGCTCCTTTGGCCTCATTCTCTCCCTCCTTCAATTCTAAACCTCACTCTCTCTTCAGCGCCCGTGGGAGGCCCCCAACGTCCCAGCCCCTACTTCACGGGTTCCTGTGGAGGTGTACCGTCACCTTGTGCAGCTGTGCGACGCGCCCGGACCCTCGATCAGCCGCCACGACACCACAACCCGAGACGGGCATTCTTCTTCTCTGCCTTCCGCTCCGAGTGCTTTTCCGCCACCGTGCCTCTGCCGAGTTCCGTCGCTCCCTTATTTGTGCAATAAAGCCATGCCACAGTGTGAGCAGGGCACAACGATTTGAGAGCCGTGATCCCCCACCGAGACAGACGACGAGATAGAGTGGCAATATGGCGTCCCCTGAGGGAGCGCCGCGAGCCGCCTCTCCTTCCGGCCCCGACGATGGCTTCCCGCAATTTCCCCTTTCCGAAATGCCAGCAGGTCCTCCGAGTATCATATCGTCGCGAATGACCGATATTGCGACTGACGACGGGGGCGACTCGGAAGCACAGAGAGGGACAGCTGGGAGTCGGAGGAGCGGGTTCTACCACTCAGATGCCCACTCTCGACCCGGCACCGCGAGGACGGGAATGTCTTCCCGAGGACCTCCGCAGACTCTTAGGCGGGGTCTGTCCGGCAAGCGCGTGAGTGGTACCGGGAGCGTTACGAGTTCGGCCATGGGACAACGACCGCCGAGCGCCGCAAGCAGGAGTCATGTTCCGTCACTCACGTCCCATGCCTTTTTCCGGCCCATGAGTTCTCAACGGCTTCAGGCCCAGCGAGGCGCTGTCCGGCCGCCGACGATGAGTCGGCCACAGGTTTCGTCAACACAAGCAACGACGAGGGAGGACATTGACGCCGCGGTTCGCCAGAGTGTAATTTCAAATCCTGGCTTGGATATTGGCGCACAAATTACCAATGAAGGGGATGTGCGACCACCACCATCTAGAGGCACTGAGTGGACAGAACAAGAGACCCTCGACCGCATAACGGCCAATACTAGCCCTACTCACGGCCACAATGCGTCGGCGAGTATAACCGATAGCGTGCGACCGCTACAGAGGAAGCCACTAGAGGCAAGGAACTTGACAGTGACGGTAGACAAAGGATACAAGCCGGGGAATCTGCCCACCCCTGTCCGAACCCCCCGCTCTTTTCGGTCGAGTTTCTTGATGCCAGCAGGCCAGGCTGGGTCAAACCGCGAGATTCAAGGTGGTGAGAAGCTTGAATCTGTCGCCTCGTCTCCTCAACTCCCCCCCGACAGCAGCAAGGCCCCGGCCGCCAAAAAGGACAAAGTCAAGGCCAAGCAAGGCTACAATTACCAGTATTTTGAAGGGAACACTGCCTTTTGTCTGGGCGGGCGGCTGCAAAACGCAAAGCAGCGGCCGGTCAACATAGCTACGGGCTCTTTTGTTGTCATTCCGGCTATTCTATTCTTCATTTTCTCAGCGCCATGGATCTGGCACCACATATCCCCAGCGATACCTATAACCTTTGCCTACCTATTTTACATTTGCATGTCTTCCTTTATCCACGCATCTAGCTCCGACCCAGGGGTGAGTAACTCCACCGGCAATGATCCCTTTAGAAGAAATATAACTAACGCAGGGTAAGATCCTCCCTCGAAACTTGCATCGCTTCCCGCCAGTCGATGAGAATGAAGATCCTCTGAGACTAGGGCCTCCGACTACTGACTGGACCCTGGTTCGATCGTCCGAGAAGTCGACAGCTGCCATGGAAGTACCTACCAAGTACTGTAAAACCTGCAACATCTGGCGGCCCCCTCGAGCGCACCATTGCCGGCAATGCGATAACTGCGTCGAGACGCAGGACCACCATTGCGTGTGGCTGAACAACTGTGTCGGACGGCGCAACTATCGCTACTTTTTCACCTTCATCTCGTCGGCAAGCTTTCTGTCCATGTACCTGCTGGGTGCTTCGCTGGGGCAAATTCTGGCATATTCAAGTAATGAGGGCATCTCTTTTGGCGAAGCCGTCAGCCAGCTCCGGGTTCCGTTTGCCATGGTCATCTACGGTTTCTTCGGGTTTCTTTACCCAGCCTCGCTGATGGGGTACCACATCTTCCTGATGGCTAGGGCTGAGACCACGCGTGAGTATCTCAACTCTCACAAGTTTCTCAAGAAGGAGCGGTATCGTGCCTTTACTCAGGGCAGCTGGTTCAAGAACTGGTTCGTCGTGCTCTGCCGTCCGCGCCCGCCAACCTACTACGGATTCAAGGGCGGTTACTCGGAAGGAGACCAGCGGTTTGGCCCCGTGAAGAAAACACAACACCAGGCTCAAGTCGACTCGAAGGAAGGCATGGAGATGCAAGATGTGAAGGCTGCGAATCCTCAAGAACCCGGGTTTCTTGGACCAGCAGCGCTTAGAAGCCAACCTGAAGGGCCTCAACAGGTATAATTTTTTTCCCCTTTCGCGGAGGATTCCTTGATGTGTATATGCGTTGATTTTCTTTTCTCTTTCTTGATACTGATTCCCTATGGTTGGGGTATGCCCCTCCCTCCATTTATACGCCGGTTAGAGGTTTATCTGCCCTATCCCTGCATGAATATTTCTTTGTTTCAATTCGCAATGAACTCGGGGGCGGACGCCGTGAATAACAACCAGGTAGCCAGGAAGGCTTTTCGCTTACACTTTGGCAATCGGAGCCAGTCATATATAGGTTGCTAGATGGTTGATGGGGTGAGCCCCTTTGCCTCTGGTCTTTCTTTGTGTACGTAATGTTTGGATTAAAGCTATACCCTTGGAAGGAAAGGGGGAGGAGGTTTGTGTAGGAGTAGAAATAGAGATAGTTGGGATTTTGAATGTCGCGGGACCGTCCATTTCTGCCGTTTGTAAAAAGTGACCGCGACATGGTATGTCCTTTGGCGGGATTAGCCTCGACTTCTGAGAACCGACTCTCACAAGCGGGGTTCGAATGAGGGGCGGCAAAGGACATGATTTCTCTTCAAGGTACAAACACTAACATTTTTCTCCTTCCCTCCTAACCACCCGTATTTTCCGGACGGCCAAGTCACCTAGCTCTGTCCTACCCCTGGACAAACAGAAAGAAACAGGGAATAAACAGGGAAGAAATCGACTTGGTAAAAAAAAAAAAAGAGGGCAGGCCCCCCCCCCCCCCACCACCAACCCCACCCACCCACCCACCCCCCCCCCCCCCCTCACCCCCCCCACCCAACCTAAA